>ENA-UOJK01000828-UOJK01000828.1-human-gut-metagenome-genome-assembly--contig:-C116-NODE-828-length-24667-cov-11.919958_pt1 | contig 24667 bp, 16 predicted proteins | sample MGYA00242348_ERZ723895 | MGnify/ENA metagenome assembly ERZ723895
CTTGCAGACCACGTCGCCGGTGTAGCCATCCTCGGTGCAGGTGGCGGCCTTGGCGTTCACGGTCTCGGTCTCGGTGTGCAGGTCAGCAGCCAGAGTCTCGACGTTCTCCACAGTCTGATCATTGCGCTGGGTCTCGGTAACGGTGACGTTGATCTTATCCAGAGCGGTGGGATCATTGACGGTGAAGGTCAGGGTGGCCACGGTGGAACCGGCGGTCACGCCGTTCAGATCCACATAGCCCAGGGTGACCTTACCAGCCTCATCCTTGTGGGAGGAGTACTGGGTGTTGAAGGAGACGTTGGTCAGGGTCAGGTTGGCGGCATCGTAATCCACGGTGAACAGGCCGTTGGTGGCGGCATCCTTGGCGATGACATCCACGGTGACGGTCTTTTCATCGGCGGAGACGGTGACCTTGGAGGCGCTGGCGTTCTCAGCAGCGTCGCCCATGGGCAGGTTCACCACGGCAGCCACGGGGGCGGAAGCGTTCAGGGAGCCGGAGGCAGCCTTGGTCTCGGCGCCGTTGTAGCGCTGGATCTGAGCGGGGGTCATCTCCACAGCCTGAGCGGTGTAGACGGTGGTCTTGCAGACCTCATCGCCGGTGTAGCCGTTCTCGGTGCAGGTAGCGGGCTTGGCACCCACCAGCTGGGTGTCGTGGCCGGTGGCGGGGATGACCTCGCCCTTGGTGATGACTTCGCCGCAGACCTTGCAGACCTCATCGCCGGTGTAGCCGTCCTGGGTGCAGGTGGCGGGCTTGGCGTTCTTCAGCTCGGGGTTGTGGCCCACCAGCTCCAGAGCGGCCAGCAGGGTACCATAGTTGTACACCAGCTCCTTCTGGGCATCGGTAAGGGCGTTGTACTCAGCCAGCAGCTGACGCAGGTAAGCCTCGTCCTCCTTGGTCAGGTTCTCGATGGGCTTGAGGGCCTCGATCTTCTTGATGAGCTCCAGCACCGCCATTTCATCGGCGTTGTTGGGGTCGGCATCAATATACAGATACCCGATGGCAGCGGGGCCGGTCTGGCCGGACAGGCTGTAGGCCGTGACACGGTAGGCATAGGTCATGCCGAAGTGCAGGGCGGTGGTATCGGTATAGGTGCAGGCGGTGAGATTCTCCGCCAGGGTCTCGAAGCCATCGAACAGCCAGGTATCCTGGGTGTCGTCCTGGATGTGGACCGCAACGCTGCGCTCCACCTTATAGACGATATCCTCGGCATTGGACTGCTTGGCGGCGGTCCAGGTCAGCAGGGCGTTGCGGACGCCGGTCTCCGTCACGGTGAGATCCGTGGGCGTGAAGTAGCTGGCATCCATGACGTTGACGCTGCCGTTCTCGGTGTTGAAGTACTTGTCCCAGACATAGGCGGTGTAGCCCACAGCGCCCTGGGGATAGTACAGGTTCAGGCCCCAGTCGTTGTACACGAAGCCGCTGGTGGTGGTGGTGCCCCACAGGCCCACGAAGTTGGCGTACAGGGCCACGTTGGCATAAGCGCCGGTCAGGGACACGGTGGTCTCCAGCAGAGGAGCGGTCATGCCGTTGAAGTAGTAATCCTTCAGGTTGGTGCAGGCGAAGAATCCCTTGGGACCGATACGCTCCAGGGTGGTGGGGAGGCTGACGCTCTTGAGGTGCTCGTTGCCGGCGAAGGCGCTGCCGCCCACGCGGACGGTGCCCTCGGGGATGCGGTAGCTCTCCGCCGTGCGGCCCTCGGGATAGCAGCGCAGGTTCGTGCCGTTCTTATCGAACAGGACGCCGTCCACGCTCTTGAAGTACAGGGAGCCGTCGGCCACGAAGATGTTCTGCAGGTTCACGCAGTCGGTGAAGGCATTGACGGTGTTGCTGACGCCGCAATCCTGGATGGAGGCGGGCAGAGTCAGCTCCGTCAGAGCCTCGCAGCCCACAAAGCCGCGGCTGGGCACAGCCGTCAGGGACTTGGAGAGGGTGACATTCTTCAGGGCGTCGTTGTAAGCCAGCGCGCTGCCGCCCATCTCGGTGACGGTGTCGGGAATGACAATGGTCTCCAGACCGGTCTTGGAGATGGCGCTGGCGCCGATGCTGGTCAGGCCATAGGGCAGACGCAGGCTGGTCAGATCGGGACAATTGTAGAAGGCGTAGGCGCCGACGGTCAGCCCATTGGCGGAATCCTCGAAGTAGATCTCCTCAATCCTGGAGCTGGAGAAGGCATAGGTGCCCACCTTGGTGACGCTGGCAGGAACGACGACCTTCTTGAGGCTGGTGTTGTTCTGGAACATCTTATCGGGGATCTCCGTCATGGTGGAGGGCAGGGTGAACTCGGTGGTCTCATTGCCCTGGGGCCAGATGTAGATCTCGCCGGTGTCCTTGAGCATCACGATGCCGTTGGAGGACACATAAGCGGCATTGCCGTCGGCCACGTTGATCTTCTTCAGGCCGCTGGCCAGATAGAAGGCATCCTTGGCCAGGCTGGTGACGGAGGCGGGGATGCTGACCTCGGTGATATAGGCGGTCTTGTTGTAGTTCAGGTAAGCAAACGCCTTGCTATCGATGGATTGCAGGGTGTCGGGGAAGGCCAGCGTCCGGGCCTCATAGGGCTGATAGAAGGCGCTGTTGCCGATGGACTCCAGTTGGGTGCCGGAGAAGTCCAGATTCTGGAGCTTCCGGGCATAGTAGAAGGCCTGCTTGCCGATGGTCTTCAGCTGAGAGGGCCAGTTGATGGTCTCCAGCACCATGCAGTTATAGAAGGCGCGCTCACCGATGGAGGTGACGTTGTCGCTGAGCTTCACGGTCTTGACGGCCTTGGCGTTGTAGAACGCGCGCTCGGGGATGACGGTGAGGCTGCCGCAGTCGATGGAAGCGGCGGCGTTGCAGTCATAGAACGCGGAGCCGCCCAGGGAGGTGACGGACTGGGGAATGGTGATGGCCTTCAGAGCCTTCCAGCCGTAGAAGGCGTTGGAGCCGATGGAGGTCAACCCCTCCTTCAGGGACAGGGCGGTGGCCTTGGCGCAGCCGCGGAAGGCGTAATCGCCCACGGTCTCCACGGTGGCGGGCAGGTCCACAGCCGTCAGCGCGGAGCAGTTGCTGAACGCATAGGCAGGTACGGAGGTAAGGCTCTGGCCGAAGGCCACGGTCTTGAGCGCGGAGCAGCCGTCGAAGGCGTGCTCACCCAAGGTGGTGAAGCCATCGGGCAGAGTAATGGACGTCAGCTTGGTGCAGCCCTGGAAGGCGGCGGTGCCGATCTTCTTGAGGCTGGCAGGCAGCGTGACGGACGTGATGGTGGTTTTCTTATAGAACAGGTAGTCGCTGATGGCCTCCACGCCGTCGGGGACGGTGTAGGAGGTGCCCTTGAAGTCCTGGGGCAGGCTCACCAGGACCTTGCCGCCGCCGGCCAGCAGGGTGCCGTCCTCGGTCCGCTGGAGGGAAGCGCCGTCCTCGATGACATAGCCCTCAAAGGCGGGGCAGCTGACAAACGGGGTCAGACCGAAGGACAGGGTCTCGGCCTTGTAGGAGGCAGGGAAGGTCAGGGTCTTGAGGTTGGAGCAGCCCTGGAAGGCCCTCTCGCCGATGAAGGTGACGTTGTCGGGAACAATGAAGTTCACCAGCGCGGTGCAGCCCTGGAACATCTGCTTGCCGATGGTGGTCAGCTTGGGGGCCACAAAGGTGGTCAGGTTCAGGCTGTTGTAGAACGCGGAATCCAGGCCCTGGGGATCGCCCAGCACGGTGATGGTGGTCACATTGCTGCGGGCAAAGGCGTTGGTGCCGACGAAGGTCAGGCTCTCGGGGATGGTCATCTCCTCCAGACCGGCGCAGCCGGCAAAGCAGCTGGTGCCCACGGAGGTGACGTTGCTCAGGTCGGGCAGCGCCTTCAGGCTCTTGCAGGTGAAGAACGCCGTCTTGGGCAGCTCGGTCAGGTTCTTGGACAGCTTCACGGAGGTTACAGCCGTGCAGTTGGCGAACTGGTCGCCGTTTGCGTCCATAGAGGTGACGGTGTCGGGAATGGTGATGCTGGTCAGGGCAAAGCCATTATAGAACAGGCCGGCGCTGAGGCTGGTGACGCCGTCGGGGATCACCAGGTCGCCCTCCAGGGCCTCGCAGAAGTAGAACGCCTTGACGCCGATGGAGGTCAGGCCCTTGGGCAGGACGCCGTCATCGGTGTGGCCCAGCGTCTTCAGGTTCTTGCAGTAGTAGAACGCGCCCTCGTTGATGACCTTCATCGTCTCAGGCAGGCTGACGCTCTGCAGGTTGTCGCAGTCATAGAACGCACGGTAGTCGATCTGCTCCAGGCTGTCGGGGCAAATGACGTTGAGAATGTAGTCGTTGTTCTTGAAGGCGTTCTCCCCGATGACGCGGACGCCGTCGGGAATGGTGACGGTGCTCTCGGAGCCGCTGTAGCTGACCAGGGTGTCGCCCACGATGTTGAAGGTGCCGGCGCCGCTGGCCTCGTTGACGGTGACGGCCAGATCATAGGTGGCGGTTCCGTTCTTGGCCTTGGCGGTGACGGTGGCGGTACCGGCCTTGTGGGCGGTAAGCTTGGCGTACTGGGTCAGCTGGTCGCCCTCGCCGTTGGGCTCAACGGTGACCACGGACTCGTCGGAGGAGGTCCACTCCAGGGTCAGGTCGGTGGCATAGAAGGGCGAATAGCCATACAGCCGGACATTGGTATAGGTGGTGTCAGGCAGCATGGTCACGGAGGAGGTGTTCAGCAGGAATTCGCTCATGGGAACATCCGCGCCCACCTCGTCGGTGACGGTGATCTGGCACTGGGCCTTCACGTCGGTCCAGACGGAGGACTTGACGGTGATGGTGGCGGTGCCGGGAGCCTTGGCGGCCACGATGCCGCCCCGGACCTCGGCCACGCTGGAATCGGAGGAGCTCCACACCAGATTCTGGTCGGTGGCGTCGTCGGGAGTCACAGTGGCGTTCAGCTGGACATAGCCCTTCTGGGGCAGGGTCACAGCGGTCTGGTCCAGGGTGATCTGGGTGACGGGATTGTCAGCCAGCTTTACGCGGTAAGCGCACTGGTTCAGCGCATAGTCATAGGCCACCACATAGAAGGTACCATTCAGGAGCTTCTGATAGAAGTCCGTGACGTCGAAGGTGTAGGTATACTCCTCGTAGGCCCGGGGAGAGGTACCGTCGGCCTTCAGGGCGGGGATGATGCCGTCGTAGTAGTTGGAGCCAAGGCTCATTTCCTTCTTGCCGTTGTTGACGTTGGTCTTCCATTCGGTGGAGTACAGGGTGGCGCCGGCCAGGCAGAAGTTATCGGCCAGGGTCACGTCCAGGTACTTCCGGCCGTCAGCGCCGGTGCGGAAGGCCAGGCCCTCCCGGTCCACGATGTAGGGCATTTCACCGTCGGAGGTGAAATTGAAGGTATAGGTATCCTTCAGGTTATCCTGCACGTCGAAGCCGTCAATATAGGTCTTGGCGGTGTAGGTCATGCGGGTGTTGTTGGGGATCACGCCGCTGGAGTTCAGCGCGGGGAAGATCTCGCCCACATAGGCGGGACGCACCTGCTGGCTGCTGGAGTTATACATGGCCTTGCGGGTGTTGAGGCCGTCGCTGTCCAGATACACCTCGCCGGTGTCGCTGTCCGCGATGGTGACATCCGTGGTCTTGGCCGCGCGCAGCAGGCCGGCCTGCAGGTAGTACAGGTTGCTGATGCCGTTGCCGCCGCCCAGGTCCACGCAGATCTTATCGGCGGAGGTGGAGGGGGTGTCGTAGCCCTCGGGCACCACGAAGGGATACATGCCCAGGCGCATGACGTACATCATGGCGTAGACGCCGGACACGTTGGTGGCGTACATCTTCACGTCCTTGCCGTTATAGATATCGGCGTCCTCGAAGATGGGGGCCTTGGTCCAGTCGCCGTAGAAGCCCAGGAAGGGCACGGACAGCGCGGGATCGTCGTTGTTGGTCAGCTCCACGAAGCCTTCCACATAGATGCCGTTGGGGAACTTGGCCAGGTACTCCCGGTCCGCATCGGACAGGCGGACGGTGACGGTGACCGTGGTCTCGCCCTTGGCGGGCACGGTGACGGTGGTGCCGCTGAGGGAGCCGCCGGAGACCTTGATGGCGCTGGTGTCGGCGGAGAGGGCATAGCCCTTCTGGGCGATGTACAGGCCGTCGGTGGTGGTGCTCTCGGTCTGGACCTGGGTATTGACGTCATAGGACAGGGCGGAGCCGGTGAGGTTCTTCACCACAAAGCTCAGCTTGTACACGCCCAGCTGGTCGGCGTCGTCGCCCAGCTCGATCTTGGTCTTTTCCTGACCCCGGACATACAGGTAGGCAGGAGTGGTGGTGGCCGCGGCCAGGTTCACCATGCCGGAGCCCTGCTTGCGGGGAGAGTATGCCACGCCTTCCTCATCGTACAGAACGTTGGCGGTGCTCATCAGCAGGCGGTTCACCAGAATCTGCTTGTCGGTGTCGGAGGCGCCGGGCATCAGGGTATTCACATACTCCAGAGCGGCGGCGGCCACGCCGGCCAGATACGGAGAGGCCATGGAGGTGCCGCTCATGTAGCCGTACTGGGCGAAGGGCAGAGAGGAATAGATGTTGCCGCCGGGGGCGGTGATCTCAGGCTTGAGAGACAGGGAGGGCAGAGGGCCCCAGGAGGAGAAGTCGCTCATGGCCACATAGCCCTTCTCGGTGGAGGACACGGTGAGCTTCTTCTCGGTCTCATCGGCCATCATCTGGCCGTTGGACAGGCTGATGCACACGGTGGGGATCTTGTAGTTTTCCACCGACATGTTCAGCAGGTAGCCGTCGCGGTTGTTGTAGATGACGCAGCCGGCGGCACCGGCAGCGGCGGCGTTGAGCTGCTTCTGCTCGAAGGACAGGCCGCCGCGCATGACCACGGCGATCTTGCCGGTGACGTCCAGGCCCTGGTAATCGGCCACGTCGCCGTTGTTGGGCACCATGACGTACTCATAGGTCTTAGAGGTCTCGTTGCCCAGCAGCAGCTGGGTGAAGCTGTGACCGGACACATCATTATAAGGTACGCGGCCCTCGCCGATCAGGAACGCCGCAGTCTCGTTGGCGTTGACGGAGGCAACGGACAGCGCCGCGTCATAGGAGGACGAGGAGCTGATGATGCCGGTGTCGGGGTCGGACACGGAGGTGAAGTCGCCGTGGGCACCGCCCTGAGAGGAGGAGTAGGAGTTGCCGGCAGAGCAGTTGAGCAGGATGCCGGAGGCCTTCACCAGGTCGTAATACTTGGTGGTCAGGTCGCCCTCGGCCTCGCGGCCAAAGCCGCCGTTGGAGCCAAGGGACATATTGATCACGTCCACGTCCAGCAGCAGGGCGTCGTTCAGGGCCGCCAGGATGGTATCCGTGGAGGCGCCGTTGGTGGAGTCGGAGAATACCTTGAAGATGGCCAGCTGGGCCTCGGGAGACTGACCGGCGAAGGTGACATTGCCGTCGGCGTCCACGGTCTTGCCGGCGGCGATGCCGGCCACATGGGTGCCGTGGTCATTGCCGTATTTCTCCACAGCGTCGGCAGAGGGGACAACGTCCGCGTCGGCGTCGGCATAGTCGAAGGCAAAGGGAACCTTGGCGCTCTTATACAGGTCGTCCTCGGTCAGCAGCTCCAGGGAGCTGGAGCTGTGCTTCTGGGCATACCACAGAGCGGCATAGCTGTATGCGGTGACCTTGGTCTTGCCGTCCTCGCCCTGGCTGATCTGATAGAGCAGCTTGGACAGGCTGGACTTCTGCAGCTTCTGCACGGCAGGAGCGTTGGCAAAGGCCTCGTGGTTCACATCCAGGCCGGTGTCCAGGATGCCGATGAGCGTTCCCTCGCCCTGGTACTGGGTGTTGTTGGAATAGGCGGCCACTTCCGCGGCGGTCAGCGCCTGGCCCAGAGTGGCGGAGCCCATGGAGTCGGTATAGTAGGTCTGGCACAGCACCACGTCCACTACGCCGTCAAGCTTCTTGATGTCGTTGATCCTGCCATAGGGCACCTGGGCGGCAAAGCCGCTGATGACGGAGGTATAGCTGAAGGTGAAGGAGCTGGGGATGCTCTGGCTCTCCATGGCGTTCATAACGGAGAGCTGGACATCGGCGATCTCCTCCAGCTGAGCCTTGGCGGCAGCCGTCTGCTGGAAGTCCAGCATGGACATGCCGGCATTGGTGCGGTTGCGGGCATCCAGCAGGCTGTCCGCATCCAGCTGCACAATGACACGGACCATTTCGTCATCTGCGGGGACATCGGACTTGGACACCTTGCTGGGGTCCATGTTCTCCTCGAAGATGGACAGACGGTCGCTGTCTGTGAGTTCATTGGTCACATCGGTGGCCGTCAGCCCGGTCTGGGCGTCGGCCGGCGTCAGTTCTGCCGCCATGGCGCTGACCGGCAGGACGCTGATGAGCATCATCAGCACCAATACCAGAGCAAGCAGCCGCTGCGGCATTCTCGTCTTTTTCATCGATCGACTTCCTTCCTGAATTTTTTCGTTCCACTCCCCTGCTGTGTTGAGGAATTTCCTGATTGCATAATTATACTTCCTGTTTTTGTCAAAAGCAAGTTTTTTCTGCAAAGAAGTCCTAAATTTTCCAGCTTTTTCCCTGGGCTTGCGGGGCAATTTTCTCTTTTAGCGGTCATGCAGCAAGGTGGTATCGCAGCTTTTGAAATATAATTCTTTTGTGCTTGCGTCACAAACAATCCGAATAGTATTCGTCCGCGATAGAAAAATTGCCCAAAATATATTGCCATCTCTCCGTTTGTTTGTGCGCACGTCCACGGTGCGAGTACATTTGTTTTTGTTCTTTTGCGGCGGACACCGGGTTGCCGGGATTGGGAAATTTTTCCATGAATATGCTGTATATTTTTTGGTATAATCCAGGTATTTACCCTTTATAGGGACATTTTTACCGAACGGTTCTGCGTTTTTCATGCAGAGGACGGGCAGAAAAAGGCCGCTGCTTTCAGCGAAGCAGCGGCCGGAAGGGGCGGCTTTATTTTACCAGCCGTCCATCGGACCAGACGGCAGTGATGTTGTGGCGATGGAGCATGTAGATGGCCCGCTCAAAGCGCTCCCGCACCGTCAGCTGGCGGACAGGCTCCGGGAAGTCGCCGTCATCCACCACGATGGCGTGAAGGAGCTTGCCCACAGCGAAGCCCTCGCCGCCGCCGAAGTACCGGTGGCCGGCGGTGGTGCCCAGGTAGTAGCCCTCCGGCACCGTCAGGAAATCCTCGGACCAGTCGGTTTCCATGCGCTTGACCTTGGAGGCCCGGATGCTCATGGTGATGACCTTGTACATGGGCAGCTGGGCGCCGCCGGCAATGTCGGAGCCCAGGGTCACCCAGATCCCCTGGCGCAGCATCTCCCGCACCGGGGAGACGCCGCTGCAGAGGTTGATGTTGGAGCCGGCGCAGTGGGCCACCACCACCCCGGCCCGGCGGATGGCCTGACACTCCCGGGCGTCGGAGTAGACGCAGTGGGCCATGACGGTGTGGTCCTTCCAGAGGCCGAACTTGTCGTAGCTCTCCCAATACTGGGGGCAGTCCGGGTGCAGCTCACGGACCCAGGCGATCTCCCCCCGGTTTTCCGACAGGTGGGACTGAACGTACAGCCCCCGGTCCCGGGCGATGCGGCCCAGGGCGGCCATCAGCTCATCGGTGCAGCTGGGGGTAAAGCGGGGGGTGATGATGGGCTTTATGTGGTCGAAGCGGCAGCCATCCAGCCAGCGCAGCGTCTCGGATATGGACTGCTCCGTGGTCTCCTGCAAAATGCCGGGCAGGCCGTTGCGGTCCATGTTCACCTTGCCCACGAAGCCTGTGACGCCGGCCCGCTCCAGCTCCTCCATGAGGATCCAGGTGGCCTCGGTATGCAGGGAGGAGAACATGCACACCCGGGTGGTGCCGTTGGTGATCAGGTCCGTGGCCAGACGGCGGTAGGTCCGCCGGGCAAAGTCCGGGTCGGCGAACCGGGCCTCGGTGCGGAAGGTGTAGGTATTCAGCCAATCCAGCAGGGGCAGGTCCATGCCCATGCCCAGCATGGGATACTGGGGGGCATGGAGGTGCATATCCGCAAAGGACTGCATGATGAGCCGGTCGCCGTAATCCGTCAGGGGCGCCGAGGCAAACGCCTCCGGCAGAGCGTCGTACACCCCCTGGACCGCGCCGTCCTCCAACACCAGATAACCGTGCTCCCGGATGTCCAGCTTCCCCAGCTGCGGGGCCTGGACGATGTTGCCGCGTAAAACCTGTGTCATGATGAGTCGCTCCTTTCGGAAAATAAAAACGGGCGCCCCGCCGGCTTTCCGGCGGAGCACCCATAGCAGGGCCGTGGGCGGCCCCGTAGAAACGCCCTGCGCCATGCCCGCAGGGCTATATGAGTTCCCTATGTGATACACAGATTATAGCACAGGGGGATGCGTTTGGCAAGGGAAAAAGCGCGCTATGCATTGCCGTCCCTTCCATATGGGCTGACAAACTGAGGCCCCGCCAGATGGCGGGGCCTTTTCGCTATGTGTCAGCTTCAGTTCATCTGCTTGCGGCGGGAGAGGTTCACGGTACCGTCGTTCATTTCGTGGACGGAGTCCAGGCTCTTGCCGGTGCCGATGGCCACGCAGCTGATGGCGTTCTCCGCCACCACGGTGTGAATCCCGGTGCGGGCGGTGATGAGCTTGTCAAAGCCGTCCACCAGGCTGCCGCCGCCGGTCATGACGATGCCGTTGTTGGCAATGTCGGCCACCAGCTCCGGGGGCGTGCGCTCCAGAACGCCGTGAATCGCCTCCAGAATGCGCTCCACCGGCTCCTCGAAGGCCTCCAGCATCTCGGTGGAGGTGACGGTAATGGTCTTGGGCAGGCCGGTCATCAGGCAGCGGCCCTTGATCTCGATGGTAGTCTCCTCGTCCTTGGGGAACACGCAGCCGATCTGCATCTTCATCTGCTCGGCGGTGCGTTCGCCGATGAGGATGTTGTGTTTGCGGCGCATGTACTTGACGATGGCTTCATTGAACTGGTCGCCGGCTACCTTGATGGAGGCGCTCTCCACCACGCCCTTCAGGGAGATGACGGCGATATCGCTGGTGCCGCCGCCGATGTCCACCACCATGTGGCCCTCGGGCTTGGTGATGTCGATGCCTGCGCCGATGGCGGCGGCCACAGGCTCCTCGATCAGATACACATGACTGGCGCCGGACTGAAGGCCCGCATCCACCACGGCGCGCTCCTCTACCTCGGTGATGCCGGAGGGGACGCAGATGATGACGCGAGGCTTGAAGATGTGGTGGAAGCTGCCGCTGACCTTGCGGATAAACTCCTTGAGCATCCGCTCCGTCATGTCGTAGTCGGAGATGACGCCCTCACGCAGGGGGCGGATGGCCACGATGTTGCCGGGGGTACGGCCCAGCATGGCCTGGGCATCGGCGCCCACGCTGAGCAGGCGGCCGTCGTCCTTGTTGATGGCCACCACAGAGGGCTCATTGAGCACAACGCCCTTGCCCTTGACATATACCAATACCGATGCGGTACCCAGGTCGATACCGATATCCTTTGCTAACGAACACATAATGCTGCACCTCATTTTTCTGATATGGACCACAGCCCTCAGGGGGCCGTATTATTCCCTGATGCTCTATTATAATGGTGATTTTCCCATTTTGCAAGAGGATTTGCGTGATTTTCCAAATCGTAATCTTTTGTTCATATTTTGCAGCTTTTCCGCCGATGTCTCATTATGCACCGGCAGCGGGAAAATTATTCCTCCCGGCTGATGGCCAGGGTCAGGCCCACCACGTCGGCAGCCCCCGCCTGACGCAGCACCCGGGCCGCCTCAGACAGGGTGGCCCCGGTGGTACAGATGTCGTCGATCAGCAGGAAGCGCTTCCCGGCGATGTTCTCCGGACGGACAGCCTCGTATACGCCCAGGACATTGGCCCGGCGGGCGTCGGCATCGTCCAGGCCGGACTGGGCCGGGTTGTCCGTTGTCTTGCGCAGGGTCTCCTGGGGCTCCACATGCCACTCCACGCACAGGCTCCCGGCCAGATACCGGGCCTGGTCAAAGCCCCGCCTGCGCAGACGCTTCCGGCTCACCGGCACCCAGGTGATGGCATCGAACTCGCCGCCGAATTCCTCCGCGGCGCAGCGGGCCATGAGACTGCCGAAGCAGGGCAGCCCGCCCATGCGGCCCTTGAACTTGAAGTCCAGCAGGGCCCGGCGCACGGCATCCTCATAGTAGAGCGGCGCAGCCACCCGGAGCCCGGACACCTGCCGCCGGGCCCGGTCCCCGGTGTAGGGCAGGGTCTTTTCGCAGTCGCCGCAGATCAGGTCCCTGCCGCCGATGTGCCGATTGCAGAAGGGGCACTTCCGGGGAAACAGAAGGTTCAGCGCTCCCTGCTCCAGTTGGTTCAGGCGCTCATTCAGGTCACTCATGCCCATGGCTTTCTCCTCCTTGCTTGAGCCTGCGGCGCAGGCCGCTGTATCGCCGGGTGCGGCGGTCGTTTTCCGCCATCTGCCCGGGGATCACGTCGTCGCCTACCATCACCAGCAGCTCCCGCGCCCGGGTGATGGCGGTGTACAGCACGCCCCGCACCAGCAGGGACGGAGCCGCCGGGGCGGATACCAGCACCACGGCCCGGTATTCGCTGCCCTGGGCCTTGTGGACGGTCATGGCGTAGGCCATGTCCAGCTGGCCCAGCAGGTCCGCCGTGTACACACTGACCCGGTCGTCGAAGCGGATGGTCACCAGCTCGCCGGAGGGGTCGATGTCCTCCACCGTGCCCACGTCGCCGTTGAAGATGCCGCTGCCGGCCTCGCCGCTGTCCTTCTGCCAGATCACATCGTAGTTGTTCTTGGTCTGCATGACCCGGTCCCCTACCCGGAACACCATGTCGCCCCAGGCCTTCTGGCGCTTGCCGGGGGACGGGGGATTCAGCGCCGCCTGCAGGGCGCGGTTCAGGCTGACGGTGCCGGTCTCCCCCTTACGGGTGGGGGAGAGCACCTGGATCTGTCCGGCGGGAATGCCCATATTTTCCGGCAGGCGGGCGCGGCACAGGTCCACCACCGTCTGCACCAGCCGGTCAGGCGACCGGCGGCACAGGAAAAAGAAGTCGTTCTGCTTGTTTTTCAGATCCGGGGACCGGCCCCGGTTCACCGCATGGGCGTTGCGGATGATGGCGGACTGCTCCGCCTGGCGGAATACCTCCGTCAGGGTCACCGACGCCACTGAGCCGCTGCGCAGAATATCCCCCAGCACGTTGCCGGGCCCCACGGAGGGCAGCTGGTCCGGGTCCCCCACCATCACCAGGCGGCACCCGGGCTTCAGGGCCGCCAGAAGGGCGTCCATCAGCGGCAGGTCCACCATGCTCATCTCGTCCACAATAACGGCGTCGGCCTCCAGCAGGTCCTTTTCGTTTTTCTTGAACGTCACCTCGCCGGTGAGCTCGTTGAAGGTCATGCCCAGGCAGCGGTGGATGGTCTGGGCCTCCCGGGAGCACAGCTCGCTCATGCGCTTGGCTGCCCGGCCCGTGGGGGCCAGCAGCAGCACCGTCAGGCCCATGCGCTCCAGCAGGGTCACAATGCCCCGGGTGGAGGTGGTCTTGCCGGTGCCGGGGCCGCCGGTCAGCAGCAGCACCCCGGACCGGGCCGCCAGCGTCACGGCCTGACGCTGGTGAGGGGCATAAGCAATGCCCTGCTGGCGTTCCATCTCGGTGATGATCCTGTCCACATTTTTCCCGGTCTGCCGCGGCGCATCCCGCAGGGACAGAAGCCGCCGGGCCACCCGGGTCTCCGCCTGATACAGGCGCAGCAGATAGCAGGCCTGGACATTGGCCACCTGCTCCTGAACGATGACGCCCCGGGTCAGCAGACCGTCCAGGGCCGTCTCCAGGGCGTCGGTGTCCGCGCTGATGAGCTGGGCGGCGGCGGACAGCAACTTGTCCCGGGGCAGGAACACATGGCCGTTGTTCAGGTTGTGGGATAATTCGTATGTAAGAGCGGCCTCCACCCGGCAGGGGCTGTCGCCGTCGAAGCCCATGCTCAGGGCGATCTCGTCCATGGTGGAAAATTCCACACCATAGGCGTCGCCGGTCAGCAGATAGGGGTCCTCCCTCAGCCGGGGCAGAGCATCCGCCCCGTAGGCCCGGTACAGCTGCATAGCCAGGGGCACCGGCAGCTCATATCGGGCCAGGAACTCCATGACCCGCTTGAGCCCCGTCAGCTCCCGGAAGGCGGCAGACAGCTCCATGGCCCGCCTGGCGGTGATGCCCTTGACGGTCTGAAGCCGCTCCGGCTCCTCCTCGATAACGGCCAGAGTGTCTGCCCCGAAGCGGTCTGCCAGCCGCTGGGCCGTGGCGGGGCCGATGCCCTTGAGAATGCCGGAGGACAGGTAGGATACGATCTCCTCCTCCGTCCGGGGCATCCGCCGCTCCACGGACTCCGCCGCAAACTGGGGCCCATAGCTGGGGTGGTTGGTCCACACCCCGGTGACGGTCATGCCCTCGCCGGGAGCGGCGCAGGGAATGCACCCCACCACCGTTACCAGCTCCCCGTCCTCCGTCAGCAGGGAGAGCACGGTGTAGCCGTTGTCCTCATTCTGAAAGATCAGGCTTTGTACGGCGCCCTCCACCGTGCAGCGTTCGGCCATACCGGCCCTCCTTATGGTAAATTCTGAACGATCTCCTCCGGAGCCAGCAGCAGGACGTTGTCATACCGCTGCGTAAGCTCCCGGGCCCGGGACAGTCCCTCCTCATCCAATCCGCAGTCGCAGATCACGATGGGCGGCAGGCCCCGCAGCTGCCGCCGCAGGTCCAGCAGCTGGGCCACCGGGCCGGAAAAATCACCGCTCCCCCGGGCGGGGACCAGCAGCACGGCCCGGGCGGGCTCCCGCCGCCGCAGCCACCCCGTCAGCAGCCAGAACAGGGCCGCCGCTCCCGTGGCCGCCAGAAACGCCAATACGCCGTCTTGCAGCACCTCCATACACTCACCTCGGTACCAGTGTATGCGGCGGCGGGGACGGGGGTGCGGGCGGCAGAAACGTGCTGCATTCCGCCGCGCCATTTGATACAATAGCCATGGCGCTGCACGAACGGCAGGCGGTTGGCTGATGATCCCCGAAAGGGGGTGACGCCATGCGGATTACATTATATATCGGGCCCTATACGGTTACGATCATTGTAAAGAAACGCGAAAACCGCCACTCGGCCAAGTGACGGTTTTCATTATGAATTCCTGATTGAACCGAGCCAACCGCTTGTCGCAGCGCCCTTTTCTGTGTTCATTATAGGCGGCGCAGGCCGTCTTGTCAAGCCCCGGGACCGTCTCCCGGGGCCTGATTTTCTTTTGTGCGGGTCAGGTACGGGGGGTTGTGCGGTTTAATACTGATAGCCCCGCTTTTCGTCGCGGAATTCCTCCACCCGGGCCCGGTAGGCCTTCATGGCGGTGTCTTCAAAGGCCGGCTTCACGTCCTTTGCGCCCATCTGCTCCAGGAGGTACCGGGTGAAGGGCGGGTTCAGAGGCAGCAACGGCCCGATGAGGTAGGTGGCCATGAGGCCGCCCCGGAGAAAGCCCTCGGCAAAGGCCCCGGGATGGCGGCCCACACCCCGCTCCACCCGGAACAGGGGGTTCGCCAGCTCATCATCGGGATAGGTGTGGCCGAACAGGCTCTTGAAGCCAACGATTTCCATATCCTGGTAGCTGCCCAGCAGGAAGCTGTTGTGCCGCTTCATCATGTGATACTCGGCGTGGGTCTTGAGAATGCCCAGGCCGTCGAAGGTGCGCTTGCCGTCGATGACCACATATTCGCCCAGGGCGTCCAGGGCGTTGCCGGTGGCCAGCATCAGCCCGCCGCCGTCCACATACCGCTCCAGCTCCGCCCGGTAGGGGGCCAGGGCCTTGACCATCAGCTGCAGGCCCCGCTCCGTGGCCGAGCCCACATACACCAGGTCCACGCCGCCGTCCAGGAAGGCGGGGCGGTCCTTCAGGCCGGTCTCCACCACCTCCATCTCCGGGCAGCACTGACGCAGATACGTCACGTTCATCAGATCGCCGCAGAGGTTCGCCACCTCGGGAAACAGGATCTCGGTTTTCATGCCTGCACCTCCTTATCCGCGCTGTCCGCCGCCCGGCTTTGGGCGATGGCCTTCATCTGGTCAAACACCTGATATGCCAGCTCCAGCGTGTCCGTGCCGTAGAGCACGTACAGCTCGTCGCCGGGCTCATAAGCCATCAGGGCCGCCGCGTCGTGCTCGTCCACGGCGCAGGCCAGCCGGTCCTCCGGCACACCGGCCATCAGGCAGCGCAGCTTGTAGTCCTCACACCGCAGGCCGGTGCACACCACCCGGACGATGCTCTCGTCCGCCAGGTACTCGAAATCCGTATCATAGAACCAGCACACGTTTTCCGACCAGTGGGGCACGTCCGTCAGGGAGTTCATCAGCAGCATGACCTCCTTTTTTCCGGGACGGGAGGCGATGTAGTGGAATACCCGGGAGCAGGCCAGGGCGTTCTTGTCCTTGGCCATTTCCCGCACCAGGGTCACGTTCCCCACCTTTTCGGCGTTGTGGCGGCTCTCGGTGATGGCGGACTCTGCCAGGATGCGGGCAATCTCCCCGTGGTCATAGCCCAGCTGCCGCAACACGGCAATGACCGTTACCATATTATAAATATTGAACACACTGTCGGAGATCAGGGTATAGGGATATTCCTTACCCTTCTCCCGGATGGTCATGGCGCCCCCGGCGATGTCCACATGGGTGGCCAGGTAATCGCTGTCCGGAGAGTGGAAGCCGCAGTCCTGGCACACGGCCCGGCCAATGTGGTGATAGCGGCGGTATTCATAGCGCAGCTTCCCGGCGCACTTGGGGCAGATGCGCACGTCGTTGATGTGGTTGACGCACTCCACGGTGTCCGTGGGCAGGCGGTCGATGCCGAAATACACCCGTTCATTTTCCGGAGCCAGGCCGCAGGAGATCAGGTCGTCGGCGTTGAGCACCAGCCTGGACGAGGCGGGAACGCTGCGGCTGATGATGTCCGCAATAAATTCCGCGTGGGCGTTGCGCATGATGCTGTCCCGGAACAGATTGGTAACGGCAATATAGTCCGGGGTGATGTAGGGATACACCCGCACACTGGACCGCTCGTCCACCTCCAGCACCGCCATGTCGTAATTCTTCACCCGGCCCGCCAGATCACAGCCCTTCAGAAGGGCCGTGGCAATGCCGCTGGCCACGTTGGAGCCCGCCCGGTTGATGAGCACACGGTGGCCCTCCTTCTCCAGGGTGTCCGCCAGAAGGTTGCTGACGGTGGTTTTGCCGTTGGTGCCGGTGACGGCGATGATGGTCTTGGGACGGCCCACATATTTCAGGAAGTCCGGGCACAGCTTCAGCGCCAGGGTCCCGGGGAAGTCCGTTCCGTTGTGCCGGGTGATCTTCAGCGCCGGGACGGACAGCTTCGCCATCCACAGCGCAAACAGGAATCGCAGTTTACCCATTGTTTTCAAGCCTCCTTGGTAACGATCGCCGCCGCCCGGCAGCTGCAGCCGTCGGCATTTTCAAATTTCAGGGGCATGGTCAGGAACGTGAATTCCCGGCCGATGAGCTGCGCCAGCCCCTTGAGGTTCTCGGTATTCACCAGCCCCGCGCCAAACAGAGTCAGGTGATTGGGGTAATCCACCGTGTCGCAGGGGTCCAGGGAGATGGAATCCTCCCCCACCCCCTTCAGAGACAGGCCCGCCACGAACCGGGCGGCCTCCTCGGTCAGACACGGAAACCCCTCATAATAGGCATCGGTGCCCCAGTATTGGTCCCACCCGGTGCAGAACAGCAGAAAATCTGCGTCCCGCAGGGCGGCCTCGTGCCGCAGCAGCAGATCCAGGGGAATCTGGGCCTGGCCCCGGCAGTCCAGGACGAAGCCCCGGCCCACGAAGCGGTCCGCGCCGCAGCCGTCCAGGGTCAGGGCCCCGTCGATCATGTGGGCAGGGGCGTCCATGTGGGTGCCGGTGTGGGAATACATGTGCAGCAGCGTCTCCCGGTAGCCGCACTGGGAAACGGTGCAGGCGGTGGTGAGCCGGGGCTGCTCCGTGCCGGGATAGACGGGCATGTCCTCCCGGATGGTGTGGGTCAGATCGATAACAGTCATGCTTGCTTCCCTCCTTCGGGCCGTTCCCGGGTGTGCAGATATACCATCAGCGCCGCCACATCGGCGGGGGATACGCCGGATATGCGGCCCGCCTGGCCCAGGTTCTCCGGGCGCAGGGCGGCCAGCTTCTCCCGGGCCTCCAGCCGCAGGCCCTGAATATGACGGTAATCCATATCCGGCGGCAGGCGGCGGCGCTCCAGCTTCTCAAATTCCTCCACCTGCTTCTCCTGGCGGCGGATATAGCCCTCGTACTTCACGGTGATCTCCACCTGCTCCCGGACGGCGGGGGGCAGGTCCGGGTCCGCCGGGTCAAAGGGGCGCAGGTCCTCGTAGCTTACCTGGGGCCGGCGCAGCAGGTCGATGAGGCGGCAGCCGTCGGCCACCGGGGCGGTGCCCCGGGCCGTCAGCAGATCGTTCAGGGCTGCCGAGCCGGGGATGCCGGTTTTCTCCAGGCGCCTGATCTCCCGCTCCACGGCGGCGTATTTCTCCTCCACCTGCCGCAGCCGCTGCCGGGATACCAGGCCGATGCGGTATCCCACGGGGCACAGGCGGCGGTCGGCGTTGTCCTGCCGCAGCAGCAGCCGGTATTCCGACCGGCTGGTCATCATGCGGTACGGCTCCTGGGTGCCCTTGGTCACCAGGTCGTCGATGAGGGTGCCGATGTAGCTTTCGCTGCGCTTCAGGATCAGCGGCTCCCGGCCCAGCAGCTTCAGCGCCGCGTTGACCCCGGCCACAAAGCCCTGGGCCGCCGCCTCCTCATAGCCGGAGGAGCCGTTGAACTGTCCCGCACCGTAAAGTCCTTCCACCGCCCGGGTCTCCAGGGTAGGCCGCAGGGCCAGGGGGTCGATGCAGTCATATTCGATGGCGTAGGCCGGACGCATCATCTCCGCCTGCTCCAGTCCGGGGACGGACCGCAGCATTTGCAGCTGCACATCCTCCGGCAGAGAGGAGGAAAAGCCCTGGATGTACATTTCCTCGGTGTCCAGGCCCATGGGCTCGATGAACAGCTGATGCCGCTCCTTGTCCGGGAAACGGACGATCTTTGTCTCGATGGACGGACAGTACCGGGGACCTATGCCCTGGATGGCCCCGGAATACAGGGGGCTTTTGTCCAGGTTTTCCCGGATGATCCGGTGGGTCTGCGCCGTGGTATATGTCAGCCAGCACGCGGCCCGGTTTTCCGGGGGACGCTCCGTCTCGAAGCTGAAGGGCAAGGGAGACGGATCCCCCTCCTGGAGCTGCATTTTGGAAAAGTCGATGCTTCGCCGGTTCACCCGGGGCGGCGTGCCGGTTTTGAACCGGCGAAGGGGCAGGCCCAGGGCCAGCAGGCTCTCCGTCAGGGGGCCCGCCGCGTGGAGTCCGTCGGGGCCGGATTCCTCCACGCAGTCCCCCACGATGGTGCGGCCCCGGAGATAGGTGCCAGTGCAGAGCACCGCTGCCCGGACCCGGTACACGGCGCCGGTTCGCAGCACCACACCGGTAACATGGCCGTTTTCCGTGCGAACAGACACCGCTTCCGCCTGGCGCAGGGTCAGATGCTCCTGCCGCTCCAGGGTGTGCTTCATGATCTGCTGATAGGCCCGGCGGTCCGCTTGGGCCCGCAGGGACCACACGGCAGGCCCCTTCCGGCGGTTGAGCATCCGATATTGGATGCAGGCCCTATCCGCCGCCCGGGCCATTTCGCCGCCCAGGGCGTCCAGCTCCCGGACCAGGTGGCCCTTGGCGGTGCCGCCAATGGCGGGATTGCAGGGCATGTTGCCCACGGCGTCCAGGTTGATGGTCAGGCACACGGTGTCCAGCCCCAGCCGGGCGGCGGCCAGGGCCGCCTCGATGCCGGCGTGTCCCGCGCCGATAACGGCAATATCAAATTGTCCCGCGTCAAATTCTCTCATGCTCGTTCCTCAGTTCCGGCGCAGGATCACCACCGCCACCTCCGGGCGGTTCAGGATCCGCACCATGCCGCCCAGGCCCCGGGTGACAAACACATCCGCGTCCCGGCAGGTGTAAAATCCGTTGGTATAGGAGGGCAGCAGCGCGCCGCCGTTGCCCAGCAGGCCGTCGGTAAAGGGCAGCCGCCACAGGCCGCCGTGGCCGTGGCCCGACAGGGTCAGATCCGCCCCAAGGGCGGCGTAATCCGTTTCAAAATGGGTATTCCGGTGGGCCAGCAGCAGCCAGAACCCGTCGCCGATGGCGTCCCGGACATCCCGGGCCACCTCCTGGGGCGTTTTCTGGTCGGCGAAGCCGTTGGGGTCGTCAATGCCCGCCACGGCGATGGCGCCGCCGTTCCGCTCCAGCGTTACAAAGGTGTTGCTCAGATAGGTGACGCCGCATTCCTTCAGCAGCGGCGTCAGCTCCGACATGGCCCCGGCAGCCCACTCATGATTGCCGGAGACGAAATACGTAGGCGCCATAGCCGTCAGCCCACGCAGCAGAGGCCGCAGATATTCCGTGCCGCTCCACTCGTCCACCAGGTCGCCCACCAGCGCGATGATATCGGGCCGGGCCTTCCGCACCGCCTCCAGAAGGCGGCTGTTGTCCCGGCCGAACCGGCGGCCATGGAGATCCGACAGCACCACGATCCGGGCCCCGTCCCACCCCTCCGGCAGTCGCCGGGAGGTGAAGGTGTATTCCTCGGTGGAGAGGGTGTAGTTCCCCCACCACAGGCCCGCCCCGGCCAGGGTCAGCGCTGCCAGCAGCAGCGGAAGGGCCGTGTTTTTCCTTTTGCGTTTCTTGTCCAACCGCGCCGCCTCCTTACAGGATACCCTATTATATAATAGGTTCCCCGGGGTTTGCAAGTCTTTTGTTGTGCAGAATAGCAAAAAATGATCGTGCGTTTTTATGAAAAATGTACATTTGCACCCTTGCGAAAATGCTCCCGCCGACGTATACTATAATATGTGAAAAGAGAAGAAAGGAGCGTGATACCATGACCAATATCTTCATGAAGGGCGATCTGGATGACATGATCTTCGAGGGAACCGATTGGCAGCCCAGCGAGCGGTAAATCCGGTGCTTACCAAGGAGAAGGCCACGCCAAGGCGTGGTGATTTTTTTTACAGAAAAAGCGTTTTTACGAGTTGATGCGCCGCAGGGCGCTTTTTTTGTGCCCATTTTTACGCCCATTTATCGTCTGCGGCGCCGCAGGTCGGCCGCGATCAAGACCCCACAGGCCAGCAGCAGGCCCGTCAGAATGAGGAGGGCGCAGCTGCGGAAAAATTCCTCCGGCAGAATCAGGATCACCGGGTCCGTCATCGGGTCAAACAGCCAGTTGTCCTTTCCCGGAAAAAAGATGGTGTGGAACACCGTAAATGCCCGGTCGAAGTCCAGAGCCGCCAAACCCCCGACGATCACGAACAGTCCGCCCAGGCCACAGGCGGCCCAGAACCCCGGCCCGCGGCCTCCAAAGCGGCACAGGGCCATCCCCTTTCGCCGCCGCAGCAGGTACAGGGCCAGCAGTGCCGCCAGGGATACCGCCAGCAGCCGGATATCCAGCAGAAACAGCACCCGCACGTCGGCAAAGTGGCTGGCTCCCTCCTGGGAAAAGGGCAGCACCCCGACGGCAAAATCCGGCCGCAGGCCCAGGCAGTAGTCCATCACGTCGCCGAAGGCATCCCTCAGCTGTTCCACCGTCAGGCCGCTGCGGGCGGGGATATCCAGAGCCTGAATCTGCGCCCAGTAGAAGGGGCGCACCAGCAGCGGCAGGGCAATGGCCCCCGTCAGCACCGCCAGAGCCGTCAGGGGAATGGTGAGAACGGACAGAAATTTCTTCATTTCGTTGGCTCCTTTCGGCCGGACAGCACCAGAAGCACCTGACCCGGCAGGTAAAACAGCCACATGCCCACCTGGGCAAAGGCGGCAAGCCACCCGGGAAACAGCTCCGGCTGATTGCGGATCCCCACGCACACGTCGCACAGCAGAAACAGCCACAGTCCCACGGAAAACAGCGGACTGTGGAGGGGCACCGCCTGACAGGCGTTCAGCAGGAAATTCGTAAAGTACACCGCCGCCAGCAGATTCAGCGGCGACAGAAGCCCCAGGGCCCACAGGCCCGTCCAGGCTCCCAGCACCAGCACCAGCCGCAGAGGCCACAGGGTCCGTCCGCCGTTCCGCCGGCAGATCCGGACCAGATACAGGGCCTGGACCCCGCAGAACAGGGCCACTCCCGCGCCGTAATGGTCGTTCAGCAGCAGCAAAAACGTGTCTGCTCCCAGGGTCAGAGCCATGGCGGCGGGCATCAGGCGGCTGCCGCCCCGGCAGGCAAACAGCACGGAAAACACCAGACACACGGCGATGGAGGCGTATTTCACCGGGTCGCCGCTGCCCCCGGTCAGATCCATGGTCAGAAACACCGCATACAGGGCCGCCTCCAGCCCCAGAAACGCCGCCGTCACAGGTCCCACAGCTCCGGGTCGCTGGCGGAAACACACAGGGCGCCGGCAGACAGCGCCGCCGTCACGTCGGCCTTGTCTGCCAGCAGGCCCCCGGCGATGAGGGGCACCGGCAGCTCCCGGGACAGCCGGGCGATGACCTTATAGATGGTTCCCGGCAGCACCTCAATCAGGTCCGGCATGCCCATGCCCGTCTCCTTCCCCAGGTTGCTGACAGCCTTGGAGTCGATGGCAAACACCCGCAGCACCGTCAGCATTCCCAGCTCCCGGCCCCGGCGGATCAGGTGAGGCCGGGTGGAGATGATGCCGTCGGCCCCGCAGCGGCGCAGGTAGTCCACGGCGATCTCCTTGGGGGCCAGCCCTGCGATCAGGTCTGCGTGGATCACCGCCTGCTTCCCGGCCCGGTGGACCCGATCCACCAGCTCCCCGATGTTCAGAATATCGCCGCACAGCAGGAACACCGCCGCCCCGTCATGACACAAGGCACGATCCAGGGTCTCCGGCTCCTTCACCGCCGGGATCACCGGCGTCCGCTCCAAAAGCGGCAGCATGGCATGGGCCATAGGGCGCACCCTCCTTTCACCAATCCATCAAACTCCCGTTGTAACCTGGATTGGGACAGGTCAACACCAGGCATTTATCAGTGTAACTGGCCTGCTCATAGGTAGAAAGCCCAGGTTCACAGGAGCATGAGCAGTCTGACCACTTACTGCAATGCGCGGCGAGGGACTGGGCGCAGTAAACCAATACACCATTCCTTATGGATTTATCCCTGAGCTCCTTAAAGCCGATTTCTGCAAATTTCAGAACGACCAAGGGACGAGAAGTATCCGGCCCATAGCCATCATAAGAATCATCCGGAAAGTAAAGCGCCAGGCCATCGGGGGTAATGCGAAGGTACAGGTTGATCTCCATTTTCTCAAGTTCCGGCTTTATTTTTCTATTCCGCTTGGTGACCACAGCCGGGTAGCTGGGAAATTGTTTGGAAAATCTGTAAATTAACTGCGATGAGGCGATTTGAACCTTTGCGTGCAGATCGGTGTTGCCCTCGACTCTGCTCCTTGCTTCGGAGTCCTCACTGCGGGCTCTCGCTGTATTTCTCCGTACGGTTCGATTGAGATCCCAGCTGAATATTTTGGACTGGACCGGGCGCGAAAAAAATATTTCTGCCAAAGCACGAAAAATCAGGGAAGCAACCAGGATCAATACGGGGATTCCAACACAGATTAAGAGAAGCATTTCCATAGCAGCAGCTCCTTTGTTTTCTTCCCTATATGTTACCACGGGGCGGGGGCAGATTTCAACGATATTTTCATGAAAAAGTCCTTGACAGCCGCCGGTGTCTCTGGTATACTGTCTGAGAAAACAAAGAAGGCTGGGTGCATCCGCCTCACCTCGCGCCCGTGGCAAAGAGGTCAACAGCAATTGTTTCCATGGTTTCCGTATGTCGGGGGCCGTGTTGTTGCGCGGATGCATGGTGCATTCGCGTTTTTTTATTGATCGAATGGAGGTGCGACGGTTATTAGCAAGGTAGAGCATGAACTCAATGAAGAGATCCGGGATAAGGAGATCCGCCTCATCGGCGAAAACGGCGAACAGCTGGGCATTGTGTCCTCTGCGGAGGGTCTGCACATCGCCGAGGAAAAGGGACTGGACCTGGTGAAGATTTCCCCCCAGGCCACGCCGCCTGTGTGCAAGCTCATGAACTATGGCAAGTACAGGTTCGAGCGCAGCAAGAAGGAAAAGGAAGCCAGAAAGAACCAGCATGTGGTGGAGATCAAGGAAATTCGCATGTCTCCGGGCATCGATGTCGGCGACTTCAACACCAAGCTGAAAAACGCGCAGAAGTTCCTGGCTGACGGCAACCGGGTGAAGGTCTCCGTCCGCTTCCGCGGCCGCGAGATGGCGCATACGGATATCGGCCGGGATCTGCTGAAGAAGTTCGCGGAGCTTTGCGCCGACGTGGCCACGATGGATAAATCCGCCAAAATGGAGGGCCGGCTCATGTCCATGTTCCTGTCCCCCAAGGCCCAAAAGGCCGGAAAATAACACACGAGTTCTTCCCGTCCCCCTGGGAACGGGAGAATAGATGGAAGGAGTACTATTATGCCTAAACTGAAGACCCACAGCGGCGCCAAGAAGCGCTTCAATCTGACGAAGTCCGGCAAGGTCAAGAGAGCGCACGCTTTCAAGAGCCACATCCTCACCAAGAAGGACACCAAGCGCGGCCGTCGCCTG
>ENA-UOJK01000850-UOJK01000850.1-human-gut-metagenome-genome-assembly--contig:-C116-NODE-850-length-24284-cov-51.331173_pt1 | contig 24284 bp, 20 predicted proteins | sample MGYA00242348_ERZ723895 | MGnify/ENA metagenome assembly ERZ723895
TCTAAGATGTTATTGTATTTTAATGGTGAAAAATCCGGAGAAATCCCCCAAAACTGCATTCCAGGTTTTCATTTACTCGTTGTAAAAAACAATGAAAGAGTTATCCCCGTATCAATAAATACTCGTGGTGTTGCAAATAGTTATCAATTCATAGACAAGGCTTTTGATGGAATAAATAGCAAACAAAATACTCCATCAACACGTAGTATGTCAGAACCTGATAATATAGATTGGCTTTCTGAAGACATTGTAGATCCAATAGTAAAAGATGCCTATGAAAAAATGAAAGAAAATCCTTCTCTACAACGCGATAATATATATTATGGACTAACAAATAATAAACAGGAGGGAAGTCTAAACATGAATATAGATGAATATATTTATAGAATTCAAATAAGTCCAAGTAGTTACTTTACAATGGCAGATCAGGAAGGAGATCCAACTCGAAAAGACAAAGGAACTATTAGCAATAAAAAAGGTGAAATTTCCGATGATGAAGCCCTAAGTAGATTTTGGATTGATGGGAATTTCGAAATTATCTTACAAGTATTTACAGGAGTTAAAAATATCAAAGAACTGACAGCACACGAATATGTTTTTAATGTTAAACCTCAAGAATTATTTAACGTTCCTATAGAAAAGTCATATAGACATAAAACAATGTTTAGACACTCTAAATTCTATTACACTATAGATCCTCATAAATTAGAAAGAAAATGGTATTATCCTAGAACAAAAGGGCATGACACAAGATTACCTAAGTGGGATATTTCCACACAGTCTTTAGAGAGATTTATTAATATTTTTGAAAGAGATGCAGATGAAAAGATTACTTATAGTCAAAATAAAACAACTACTTTTGCAGCAAATTTTAGGTCTAGTGCAGATGGTGATATTCCAATAGGTACAAAAGGAGGAAGTATTAAAATTGGATTAGGATACGACACAACTAAATCCACTTCCACTAGTTCCACTATTACAATAGAAACAACGAAAGAAAGTGATCAATTAGGGACGTTAACTCTAAATTTTTATGATGCTATCATCGTAGAGAAAAACTCTTCAAAAGGATATCGTCCTAAAAATGTTAGTAATGGAACCGTATCAATAACAATAAGTCCAATGAGTGATGCATTTTCACGTTCTGTAAGTTTTTAAAGATTATGAAGATTATTAGTTATTTAATTCTATTGTGTTTCTGTTTGTATTCATGCGAAAAAGAACAGACGGATATTGAAACCATGATTCTTGGAAAGACCTTTAGTAATCAAAGCCTCTCTCTTACCTTTGAAAACAATGATTCCGTTTCCTTCCAAACAAAAAACACTTTATATATTTTGAAAGGAAAATCAAAATATGAAATAAATAATGGTAGAATTATAATAAAAAGTCCTTATGGAAAAAGACTTGAACCAGACGAAACAACAGACAGTTATATTTTAAGTTTTATCGGTTCTTTAAAAAAGAATAGAATAGATGATGCTACATATTCTATCATTGGGGCATATGAGAAAGAACAGTTTTTTGGAGATGAAGTAACTTTATTTCTTGAATAAATAATAAAAAACAGCCTCCATGATTTATGCTGGAGGCTGTTTTTGGTATTTTCGGGACTACCTGAACTTTCTGTACCATCGCATCTTCCATATGCCTTGTATAGACTTTTGCACATTCCAGTTTTTGATACACTAGTTCGACTGCAATCTGCGAGTTTACTCTGGGGATATTTTTTCCATAGGCTGTACTGTCCTGGATATAAACTTGCTTCCATTCGATATGTTTTTACGCTTCTATTCACTCGTCCTTTAACTGTTCGTTTGATTTTCAAAACTCATCAATGCGGCTCAAAATATATTAAGTCGACTCTGGGAAGAGAAAACGGAAGACCTGCTATGTAGGCGGTTTCCGATGACAACCGAATCCCATTCCTTTAGAAATGGGAGTATGTCAAAAATAAGATTGATAAATTAAAATATATATATTGCAAAGAAGTAGTATTATTCGATTTTATTCTTATTTTTGTTATCCTATGCACTAGAATCTTCATTGGACAGTTCGTATTTTTTCAATTTTTAATCAAACATACTATGATATGAAAAGAAATAATCTATTAATGCTATTTTTATTTTGTAGTTTATCTCTCTTTTCACAAGAGAAATTACAAAACAAAGTACTTGTTTCTGCCAATGTAGGAGTTGGCTTTTTAGTCGGTAGCTCTAACCTCTCTCCTGTAAGTCCTAATTACAGAAATGAATATAAAAATGGAATCTCAGCTGATTTAAAAGTGCTATATCTACTAAATAAACGGATAGGCTTAGGAATAAAGTACAATTATTGGGGAACTTCCGGAAAATATGAGCTTGTAGATGTATATACAAATTATAAAGACAATGTATCCCTACACTACATTGCACCTCAATTTGAATTAATAACTCCTCTAACAAATAATTTTAATATGATTAACACTGTAGGAGCAGGATATATGCACTACAAAAACAACGCTGATTTACTTAAATGGAAAACAAGTACAAATTCTTTTGCTGCAAATATTGATATAATGTTTGAATATAAAATAACAAAAAGATTCTCTGCCAGAGTGGGAGCATCATATTTTATAGGAAACGGCTTCAAAAACATGAAACAAACCATTGATGGCAATGAAAGTTCTACTACCTGGGAGAAAGAACGCCGTATTAAAGTCCATCGTATAGATTGTTTAATTGGCATTGTAGGACACTGCTAATAATAAGAAGAGAAACATTAATGGAGGCGAACCGAAAATGCTGACCAGACGGGAAAGTACATCCCGGCATACCTCCATATTTTAACTGACCTAGTCAAATTTTCAAAGCTAATATATGAAAAAACAGATAGTAACCTTATTTTCACTCCTACTATTAATCAACATTCACACAATAAAAGGAAATAACTCCGGATACTATTATTTTAAACAAATATCTGTAAAAGAGGGGCTCCCCTCGACAGTCACCTCAATATATGACGACCAAAACGGTCTGGTATGGATCGGCACTCCCTACGGAATTTACCGTTTCGATGGAGAAAAGCTGAAGAAGTATCCTCAACACCACTCTACACATACCTATTCACAATTAATCTACGGAGTAACAGGTAACGGACATGGAAACGTATGGATCTTTACACAAAACGGAACGATGCATTACAATCAGAAAAAGGACCTCTTCGAACCGTTGCTAAACGAAGGCAGGCCGATAAAAGCCTACACCGCATTCACGGACAAAAATCAAACCATATTTCCCATCAGGGATACATTACTGTACTATCATTCGGATAACAGGCCTTTGGAACGCCTGCCACTAAAAAAGAACGGCAAGCCCGTTCTGATCAGTAAAATGTATACATACGACGAGCAAACTTTTATTGCCCTCTCCACAACGGAGCAACGTCTGATATTGATAAACAAGTTCACCGGAGAGATCAAAAATTCACCATTTGACAGTCTGAATATGATCACTGACTTCTATATCGACTCCCAGAACCGTTTCTGGATTACGGAATATGGAAAGGGAGCAGCGTGCTATACACCTGAAGGTAAACTGACAGCCATCTTCAACTCCCAAAACCCAGGGCTCAGTAGCAACGTCGTATTAGATATCGAAGAACGAAACGGACAGATTTGGCTGGCAACCGATGGAGGTGGAGTTAACATCATCACGCCGGAAAGCAGGCAACTCACCATCCTGTCAAGTGAAAGAAGCCATAATTTTCCAGCCAATTCGGTTCTCTGCCTGCAAAACAGCAAAAACAATATGTGGATCGGCATGGTGAGGGAAGGGCTATTGGGGATGAAAGAAAACTTTATAAAGACTTATACGAAAGCACCCAAAAATGATCCAAGCGGAATGTCCGAGAAATGTCCGTTATGCCTGCTTGAAGATGAGAAAGGTACCATCTGGATAGGAACAGACGGCGGAGGTATCAACTGTTTCAATCCGAACACCGAAGAGTTCACCCATTTTCCGTCCACTTTCGGCGATAAAATTGTTTCTATTTGTCGCTTCTCCGATACGGAGCTACTGGCATCGAACTTTAACAAAGGAATTTATATATTCGATAAAAAAAACGGTAAGAAACGGCACTTTACAATATTGAACGAACAAATAGACAGCCGGATTAACTATCTGGGAATACCGGTTAACCTATATACAACCCCTGAAAGAGAGATCGAATTTCATGGTGGCTACTACTATCGGTACTCCAGAGAAAAGAAACAGTTCACCTCGATTACACCTCCCGGAAAGAACTATTTGGGGACCTGGATCTTCATCGGCGAATATGACTCAAAACCATACTTTTTTACTCAAACCCACATATTCCTCTACAACAAAGAAGCGAACAGGTATGAACCGACTTCGATAAACCTGAACCAGAATATATTATCGGCGTATATCGACAGCACCGGAGTAGTATGGATGGCTACCCGAAACGGATTGAATACACTCAATCTGAAAACATCCGAGAAAACAGAAATCAAACTTCCGGATGACAATGACATCGTAACCTCCCTAATAATGGATCATACGGGAATTATGTGGATAGGAACTTCAGGGACACTGTATGCTTACTTTCCGAAAGAAAAACGATTTGTAATATTCAGTGAGACGGACGGAGTGTCGCCAAATGATTTTCTGCCCAAACCGGTATTGGTGACCCGCGACAACAATATCTACATGGGAGGCTCTTCAGGATTGGTGCGCGTAAACAAGTCACTCAATCAGCATTATGAACAGAACATCCCGAAACTCAGTCTGCTGGAAACACAACTGAACGGAATAAACATCATGCCTGACCACAGTGGAAATGTTCCACAACTGGAAATAAATCCGCACTTCACTTCTTTGACCGTACGCAGTAAACTGGATGAAGGAGATATCTTTCGCAAACGTATTTACCGCTATCACATAGAAGGGCTAAACAGTAACTTTATTCAGTCCTCAAGACCATATCTAGCCATTCAGACACTGCCTCCGGGAGACTACCGGATCAAGGTACAATGTACACAGATAGACGGACGGTGGAGCCCTTTCTACGATTTGCTGCATCTAACGGTACTCCCACCTTGGTGGCAACATCCCGTATTTATCACGCTCTATATTAGCATCCTGCTTGTAGTGGCAATCTACATTATCCGGCGCCGTGAAGAGCGTATGCAACAAAAATTAAAAGAAAAAGAGAGACAAATCTATAAAGACAAAGTACAGGCATTGATCAATATCAACCATGAATTGCGTACTCCGTTGACACTACTTTATACTCCGCTGAAGCAGTTAATGAACAACAAGCAAATACCATACGAAATACGAGGTAAGCTACAGGGAACTTTTAAGCAAGCGAGGCAGATGAAGAATATCATCAACATGATACTCAACATGCGAAAAATGGAAGTGGGACAGAACACGATGCAACTGACTCCAACCCTCTTCAACGACTGGATACAGACTATTATTGACGATTTCGGCAATGAATTCGAGATGCGGGGCATCCGTTTGGTCTTCCACCCCGATCCCAATATCCGGATCGTCTCTTTCGATATCGCACAGTGTGAAATCATTGTCAGCAATCTGCTGATGAATGCTTATAAATTCAGTTATCCGAATTCGGAAGTTATGGTTACCACCCGGCTGGAGCAAGACAATAAGCTGGTGCGCATCGAAGTCAAAGACGAAGGCATAGGACTGGGCGATGAAAATATTGAAAGCCTCTTTACCAGATTTCAGCAGGGCAAGCACAACATTCAGGGAACCGGTATCGGACTGTCATATGCTAAACAACTGGTTGAAATGCATGGAGGCAGCATCGGGGCTGTCAACAACGAAACCAAGGGAGCCACTTTCTATTTCACATTACCCTATCAACAGGTACCGGGGCATGTTACCTGTACCCCGAAACCTTATTTGAACGAGGTGCTCCCCATTCAGAACAGTTCGATGATAGAGACCTGTTTATCATCCACCCGATACCGCTCGGTCATTATAGTTGAAGACGATCCAGATTTGTGTGACTATCTAGCCGAGAACTTATCTTCGCTTTTTGAAACGGTATACAAGGCTCACGACGGAATGGAGGCGATACCAACCATCGTTTCTAAATTTCCCCAACTCGTCATCAGTGACATTATAATGCCGCGAATGAATGGTCTTGAATTATGTAAAAGAATCAAGGAGAATGCAGAACTCGGTTACATTCCTGTCATCCTGCTGACCTCGAGAGTGGACGACCCCAGTATGGAGCAAAGTTATAAGACGGGAGCTGATGCCTACATCCCCAAACCCTTCGATATGGATTTGCTGACTATACAAATTCAGAATATTTTAAATAACCACAATATCATGCGCCAACATTACAGGGGCACGGAAATAATGGAAAATGAGCACAAATCGGATCCTGAAACACCACAAGACGAACAATTCATAATCTTGCTCAACAAAATAATCAGTGAAAACATGGACAATACCGAGCTGGATGTAAATATGGTAGCGCAACTGATGCACATGAGCCGGGCCACACTTTACAATAAAATGAAAACATTTATAGGTGTCGGCGTCAACGAATATATCACCCAACAACGCATCCGCCATGCCCAGCAGTTGCTTACAGACACTGCTCTGGGAATACGGGATATTTCGGAACAAACCGGATTTACATACCAGCGAAATTTCAGTACCATATTTAAAAACATAGTGGGCGAAAGTCCCTCCGAATACAGGAAGAAAAATAAAGAAGAATAAACAGACTTATGCAAAAGGGTGTATCAAGACTTTATTTTAGAAACGAATAACTTCAATCTATCATCTTCCAACCTCTATTAACCACAAAAAAAAGAGTCATATCCTCACTCAAGATAGAGTTTGATATGACTCTTTTCGTCTTTCAGCTATAATTTATGACTTTCTCAGGGCGTGTCATTTGGATTTTAAGACCGTCTCGTTATATACGTTACATAAGTTAATCAGAGCATGTCCTCCTCCGGAACATTTTAGTTTAACTTACGAATCGGATCGTCGTACAGAAGTTGAAGTTTAAGCAATTCTTGCCGAAGCTCTTTCGTTATTTTCTCTGTTCCCGGCTTTCCATACAGATTGTTCATTTCGGACGGATCCTGCTTCAGATCATACAGTTCCCAACAATCTATATCGTTGTAAAAGTGCATCAGTTTATAACGTTCGGTACGCACTCCATAGTGCCGTCTGACCGCATGTTCTGCCGGATATTCATAGAAATGGTAATAAAGCGACTTGCGCCATCGGGAAGCTTTCTCTCCACGAAGCAGGGGCAAGAACGAAACTCCATGCATATCCGCAGGAGTAGGTACACCTGCAAGATCAAGGATGGTAGGACCATAATCGATGTTTTGCACCATCTTGTCGATGTCGCCTTTCTTACCTCCGGGAAGACGTACCAGCAGAGGTGTACGAAAAGACTCTTCATACATAAAGCGTTTGTCAAACCAACCGTGTTCGCCCATGTAAAAGCCCTGATCGGAGGTGTAAACAATCATCGTGTTTTCCAGTAATCCGTTTTTCTCCAGATAATCGAGCACACGTCCCACATTGCGGTCAACTGAATGGATCACACGCATATAGTCATGCATATATTGCTGGTACTTCCATTCGGCAAGAGCTTTTCCGGTCAGTCTGACTTCTTTAAACTTCCGGATAATCGGATCATAATGTTTATCCCAGAGAAGTTTTTGTTCAGGACTTAACCGGCTGTACATGGAACGCCCGGCCTGTTCGAGTCCTGTCTGAGTATGGATTTCATTTTCTTTATCGGCCATTTTCAGATCGTATACAAGATCCATATCTTTGATAATACTCATCTCTTGTAGAGATGCCGCCACTCTGCCTTCATATTTATCATAAAAGTTTTCGGGCAGCGGATAGACCACGTCTTCGTAAAGATCCAAATCACACAGATCGGGCATCCAGGTACGGTGGGGAGCTTTATGATGAATGAAAAGGCAGAAAGGTTTCTCTTTGTCACGCTTTTCATCAAGCCAGTCGATGGCCAGATCGGTTATAATATTGGTGGCATAGCCTTCACGCTGTACCTTCTTCCCGTTATTGATAAAGTCGGGATTGTAGTAATTGCCTTGTCCCACGAGAATATCCCAATAATCGAAACCGGTAGGCTCGGAAACCAGATGCCACTTACCGATCATCGCAGTCTGATAACCCGCATTACGCAATAGCTTCGGGAAGGTCTGCTGGCTTCCGTCAAAAGTAGTGGAGTTGTCGGTAAAACCGTTGGCATGACTATGCTTTCCGGTCAGCATACAGGCACGGCTGGGACCACTCAGCGAGTTGGCTACAAAACTATTTGTGAAACGAACTCCTTCGTTTGCGATCCGGTCGATATTCGGAGTCTGCATATAGCGTTGATCATAAGTACTTATAGTTTGATACGAATGATCATCGCACATGATGTAAACAACATTAAAAGATTTTTTCCCTTCTCCTTTCTTTTCATCTTTTATATCCTGAAAGGAAGACAGCGACACAAAGGCCGCTGTCCCTGCAAGGGAATATAAAAACAAGGATGTTGATTTTTCCATATTATATTCCAATTTTTAAATAGTGCTATTTTACCAACCTGGATTTTGTTTCCATTGGTTGTTTGTCAGAGTCAGCATACGCTGCTGAATCGGGAGTAAATAATCGCGGTCAAGTTTAAATTGCCATCCGTTGGGATAGTTTTTATTATTGAACGGAATAATATAACGTTTGGTATCACCGGGCTTGCCTGTCAAGAACAGATTATTATTGGCTACTTGGTCGTACACTAGATTATTTCCATAACTGCCTTCCAGATTACTACCAACAAAGAGAGCACCTGTAGGTGTATTTCCGACAATCAGGACATCGGCGGCAGCCCAACGCAGAATGTCGAATAGGCGTCTTCCTTCGCAAGCTTTCTCAATACGGCGCTCACGACGTACCACCTGAATATATTTATCGAGTCCACTAAAAGGATAGTCGGGAGAAGTGTTGTACTCACGATCGAAATTGACAGCAGGCATATCTACCCGATCCCGGAGCGGCTTGAGAGCGGCTGCAATTTTATCGGCATTGCCTGCACCATCCAACTCGGCCAGTGCTTCGGCATAATTAAGGAGAATATCGGCATAACGATACTGGATAGCCGGAGCCTGACTTTTATATTCCCCGTCGATTGTTGCAGAATATTCTGTATTGAACTCTACATACTTCAATAGCGAGAAACCGGTCGTATTCTGGTCATAGCTATTTCCATCTAAAGGAGGAAACTGATACACATATCCGTTATTGGGACGCAAAGACTGTCCGGGAGTACAAACGGTCTGCGACAAACGGGGATCACGTAGTTCAGGTGCGAGTTCATCTCCATAGATGACTTTTGCCGCATCTTTTTCCGAACCTGTAAACGGACGTCCATCACGTGTCAAATAGTCATCTACCAATGAAGCCGAAACGCCGGTCAAGCCACCTCCCTTATTCAGATAACGGGTAACAGAATGCCCTATATTGTCAGAAGCATCATACTTTTTCCACCAAAGCACTTCTTTGTTACTCGACAGATCGAGAGTAATGAACAAGTCACGGTAAGCAGTCAGCGGATTGCCCATCGAAATGTTCCATACCCCTCTTTCCATTACAGCATAAGCAGCATCGGCGGCCTGACGAAAATAATCATCGATTTTTTCGTCCGTGATCGTTTTATCATAAAACTCATCACCTTTGGCTTTATGATATTTTTCCCACGTACCTTCAAACAGAGCGACTTCGCTTTTCAGCGCACGGGCCACATCTTTGTGTACACGCATATTCGCATTCGTATTTTCGGAGTTCAGATACAGAATGGCTCTGTCCAAATCAGCAAGAATACTATCCGCTATCAACGTACGTTTGTCACGAGGACGTTCCATCTGTTCCTGTACGGGATCAAGTACTTCATTTACCCAAGTGAGTTCACCATAGTTAATAAACATCTGATAATAATACCAGGCACGGAAATAATAAGCCTCTCCTTTACAATTATTCAGAGCACTTCCGGTCTCAGTACAATTTCCCCAGTTATTGATCAGGAAGTTAAGATTACGAATATTATTATAATTCCCCAATGCTACCGCACTGCTCAACGAAGTTTCTCCCGCGAGGCGGGTATTGACGGAATTTAAAATCATATTATCGCTGTTATTATCTCCGAAAGCAATTCCGTCGGCTCCGCCTACCCCGCCGGGTTGGGTACGCACCGCACTCTGATAGAATTGGTTCAGATATTTAGTAATTTCAGAAGTAGTTCCGAAAGCCGTAGACGTAGAAAGCTGTCCTTCAGGCATCTTGTCAAGTTCATAGCATCCTCCCAGAACAAATAAGAGGGCTAAACCAATCAGTATATTTCTTTTTTTCATATAGTTTGTATTATAAGTTAACAATTAATCCTATTGAAAGCACTCTGTTCATCGGATAGTTCTTTCCTCCCTCAGATGTATAGTCATTGCCGGTAAATACAGCTTCTGGGTCGAACATTCCGGCCAGTTTAGTGAAAGTAAGTAGATTCTCACCAGAGAAGAATACTTGTGTTTTGCTGAATCCTACCTTTTTCACCCATACTGACGGCAAGTCATAACTTAAAGTCAAGTTCTTCAGGCGGCAATAAGCTGCATTTTGCAGATAACGGTCGACTGTCTGAGAGGTCTTGTTCCGATATTGTCCGATAGCACCGGCACCGGCTGTATAAGGTTTGGGATAATAAGCTCCCTTATTATCTTCACGCCAATAGTCAAGATGCTCTTTGAAAACAGTGACTTGTGCATACGGGCCGCATCCCCAGAAATAAACGGCTCCGCCGGGATTCCAATCGCGTTTGCCAACCCCCTGAAACATAACACTCAACGAAATGCCTTTCCAGCTGATAGATCCGTTCAACGTATATTCATAGCGTGGAGTAGTATTACCGATAATTGTCACGTCACCCATATCTCCTAATACATTGGTACCATTATTGATCTTGTTATCACCATTCAGATCACGGTATTTTACATCACCTGGAGTCCACTTCTGACCGGACAGGTAAGACAAATCATACTGGGCATTGTAAGCATTTGCTTCTTCCTGGGTCTGAATCAGACCATCGGCACGGTATCCCCAGATTTCACCGACTTTGCGGCCCACATACCAGGCACCCGAAGGATTGGTTCCTGTCGGGTTTTCATAGGCAGTAACTTCGGAGGTCGCATCGGCAACCGAACCGCCAATTGAATAATCGATGTCACTGCCAATCTTTCCACGCCAATTCAGCATCAACTCCCATCCGCGATTGCGCATGCAGGCATTATTTGTATTTGGAACCGTCGCACCGAAAATATCTGCAAGGTCGGCTGTCGGACCCAACATATCTTTCGTGTCTCGCTGGAATACACCGAAAGTACCGGTCAGTGAATTACCGAATAATCCGAAATCAAGAGCTATCTCTTTACTTTCAACTTTTTCCCAAGTCGTATTCGGGTCTACCACCCCCGGAGCATTGATATACATATCACGACCATCCTTGAAATAGAAATTACCCAACGAAGTCACTCCCATGGTAGAAGCAAAAGTATAAAGTCCTGCACCACTTTGGTTACCCAACAATCCCCAAGATCCACGAAGCTTCAAAGCAGAAATAACATCTAAACTTTTCTGCATGAACGATTCACGGGCGATGTTCCATCCTACAGATACCGAAGGGAAAAATCCCCAACGATTCTTGGAAGCAAAACGGGAAGAACCATCGTAACGTCCGTTAGCCTCAAGTAGATAGCGGCCTTTATAATCATAATTGATACGTCCGAAGAATCCGCGTGTGGCCCAGCCGTTGCGTGTTTCCGAGATATTCTTATCACCTGTTGCCAGACCTAATCCAGGATTCGTACTTGAAATCAAATCTGTAACATTATTATACATGTAGCTATAGTTATAATCCTCTTCCTGATATCCTGCCATCAGCGTAAAGTTATGCGCATCGGCCAAGGAGAACAGATAATTGGTATACAGATTGATAGACTGATAACGAGTCTGATACATAGAACGGGTAAAAGCACCTTTATCGGCCACTCCGAGTTCGCTTCGCGTACCTTTATAAAGGGTTTCGTTGTCCAGACCCGGAATCATCGGAGCGACATTCAAGGCCTGATATGCCTGATTGCCCTGACGATAGGTATAATCAAGAAAAATTCTCCAGTCCTTGATAGGCTGTGCCTCAAAACCTCCGGTCAGAGTCAGGCGATCATTCTCTGTCTTAGTATAAGTTCCACTCTGCAGATAAGGAATCATGGTCAGTTCGGTAAAGTGTCCGTTAGGATCAATAGGACTAACCGTGGGGCGAAAACGTGCCAACGAATGATAAAATCCCTCCGAAAGTCCACCGGAACCAAAAGGAGTGTTATTATCGGAATGCATAAACTTAGTGTTAACCTTCATTTTCAGCCAATCTGTGATCTGAGAAGTAAGATTGGCGTTGAAATTTAAACGCTTGTAATCTATATCCGCATAACGCAAAATACCTTCTTCGGTATAAATGCCGCCCGAAACATAATATTGCGCTTTCTTACTTCCACCACTTAGGCTCAGATTGTGATCTTGTTTGAAAGCAGCATCTTTATAATGAAGCTTAAAGTAATCGACATTTCCCACACCTTTAGCTGTATTCTCAAATGCAGCTACCAGGTTGTTTTGCCCATTCAACTCACTCCAGGGATCAATACCTGCGGGATTTTTGACGTATTGCTGCAAGAGAGTAAGTTTTTCGTCACTATATTGTTTGGCAACACCCGCATTAGCACAGGCTTCGTTAAAATAGAGGGCAAAGTCATAAGCATTGGCCATCTCGGGCAGAACGGTGGGAGAACTCCAACCGACAGTTCCCTGGTAGCTGACGCGCATTTTGCCTTCTTCACCTTTTTTAGTGGTAACCAGAATCACACCATAAGCAGCACGCGCACCATAGATGGCACATGCGGCAGCATCTTTCAATACTGAAATGTTCTCAATATCATTGGGATTCACATCCGAAAGATTCATTTCCACTCCATCGACCAGAACGTAAGGATTGGCCGTATTAGCCAGATTTCCCTGACCGCGGAGAGTTAAAGAGGCCGAAGATCCTGGACGTCCGGAATTCCCATTGGTCACAGTCAATCCAGGCACCATACCCTGCAAACTCTGAGTAACATTAGCCACCGGACGACGACTCAGTTCTTCTCCATTTACCGATGAAACAGAACCGGTAAGATTCACTTTCTTTTGTACTCCATACCCCACTACAACTACTTCATCTAGCATCTCGGCATCTTCGTAAAGAGTCACAGCAATGTATTTTCTACCATTTATCGGAATAACCTGAGTCGTATATCCGATATAAGATATCTTTACCTTTCCCTTAGAAGGAACGTTGGGAAGAGTGAAATCTCCATTAAGATCAGTTACTGTACCATTGGATGTCCCTTCTACTAAAACACTGGCTCCAATAATCGGCTCTTCCTGTTTATCTACTACTCTACCTTTTACAGATAAGGATTGTCCCAACGCTGTCGTAGAGAATAGAAACATGACAATTGTTGTTAAGCTCGAAAGAGCAAACAGCAGTTTCTTTCTTTGTTTCATAATTCTTAAATTTAAAAGTTAATAACATAAGGTATTTTTAATCTTCCTTACGGAAAATCATGAAACAAAAATATGAAATCCACTAACATTGTTATTTCTTAAATTGTCTATTTAATATCTTGATTTATCTAAATGCAACTGGAGCCCCCTCTACAAGGCATTTAAACAAGGGAAACAGAGAATCAAACTCCGGAAGTTCTCTTCCAGAAAAGCGCAATCGAGCAAAAAGAGAAAAAAATCTGAATTGATAATTGAGTTTAATTGGTGTTCGTCTAATTTTGCAATCAATATTATATAATGTTACTATGATAATTTCTTATTATATTTAAAGATAACAAACCAGTGGTTTTCCACTCTCTGTCATGGAGAATACGGGGAGCTATTAATAAACATGATACATTCATTATTAAATATGCCACTATATAGTCATATGATTAACATATATTATCTGCGGTAGGATATGCGACCTCCCTATCCATTTAATGAAATCATTGCGCAAAGTAATATGTATGAGATGTCCGGATTCGGAAAGTTAAAGATGATAGGGAAAGAAGTCTGCTTAGAAATAGAAAATGTAAATATATTAGATAAGTGTACACAAAAGAACGCTTCGGGCACACATATAGTTAATTTCCTACGAAAAGAAAATATAGATATATTCAAAAATCTATCTTCAAATGATCTTAAGGGGCTACTAGAGAAAAAGAGTTTAATCGTTTCCGGACCCGTTGAGAGAAAATTTCAATGTACAGCTTCACCAAACGGATGGAAATTAACATCATCCACATTAAAAAAAAGGAGTTGAATGTTGAATCTAGCTTATAATATCAAAATCATATGTTCGAAGCCACCTATCTTAGAAAAGCAAATTCTTAATAGGTGGCTTTTTTATAAGGTTTTCATTATCTTTGCTTCAATGAAAACAAATCCATTTATAAATAATGTTATTTGCATAGAACATTAACCGCAAAATTCAAAAAACAGAAGTCCACAAATTACATAAGGGGGTATCTGAGTGGCTGGCGTCATGCTGGGGCAATTTTCACTTTCACATCTACTTATACAACCACAAAAAATTAGAGGATGTAAAAGCAAAACCGAGGTTTCTCCCGGTTTTGCTTTTATATTAATAAGCGTATTTCAAAAAACCATCTTCAAATATATCACTATTATAGCCATATATAATTCTATTCCTTTCATCTACACCAAATGCATATAATAAAATATCCAATTCGTATTTAGCGATAGAATGTCCTAAATAGTCAAAGACCTCAATAAAACATCCTCCCCCTTTTTTAGGACATCTTATATAGAAATAATTCTTTCCTGCAACCAATTCACGCTGAATAAATTTAGTTTCTTTTATGTTTCCAACTACTACATTGGGTGTTATAGAACTATCAATGAGTCTCTTACAAAGACTCATATCACTTACCCTATAAAAATCTATTTGTTTTTTATATGTATAAGCATATATTATAAGAGAATCATTAGCAGCCAAATAGCCTCTATTCATATCAAAGAATATTTCTTCTTGACTTTGTTCTATTAAAATCTGCCCAGTTTTCTGCTGACTATTTAAATTGATTTTTTCTATATCAAGTTTATTCGGAAACATACTGTATATTAAAATAGAATCATTAACCACATTCATAAAGTTGGCCATTCCGTCAGAAAAAGGAATCCTAAACTCTTTCTCAAGAGAGAGATGATTAGTCGTATCCAACATAAAACCTTTGATAAGAAATGGAGTATACCCCCGAATATAAATAATATCAGAAGTATTTTTACAAATACTAGGTGGCGTTTGGAATTCATTTTCTCCTCCCCCCATGATTCCATCTTTATAAATGCATTTGAATTCAGGCGGTGAATATTGATATAACATAGCATTCTTGTTTCTTGAATCTGTTACAAAAACATTCCCTTTTTTTACATCTATCCCATCAATGGCGATTATTTCGTTTACTTTTATTTTCTCTGCATAAATAGATTTATTTTCTGGAAATGGCTGTATTTTTTGTGAAATATTTTGACTTACACATGAGGTAATCAAAGAACAATTTAGCAACAACAATAACTTTATTTTATTCATATTTAAATATATTAAAAATCACTATACAAATAAACCAGAAAGAATGTCTTAAGAAGCTGTTTTGAATTTATTCGGTGATTATATAAACATAAGATAGTCCTCTAATAAATTCAAAACAGTCTCTTACCAAATTCCAGTAGAGTTACACAGCTTTTCACCAAGACTTACACCCGATTTCACCACAACGCAGCCAATGCATTTTAGAACATAAACTTGTGGTTCGTCAGGTAGCATTGTTGTGCTAGTAAACATATAACATGGCTTAGGCCAGTAATTTGACTCATCATGAGCCAGCGCCTCTATATTAAGTAATGCCAATTCAGACATCTCAATAGGTTTCTTTGCTTGATAAATATTATACCCAGCAACTACTGCGACTATTGTCGCAAATAAAATCATAATAATTCTCTTTTTCATAATAAATAAAGTTTAAAAGTTTTACAAATAGACGCTATAACCGCACAGTACTGGTTAGCTCTATCCAAATATAATAAATTTTGTTTTAGATTATACAAAATTATGAGCTTTTTTTCAATGCAAAAGAAGGAAGATAATTGTTAAAACTCCAAATCGTTTCACAAACATGAAACGTCCTCAATATAGACAAGGGCGTGACAAGGTATGGAAGAAAGAATATTATTTGTTTTTACGTTTCCGTTCACTCGTCTTTTAACTGTTCGTTTGATTTTCAAAACTCATCAATGCGGCTCAAAATATATTAAGTCGACTTTGGGAAGAGCAAACGGAAGACCTGCTACGTAGACGGTTTCCGATGACAACAGACTCCCATTCCTTTAGAAATGGGAGTATGTCAAATGTTACATCTCTTATTACTCCGTCTGAGTTCTCTTTCAATTGTCAAATCTGTAACGGCACTGTACATTTGAGTTGTTTTTACACTTCTATATTCCAAATTTTTGCACAATAGTAATTGAGACGCCACGATATAGAGGTAGAAATACATAACAGAACAAAAAGGAAAGGTGCATTGTGATCTGGATATTCTCACAATAGACTCCTCACTCAAAGTTCACTTCCTTTTTGATTTTGATCGAGAAGGTGATATCCCTTTTAGAGCTAAGAAACGATAGATAGTTTCATAACTGCCAATGCCTAATGCTTTCTTAATGGCGCTAAGAGAACTGCCGGCTAAATACAATTTAGCACAGCTATCCACTTTCTCGGTATTTTTATTATTAACCTTCTTAGGAGGACGACCAAATTTTACTCCTTTTTCCTTTGCTATCCGTCGGCCATCCTTACAACGCTCGACGATGATATCCCTTTCAAATTGGGCACATGCTCCGATTATATTAGCCATCAACTCACCGGCCGGACCCTCAGTGCTGATATTGTCTTTCAATGAAACAAAAGCAATATCGTTTTTCTTTAAACGATCAATAGTCCATAGTATACTCCGTAATGATCGGCCGAGTCGATCTAATTTATATACGACCAAGACATCACCTTTGCGAAGGTGATCCAAACACTTCTCCAGTTCCGGACGTTTATCGGCCACACCCGAAATCTTTTCTTTAAAGATCAATTCACATCCACTTTCTTCCAAAGTCTGGATCTGCAAATCCAAATTCTGCTCCCTCGAGGAAACACGAGCATATCCTATTTTCATAATTGCTATAAATCAATATTATAAATCAACTAAAATTTATCCAATTTGATAGCATTAAAGAGGCATTTTACAGAACTTACCTACATAGATGCTATCAATCCTCTTCATTAACAGCCTGGACAATAGCTTGAAAAGCTAACATAAATTCTCTATTCAGCTTCTTCAAATGTTCATATTTGGCCTCCTTTGCCTTAGCCGACTTAATGATTTCCTTGGTGGTTTCTTCCCATCGAGGAAACTCTCTAATCAAATATTTTAATGTTTCACTGGCTGTTTTCTTCCCTATACTTTTCTTCAAACGATTTAAAGCTTGTGCCTCTTCCGCATTAAGTCGTAGGGTAATTACCGAAACCTTCTTGTTAAATTCATCTTTAGCATTCAAGGTAATCACCCATTTTCGGTTATCTTGTTTCTCAATCTCCTTTACTATTCTGAGTACAGACGCAAGTTCTCCTTGCTTTCCACCTGCAATTTCGATGATAGCTCCCGCTTCAAAAGTTGGTTCTTTATTGCTATTACGGTATTGCTCTCATACTTACTTATAGACCACCACTCTTCCATATCAATATATATTCTCTCCCGCAGCTCTTCCACCGGTTGATTTATTTTCTGAATAGTTGCCATAGATCAAAGTTCTAGTGAGTTCATGATAACGCTGGCAGGCATATTCATCTTGGTGAAAGCAAAAAGCTTTTTCCCCAGATCCTTTAAAGAGGCCCCGATATGATACACTTCGGTTTCGTCTATAATAATGAAACGGTCATGTGCATTAGCATAAGTCCTTATGTTAATAGGAGGATATTGGTCATTATATTTATCCAGATCAAGCTGTAATTGTAAGGTAATTCTCCCTGTGAAAATAGTAGCTGAAACACGAGGATTTCTCTTGGCCAACATCAGCAATACACTTTCATCAATATAATTATCTATCAGCAGAAGAGATTTCTTAGCGGAACGAATCAGGTTAGTAGCAAATACATAAGCATCAAAGATCTGCCCATTAAAAAAGACACCTTCCACCGGAGGCAATGAAGTCCGGACGAAAAAGTCGACCTTGCTTGCCAACTCTTTCAGTTGCCGGTCATGGGCGATAAACTTAGAATCCATCTTGTTTTCCAGGTGCTCTATACGTTGGTTTATAGCATAGCCCTTAAGAAGATATTCCTTTAATACCTTATTTGCCCATTGTCTAAACTGCGTGCCTCTTTTACTTTTCACCCTATATCCAACCGATATAATCACATCGAGATTGTAATAATCTACTTGATAGGTTTTACCATCAGAAGCAGTGTAGGCAAATTTTGCCCAAACTGAATCCTTTATCAATTCTTCCTCCTTAAATATATTCCGGATATGTTTACCTATAACACTTATATCACGTCCAAACAGACTTGACATTTCATCTATTGAGAGCCAAACCGTTTCATTCTCTAGCCGTACTTCCAGCCTGACCGCTTCGTCTGGTTGATATAATATGATTTCTCCTTTCTCTTCCATAATTACGATATTATTATTTTCATGCAAATATAATAAATCGAAAATAGAAAGTTCTATTTCCCCTATAGTTTTTCTTAATATTTTTCTCTTACGATTTATTTATAAATAAACCGTAAGAGAAAAAACAGATCATCTATGGAAGTGAACAAAATCAAACTTTACAAACTATCCATAAAAAAAATACTGTTAAAAAACATTGGTCGCAACATAATTGCGACGAACTGTCTTTTCTTTGTCATCAAAAAAAGATAAAGATATGAAAAATAAGATTTTAAATGCAATAAGCATACTATTATGTACAGTAATAATCAGTGTAGGATACACTTACTCCTACTATTGTGGAGAAGATGTTTTCAATATTATGGACTCTTCCGTATCAACATCACTTATTATCGTCTCTATATACATTAATCTCTCTAATAGAAACTAAAAACAACATGATAGGAATCCTATAAAAAGATGGGAAGCATAAGAGATAAAGAAAATTATAGAGCAATATTATCCTAGAAAAGTCTACTGTATACACAAAAAGGAAGATATATAAAAACAAAACCCTGAAGTATATCTTTCGACAGGGACGACAGGGGATTACTTTGCAAATATATGGCTTTCTTTATATATTTGCAAATAAAATAGCGAATAAAAACAAAATGAGATATTCTGATTACGAGACTGCCCTTTCTCCTGCCCGCCTAAGCCGATATTCAAATGCTTGTGGCGGAGATAAAAACAAAGCTCTAACATTATACAGGCACAATGTAAAACTGTGCCAAAAATTCTATGGTGTGTTAAGCTTGTTTGAAGTCGTGTTACGCAATGCAATAAACGAGCATTATAAACAATATTTCGTAGACTGCGACTGGATTAAAACACAAATGCAACCAGGAGGCATGTTAGAAAACTGTCCACAAGCAGCAGAGGTAGGTAACCATATTACCAGGTTGATAAATGCAGGGAAATATACGCATGACAGACTGGTTTCTTCAGTGAGTTTCGGATTTTGGACATATCTTTTTAATAAGCAGCCATTTCGTAAAGGAGGACAAACTTTACTAGCAATCTTTCCGAAACGTAGCAGAGGTTTAGGTCGGAAAGCAATCTATAATGAACTGATGGCAATAAAGGCGTTTAGAAACCGAATAGCACATCATGAACCCATCTGTTTTGACCAATACGGAAATAAAGATGTAATCTTTGCACAGAATAATTATGATCAGATTCTCAAATATATCGATTTCTTGAAATACAATAAAAACGAATTGTTTTTCGGCCTTGATATACTTCCAGATAAAACGATCGCCAAAATCAACAGCTTATGATAGATATAATTCGATACTCGCCATTAAGAGAAAGTCGAATTATAAAAAAAAACATGAATTGATGGTTTTGAGAACAAAAGCATTAACTAAACTTATATGAGAATATTAAAATTATTAACAATAATTACTATTATAACAGTTATACAGGCTTGTTCAACAAGTAGAGTTGTAATTTCACATGATACAGACCCATCGAAATATTCATATGTCGTATTTGGGGAAAAATTAACCGGAGATAGAGAACTTGATGATATGATAATGGCAGTCCAAAATCAAATTGCAGCTACAAAATTAACTGTGGTTTCCAAACAAGAAGGACTCACTAAAACAATTCTTGGAGAATCTGTCCTTAGTCCAAGTATCCATATTTCAACGGAGAAATGGGACGGAGGGCACACGTATATAACCATTACTTTTTGGGACTATAATACCAATCAGCGTATTATAGTCATAAAAAGTAGTGGTATAGGATTAAGCATATCACAAGATCAAAATATAGCTCTTGGTGCAATCCAAAAGAAACTAAATAAGATATTTGGATATAAACAATAAAAATAACGAAGAGCAAGAAGTCCGCTCTCCTGGAACGAAGAGGAAGAAGGGTGGGAAATGGAATAGACAGCTACAAAACTAAAGAGACTTGATAAATAAAGACCAGTCATATCCTCCAGATAAAAAGTAAGCCGATAGAATCGGCCTACTACATAGTGCTATAATCCCTAAGGCGGCTATCCCCTACAACTGCTCCTTTATCTTGATTCAATCGTTTAATATCAACTTCCTTTTCCACACATTTCCATCAAGATCCGTTCCACATCCCGACCTACTTGTTCAAAGTTCTCGATCACCTCTTTTTCAGATGTCAAATGTATAATTGGAAGAGGTTTTTCTTCCAATTCAAATTTCTTAAACCTGGTTCTCAAGTGTTTTACATTAGATTGACCGGCAGAAAGAATAAACTCTCCCTGTTTCAATTCAGCAAAGACATTGGCGTCATAAATTTCTTCTTTTTGAGTACTTACGGTTATACTACTATTATGGTTGCCCGAACTGGAACCATTACTATAACTCTTTTTCTCTTTTTCCTCTTTACCAAAATACTTGGGCGAATTTTCCAGAGCTTTTATATCTTTAGTTCGACCTATGAATAGATTTGCACAGTTTGATTCAATGGAAGCTCTATCGTGTGCATCATAGGTACTTTCTACTTTACTACTGGATTGAGTCATAATAAGAAATGAAACCCCATATTCACGCAGAACAGAAGGCATCGCTTGAAAGTTATTGACTCGAAACGTAGTCATCTCATCTAAAATATATGCGAACTTAACTTTATTACCAAACTCTATCCGACGAGCAGAGATAGGAACTAACATAGCAATAATAGGAGAAATCAAACTCTCATTAGCAAAGTTATTGGATACTGCAAAAAGTTTGGGTTCCTCCGGATCATTAAGATAAAAATCAAAATCATCACCGGTCAAAACATAGCAGATTTTTTTGTTTGACGCTATATTACTAATATAATTATTTAAAGTAGAAACATAAGAGTCCCTAGTCCTGTCACTACTGCGTGCCCCAAGAAAAGCTCCGGCCTGCATTTTGGCTACGACATCTCCTTCCAAGAAAGTGGTTAGTTCTTCTGGAGTAGCTAATAGCATAAACTGCAAAATATGTGGTAATGTACAAAATTTTTCATATTCACCTTTAAAACGATAAAAACGTACGGCCACGCCTCTAAGTAGTCCTGTTGCTCCATTAAGCCATCCACCACTATCATTTTTTACTGCTTCTTTGGGAGCTACTGCCTTTAAAAAATCATCTATAACTTGATAAAGCATTTCTTCATCAGGTATTACCGTTTTCTTCAATGGATTAAATCTATGTGTCCGAGACATATCAGTGAAGCTGATCTGATATAATTTATATGGATAATCATATTTTTGAATTAGATTGTATGCTGTTTTCGTATAATCAAAGTCTTTATAATCATAAATGAAGCCAGCCCAATGGTGCTTTATATACTGTTCCAACAATGGTTTTCCAATTGATGCTGTCTTTCCTGATCCTGCTCCACCATACACAAGAAAGTTATCTCTTACATAATAAAATAATATTTTCCCATGCTCACACATCAGCTCAAAGACATCCTCATCTTTTTTAGCTTTTCCCGAACCAGTTGAAGGAGAATAAACATAATATCCTATAACTGTAAATAATAAAATAGGTATACATATAAAAGGAGAATAAGGAAAATAAAAGAAGCGATTAAAAACTACTGCTATCATTACTGTAATCAATACAGCAAAAGCAAAAAATACACACATATTAATCCACCTTTTATTAAATAACTTCATTCGTAATAAACAAATAAGCAAAGATGAACTAATTAAACATTCAACTACTACTTGATTCATATTATAGGTTCTCTATCAGATAATATATTCTTAATTTTATTCTTTAAAAATCTCTGGATTGTAGCTTTTGGACTTCGTGTAACTGAAGATATTCTCATGATTGTACCAACTAAGCGTCTTTCTTCTTCCATACCTTCTGTTATCTCTCGAAGAACCTTATTTTTTAGACGAGCAGAAATCTCATTATAGGATCTTGATTTTTTATAAAAACATTCATCTGAGTTAGAAATATATCTGTATTTGTAACCAAATTTTTCAAAGCATTCGACCTGCCAATTAGACATATTAAATCCGTTTTTAACTTCTCGGCCGTTCAACATATTAGTATTACCTCGACTTTTAGTACGAGGAGATAAAGATATAGTCTGCGTAACATCCATTCTGGAAACAATAACATGTGCATGAAGATTAAGACCAGGTTTTATATCTCCCTGTTTTTTTAATCCTAATTTCACTTCTTCATCAAAGCCGGTGAAATGCCTGAACTCCTCTATCCTTCCGAAATAAACCAGATCATTAGCCGTTAATTCTCGATCCCGGTTGAAATTCTTTGCGTAAATTTCCATACATTCTCGTACATAAGATCGAAATTCATTAAAGACAAGAATTCTCTCTTCTGTACTCAATTCCGATAACTCATTAACGACTTTACCCGTTGTCAGTTTAACCAAATGTCTGATTTCCCTTTCGGAAGGGTTATAAGATAAAGAATAAAATTTCTCTTGATTTTTTTTTAATGTACGTTTATTATTATCTATTTTTTCTATAACTTCAGTCAGATTAACATTATCATCTACATGCGAGAAAAAAAATTTCCCTTCTTCTTTTTCCTTGTTCATATAATCGGCCAATTTAACACAACTACCTGCGTTAAAAGGCCGATTTCCCTCTTTTTTTTTAAGCGGGTCCAATTTACTATACATAGGCTTTTCTTCTAATTTTTTCAAAAAGTTGAGCCCGATGTTCTCTGGTTAAAATATAGTTTTGATTACTATCTTTCTCTAAAATTTTATCAGAAAGCAACTCTTCCACTAGATCTATAAGTTCAGGCACAATGGTTGAATTTACCTTTTCCAAATTAGCAATAGCTTCCTTTAAACGGCTTATTTCTTCTGTTTTTTGCCTGATTAATGTTTCTTGCTGCTCATTAATCTGCACCAACCTATATATTTCCATCTCAGAAGGTCCGTCCTCTTCTTCCTTTTCAGCAATCTCTTGCCTGGTTCCTCCTCCTTTGGCAACACCATCCAAAGCATGAAGCATAGGATCTATTTTATTAGTCTCAATATTACGTAGTATCTTGATTACGTCCTCTGTCCTTTTATAAGAGGCTTGAAAAGCTTCATTCATAGCTTTTGTGATTGTTACTACAGGTGGTAATTGCCCATACTTAGGATCAACACCAGTCATTTCAAAATAACTTAGTACATTATCTAAATATTCAGAATAAGTTTGATTTTTCTTTTGAAAATCCATTCTTATTTTTATTTCAGAAGCAATTTTGAGATTCTTATATTGAATTGCCATACATCATTAATATATATTACTGATACAAAGATAGATATATTTATCTATTCTCCATATTTTATCCATAAAAATTAATATACTATGAATATAGCAGTTGATAATCAGGTATTTATAAAATATAAAATTGTATATATTCTA
>ENA-UOJK01000910-UOJK01000910.1-human-gut-metagenome-genome-assembly--contig:-C116-NODE-910-length-23011-cov-22.446245_pt1 | contig 23011 bp, 40 predicted proteins | sample MGYA00242348_ERZ723895 | MGnify/ENA metagenome assembly ERZ723895
CGGCAGTAGCTCAGTTGGTAGAGCATCAGCTTCCCAAGCTGAGGGTCGCGGGTTCAAGCCCCGTTTGCCGCTCTGCTGAATATCAAGCACTTATCTAATGGTAAGTGCTTTTTTTTATATTATTATCAAAGAAAATATTCCGTTTAAGATGGTTATTTGGGGGGTATTATGTATCTTTATCGTCACAAAAACGTCACAAAACAATGGCAACAGTAAGATTGATACCTGATACAAGAGCGAAGAAGGATGGGTCTCAGATGATTCTTCTTGTGATACGGATAGGGAAAACGAGGTTTGTTTTCTCCACCGGAATATCTACACCGTCTTCTGAAAAGTTTAATGAAGTGTCTTATTTGGACAAATCTGTACCACAGTATAAAGTGAAGAATGTAAGGCTTGTCAGTTTGAAGAATAAAGCTGAAAAGTTGATTATTGACGATGAAGCTAGATTATCTTCTTTGCCTTCCGCTAAAGCCAAGGAGATAATCAGCGAATATGTATTTGATGAAAAGGTTGTAAAAAAAACAAGATGTTTTATAGATTATCTTGATGAGTTTGTTTCCATAAAGAGTAATACAGGAACAAAAACGGTTTATAATACGACTAGAAATAAACTGCTTGAATATGATCCGGAATGCACCTTTGACACAATGGATAGGAAATGGCTGTCTAATTTTGAAAGTTGGATGGCTGAATCAGGGATGAAAGTAAACGCTTATTCTATTCACCTGCGTAACATTCGTGCAGTATTCAATTATGCTATTGATGAAGAAATTACTACCTTATATCCTTTTCGAAAGTATAAGATAAAAAAAGAAGAAACTAGAAAACGTGCTTTATCTGTTGAACAATTGAGATTATTGCGTGATTATCCTTGTGAGGAGTTTGAAAAGAAATACAGGGATATATTTATGTTGATTGTATATCTTGTTGGAATAAATATAGGTGATTTGCTTTTACTTGAACACAAGGATATAATAGATGGACGTATAGAATATTATCGGCAGAAAACAAAGAAGTTTTACTCTATTAAAATAGAGCCGGAAGCACAAGCTATATTGGACAGGTATCAAGGTAAAACTCATTTACTAGATATATTAGATAACTATGGAGACTATCATGATTTTACCCATAGGATGAATAAGAATCTTAAAGGGATAGGTCCGTTTGAACGAAAAGGGCTTGGTGGGAAAAAGAGTAAGCAACCATTGTTCCCCGAACTTTCAACATATTGGGCGCGCCATACCTGGGCTACGTTAGCACATAAGGCGGATGTCCCTAAAGATGTGATATCTTTAGCTTTGGGACACTCCTTTGGTTGTGATGTTACAGATATATACATTGATTTCGACAGGGATAAGATTGATGAGGCTAACAGGAAAGTGATAGATTACATATCGGGTGGCTTAAAAAAGTCTAAATCATGAATAAATCAATCTCATAATATGCATATTTTAAACAAGATTTTTAATTTTGCTGTTCCTGTAATAATAGCTTAAATTTTTATAGTATGGCTGAGAAAAGACAAAGTTACACAGAGGAAGAATTGAATGAAATGATTGCATGGTTCAATGATCATGCTAGCCAACTTCCCAAAACAATGCAAATAAATAAATCTGCGTTTACTCCCGATTTAGCTCTCACTGTCGAAAGCTGTATTATGCAAGCCCAACAATGTCTGGGTAATTATAAGATGGAAGGGGCATTTTTGTTACTTAAACAGATCAGAGCTAATATTGAGAAATAATAATTAATATTAGCCTCCAACTCGGTATATTGATTTCCGATTGTGGGGGCTGTTTGGGATTGATTCGCATTAAAGGTGTAGGATTGACAAAAGAAAATCTAATAAGCTTGTCTGTATTGAGGGTGAAATTTGAGTAAATATATGTTTAGAACAATTCGGAATGACTTCCGATTCTGATAACTTCTATTGCATCGTGTTCTGTGTCCATCCATATCAGAAGAAAATCATTTTTGATATGGCATTCCATGCAGTCCTTGTAATTTCCTATTAGGGCATGTGCTTTATATTCTTTGGGAAGGATGTCACCGTTTGCTAACTTTTTCAATATATCATATAAGGCTTTCATTAGCTGGACGTCATTCCTATACTTCTTCAAATCTTTCTTTGCCTTTGTACTATAACGGATCGTCTTCATTCTATTTCGTTGATAGATTTCATGAATGAATCAAAATCTGTAGTGTCTATCGTTCCAGAATACTTGCCAGAACGCGCTTCGTTTATGGCTGCAACCGTTTCTTCATTTGGTGAAGAATACATCGCATCCATCAAAGTGCTCTCTACAAAATTGTTTAGGCTTCTGTTTGCCTTCTTTGCGTGTTCCTGCAATACTTGAAGCAAATCTTCACGTAGCCGGAACGATGTTTGTTTTCTTATTACTGTTTCCATTCTATATATTGTATTATGTTATAATGCAAAAGTAATACATTATATTGCAAAGACAATTTTTTATTTAGTTTTTTTTTCATGCGATCTAACATACCTCTTATTTTTGGACAGTTTGGAATTATGTTGTAATTTTGCAACGTTTAACTAAAATGTAACGTCGTTAAAAAGAATATGGATATAGAAGAGGAAATATCTGAAAGGATAATAAGACAAGCCTTTCAGAGAGGAGGGGAAGTAATCTTTACAGATACCGAGCTGAAAGAATGTACTGACAGGAATTTTCTTCAAAAGGTGAATTTACAGTTGTCCTTATATGGAGCAATAAACAATATAACCACATTGGGCAGATGGAGTATATTCAAGATAAACGAGAAAGGAATACGCTTTATAAGGCAAGGAGGGTTCAAAGGAGAAGCGGAGCGTGAAAGCAGGAGAGAAGAAATTGAGGTGCTTACGTTGGAAAACGCAAGGCTGCAAAAGGAAGCTGCCGAATACAAGAAGAAGATGAGGTTGTGGCAAATCATCAGTGCGATACTTACGTTGGCTTCAACGATACTTTCTTCTATTTTAGCTTTATTAGTATGAATATGATTATCCCTGTGATTATGCCACCCCATATCGCTGGTATGAAGTCCCAAAATGATATTTTTTTCATTTGTGAGATTTCACGCTTTATGATTTCTTGCTGCACAATCAACCTGACTAATTCTTTGTCATATTCATTCATATCAAACTGGTTTATATGCAAAGATACAATTATTCAATGAATTAAATAGAATTATAACAAAATAATATCATGGAATTAAAGGAATATTACTAACTTAAAATTATATCGTATGAAGAATAGCTTATTAATTTTCTTATTAACTTGTTTATCTTTAGGATTTAACACTAAAATTTGCGCCAAGGAGGTGGTTTCCATATATTCTCAATGCGGATATTCTATAACATCAACAAAATATGATGATGGGAGAGAAGTTTTTTCCGTTGATTTTATGAAATCATTTTGGGGGAATGGCTTTCATGTGAAATCTGGTAGTCCGCAAGATGTGTATAACGAGATTAAATTGTTTTATAATTTTGTAGATAAACAACAAGTCCCGGACGATTGTGAATATGAATTTATGATTCAGAAAACACCTCCTTTAAAGATGCTTCAAATAAAATTGGGGAGTAATGAAATAAGAGTTGATGTAAAATGTATTAAAGGTGGGAAGCGTGCTTTTGAGAGATATTGCATGAGAAAAAAGATAAAATTGGAATGATTTGATGTAATTCGAAAATAATATATTATGAAGAAGATATTAATAGCCATTGCATCATTGATAATATCGGGATGCAGCGATTATGATAATGTTGGTGAAGATTACAACATGCTTATGGTATGTAATGATGTACGTGTTACATCTCATCAAATAACAACGGATGTAGAAGTTATAACCACTCTTGATCACTTTGATGTAAGACCTATAGGATATTGTGATTGGGTAAGTTGTGCTCGTGATTATTCTTATGTGGATGTGAGAGTAGCTGAGAACAAAAGTACAGAAGATAGGGAATGTTTTGTAGAAGTGTATAATGACAGATATAACCTAAGAGATACATTTCTTGTACATCAAAGTGGAGTATTTGTTCCAAGCAATGGTGGAAATGGCGGTGGAAGCGGTGGCGGTTCTGTGACTAACACCACCAAGAGGAGATGTGCTGCAAGGACAAAGAAAGGCACACGGTGTAAGAGGACTGCCGCAAAAGGAAGTATCTATTGTTGGCAGCATAAGAAATGATTATTAACTTAAAGACAACATTGTTATGAAAGTATTTTTATTACTTGTATTTGTGATATATTCCTCTATATGTAATGCGCAAATAATGGAAATAGTCCAGTCTGATTTGACGGCTAAGGAATTATTTTCTAACGCTAGGGAAATATTGGCTACAGTTTATTCCGATTGCAAGAAAGAATTGGATGATGATTTGGGATACAATATCGTAGCTTACGGGAGATATAATAATTTAGTAGATGAGTCAGAAATAAGCCATACGATGAGCAATGAGTTTACTAACTCTACATTCTTGTTCTTCCGTATAAAGATAAGTTGCAAAGACTATAAGTATCGGTATATCATAGACGATATTACATTAGTACAAGATAAGAAAATAGGTAAGACGATAAATACTGATATAGTTACGTCTTGGATGTTTGGAGTTAATCAATCTACTACTGACATTAAGTATGAAGTAGACGTTTATAATTATTCAGATATGGATTCCATTTACAAAAGGGATAGCATTTCTTATTTCTCTACTCAAAACGAGTACAATGAACTGCTCAAAAGAAAGAACTCGGCTAAAAGAAAGGAGAGGAACAGAATATATAAGGATATGGGATATTTAGGCAACATTCTAATTGATAAGGAGAAGAAGTTTCGTTCTACTCGTCTATTTCACGACAGATGTAAGAAGGATATAGATTCCATTATATTAAACATAAAGAAAGGAATGTCAAATAAGAATGACTGGTAGTATATAAAACCAATTTACAAATAGTAATTTAATGATTAAAAAAAACATTATTATGAAGAAGATTTTATTACTGATGGCGGTTGTTATGGCTTTTATTTCGTGTAGTTCACGAGAAGAATTTGACTCTTTGGAAGAAATGAAAGCCAAAAGCTCAAATATAAAGGGGGTGTATGGATTCACTATGGGGGATAACTATAAAGATGTTGTGTCGCAATGTAAATCTATGGGATATGATATTGTAGATACAAATAGCAAATATGGAGGATTGATTAATAATGATAATTATAAGTCGGATATAAAAGACTGGAAATTTTTCATAGCAGAGAAGAATGGTATAAGTCAATTCTCTCTGGAATTTTATGAAGGGAAACTCTGTATAATAAGAGGATTTGGTGATTTAAGAAGCAAAGGTGAAAAGAATATAGCAAAGAATATTATGGATAATCATGGGTTGGGAGTAAGTTTCGATACACTTTATTCTGAATATAAAAATTTTCCTTTGCCAGAAATGAAAGAGATGATAGGACATCCGAATTTAGATAGAGAAGACCATTATTACGTGAGCGATTCTTTGTTATTGTCTTGTATTCTTGACAATCGTAGTTTATCATATACAGTTGTCTGCACATTAAATCCATATGCAAGAGTCCTTAATGATAAAGTAAGAGTGTTAGACGATGAGCTTACAAAGAGATTATTTGGTGGAAGTTCTTCGTCAGGTTCTACAAATGGAAATTCAAAGAAGCGTGGTCGTGGCACAATGGATGCGGACGATAAAGAATACTGGAACAGTGTAAACAGAGAAAAGAAGCTCCGTGACATGGGTATGAAGGATGCTGCTGAATTGGAACGTAAGGCGAGAATAAGATATTTAGAAGGTGGTGGATATAACTCAAAGGACGGAGGGAAACAAGTTCACTTCCAAGGGAGCAAGGAGCAGGAGGAACAGCTAAGGCAAATGGATGAGATGGGTTGGTAATATATTAACGAATAAAATAAGGCATTATGAAGAAATTATTTTTATTGATTATTGCGTCATTGGCTTTGGTGTCGTGCGGAAAAAGCCTTGAAAGTAAGGCAAGAAAGCAGATGGAGAAAACCATGCTTGAAATGGCAAGAAACCCAGATGCGTTAAAAATATCAGATATTGAAACGTCCGAACTTAACGATACATTGTGTATCTTATCATGTAAAGTGCGTGGTGAAAATATGTTTGGAGGATATGATGTTTCTGAATATCAGTATTACTATTTGAAAGATTCTGTTTACGATGATGAGGTGTATTATGAAAATATTATAGATGTAGGGAAAGGTTGTAGAATGAATAGGTTCGCAAGTATAGTAATGGATGCCTACTTAGGATTTAACACAAATGAAGATGTGTCATACGAATATTATACAAATGTGAAATCTCCGTCTTCTGATTATAATAAAGCTGCTAAGTTCTTAGTATATGGGCATCGAAATGATAGTATTTTCATAAATAAAATAGGTGATGAATTATATTTATCAGTTCACAATATTGCTGTACAAATGATATGTAAGACTTTTGGGAGAGAGGTGAAGTGATTTCATAATTTATTTCCAAAAATACACTCCAAAATTTTGCCATATCAAAAATTATGCTTTCCTTTGCAGTGCTAAACAATTATAAGAGTGGGCAACTCTTATGTAATCCGTAAGGGTTATTTTTATGCCCAATATAGACATAGGTATATCGTATTTTAGATATAGCACACGAACGGTGGGGTAACGGAAACGTCCCCGAAATTAATCTTATGATTGTTTAGCAGCCGTGACCGTGTGCTTTTTTATTTTATGCTAAACAATCAGAAATCGGATGCTTCTGCCATCCAAGTGTTCAATTCACCACAATTCGGTGAAATAAGAACAGCAGGAACGAGTGAAGAACCATTGTTCTGCCTTTCCGATGTATGTTCGGTATTAGGGCTTAGACAAGGTGATGTAAAACAAAGACTTGACGATGGGGTGGTTTCAACCCAACCCATAATAGACGCACTCGGAAGAGAACAACAAGCAAACTTTGTAAATGAGGACGGTTTGTATGATGTTATCCTTGATAGCAGAAAACCGCAAGCGAAAGCATTTCGTAAATGGGTTACTTCCGAAGTCCTCTCTGCAATCCGCAAGACAGGCGGCTACCTCGCCACCAAGCAGGACGACACTCCCGAAGAAATCATGGCACGTGCTCTAACCATCGCCCAAACCACCCTTGCCAAGAGAGAGGAACGGTTAAAGCAACTTGAAGCCCAAGCTGAACAACAGCAAGTCACCATTGAGATTCAGACAGAGGAAATCAAAAAAACCGCTCCCAAAGTCAGCTACTACGACAACCACTTGCAGAGTGTGAACACACAGACGAGTACACAAGCCGCCAAGCAGATAGGAATGGATGCTGAAAAGCTGCACAAGAAGCTGAAAGAAATCGGAATCATTTACCGACAAAGCGGGCAGTGGATATTACATGCGCCTTATTCGACATGGGGGATGCACTCAACCCGTACACAGACGTACACACGTTCAGACGGTTCGACAGGAACAAGTGTATATACAGTATGGACTACCAAAGGTGTGCGTTTCATTATTGCTCTATATGAAAATGATTGGAACGTGAAGAAAGCCATCAAGCAGATAAAAGGTGAGCTGAATCCAGCCGCGTAACCTTGTTTTTTGCCACATAAATTCATTTCCCCACTTTTCTTATGAGGTGGGTGTATCTTTCATGTTCAATTTTGCAACATTGTTAATTAATAGATTGTAAATTTTTAAAATACACAAAAAATATGGAATTAAATAAAAGCAACAAGAAAGAATACGATTTGTCCAGTATTCAAGAACTTTTCAATGAGATGGAATCACCTAGGCAGCTTACTGATGATCTTGCTCAACTGATACTCAACTACGCATCTCTTGTTACCGAGGACAACATCGAAGTATTCAAGAATGATTTATCAACTATATCTGTTCTTCGTGATGCGTTGATTAAAGTGAATATATTGCCACAATTAGCATAAGAGCACGTTGGGGTTACGACCAACGCCCATATTAGAAAGGCACTTTGCTTGCGATAAGTAGAGTGCTTTTGTTTATTTGTACTTAATATTGTTAAATAATTTAAATATGATAATCCCAATAACCAACCATAACAACCCAAAACGGATTATAACCGCCTTAAACGGAATATCGCACGATTGTTAACACTTTTGGATATCTCTTGTTAATCATATTCCTTTGTACCCGTTGCAAGTAGAGCGGCAACAGACACATGATTAAACAATCGCTCAAACGTGAGCCTTCTTTATATTTGGAAATCCGTTGCCGCTCTACTTTAGCAACGGATTTTTTCTTTCCTATAAGTTAGATTAAATCCATACAATCGGTTGTGACGCTGTGTGTGCACCTCCATCCGATTTAAACCTTGTAGAGGGCTGTGAAAACGGGGCGGAAAACCGCAGGAAGTACGATACAAGGAAGCACTTAGAGGATGCTTGTACGGGTGTCAACTCACCTAAAACCTCGAAGAGAATGCAAGTTGATGTCATTCTCCCTTGAAAGGTTCGGTCATTATACGAGAGTTTAAAGCTGTGAATCAAAGGAAAAGTCCGTTGGCTGTTTGGCTTAATATGTTTAAGTGAAAAGGAACTGCCAAACCGCCTAAAGGACACTCTGTACCCACGTGGTTGGTATTGCCGAGAGTTGAGATGTGATACGAATATTAAACATTGATGGATGATTAATATAAGGAAGATATAACTTTAAATTATAGCTTATGAATGAACTTGTTTTTAAAGGTCAGGATGACCAAGTTTTAACAAACAGCCTTTATACAGATACTACTGAATCCTATAAAGATGAGGACGGCTCTTTAGTTGTTATAAAAAAGACCGTATATTCAAAAAGAATGCTTGATATAACAGTTGAAATGAAAGGTGTGTTGTCAAATAGACCTTATTTCCATACGTTTATGGTTAGCGATGATGAATTGGATATGTTGGCGGCTTTATTCCCAAACAATCTGTTCAATGACGATAAAAACAATTATTTTGCAAATGAGGTCCGTGGAATAGTTTCGAGATTTCCTAAAGACTTTTTTACTGATGAGGTCATGGATATGGATATAGTAATTCACATATCTCACAGGGCTGCATATACTGGATCAGGCAGGGCTCTATGGACTTTGATGGGAGAATCAAAGATGGATAACATAATATCATATCTCCAATCTGTCGTTAGTGAGAAATATATAAAAATTTTGCTGCAAGAATTTTATACCCTAAAGCTAATTATAAACTGGCGTGATTATTTCGATATTCATGATATCATATCTTTGTTCAGACAAATTGATAATAGCCTAAATACATTGCCGAAAGACAAGCAATATACATATCTTGTATCTGACGGAAGGTCGTATAAGATAGGGAAAAGCAAAGATGTCTATTCAAGAATAAATCAGTTGAAAACATCAAACCCTCTTATTGAGTTAGTCCATGTAATAGATAAAGACGTTGAAAATATGCTTCATAAGCAGTTTGCGAATAAATCATTTAGTAGAGAGTGGTTTAACCTGTCTGAATCAGATATTAAATATATCAAAAGTTTATAATGGAACATATCGCTGAACGTAACCATTTTCTTGATAAAACATACATCATTATTTCAAACCTCATTCGTGAATACAAGGCTGCTTAACGTAGCCTTGTAACCGATTGTAAACATTTCAAAGAACGAATTATGAAAAAAAGAAAAATCACTAAACGCCATATCGAATCAGAAGAATTAAGAAAAGGTTTTGAAATACTAGAAGAAACTAAATTTAATCTTCTTCATGAAATGTATTCTATCAATTAACCTTGATTGTTGTACTTCTGACAATAGAAATAGTAATTCATTATTTACTCTTAATTATACTTCTTTTCCAATAATGTAATCAACCTGTTTATTTGTTCCTGAAACATTTCTATATTCTTTTGGTTTTGATTAATCATATTCACAATAATTTCCATACCGTTTTTGTCGAATGGGCATTCTAAATATATATCCTTACCGTTTACGTTAACCCCATGTACACTTGAGTTTTTGATATCTCCAATGGATTGATTGTTTTTTAGCATTTCTCCTTTTCCTTCCATAAGCCAGTCGTTATTAAACATATTATCAAAAGCATTATTAAATTTAAGAATAAAAGTATTGGTTAGGTAACTTTTATTACCACTAAACGCTTTAGATACACTTTCTTTTCTAATCCCCATTCTATCTGCAACATTTTGTTGAGATGATATAATACCTACATCTTTTAGATGGTTGTAAGCTGAAATAATACGTTCTCTTGTTTCCATAATGTTAATTATATGTTAAATATCTACTGTATTGTTGCTATATTACCAACAATATCTATCTTTGCAATGCTGTTAATAAACAACGATATCAACAAAGTTGCTAAATGGCAGCGTTCGCAAACTGGAAAATCCAGTGTAAGCTGCCCCCTAAAACCAAGCGATTCTGCCCCCTTGTGCTAAAATAATCCTACCCCCTTGATTCCAATATAAAAATACCCCTGCTTGGCAATGCCCGGCAGGGGATTTTTCGTAGATTTGATTCCCGTCTTGACCGGTGGGATAAAATCATTTCTACTATGACAACAAAGATAGCAAACATCCTCCAATGTTACGCATTGGGGATGGGGATAAAGCAGATAAGCAGGAGCTTTGAGCTTTCCCGCAACACGGTGCGCAGATATGTGCGCCTGTTTCAAGAGTGTGGTATACCGATAAAGGAGTTGGCCGCCATGCCTTCCGCTCGCATCCAGGAAATGTTCTCTGAAGGTGTTGGCCGTAACAGGGAACCGTCACAACGCCAGCTTGAGCTTGAGGCACTCCTTCCTGAGTATGCTGCCCGGCTTAGCCGCCGAGGCGTAACAGTGAAAACCCTGTACGAAGAGTACCGCGAGACCCATCCTGACGGATACAGACATGCCAGTTTCGGCAACTATCTCATGCGTTACCGTATGGTGACACATGTCGTAGGCCATGTCGAGCATTATGCCGGAGACCAGATGTATATCGACTTCGCCGGTGACAAACTGGAAGTCGTTGACAGTGAAAGCGGTGAATGTCGCAGCGTTGAAGTGTTCGTGGCCATACTTCCGTGCAGCCACTATACCTATTGTGAGGCGGTCTGGTCCCAGTCAAGGCAGGACTTGATTAAGGCGTGTGAGAACGCGCTTCATTTTTACGGCGGGGTTCCGATGGCGATCGTACCAGACAACCTCAAATCGGCGGTAACCCGCAGCGACCGTAACGAGCCGGTAATCAACGAGGAGTTTGCGGCATTTGCCGAACACTACGGATGTACCGTATACCCCACACGGGTACGTCATCCAAAGGACAAGGCCTTGGTGGAGAATGCCGTGAAGCTGCTTTACCGATCCGTCTACGCTGACATCGAGGGTCTTGTATTCCACTCGCTGGAGTCTCTGAATGCGGCCATATCCGAATCGCTCTCGGCCTTCAACGGACGCAGGATGAGCGGGCGTCCCCAGTCCAGACGGGAACAGTTCGAGCAGATTGAGTCCGACTGCCTCCGCCCGCTTCCCGCCATACGCCATCAGATGAAAGAGCGACGCTCCGCAACAGTAATGCGTAACGGCTATGTCACCTTCAGGCTTCACCATTACAGCGTACCGAAAGAGTATATAGGCAAACGTGTCGAGATTGTCTATGATGCGGACACGCTGGAAATATATCATGGCCTGCGTCTGGTGACCACACACCAGCGCGATGACACGCCATACTCCTATACGACCAAGGATGCCCACGGACTGCCCGGACGTCATGGAAGTTATGAAAAGGATCTGGAACAGATTTACGAACGGGCCGGCCAGACAGATAACGTCCTGCTGCTGTATCTGCGCAAGGTGGCGGAACTCAAGAAGTATCCTCCCGCGGCGTTCCGTTCATGCAGAGGCATCATGGCGTTGGAGAAGACCTTCGGGCTGGAACGGTTGGTGGCGGCAAGCGCATGCGCCACGCAACTGCGCCTATACGGATATCAGGAGATAAGGCGGATCCTTGAACGCGGGGATGATGCAGACTTCCTGTCAAAAGACGACATTGACGATGAGGTCCCCGTAACATCTATCCACAAAAACATCCGCGGAGCAGCCTACTTCGCACAATTAAAACATTTAAATAGAGACAACAATGGAAACAAATAATCTTACCGCACCGATAGCTGTCGAAAAAGACCGCAACACGTTGACAATCGAACTGATGAACCGTATGAAGCTGCACGGCATGGCCGCCGCCTTCACTGAAAGCCTAACCTCCACTATGGCAGAAACAATGACAATCGACTCTTTCCTGCACATGTTACTTGCCAGGGAATGGGACTACCGTGCCAATGCAGCCATCCAACGCCTTATACGCGGGGCGGCGTTCCGCTACAAGGCCTGCCTCGAGCAGATAGACTATGCAATCCCGCGTGGCCTTGACCGCAATCAGATGGAGCGGCTTGCATCGCTGGAGTTCATCCGCAAGGGACAGAACCTCTTCATCACAGGGTCATCCGGTACCGGGAAGAGCTTCCTTGCCACAGCAATGGGGTATGAAGCCTGCAAGAAGGGCATACGGACATATTATGCGAATGCTCCGAAACTTATGGGTACGCTTAAGGTGGCAAAAGTAAAAGGCACACTGGAATCGGAACTCAAGAGAATCGAACGGAGCACGCTGCTCATATTGGATGACCTCTTCCTTGTGAACCTTGATGCCAAGGAACGACCCATCCTGCTCGATATAATAGAGGACCGACATGGGCGCAAGTCCATCATCATCACCTCGCAACTGCCAACGGACAATTGGTATGATGCAATCGGAGACCCTACAGTAGCAGATGCCATTATGGATCGTATTATACATACGGCGCACCGGATTGAGCTGACAGGAGAAAGTGTCCGTAAAATGGCTGCATACAGAGGGAAATAAACTAAAATAATAATAACCCCATCGGTCAAGACTTTTTAAGGGGGCATTGTTGAATGTTTTAAGGGGGCAGAATCGCTTGGTTTTAGGGGGCAGCTTACACTGGATTTTCCACCATTCTTCAATCTTCGGGGTATGTGCTATCACCATGATACTTATATTCAACTCACGTTTCAATCTTGTAAGTCCGTCCATGATTACCCCGGCATACTCCGCTTCTGCCGTCTGCGTGGAAAGATAGGAAAGGTTGTCGAGTATCATTACTTTTGCTCCCGTGTCAAGCAGCTTGCTCCTGATACCGTCAATTACGTTCATGCTGAACTCTTCGCTATCCACTTCTTCCGATATGGTGCATCTTACAAGATTTTTAGGGAACTTGGCATTTTTATACCGTCTTGCAAGCTGCCTGTCCGAAAGCTCAAAATCGAAGTACAACACGGCTTGCGGTGGCATCTCCACTTCTGTACATTCGCTCTTCCCTTTGGCAATCTCGTAGGCTATCTGTGTGGCAAGAATAGACTTACCAATACCACTGTCAGCGAACAAGAAAACAAGCTCGTTCTCCCACCAAAAATCACCCCACAACCTATGGATAGGCGGTTTTTTCTTCCCATCCTCAATGACTGACTGCATATCGGACGAACTGAACAATGGTATTTGTTCAACCATATCGCCATCATCAGGAATTGGTAAAGCATTTTGTTCAAGTAGTTCTATACTATCTTGTATTTGTTTTTCTTCGGTCATAAAATATTAATTTTTAATTCTATCAGGTGCCGGCATTTCCAGCAGCCTGATAGCCTTAATCGTTTTTCTACCTTCCAAGATAGCTTTGCATAATCTATGGTATCCGTCTGCTATTTGTCCTACTTCATCCAGTATAATAGGATAGTCCAAAGAACAATCAAGAACACGTTTGCATTGAAAGATGAAACTATGAAGCTGGCTGCACTCAAACGGTTCAACAGTCAGGTCTATATTCCACAATGGCATATCACGTATAGGGTATTCCTTTGCTTTCGCGAAATTATAAAGTGTTTGAGCATTCCATATCTTATTGTCTCTGTGGTATTCACTTTCAGCGAAAGTCATATTATCTATTGGTACTTTCATACTATTTACTTATTTAGCCCATTCGGACTTAGGTATACAATTCATTAACTTAAACCTGCCGGTCACTTCATTGTGACCGTATGAGTACACATAGCAGATACCTTCTCCGGTAATGTTAACAGTAGATTCTGCACCCACATACAGCTTGCAAACGCTTCCTTTCGGAACATGGAACTCAACCTTTGAAGCAAGCACCGTAGTAAGCGTGGAATCCTGCTCTATTTGCCCATTAAAGTTCACGTACAGGCACGAAGTATATCCGTCCTTGTTCCGCTTCCATTTACCATTAATATAGTCAGAAAACGTCCGTTTCATATACTGAATATCCATACCGAATCCAAAGCTGTGAGCATCTGCTAACAGTTCCACACCGTTTGAATCTAACGCCATATCCATTAACGCTTCCTTACTTGTCGCTGCGTCCCATTTATTTTTATACCCAGTGCAAAGACCGAGCATGATGGCATTACGTTTAAAAGCAAGCAAATCACTCATAAAATTGGAAATTTTTTTAGTTCAACTTCTATAAGTTCTTTTATCATCATTACGGCATTGTCTGAATCAGGAATGCTCTTATAAGTCTTTACAGATCGTATAATGTTACGTGCATGAATATGAGAATGCTTTTCTAGCGCACTGTACGATACCCCAAATCGGTCATGCGCAGTCACAAACACAGCCGGTCTCGCCATTCTCTTTACGAACGGTATATTTGTCTTCCCTTCGTATAAAGACAATGGAGATATGGGCGAATATTTGTCCTTACAGAATACTTTATTTACGCAATCGCACACGATGCGTTCAACTTTTTTTACAACGTCCGATTTTAAGAAATCCTCTTTTTCTGACATACTTTTCTATTATTTTCTTTTGGTCTTCATTAAGTATTTCACCCATAACATACATACTGCCGATAGTAGCCTTTCTGAAATCCACTTCCTTTTTCCCACATTTACCCAAATTACAATCTACACCTTTTGAAACATTCGGTATTATCACATGGGTATTTATGCATCCTTTTACGGGTATCGCCTTAAAGCTAAGAAACATATTACCATTTCTCACCTTAATACACCCTGTTTCTACATCGGGAATAAAAAGCCCCTTTGTCACTTCTCCGGTCTGCTTGTCCTTGAATGACACCCATTTCACACCGGGATGCCGTTCCATCTTTATGTAGATGTGATATACATTGTCCGGGTTATACCTGTCCTTTCTCGGTTTCAGTTCCATCGTCAAACATCTCTTTCGCTTCTTCTGCCATGATAGCCTTCTGTTCAAATTCCGCATTAGCTTTCAAGTCTTCTTCGGGCGGCGTAGTGTTCATAGCTTTATTTAAATCTTTCATCTGACCTTCCATCCACTTCATGTAGTTTTCAGCCTCTTTCTGCGCTTCATTTATGTCAGTAAACACGGTCATAGGCTTCACAAGGTTAGTTTCTGTAAGCACTTTCATACCGTCCAAGAACTCCTTGTTGGTGGAAGTAGTTTCCCCGAACATTTCATTCTCCTTGCCTTTGATGGATTTCTTGAAGTCCACCATATACTTCAACCATGCATAGAGGGATGTTTCATGCGCCACACCGTCCAATCCTACTGCGTATGGAGTAGTGAACACCCGGAATCCTGTGTAGTTCTTAAAACAGGCATATCCTTTCGTGATTACAATCTCAAACGAGCCGAAGTTTTCTCTCTCCAACACATCACTTTCTTTGATGATGAACTCAAATCCTTGTTGTTTCTTGTTCTTTGCCATACCTTATTCCTCTGTTTTTGCCTTTCTACATCTCTTCGGTCTGAACGCTGTCTTAGCATCCTCGACCTCAATAATACACTCTCCTTCGTCCTCAACCGTTGCTACGGCTTCATTCTCCTTCAACACTTCCTCAACAACCGGATTAGCCGCTTCCTCCACTTCATCAACAACAGACTTCCCGAATCTAGGTTTCTCTTGGTTCATGTTCAGCTTCTGCATATCCATAGCGTACTGCAACTGGTACGCCTTGAACTTTTCATCGTCCGAGTCAATGATTTCATCCGCATAGCCAGCATAGTGCATGGCGATAGTTCGTCTGTTTGCTTTCATAGCCATTCCCAACGCTTCTTCATCTACGTACATATACGGATGGATGGAAATAAGCCCATCAATAGGAGAAAGCCGTCCGAATGTCTTCTTGTACTGGATAAGTCCGTCTGCCCTCTGCTCCACAATGGCGTAGGCATTCATGAGGTTCTTCTTTTTGATAAGAGCGATAGCCAATATCCAAGTAAGCCCCAGTTCGGGATTGAACTTCTTTGGCAAGTCTTTCAGCTTGGCGAAAGACAATGCTTCTGATAAGGTCTCTGTTTCTAAAAACATAGCAATATAGAATTTAATTTTATTCGTTAGGAAAAGTTTCGTCATATCCGAAGGAATGTCCGTAAACGTTCTTGAACGTAAACGTCACTTCCTTGTATTTCTGCCCGTAAAGGGTGTCGCTTTTAGGCTCTGTGGCTCCTGAAAGGTACATCAGAACCTTTCTCTTCCTCGCTGTATCACGGTAGGCAATCTTGGAGCCAGTAATGAAAGCCATAAAGTCACGGTAAGACTTATCATCCTTGGTATCATCCTCCAAGAATATCAATGTCAGTTTTATAGTTGTCTGCTTGTATGCCGGTGTGCTGGAAACATACACCTCCGCCTTACTTGTTTCGGCAAAATCCTCTGCATACATATTTGTAGGCTCTCCATACGAATTAAGACCTGTACATTCTTTATACCGCAATCCGGGAAAACCCGTTTCCAAGTCTTTCCAAACGGCACCAAGCTCACCGTAACGCATCATATAAAACTTATAGTCACTCATATTATAATATTATAATACACGCAAATATAATTAATTAAATTCATATATTAAAGCTTTACTTTAATATTTATCACTATGATATATTTAAATCCGTTTCAATATTAAGTTTTTAATCTTAAAAGTAAAAGCATATTTGAAATATTGATGTCTGTACTTTGTATTGCATAGTACTACATCATTGCATATTAGACATACCCTATATAAATAAAGGAAAAATGTCTAATCCAAAATACATAGAAAGAAAGTAACATAAAGAAAGAGTGAGCACAGCGAACACCTCACTCCCTTTGATTATTTAAATAAACAAAGGGGAATAAAAGCAATCTGCATAGGAAAGCATCAACGCAAAACATGAATATTGATATAATGATGAATAATATTATTTTACATAATAAATTATGTTGTAGATGCGAAATATTGCAACACTGCAAGACGCGAAAAATCAGAAAAAAAATTAAAAAAATCGGGAGAGGGCGGATGTTTACAGCTGCACTGGCATAGAGGGGACGGGGGTATCTTGCAACGCATTGCAGCGCTCGTTTGATTCGTTGTATACGGCTTTAATAAAGGCAATATAGGGCAAAGATAGGTGTAGGCGATACATTGTGAAGATGAAAGCAAAAGGGCTTAATATTGCACTGATTAGGCTTCTAATTGTATGTTATTTAACATGTAATATTTTTATGTTTGTTTACAAATTTAGTGGTTAAATATTTGGTAAAATGGTAACTTTTTTGCACCTTTGTATTGTGAAAAGGAAAGGATATCACATAGTACTAACACAAGATATCCGATTACTTTTCACAAGGATAAACGTAAAGCGAAGCATATACGTTGACATCCAAAAGCGTGTTATTAAGTGTTGGAATAAAAAGAGAGCCTTAACACGGCAATGTTAAAGCTCTCAAAGGATCGAAATACTAAAGTACCTCATTCCTATCACACGGGGCAAAGGTACTTCTCTGTTTTGATTCTTGCAAATATTCTTCCATTTATTTTTTGGTTTGCTGATATTACGATAACATACAGCTATTAAGTGTATAGGCTGTATCTGGTATTAGTATTCTATTAATCACGCTGTAAGTTTGAATTATTAACAATTAAACATTATAGCATTATGAAGACTTTAGAAAGCATTTTTTCAGAGATTAAAGAAAACGGTGTAATCACTAAACAACAACTACAGTTATTAAAGATCCGATCTTACAAGCAGCAAAAAGACGTTATAAATTACGATTGGTTGGAAAGTGTCGGAGATGGTTACGGCATTCCATTAACAGAGGAACAAGGCGTCCAGGGTTTGAACTGGTTAAAGAAGTTCATCAAGAAGAACGGAGAAAGCAACGTATACGGATATAGAGAGCTCGAAATAATTGGTAATGCTTCCCCTTCTGATTTCGTTTTCAAGGGGTTTTATGATGCCGGTAACGGTTGGGTTAGAAGCTTTCTACCTATCTACCAGCTCAACGGAATGGAATATATTCCAATGAAAGAACCTTATATAATTGGCTGATATGTTAGGCGTTATGTTATTGTTATTCGGTGCTGTGATATTCATTTCTGGCACCGACAGGGATAATTTACGCGAATTTATAAACAAAAGTGATGAATCAGATAAATTTTAAAGGGTATGAAGGAATATAAGTTAACAGTAGAGTTTCACAATGGGTCGCGTTATTGCTATTACGGCAAGACGAAGAAAGAAGCGTTAGCAGCGTTTAAAAAATCGTTTGGCAACTTTAAAGGTTTTGTTAAAAAAGAATGGGAAATAATTAACGATTAAATGATTAAAATATGGAAACAAATAGAGTTTACAATTACGAAAATGAGGTTAGAAATGATGTTATCAATTACGGAAATGAATGGCTGTCTTACAATAATGAGACAGTAACAGAGAATAACATAGATGATATTAGAGATCGCCTGTATGAAGCCATGTGGACATCTGACAGTGTTACGGGTAACGGATCGGGATCTTATACCTTTAACCGATGGATCGCAGAGGAGAACTTATGTCATAACATGAATCTATTTCTTGAAGCGGCTAAAGAATTTAGTAGTGATATAGCAAGTCTGATGGAAGAAGGAGCCGAGGCGATGGACGTAACTATAAGATGTTACCTATTTAGTCAGTTCTTGGATGAGTTTTTAGATGAAAAATTAAACGAAACAAACGGATAAGACATGAAAACATTTTTAACAGTATTGGCGGTTATTGCATGTTGGTTAATTCCTGTGTATATGCTTTTTTCTCATTCCCATAAATCTATGGCATTAATTTATGGTTTATCTTATGGCTTGTCCTGGATCGTATTGTGCGTGTTAATGGCTGCAAGAGAACGCGAAATAGAAGAACGTAAAAGTAGAAATAACTATTGATTATGGAAACAAGAAAAATGACATCTAAAAAGGCTAAAGTGTTGTTAGCCGATATCGAAACAATTGATAAGAACAAATAATAACTATTTTCCTAGGGCTGTCATGGCTCTAGATATTCACCCTTTAAAACTTTATATTATGACTACAAATAGACTTTATTACACAACATCAAAAAGATATGTTCAAGCCGGAACAACCTTTAAAATCAATGTTGAAATATTACTAGCTGATAATTGCAAAAATAATATATGCGCTTGGAGTATAACGGCAAATATTTACGAACAACGCAAAAACGGGCGTTTCGTTTTTCGTGCTGGTGGTTGTTGCCATGAGGAAATTATAGAGCGTTTCCCTCAGTTTAAAATGTTCGTTGACCTTCATTTGTCTAATCATTACGGCGAGCCAATGTACCCCGTTGAAAACGGGTTTTACCATGTTACGAATAGCAGCAAAGAAACTGCAATTAACTACTTGCGTATCACGGAGGCGGAATATGATTCGCTTTACCAGGCAGAAGATAAACAACATTTTAAATACCTCCTTTTTTCGCTTGGTATCGTTGAACGTTGGAAAACAGAATCTAATGAGGCTTTAAAAAAGCTGGAAGAGTTGACCGGGCAAATATGGGAAAACCCATATAAACCGGAAAACGAACGTTTTACTTTGAAATTGACTGACGAAGAACGTACGACCATGACTAACAGAATCAACGAAGGTTATTACCTTCCTGAAGCTGTACAAGCGCGGAAAGACGAAGAAAAGCGCAAAGCATACGAGAAAAAACGCGCTGAAATAATTAACGATTGCAAAAAGAAACAACAAAAGGCCGAAAATGAAAAGCGGGTTATGTTGGCCGTTCTTGATGCCGGGTTATCAGTTAATAATGTGATATATTACGATCATAGTAACGAGCTTGTTTTTAATTGGAAAGACTACGAGGCAAAAGTAACGGAGGAAGATTTTAATAAATTCGTTTCCAGTGTTGACCGTTCTTTGTTGCCTGATGGCATAACTTTTAAAATGAAATAAAAGTCAGATAAATTTTAATAAAGTGATTATGAGAGTTTATTTTGCAAAAGTAAAAACAAGATATCAAGCGATTAAAGAATGTCCGTTTACGCCTTCAAATGTTGCCAAAGTGTATGGAGGCTTCATGTGTTTTGAGTCTACGAATGACTACAATACATGGAAAAAACAAAAGTAACCAATTATCCCGTATCGGCTTAACCGTGGTCTTTGATGAATATACGGGAACTAGTTTTATAAACTTAAAAACATTAAATCATGAAAAGAGAAGAATTAGACAACATTTTGCGCAACTTGTTAGTTGCTGGTAACATTGTAACCGTATCATTTGAACAAATGAAGAATATTCGCAAGGAGTTAAACCGATTTGTGAAGCCTGTACAGATAGATATTATTAAGAGTGATTTTGAAACGGTTTCATTTAGAGAGTTAAGATAATGAAATATATTGCCACATGTTAGCATAGACGTACGTTGGGGCTTTTTGCCAACATATCATCTTATGACACCCCGGCAGTAATACGGCTGCCGGGATTTCGGAAAAGGATTAAAAAACGAATTATTTACAATTAAATCAAAGAGAATATGAGAACGAAAACGCTATCAAATTTACAAGAACAATTTTGCCGGGTTTCATTTGCTGCATTGGACAATACAGTGCGATGTAAAAAGATTGACCACATTTATTTTGCGTATGTAGCAAACGTAAAGAAATATTTTAGAACATCTTACCCATTTGGCAACTATCGAATTTATCATACACCATTAACGCGAGAAGTGTATGCAGGATATTAATAACGAATTATTAACCGCAAGCAATTGCACAAAACGGAAAGTATGAATATTATTACAGATAGAACGAAAGCCCCTGCAAAGCTACGCTATAGGGTGAGCAATAACAGCGGAACGATAAACGAAGAATTCGGAAAGGACCAACAAGCCGCTTATGATTTTGCAAACGGAATGAATGAAACGGCAACAATACGCGGGTATTTCGTTTTCAAAAAGCGAGGAGAATGGCAAACTAATACGGTATTTATTGACCATGTGTTTAAATAACCAACTATCCCGGCGTGGGGGACAACAAGCGGAGCGACACCGCCGCCGGGAACTGAAACAAACTAAAATTATAAAGATATGAAATCACAGGTTTACACAGAAAAAGAGTACAAGCAATTGGAAAAAGAATCTGAATCAAGGTTTTCAGATCATGAATACTGCCTGATGGGATGGGATGAGAAAAGACAGGCGTACACAGTTGTATATAATGTTGTCGGAGTGCTATATATAGTTAGAAGAGGTCGTATATGCAGCGTGCCCAAGCGGTACTATTTTGATAATTTAGAAAACGCAGCACGCCACTATAACCGCCTTTGCAAGTATCGCCCGTTATTCGTTGCTTGAAGCGGCAAAGCATTAAAGAAAAATAATCAAATAACTAAAATAAGGAGGAAATAATATGTTCATGATTTGCATTTTGATTTGGTTAGCTGTTGGAGTAGGTAAGGAGCTGACTGGAAACAACGGTTTTTAAGCCGAATTATCCGCCAAAGGTTGAAAGCCTTGCAAGTGGTGCAAGTTCCACGGGCGGAACTATTACTAACTAAAAACAAAAGAAGATTATGGAAAAGAATTATTTTATTCAGATTAACGAGGAAACACGTAGTATAATGCTTCAACCGTGTAACGCATTCGAGGCTATAAGGCTGCTAAACTTCTATGAAGGTGGAATAAACTTGCTAAAAGAAACGCAAGAAGTTAGAAGTATTGAGATATACAAGATTGGAGAACATTGCCGAAACGAATTTTAATCTAAGGAGGGCTAATTTATGGGGAAAAATTGATTTGAGGAGGATTGAATTATGAAAAAGTTTGTAAGCTGGCGTAGAGTGTCCACGAAAAAACAGGAGCGTTCAGGGCTTGGGCTGGAAGCGCAAAAAGATATAATCAGTCATTTTGTGAATGCAGAAAAGGGTGAACTTATAGCCGATTTCTGCGAAGCATATACAGGTAAGGATTTGAAAGGATGCTCAGAGTTGAAAAAAGCGATTTCATTCGCAAAGGATAATGACGCAATTCTTATAATTGCTAAGTCAGACCGATTCAGGAATACGATTGAGGCATTGCAGATATATAACGAAATGGGAGAGGGGAAGATCTATTTCTGCGACCTCCCGCATACTGACAAATTCACGCTCACTGTATTCTTCGCATTGGCAGAAAGAGAGGCGATGCTAATATCAATAAGGACTAAGGCAGCTTTGGCTGTCCAGAAAAAAAGAATCGAGGAAAACGGTTATTTCATTTCCAAAGCTGGAAATAAATGCACCTCTTTGGGAGGCACAACCACCGGGCAGGCGAAAGGCGGTAAGGTGAACGGGGAGAAGCGGAGGAAAGAAGCGATGAACGATGAAAAAAACAACATGATAGCCGCAATGTTGGAGGGGTGCAATACTCCGCAAGACATTGACAAGGTAGTAGAACGGTTGAATGCAAGGGGTATTTTGACAAAGACCGGGCTGCCCTTTACCCGGAATCGTCTAACTGCCCTACGGACTAAGATTAATAGGCGTGCTGAATATGCGCAAAATATGCTTTAAAACATACCTCATAAAACGAATTAAAGAGAGATAAACAATAATTTTGCAGACAATTAAAATAATACTTCGGTAAATTTTTACCGAAAAATTAAAAGTTAAACAATAGAACCGG
>ENA-UOJK01000921-UOJK01000921.1-human-gut-metagenome-genome-assembly--contig:-C116-NODE-921-length-22733-cov-5.531925_pt1 | contig 22733 bp, 17 predicted proteins | sample MGYA00242348_ERZ723895 | MGnify/ENA metagenome assembly ERZ723895
TGGTTACATCGCTTTGCATTTCGTGAATGCGCAGCAGGACAGCAATATGGAAACGACAATCTTAATGACTGATATCGTTCAGGATGTTGTACAAATTATCAAGTTTCAGTTTAATATGAATCTTGATGAGCATTCACTCAATTACAGCCGGCTGATTACCCATCTTCGCTATTTTACGTTAAGAATGCTGCATGGCGAGCTGGCAGTCAATCATGAAGATTTATTATTTAATACGTTAAAGAACAGTTATCACCGTGCTTATGAATGCGCGCTTAAAATCAAAGATTACTTTAATAAACGCTGTAACATAACCTTAACCAATGAAGAATTATCTTACTTAATCATACATATCAATCGAGTAACAACAAGAGATTTATAAATTTCGGGTTTGTAACCTAACGGGCAATTCCTGGTATTGAAAAAGTCGATGACTTTTTTATATGCCAGGTTTTTTATTTGATATTATCGGTGAATACCGTTGATATATACAATGAAAGGAGGACTATATTATGAATTATAGTCAATTAGCAAAAGATATTTGTGATAAAATTGGCGGCATAGAAAATATTGCTTTTATCACTAACTGCGCCACCCGCCTGCGTTTAAATTTTAAGGATGATTCAAAAATCAACCTTGAAGAAATCAAACAAATTCCCGGTGTAATCGGTGCTGTCTACAAGGGGGGGCAATATCAGTTTATCATTGGAACCGATATAGCTCATGTAAAAGCAGAAATTGAAAAATTAGGTCCCATTACGGATTTAAAGCAAGAACCTTCAGCCAACAAACGGAAGTTCGATCGGCTGCTTGATATCTTTGCGGGTATCTTTACACCCATAGTACCTGCCTTAACCGGGGCTGGTATGCTTAAAGCATTGTTAACGGTTTTAACCTTTTTCTCACTGGTTTCTAAGGAAAGCCAGACCTATTATATTTTGAATTTTATCGCAGATGCAACTTTTTATTTCCTGCCGATTTTAGTTGGTTTCTCAGCAGCAACAAAGTTAAAATGCAACCCTTATCTGGCAGCAGTGATCGGTGCTGTCTTACTGCACCCAAATCTCTCAGCCTTAAATGCAGCTGGTGATCCAGTCGCATTATTTGGTATTCCAGTGACTTTAGTAAACTATGCTTCCAGTGTAATACCAATCATATTAGCGGTAGTATTAATGAAGTATGTTGAACCCTTCGCTGATCGTATTTCACCTAAACCAATCAAATTCTTATCAAAACCATTGATTACGATATTGATTGTAGCGCCAGTGACCTTAATAGTTTTAGGACCGCTTGGTTATCTGGTAGGTACCGGCATCGCTTCAATCGCTAATTTCCTGAATGAATCAATTCCTTGGTTAGTACCAACCTTAATGGGTGCCTTTATGCCTTTGCTTGTGTTAACGGGTATGCATTGGTCATTTACACCAATCATCCTGCAATCCTATGCATCATTTGGTTATGAAGCAGTCATGGGACCAGGCAGCTTTGTATCAAATATCTGTCAGGGTGCGGCTTCTTTAGCTGTTGCAGTTAAGACCAAAGATAAAGAATTAAAGCAGATTGCCAGTTCAGCAGGCATCACAGCCTTGCTCGGAGTCACAGAGCCAGCGCTTTTCGGGGTTACATTAAAACAAAAGAAAATCCTTTATTGCGTTATTATCGGCGGTGCTGTCGGTGGTCTGTATGCCGGTATTAATGGTGTTGTCCGTTATACATCAGGTACGCCGGGTTTACTTTCATTTGCGATTTTTATCGGTGAAAATCCAATGAATATAGTCAACGCCTTTATTTCCACCGGTATTGGTTTCGTCATTACCTTTGCCCTAACCTTTTTTATGGGCTATAAGGAAGAATTAAAACCGCAAAGTGTTGAAGCCTTAAACAAAAAAATAGAAATCAGTTCGCCGCTAACAGGTGAAGCCGTTGCCTTATCCAATGTTAATGATGCGACATTTGCCAATGAAATCATGGGTAAGGGAATCGCGATTATTCCAAGTGAAGGTAAAGTCACATCCCCTTTTAACGGCCGGGTGCTTACAGCCTTTATCACAGGCCATGCCATTGGGTTGATTGATGAAAATGGCGTAGAATTGCTCATTCACGTTGGTATCGATACTGTACGTCTTGACGGCAAATATTTTAATATGAAAGTTAAAGATGGCGATTTAGTCAAAAAGGGAGATGTATTGCTTGAATTTGATGCCGAGGCAATTAAAGCCGAGGGATATGATTTAATTACACCGGTGATTGTAACGAATTCAAAAGAATTTGTGAATATTAAAGGATTAGAAAAACCGAATGTCACGCAAGATGACATGATCATTGAAATTCTTTAATATGAAACTGGGACAGAATTTTTTATGGGGCGGTGCAATGGCCGCCAATCAATGTGAGGGAGCTGCTTTTGAAGATGGCAAAGGACTCTCGCTGATGGACAAGATACCTGATGCTGAGCATGGCCGCAAAGAATTTCTCTATCAGCCTCATTTAACCCTTCAAAAAGATCACGGCAGTTATCCAAGTCATGAAGCGATTGATTTCTATCATCGTTATAAGGAAGACTTAAGCCTGCTTGGCCAGCTGGGGTTAAAAGCATTTAGAACATCAATCAGCTGGTCGCGTATTTTCCCTTTAGGCGATGAAACAGAGCCTAATGAGGCAGGGCTGCAGTTTTATGACGATTTATTTGATGAGTGCTTAAAACAAGGCATGGAGCCAGTTGTTACATTATGCCATTTCGATGTACCATGGCACCTTGTTGAAAAATATGGTTCATGGCGCAGCCGCAAAATGATTGATTTCTATGAACATTATTGTGAGATTGTCTTAACTCGCTATAAAGACAAGGTAAAGTATTGGATGACCTTTAATGAAATTAACATGATGACGCATATTCCCTTTTTAGGCGGAGGTGTGATCATCGGTAAGGATGAAGATTTTAATCAGATCGTTTATCAGGCAGCACATTATCAGCTGACAGCAAGTGCCAAAGCAACCGCCACCGCGCATCGCATTAATCCAGATTTTAAAATTGGCTGTATGATGGCCGCTGGTACGTTTTATCCTTATACATGCCATCCTGAAGATGTTATGGCAGCCTGTGATGCTAACAGCCGAAATTATATTTTCATTGATGTGCAGATGCGCGGTGAATATTCAAGCTATGCAGAATGCTTATTTAAACAAATGGAGCTAACGCTTGATATTCTTCCTGAGGATCTGGCTTTAATCAAGGCAAACACATGTGATTTTATCGGCTTCAGCTATTATTCATCACGCCTGACTTCCGCTCACCCAGCAGATGTGAAGATTGCCGACGGCAATGCGATAACAACCCTGCGCAATCCGCATCTTTCAATCACCAAATGGGGTCGGCAGATTGATCCTATCGGGTTAAGAGTTACAATGAATGACCTTTACCAAAGATATCAGAAGCCATTATTTATTGTGGAAAATGGTTTAGGCTGTGAAGATGTATTAGCGAATGATGGTGTTCATGATCCCTACCGCATTGACTATCTGAGCGCCCACATCAGCGAAATGGAAAAAGCCATTTTACTCGATGGTGTTCACTGCCTTGGCTATTTAGCTTGGGGAATCATAGATTTAGTAAGTGCTGGCAGCGGTGAAATGGATAAACGCTATGGTCTCATTTATGTCGATAAGCATAATGATGGCAGCGGCAGCTTAAAACGCATTCCCAAGGATTCCTACTATTGGTATCAACAGCTTATTGCTAATCAAGGCGAAATAAATTATTAGAATAATAAAAAGCAGAATCACATTAACGATGATCTTAGATCAAAGTGTGGTTCTGCTTTTTTGTTATACATTCTAACACTGCCCAATGAAGTAATGTAAATCATTGATTTTTTATGCATCTTCCAACTAAGTTTTTCAAGCAATTATAGACATAAGAATTTCTTCAGCAAATCATAATGAAGCAAGGTATTCATATAAAGCATATCAAGGTATAGATTATAAGTGTTAGCTATATCATTAAACATTATTTATAATGAACTCAGGATGTACAACATAATAGCCGACGCGAATGATAAATCGTTCCTGAATCAAAAATGAACCGATAGGAATGATGAGCAGATGACAAAAACATGTATGTCCTATGTAAATAGTCAGCTCAGCTTACAAGGACGAGCTGAACAAAATTCTAATTTCTAAAATTCAAAAAGTTACAATTTAGGAGGTATTTTTATGATGAGCTTTAACTTCAGCAATCCCACAAATCTTTACTTTGGCAGCGGTTCATTAAATCGCTTAGGAAGTCTTAAACTGCCAGGAAAAAAAGCGTTGGTTTTAATTTCAAATGGAAAATCTACTAAAGCCAATGGCTATCTTGACCGAACGCTTGCCGAATTAAAAAAAGCCGGTGCTGAAACTGTTGTATTCGATAAAATCATGGAGAATCCAGTTAAAGATGTGATTATGGAAGGTGCAACTTTCGCGCGGGAAAATGAATGTGATTTCATTGTAGCACTTGGCGGCGGTGCGGTGATTGACGCTTCTTCTGCTATTGCCGCAATGGTAACTAACCAAGGTGATTTATGGGATTATGTGTTTGGCGGTACTGGTAAGTGTCAGCCGCTTTCAAATGCAGGTTTACCCATTGTTGCGATTGCGACAACCTCAGGTACAGGTTCTGAAATGAATGGGTTCGGTGTTATTTCAAATTTAGAAACAAAAGAAAAAATTGGTTTTGGCAATCCCTCACTGACACCAGTAATCGCGATTGTTGACCCTGAATTAATGCAGACAGTTCCCGCAAAGTATACCGCTTATCAGGGCTTTGATGCGCTGTTCCATAATACTGAGGTCATGATGTCAAAAGGAATCAATAAATTAAGTGAAACCATAGCCCTCTCTGCGATTGAAAGCATTGCCGAATATTTACCTAGAGCTGTTAAAAATGGTAAAGATTTAGAAGCAAGAGAACAGATTGCCTATGGCAGCACGATGGCAGGTATTACCATGCAGCTAACCTCAACAACCGCTCAGCACAGCATGGAGCATTCAATGAGCGCTTACCATCATAATCTGCCGCATGGCGCAGGATTGATCATGATATCTAAAGCTTTTGCTGAATTCTTTATTGAAAAACATGCGTGTGATGAACAATTTATTAAAATGGCAAAAGCAATGGGTATGCATCAAGCTGATAAACCCGAAGATTTCATTGCAGCCTTACTTCAATTACAGGAAGCCTGCGGTGTTGCAGACTTAAAAATGAGTGATTATGGCATTACAATTGATGAAGCAATGACATTGGCAAAAGGCGCACGGTCAATGCAGGGCGGTTTATTTGAAGCCAATCCCTGTGAAATGACAGATGAGGATTGTGCTGGAATCTTTGAGAAATCTTATCGTTAGGCACAGGATAACACTATGAATATCGAGATGTTTTTAAACGATCTAAGACAAGGAAAACCTATTGCTAAAGATTCCAATGAACAGCAGCTCATGCATCAGCTTGCGGATAATGCTATGCGAATAAGCGCCAAACTTAATAATCACTATCATAATGCAAATGAAATTCGTTCATTGTTTGCAGAGCTGATAGGTAAACCAGTACCCGCAAGCTTTTCCTTATTTCCGCCCTTCTATTCTGAATGTGGTAAAAATATCTTTATTGCGGAACATGTTTTTATTAACTGCGGCTGTCATTTTCAAGACCATGGCGGCATCTATATCGATGAAGGAACACAAATTGGCTCATATGTTGTCATGGCAACAATCAATCACGGGCAAAAGCCATCTGAACGCTCAAACAGTTATCCAGCGCCGATACACATTGGAAAAAATGTATGGATTGGCTCTCATGCTGCGATTCTGCCCGGGGTAACAATTAATGACAATGCAATAATTGCCGCTGGTGCTGTGGTAACAAAGGATGTGCCTGCAAACACAATCGTAGGCGGCGTCCCAGCTAAGTTATTAAAGCACATAGCATCTTAGGATGAGCAGGAAAATAAGGAAATCTACACTTACAACGAAAACCGATGATTTAGAAGAGAAAATCGAAATGCTTAAAACTTTTAACGCATCCCTGATTTAAAAGGAGTGAAATACGATGAAAAGACACAATCCCTTAGCAGCAATGTTTATGATTTCGCTTTTGTGCATATTAAGCGCATGCGGTAATGAGCTTAAACAAAACCATACTATTGCAGCAACAGATAATCCCACAGTTAAAGAATCAAATAATGAGGATACAGTTGAAAAAAAGACTTTAGTTGTATATTTTTCCGCTACTGGAACAACTAAAACATTATCTGAATATGCAGCCGATATTCTTAATGCTGACATTTATGAAATTGTTCCTGCCATACCTTATACCGAGGAAGATTTAGCATATTATACTGATGGCCGCGCGGATCAAGAGCAACAGGATAATGAGGCCCGTCCAGCCATCAGTGAACCCATTAAAAATATCGAGCAGTATGAAACCATCGTCCTTGGTTATCCGATCTGGCATGGTCAAGCCCCAAGAATCATCAGTACCTTTTTAGAAAGCTATGATTTCTCAAATAAAACAATATTGCCATTTTGCACATCACAAAGCAGTGGTATCGGCACAAGCGATACGAATCTTCATTCACTCGCTGACAATGCGAAATGGCTTGAGGGCAGACGTTTCGCAGCTGATACGACAAGAGAAACGATTAAGGAATGGTTAGACAGCATGGCTATAAAACCAGATAAGAGCGCGTTTGATTTTGATAAACATGTTGTTAAACTCAACAGCGGATATGAAATGCCGATGATGGGGTTAGGGACATACAGCCTTTCTGATGATGAATGTTACAATTCAATCATTGCCTTGCTTAAAAACGGCGGACGTCTTATTGACACTGCTTATATGTATCATAATGAAGCAAGTGTCGGCAGAGCGGTGCGTGAATCAAATATAGCTCGAGAAGAAATCTTTGTAACAACCAAACTTTACCCCACTCAATATTCAGATGCCGCAAATGCCATCGATGAAGCATTGGAGCGTCTCGGTTTAGATTATATTGATTTGATGCTGCTTCATCACCCGGGTGAAGGTGACGTCGAGGCTTATAAAGCAATGGAACAGGCGGTTAAAGATGGAAAAATTCATTCCATTGGTTTATCTAATTGGTATGTGGAAGAATTAGAAGCCTTTTTACCACAGATAAGTATAACACCTGCCTTAATACAAAATGAGATTCATCCATATTATCAAGAAAATGATGTCATTCCCTATGTTCAAAATCTAGGCATAACAATGCAGGGGTGGTATCCCTTTGGCGGCAGAGGCCACACATCTGAATTACTCAGCGATAAGACAATTACAACGATAGCAGCTGCTCATAATGTAACCCCTGCGCAAGTGATCTTGCGCTGGAATTTACAGAAAGGTGTTACCGTAATTCCTGGTTCAAGCAATCCCAACCATATTCAGGAGAACCTTGACTTATTCACTTTTGAATTGTCACAGGACGAAATGGCGCAAATTAACGCGCTGGACAGAAATGAAAAACATGATTGGTACTAATAGTTAGAATGAATTAAAATAATTATCTTCCCAAAATAATAAAAAACCGATATTTTAAACTGATCGTAGTATCAATTTAAACATTATCGGTTTTTTTATGAACTGCTGCTTAAGCTGTATACTTTTCGCAAAGCATTATGAATTCATCAGGATGAGCGGCTGTCCAATCAGCAAAGGTACTGCCGGCATTTTGAATCGTTGTGCCTAATTCAGTAAAGAAAGGAATCATATCTCTTTTTAAAATGGTTCCGATACTTTGTCCAAGCCGGCGTTCTTCTAAATTTTCCCTGCCGTTGACAACCATCACAAATGCCTGATGCGGCTGCTTATCGATGACCTTTACACTGCCTTGGAAACCGATGCTGCCGATTTGATGAGTTCCACATGAGCTTGGGCAGCCGGAAATATGAATTTTAGGCAATACATGATCCTTAAAATTCAACTCCCGCATAGCCATAATCAATTCATGCAGCATTTCCTGAGAATCACGCAGACCCACCTGACAGATTGAAGCCCCGATGCATGCAATACTTGTTTCAAACTCATTTTGCGCGCTGTCATCTGTCAGTGCCAATACTTTTTTAGCTTCATCCGCAGTCAGATTAATAATATACATTCCCTCATTAGCAGTAATTCGACATTCCACTGACGGCATATCAGCAATCAGCTGATCCAGTTTAATGAAACGTTCAATATCGATATTGCCGCCGATCGGATGGTAATAGACTGCATATAAACCCGGCTGCTTCTGTTCGATGGCTCTAGGATCAGACAATACTCCGCAAGGTGACTTGTTGATTGTTGATTCCTTAACTGATAGTTTCAGTTCAGGTTTTTGACGCGCTAAATCCACATAACGGTCAAACTCACTCTGCAGCTTTTCAAGACCTAATGATTCCTGCATATAACGAGTTCTTGCCTTAGCGCGGTTTTCATAATTGCCATGTTCTTTAAACAGTTCAATCATCGCATCAATATAGATCAAAACATCCAAAGGATCAATATGCTCTGCCACTTTCACGCCCAGCTTCGGATTATTGCCTAAACCGCCGCAGCAATAAACATCAAATGTATGATCTGAATTAGCCATAAAGCCTAAATCACGGAAAGAAGCATGAACGCTGTCTTTAGATGAATTGGCAAAAGCGACCTTAAGCTTGCGCGGCAGTTTAATATCGCTTACTAAAGTGATCATATATTCACCGGCAGCCATCGCATACGGCATAATATCAAAAGCCTCGCCCTTTTCAACACCACTTAATGGTGAGGCAATTACATTTCTCGGATAATCTCCGCCGCCGCCTCGGCATACGATATCATGATCCAGTGCCTGATCCATGATAATCAAAGCTTCATCAGCACTTAAATCATGCAGCTGAATCGTTGAACAAGTTGTGAAATGCGCTCTTTTAATACCATATTCAGCCATCCTTCTGGCAGTAAAGTGCATTTTATCCTTACTGAGAACACCGGCGGTCATTCTTAACCGCAGCATCATCGCGTTCCCGCCGCGCTGAGCATAGCAGCCAAAACCGCCAGACATCCCCTTAAAATCTTTAACACTTAACTCTTTATTAAAAAATTTATTCACCGTTTCCCTAAATTCCTGTATTTCATTCTTAATTCTGTATTTTAATTCATCCTGCATAACATTTCCCTCCGGCTCATTGTTCTAATTTTACCACTCACGCACCCTCAATTCAACCCAAAAGAACACGTTCTAATAACGTGTTCTTGATTTTGTTTCTGCTTGTCTGAGAATTTGTTCCACCTTATCGCTGGCCCGCTGTTTTACACGCTTTGGTTTAGCGTTAAGCGGCTTATTGACCGCAGCCTTTGGCTTGCTGCTTTGCGGCTTAACCTTCACAGCCTTTTTAATTTCCATCTGCTGATAATGATCATCATCAACAACTTCAATTTTCTTACCGATCAGCTTTTCAATATCCTTAAGGTAAGCGCGCTCCTCTTCATCACAGAAGGAAATAGCGGTGCCGCTCATGCCTGCTCGGCCGGTACGGCCAATGCGGTGAACATATGTTTCTGATATATTCGGTAAATCATAATTAATGACATGACTTAATTCATCGATATCCAAACCGCGGGCGGCAATATCGGTAGCCACTAAGACACGAATCTCATTGCTTTTAAATTTACTGAGTGCCTCAGTTCGCTGGTTCTGTGACTTATTGCCATGTATTGCCATCGCTTTAATGCCATTGCCTTCAAGATCACGCACAACCCGGTTCGCAAGATGCTTCGTTCTTGTAAATACGAGCACCGAGCGCAGTTCTGGTTTGCGCAGCAAATAAATCAAGGCTTTTTTCTTATCATTTTTACTGACAAACATCACTGACTGCTTTACCAATTCTGTGGTAGAAGATACCGGTGCTACACTGACATATTTAGGATTTTTCAACAGCTGATCTGCCAGCTTCTTAATCGCGGGCGGCATAGTTGCTGAAAATAACATTGTCTGACGCTTGGCCGGCAATTGACGCATGATTTTTTTCACATCATGAATAAAGCCCATATCCAGCATTCGATCCGCTTCATCTAAAACAAATATTTCAATTGTATCTAAAGTGATAATTCCCTGTGATACCAGATCATTCAAGCGTCCCGGTGTCGCAATTAAAACATCACAGCCCTTTTTTAATTCATTTTCCTGACCGCGCTGTTTAACGCCGCCAAAGATAACGACAGAGCGCTGCTTCGTATATTTCGCATAAGTAATGCAATTATCATAAATCTGCGCCGCTAACTCCCTTGTCGGTGTCAAAATCAGCGCTTTAATTCCCTTTTTATCCGAAATCCGCTGCAGAATCGGTACCGCGAAGGCGCAGGTTTTACCCGTTCCCGTCTGTGCGCAGCCAAGCAGATCCGCACCCTTAAGCAAATGTGGAATTGCCTGCTCCTGGATTGGTGTCGGTGTCTTATATCCACAATCAGTCAAAGCCTTTAAAAGCGGCTTGCTGATATTTAATTCATTAAAATTCATTGTGTTCCTCGTTTCTGTATTTGGCTATTATAGCACAGAATCCGATGAAATACACGATAAAGTGCAATGCATCCCCTATATCCAAGGACTGCTTCGTGATAAAAACATAAAATAATATGAAAAAGAGAGCTTTTAAACTCTCAATGGCTATAACACATTAAATAAGGATTCATTCCAATAGCTGATAAAACGCCGGTAAGAACGCTTATCCAGCAGATAAGGCAAATATTGAGTAACACTTAAACGATGGATCGGCACCATTTTCACTTCTTCCTGATAAGCCCGATATAAGCGATGAAAACCATCCGCACAGACATACTGACCAATCTTCTTCTCAATAAAGAGTAAGGGCTGATGCAGATCCGTTTCATTCATCGCATAAGCCACATCAATTTTATCTGGCTTACAGGCATGCCAGAAAACCCAGTCTGCCTGTATTTCACTGATTGGATAAGCCTTTGGATTCTTTTCAATATCCGCCATAAGCGCGGTGATATTAATATTGATATCACCCATGGAATAGACCTCTGTTTTAGAATCATGCGGTTTGATGATAAACTCATCATCATAAATCAGCAGCGGAATCATTCCATTTTTAATTCGCTCATATGTATCAGCCGCTATTTCATAAGCCTCACGATCCATCATTTTAACTCTTTGATTATTCAATATCAGCGTCAATGCCTCCACAACAAAATCCCCTTTAAGCATTGCCTTCACTGCCGCGAACCGTTTTTCAGTCACCGTGATATTGACATCATGAATTTCATCAAACAAATTGGCAATCATTAAAATCTCTTCCGGATAAGTTTTGGCCCCCGTCATATAAAATTCCATGATGCGATTCAAATATCGCGCAGTAAAAATCAACCCCGCTTTTTTCAAAGCTGCCAGTCCCGCCTCTTTTTCTAATTTCATACTATCAGCTCCTGTTACAAGTATATCATGCTAGCTGCTTTTCAGCGTATTTAAAATAATATTCTTAATATATTGATAACGTCTTACATAATCATTATGGATTGAAATGAGCTTTAAATTACATTGCCGGCAGATTTCCTGCTTTCGCTCATCTCTTTCCCTTACCTTGATCTCACTGAAATGCTCAAGTCCCATAACTTCAATGGCTAATAATGGTTTTTTCATCATATCATACACAACAAAATCGAAATGTGCCTGATTGCCATAGATAAATAATTTTTTAGATACACTGTCCAGATCAAGCACATCGCTGACCTTTACCTTAACCGCTACCTGAAGCTGACCAAATACTGTTTTCAGATGCATTAAAGTACCCAAAAATTCTTCTTCGCAAGCTGTATTATAATATTTGAAATTTTTAACTTTTGAATTAAAGATTTCATTTTCTTTATAGCTGACTTCTAATTTACCATCTTTTGCTATGTAATCTGCCAACTCAATAAAATCGTTAGTCTCATGCTGACTGAGTTCATGCAGCTGACGCATGTCTGTCACCAGCACCAGGTTTTCTCTGGCCCGGGTAACCGCAACATTGATCAGTTCCTGATTATTTTTCAGCCAGTTAAAGGTGGATGGCTTGGTATTCTTTGTCACAGCACTGCTGACAATGATTTTCTGTTTTTCGTCACCTTGGAACGTATGAATCGTGCCTACCTTTACAAAATCAAGACCCGCTTCATTTAATTGCCGTTCGAGTAAATCGGCTTGTTTTCTGAAAGGTGTAATCACCGCGACATCCTGACTTTCACCCTTTCTGATTTCATTAATAATCGCCTCTGCCTCCTGAACACTCGTATTTTTCTCATTGGTCAGTGATGAATCGATATCAATCAGCTTTAATGGTTCAGGATTGCTGCGATGGGAGCATAGATGCAGCTCACTGCCGTAATATTTCTTATTAGAGAAATCAATGATTTTATCATGAGAACGGTAATGGTCACGCAGCAGGATAAAGGTAGACAGCGGATCAACCTTCAGCATCGTACTTAAGATTGAATTGCTTTTATAATCATATTGCGGCGGTATATCATAGGCATCCAGCAGCAGACTGTTTTTGACGCCATCCATGACAATGACCGGCTGCAGCTGATTCTGATCACCGACAAATAAGGCGCGCTTGCTTCTTATCATCGGCAGCAGGGCATATGGATTGCTGCACTGACTTGCTTCATCCATAATCATTAAATCAAATTGCGGTTCACAGCTGCCAAGCTTTAATGCTGACATATTCGTTGATATAATGATTGGAAAACAATCCAGCAAGCTTTTCAAGCCATCCTTGCTGCTGATATATTTTTTAAATTCAAGCATCCGCACCTCTTTCTCCTCCCTTTTCAGGATTGCGAAAAGCGCTTGATTTCCCTTCTTGTAGAGATGATTTATGCATTCAAATGAGCGCAGATATAAATATTCATAAACAATAGCTGAATCAACCTGCAAGGGTGCTAAATGCGAGCTGACATTTGCTGCTGGTATGTTGGCCATCTGTGCCTTAATGCCGGCGCTCATCATTGCCTTGGATACTTCATCAGCCTCAGCGTTATTGTTCAGTTTGGTTAAAACCTCCTGCAGAGACTCCCGCTGTTCGCGGTTTTGAATCGCTTCCTCATAAGCCCTCAGCTGATCACGGATGACTGCGAAATGTTCAATCACAGCTTGTTCAGCCTGCGTTAGACGCTGCTTCATAGCCTTATCAAACGGCTTGTCAAAATAGCTGAATAACAGCTCATGAGCCGCCTGCAGCGCTTTTTCAATATAGGCATTGGCACCAAGCCGCAGCATCGGTATTTGAATCAATTCATCCTGCCGCATAAAGCTGCTTAACTTACGGTAAATATTATTAATGGCTTCATTATTATTTGAAACAATCAATACCTTTTGACGATTCAATAAGCTTGAAAGAACCACATTCACAATGGTCGAAGTCTTACCGGTACCCGGCGGCCCCTGCACATAGGTTATCGTCTGATTCATCGCATTGTATATTGTCCGGTATTGATCCATATTTACTTTAGAATCCACCGCCATGATTGGATTGGCACGATACCGGCGTTTATTCGCACTCATCCCAAAGAACACCCGGGCTGGTTCACTTAGCCTATTATCCTGATAAGCCGCGCTGATCTTGCTGTATTCATCCTTCAGATTGATTGCAAATGTCTTTTCAAAACGAAATACATACGGCATCTCATTCAGCCTCTCACCCTTTTTAAGATTGGTCTGAAGATTTTCAATCAGCGCCTCACGATTTGTTTCATATTGAGTCATAAACTGGCGGACATCCCCATCATAATATCGGCTTAAATTAAAGCACGGATTATCCTGTTCATCATTCAGCTTCAGATTATAGCTGATATAGGGAGCCGCCAGCAGCGTGCGTTTTTCCACATTAAATAACAAATCCCGATAAGCGATAGGAAAAAGTCCTCTTGAGGTTTGAATCGCCAGCAGATTTACTGCCAATTTCACCAAATGCTGATTTGTGTCATTCTTATCCTCTTTAATTTGAAGCTTTAATGACTGAATCATTTCCTTTAGATTTTTATCATTCAGACGATACTCATTCCCCTGCAATATATCATCATCAAGTCCCTCGACAAGCTTAAACTGACGGATGCTGGCTTCCTTATCATGCTTACTGCATTCAAGATAATAAGCCAATACCCGCTCATTAACACCTAGATATTCAAGAAAGGCATAGGCCTGATAATCGGAGGTGATCTTCTTTATCAGCGCGCTTTGTATCTCACAAGTAGTCCCCTCAATTACCCGGGCATCAAGAATCGCATCATAATAAAGCAGGACATTATCCATCACAGTCATTGATAATTCCGAATTAAACATCTGAACCTTTAAACGAACGTTCGGCTTTACAAACACATCAATGACGCGGGCCCAGAAATAAGTGATCCGCTGTTCAGATTTACTGTCATACTCAATGGACAACCATTTACCTTCACGAATTGACCGGGATATTTCTAACGCTTTCCCCATACCCTCACTTCCTTTTTAAATATTATATCATTTTCACAGACATTACGAACAATTGATTATCTTCAAGAAAAAATCAGCCGCTGGCTGATCTTAATTATTCATACATACTTCATAGCTGGCTGCTGGTGTACACTCATGAAAAATCAGCTCGCTTTTTTTATACAGCCAAATTTCTCCCTCACACATGACCGCCTCATGTATAATCCGTTTCATACTCCCCGCATCCGGTGCCTTCAGCGGCACGCCTTCACGGAAATGTACCTTGATGCGCAGATAATAGCTGCCCTGCTTCAGCCGCAGATGCGTCTTATCACACTGCAGAAGCTCTGCTCCCAGATAGGTTGCGAAACGATATTCCTTTACCCCATCATAAACAACCGCGAAATGCCCCCAGAATTTGAAACCGAGATAAGGAATGCGGGCCATCGCAAACAGCACACAGGCTTCTGAATTAAACGCGTTAGACTGAAACCAGCAATATTCACTGGGAAAGGAAGTTCCCTTATCCTTTTCAATATAACCAATACCATCTACCTTAATCTCTTCATTATCCCAGCATATACGGCCATACACATTATGATAAAGACTTAAAACACCATGACTGCACTCCATTCTAGGCAGCCATACAAAAGGCCCCATAATATCATAACGCAGCGGTTTAAACTCACCATATGACAAATCTGCCAAAATCCACTCATTATCAAGATGAATTCCATAACAGGTAAATATATTTTTACCCAATTCAACACAAGTATCACTCACGGTACCGATTTCATCCTCAGTAAACTCCAAATAATGATTCTGATCCCTGAATACAAGCTGAATAAACCCGCGCCGCACGCCTTCTTCATCATGAATACCGGGAATACAGATCAATGTATCATCCTTAAACTGATGCTTATAATACCAACCTTCAAAATAATTCTTTGCCATTCCATATCCTCCATACTGACAGTATATGAAACAAGACTCAATTTAATTGTCGAATCCGATGAAAGAATCAAAGCGAAACATGTACCTGTATATCAATATATCTAATCTTAAATGACTATCATAGCTACTCATTGTGAATCACTTATCATATGTATTAGAAATCAAGCAAAACAATGATACATTTCATTGAATTACTATTAAATATCTCTTCATTTAAACATAAATCAATACATTTCATTGATAAACCATTGTTTTTCACTTATAATACATTTAAGAAGAAAGAGGGCAGAATTATGAGCAATTCTAAAATTCCATTATATAAAACAATTGAAAATGACCTGATTGAAAGAATCAATACCGGTTATTATAAAAAAGATGATCTGATCCCTACGGAGCTTGAATTAGCTAAAAAATATAATGTATCAAGAGTCACCGTCCGCAAGGCAATGGATAATCTGGTTGCGAAAGGCATGCTGAGCAGAACCGCGGGCTTAGGCACCTTTGTCAAACACAGCATCGCCTCACAGAAAACAACCTCACAGCGCAGTTTCACTGAAGATATGAAATCTTTAGGCATGACTTGTAAGACCATTGTAAATACCTTTTCACTGAAAGAAGCAGATGCGCAGATTGCCAGTATTTTAGGTATTGAGGAAAAGGATATGGTTTATTACATTGAACGCAGCCGTTATGGCAATGATGATATCCTTATGTTTGAAATCACCCATATGGCAATTAAAAAATTTCCGGATTTAAGCATTCAGTATCTTGAAAAGAGTAAATTTGATTATATTGAAAAAATCAAAGGGCTTAAGATAGATTTCAGCTTCCATAATACGATTCCTATGCTGCCAAATGAAAGGATCCAGGCGATGTTTAATATCGACCGTGATACACCGATCATTAAAGTCAATAATACAACCTTTCTTGAAAATGGTGATGTAATGGATTTTACGGAACAGTATATGAATTCTCCTAAATATCAGCTGAACTATATCCGCAAACGCTGAAAACTCAAATTAAAAGCTGGCTGCCAGCTTTTTTTATTTAAATTTATTGTCACATTTCATACAGCTTCATTGTTTTATTAATAGAGAGGGATGAAATTATGTTCGCAATCAGGGACAGCGGCTGGATTGAGAAAATCATCGAGGACTATGGTGATTATGTCTTCAGACTTTGCTACATGTATATGAAAAATCGCAGTGATGCGGAAGATATCTATCAGGAAACATTTTTAAAGCTATATGATTGCGGCAAGACCTTTAATGATGAGGAACACTGTAAAGCATGGCTGTTAAAGGTAGCTGCCAATAAATGCAGGAATGCCCTGCGTTTTTCGCTTTTCCACGCACATGTGGAGCTGGATGAACAGCTTTCTTCACCTCCCCAGGCAGACAGTGACCACGGTTTGATGGCTTATGTATTAAAATTACCCGCCAAGTACCGTGATGTCATTTATTTATATTATTATGAAGGATATCCAACCTTAAAAATCGCGGAATTATTAAATACCAGTGATGCTGCTGTCAGAACACGGTTAAAACGCGGAAGAGAAATGCTGAGAAATGAGGTGAGCTTTGATGAAGAATAAACAATTAAATGAATTTGATCACCTGCATGTTTCCAAACAGGCAAAAACTGAATTGCTGACGCAAATACAAAAACGGCAAGCTAAAAATTCACGCCGATTTCCGCTCTTGTCAAAGGTTCTTGTATCACTTGCGTTGATTGGCATCTTTATGATTTATACCGCCTCTCAGAGTGGCAGTCAATTCCTTGATTATGAGCGTTATCTGACCATTTCAGCCAGTGAGGTTGAATATCCGCTGCAAAAAAATCAGCAGGCGATGGAGGAGCTTGATGTGCAATTTGATTTGGGACTTATCTCAGAGTCTGAGTATCAGCAAAAGATGGCTGCTTTAAGAAAAGATCAAGCGGAATTGTTGAAAAAACAGGTTGAATTGAAGCAGGAGTACAAGCTTGACCAGCCGCTTGATCTGAATCAAATAAAATTCAGTCAAGATACCGCAAGAGATCAGCAGCTTAAAGATTTTTATTTACAGAAAACAACCTTAGATAATAAAACCGCTGATCTGCTTAATAAAAATGATGAGTTAATGGCATTATATGAATCCGGTCAGATTGATTGGCAAACATACATTGACAGAAAACAGCCGCTAGAACAGCAGCAGCATGATTTAAGTGCTGAAAAAGATCAATGGGAAAACAGTTATGCACAGACTGACAGCAATTATCAAAAGCTTTATGAGCAGAAAAAATTATTGGAGCAGCAGGCAGAAGCGTTGGAAATTGAAGAAGACCAGCTTAAAGAACAATATAAACAAGGGTTAATCAGCAAAACCGAATACCAACAGCAAAAAGAAGCTCTTGAACAAAAAGAAGACGCTTTGGATCATCAGGAGGATCAGCTTGATGATTTAGAAGATGCCATAGAAGATCAAGAAGAAGATGATGATGAATATGATATGGATGATGAAGAGAATGAGCTTGATGAGAAAGATGAAGAGTATGAAAATAGGGGAAATTCAGATAAAGAAAAGGAGAAAGACAATAAAGAAACTGAGACAGAAGATGATGATATAGAAGACCAAAACGATGATGATTAATCGATAAAAGAACCTTGCCAATGTAGTGTTTGATGTGACAAGGTTTTTTTATGCTTAATGATGAAAGTATTTCCTTAAGGTAATTATATTAAAGAATCGGCACCCAGTATTCAATATCACTTTCCCCTCTGTCATCCGATTGCTCATTGTATTTCACAAAATCATAACAACAGTTTTCATTAAAGATTAAGGTTGAATTAGGAAACCATTGCCCGTAAATATATTCGGCAACTGGCTGCATACTGTCCTCATTCCTGCCGTGAAAAGTAAATACAACATATTTGCTGGCTGGCAGAATAAGATGATTCATGCCTTTTGGTACTGCAATAAAGGATGTCGTCTCAGCAGCAGCCATTACTTTGAAAATCGGATGCTGTTCCTGTTTTTCAAATGCTGAATAATCATTAACACCTATCAGAAAGTCTGGTTCAGCGCGGTTAATAATCTTATGCTTGTACTTATGAAGTTTGTGCCAACAGCGTCCGATAGCATTGAAACCATGTTTTGTATTGCCAGTAAAACCAACCAATTTCATTTCATCATGTTCAATAATACGGATATCCATAACCCTCTCCCTTTGATTTGACAGTTCATATACATTCACTTTCAGCTGTATCGGCATAAATTCTCTTTGTTTTCTAAAAGCTGCCGGACTGTTTTTGAATACTGCCTTAAAGGCACGGGTAAACGTTCGCTGTGTATCATAACCAGCTTCCTGGCTTATTTCAATTATTGTTTTATTTGAGTCGATAAGCTGTCTGCCAGCTTCATTCAGTCTGCGGCGTTGAATATATTCATGCAGCGAATAGTGGGTAACAGCACTGAACATGCGATGAAGATGATATTTTGAATAACCAATACTAGCAGCTAATGATTCAAGATTCAATGATTCATCATAAAGCTGTTCTTCAATCAATGTCAGCACCGTGTCAATGATTTCATAATTATTTTTCATGCAATCCCTCCTGCCTTTATCTTAACAAATTTAACAAGCCTGCCTTTCACTTATCTTGCGCATTTGCTGACACTTATTTTAAAAATAACATATAACCATAAGAAAAGGCGCACACAGCACCTTCTTTTAATTATCCATAGCTTGTTAATCATCAAGCTCTTCCTCTTCATCGTCATCATGATCATCATCTTCAACGATATCATCATCAAAATCAAGCTTATCCTCTATTTACTGTAATCATTATCCATATCAAGTGCAATTAGATCCTCGGCGCTCATTCTAAGAACATCTGCTTTCGTTTTTCCACAAGGGGGATGCTCCAAGAATTTTATGCGCAGCACTTCCTCAGCGTGCAGGCGCTGATAATAATCATCACGAAAATTTTCTAAGTCACATATTATTTTTTCAAGGTGAGGCAGATCTTTCTGACCGTAAGCATCCACAAAAAAATGTTTTCTGATTACAGGTACCAGCGCATCAAACAAATCGTGCTGCAGAAGATATTGACTTTCAAAATCCATGTCTTCAAATTGTGAGAAGGAGATATCAAATACAGAAAGAATCTGTTCCAATAGCTTTTCTATAGACTGTTGGCTCAGATCCACTTTCCTTTTACGATAATAAGGATATCTTTCGGCTTTCAACTGAGCCAAATACATCATTCTAAGGAAATCGTCATTATACAACGCCGCTTTTCCATGAAGTTCACCTGATAGCAGACGAGAATCAACATCCAAGTGCTTAGCAATTTGATCCAAGAAACAAGGGGTCATTTTACCTTCGTTTAATGATCGACGGATGGTTCTTTCAGTACAGTCTATTTTTTCGCATTCACCCAGCTTAATAATGCTGGAGCCACACTCCTTCATAGACATAAATACTGTTTTATCGACCGGGATTTTATAAATTATGCCTTTTGGCATAGTTCCCTCACACGCGGACATTTTAACTAATTTATCAAGTTTTCGCGGATATTATAATCTGCTATTATAATATCACGAAAGCACCAAAAATTAAGATAGAATTTGCAAAAGGAGTCTATAACATGAAAAACGAAATCTTAAAAGCCGCATCCCATATCCCCAATGTTTCTGTCGATACACACCTTGATTTCAAATTAGAGGACTGGCCCGCTTCAGCAGCGCTCATAACACTTTGTCTATCGGGGGTAATCATATACTGGATAAAAGTATGGGGCGAAGTTAACTCAATACATACAGCTCCAGCTGCGGACTAGAAGCGAAACCGGGCTACCTTTTATGGGGAGTCCGGTTTTGGTTTAATAACAGCAAATAAAGAATGCTGAATAATCGAATTGCCTATAACAAGATGCGTTGGTCAAAACAGTTCAACACGGTCAAGCAAAAAGTCAATCAGATTGCAATGGAAAATGCCGTTGTCATCGTAGAAGTTGTGGGGAATATCCATGCGGACGATGATCTTCTTGAAAAAGTCCTTTGTCAGCAGCAGTGATGCTAATTCTGAAGACTCCTTTTTTGTTGTATCCATTTGGAATGCGGATTGGATATAGATTTTCTTATCCGCATCATTTACAACGAAGTCAATTTCCTTTTGCAGATTTGCACCGCTGGTGCGGTCGGTAACGACGCCCACATCCACGGAATATCCCCGCCGCAGGAGCTCGTTATAAATGATGTTTTCCATAATGTGACCGGGGTCGTATTGACGATAGTTGAGTCGAGCATTACGAAGCCCGATATCTGTATAGTAGTATTTGTTGGGGTACTTGAAATAGGTTTTACCCTTGACATCGTAACGCTTCGCCATTGAGATAAGGAACGAGTCTATGATATGCTGAATGTAGTTTGAAATCAACGTAGGATTGACCTTCTCGTTCTTCATGCTCGCCAGTGCGTTGGCAATATTGGTTGGATTGGTCAGAGAGCTGATCTGCGAAGCAAGAAAATCCAAAATGTCACCAAGAATATCCTCACGCTCGATGCCGTTGCGCTCCACGATGTCTTTCATATACAGTTCCTTATACAGGCCAGTTAAGTAATCCTTTTTGTCCTTTTCATCCTTTAAGGCTGTTACACGGGGCATACCGCCATAAAGCATATACGCATCCAGTGCCTTCCGCTCATCGCCGCCCACATGGGAGTAAAACTCTGCGAATGATAGAGGATACACATGGATTTGCGTTGCACGACCACGAAACTCCGTAGCAATATCCTTGGACAAGCCCTTAGAATTGCTGCCCGTTACATAGACATCCAGATTTTTGTAGGCTTTGAGTTCATTCAGCATATCGTAAATGGATACTTCAATGCCGCCGTTAGCTTCGTCTATTACCTTCATGGTAAGCTGAACCTCATCAATGAACAGATAGAATTTCTCGTCCTTTTGCTCCGCAACAAGAGACTCCGCATGTTCACAAAGCGTAATGGGGTTTCTGAATTTATAGAACCGGCGCTGATCCAACTCAATCTTAATGATGTGATCCTCCGTAACGCCCTGAGAGATGAGATATTCATAGAACAACTCAAAGAGCAGCACAGATTTCCCACACCGACGTATACCGGTAATGACTTTTACTTCGTCATTCCACATATTATGGACAATGCGATTCAGGTAAGAATCTCGTTTAATCATAGTTTTCACCTCGAACTTGCGACATTTTCGTCGTTACTTTCATGTATAGGATAGCACAGAAATCAAAAAATATCAGTATCATTCAGAAAAGTTTACAACAAAGTTTCGACATTTTCGTCGCAAGTTCGAGGTGAAGCAAATTCGGTTCAGTTCAGCCAAGCAATAGATTGATATGTAAAACCTCATTGCACTAAGACACAGAGCATTGAAGCAGATGGGATGGTGCTCTTTGAGATAGTCTCTGTATAACCGACCCCAACAACCAATAGGTTTGTTTTCCTCCGGTAAGTGAATATTGTAAATATCGTAATTACCACGGCGAGTTTAGTTCAGTTCTTGCATCGTATGTACCTCCAGTAATAGTTCCAATAATTCAGATAGAGATAGAAAAAGGCAATCCCTGGTTGTGAAAACCAAGTATCGCCAATTTTTCTTGTTTGGAATCTATCCCAAAACACCTTCTTTTAATTATTCACAGCTTGTTAATCATCAAGCTCTTCCTCTTCATCGTCATCATTGTCTTCGTCATCATGATCATCATCTTCATCAATATCATCCTCAAATTCAAGCTTATCCTCTAACTCATCAAAATTACTGCTTGTTTTCTCAAATTCTTCTTTTTCCCTATCTAATAGATCATCTGCTTTATCTAGTGCCTTCTTTGCCTTTCGATATTCCTCATAGGTTAATTTACCGCTTTGATAATCAGCCTTTAAGCTATGCTCTGCCTGTTCCAGTTCTAATTCTCTTTTCTTTAATTCAAGAAGCTTATGCATCACTTTCTGTTCTTCCCCGCTATAATTTTTCAATTGAGCTTCCATTAATTTCAGCTTGTATACTTCAAGTTCCAATTTATCAGCTTCTGCCTGCTTCTTGACAGCAAGCCATTCAACCCGGGTAATCTTACCATGCTTATAGTCGGCTTCTGCTTTTTCTTGACGCTGCTCTGCCGCATCCTCTCTTTTATCAATTTCATGGGCCAGCTTTTTCAATTCCTCTGCAGAAATCTCATAATTGTTCAGATTATCGAAAAGCTTTGCCTGTGCCTTAGCTATTTCTGCCATAGCTTTTTCTAATTCAATTACCTTTTTTTCTGCCTGC
>ENA-UOJK01000922-UOJK01000922.1-human-gut-metagenome-genome-assembly--contig:-C116-NODE-922-length-22725-cov-9.907587_pt1 | contig 22725 bp, 17 predicted proteins | sample MGYA00242348_ERZ723895 | MGnify/ENA metagenome assembly ERZ723895
GCGTTGCCGCCATGACAGCCTTTATCGTGTGCATGCGGTTCTCCGCCTCGGCGAAAACAACGGACTGTGCGCTCTCGAACACCTCGTCAGTGACCTCCATTGAGTCGCGCCCGAACTTTTCGCCCATCTCCTTGCCTATCGTCGTTTTCATGTCGTGATAAGAGGGCAGGCAGTGCATGAATACAGCGTTCGGCGATGCCTTTGCCATGAGCTCGGAGTTGACCTGATAGGGCGCGAGGTCGTTTATGCGCTCCTCCCAGACTTCAACAGGCTCGCCCATCGAGACCCACACGTCGGTGTATATTACATCGGCGTTTTTTACTGCCTCGTCGGGGCTTTCGCAGAATTTTATCTCAGCGCCGGTCTGCGCGGCAATCTCTATGCAGGTGTCAATAAGCGCCTTGTCGGGGAAATATTTCTTCGGCGCGCAGGCGGTGAAGTTCATGCCCATCTTCGCACAGCCGACCATGAGCGAATTGCCCATGTTGTATCTGGCGTCGCCCATGTAGACGAAGTTGATGCCTTTGAGGTGCCCGAACTGCTCTTTTATCGTCAGAAAATCCGCGAGGATCTGCGTCGGGTGGAACTCGTTCGTCAGACCGTTCCAGACGGGGACGGTCGCATACTGCGCGAGCTCCTCGACTATCGACTGGCCGAATCCGCGGTATTCAATGCCGTCATATATGCCCGAGAGCACGCGCGCTGTGTCGGCGATGCTCTCTTTTTTGCCTATCTGCGAGCCGGAGGGGTCGAGATAAGTCGTGCCCATGCCGAGGTCGCGCGCCGCGACTTCGAAGCTGCACCTTGTCCTCGTGCTCGTCTTTTCGAATATCAGCGCAACATTCTTGCCGTCGCATATTTTGTGCGGTATGCCCGCCTTCTTCTTCGCCTTGAGAGAGGCGGCGAAGTCGATAAGATATTCAATCTCTTCGGGAGTGAAATCCAAAAGTTTCAAAAAATCTCTGTCTTTGAATGTCATGTTCAAGCCTCCTTGTCTGCACAGACTTCTTTTATAACGCCGACTGCCTGTTCGAGCAGCTCCATGGGAATGTTGAGCGCCGGGAGCAGTCTGACCTTGTCTTTCGCTTTGATAACGAGAACGCCTTTCTTTATGCAGGCGTTTATGACCTCGGAGGCGTCCTTTTCGGTCTTTATGCCGATCATCAGCCCGAGTCCGGTTACTTCTTTTATGCCCGGTGCGCCGCTGAGTTCCGAAAATATATATTCCGACCTCTTACGGACTCCGGCGAGAGTCTTTTCATCGAGCCTCGAAAGAATGTTTATCGCGCCGGCGCAGCATATCGGGTTGCCGCCAAAAGTAGAACCGTGGGAGCCGGGGGTGAGAACATCCTTTGTCTTTTCGCTGAACAGTGTAGCGCCGAGCGGCAGACCGCCCGCGAGTCCTTTTGCGGTCGATACGATGTCGGGGAATATGCCGTAGTTCATGTAGCTGTAGAGCTTTCCGCTTCTGCCGTTGCCTATCTGAACCTCGTCGCAGATGAGCAGAATGTCGCGCTCGCGGCAGATTTTTTCAAGCGACTGGAGATAGTCTTTGTCGAGCGGCATAACGCCGCCCTCGCCCTGAATGACTTCGAGCATGACTGCGGCGCAGCGATTCTCAAAGAGAACTTTTTCAATCTTCTCGATATCATTCGGCTCAACATAGATAAATCCCTCGGTCAGCGGCAGGAAATCTTTGTGGAACACATCCTGACCCGTTGCGGCGAGGGTGGTTATCGTCCTGCCGTGGAAGCTGTTTTTCAGTGTAACTATGTTGCAGCAGTCCGCGCCGTGCTTCTCTGCGGCGTATTTTCTCGCTGCTTTTATTGCACATTCGTTGGCCTCCGCGCCGGAGTTCGAGAAGAAAACTTTTTTCATGCCCGTGCGGTCGCAGAGCATCTGCGCGAGTTTCACGCACGGCTCTGTGTAGTAGAGGTTCGACATGTGCTGGATTTTGCCCGCCTGTTCGGTTATTGCTTTTATCCATTCGTCGTCGGCTATGCCGAAGGTGTTGACCGCTATGCCCGAGGACAGATCGGTGTATATCTTCCCCGCGTCGTCCCAGACCACGGAGCCCTTGCCGCCCTCGATGGTCAGCGGAAACCTCGCATAAGTTCCGGCTATGTATTCCTTGTCCTGCTGCTGTAATATATCCATTATATCTCCTTTTTATGCCGTGAACATCGTGCCCATGCCTTCGTCTGTCAGCATTTCAATAAGTATCGAGTGCGGTATCCTGCCGTCAATAATGAAAACTCTGTGTACGCCCCATTTTATTGCGTTGATGCAGCATTCGGCTTTCGGAATCATGCCGCCGCCAATGATGCCGCTCTTTATGAGCGCGGGAACTTCGTCCGCCTTTATGACCGAGATGAGCGTGTCCGGGTCGTCCTTGTCCTGAAGAATGCCGCTGATATCCGTCATGGATATAAGGCTCTCCGCGTTGAGCGCGCCGGCTATCTTCGCCGCGGCGGTGTCCGCGTTTATGTTATAGACATTGCCCTCGCTGTCGCAGCCGACGGTCGAAATGATCGGAATATATCCCTTGTCGATAACGTCGAGTATCGGCTGGATATTTACATTTGTTATCTCGCCGACGAAGCCGAGCTTCTCGTCTTTCATCTTCGCTTCAATCATGTGGCCGTCTATTCCGGAGAGTCCCATCGCCTTGCCGCCCTTGTTTTCAACGAGGTTGACGAGGCTTTTGTTGACCTTTCCGGCGAGCACCATCTGCACTATATCGGCGGTCTCCTTGTCCGTGACGCGCAGACCGTTGACGAATTCACTCTTCTTGCCAGTCTTTTGGAGCATATCCGTTATCTCCGGGCCGCCGCCGTGAACCAGAACGACCTTTATGCCGATGAGCCAGAGCAGCACGATGTCGCGCATGACGGAATCTTTTAGCTTTTCGCTCGTCATCGCGTTGCCGCCGTATTTGACGACGACTATCTTGCCTGCGTAATCCTGTATATACGGCAGCGCGTGGACAAGAACCCTTGCGCGCTCCGCGTTTGAAATGTTCATATCTTTCCCTCCGTTTTTCGCAATCAGGTGCGGTAGTCGCCGTTTATCTTGACATAGTCATATGTCAGGTCGCAGCCCCACGCCGTTGAAGACGCGTCGCCGCTCTTTAAATCAATAAGAATATCTATCTCATTTTCGGAGAGTATCTCTTTTGCCTTTTCCTCCGAAAAATCAACTCCCGCGCCGTTTTCGCAGACGAGGATCGAGCCTTTATCTGACTTGAACCAAACGTCGATTTTGTTGACGTCAACATCCGCACCGCTGTAGCCGATGGCGCAGAGAACCCTGCCCCAGTTGGCGTCCGAGCCGAACATGGCGGCTTTCGTCAGCGACGAGCAGACTACGCTCTTTGCAACAGTCTTGGCTGTTTCTTTATCTTTTGCGCCGCTGACTTTGCATTCGAGCAGCTTCGTCGCGCCCTCGCCGTCGGCGGCAATCCTGCGGCAAAGCCACACGGTTATGGTATTGAGGGCTTTCATGAATTCATTGAAGTCATCGCCCTCTTTGTCAATCTCTTTGTTCCCGGCGAGCCCGTTTGCGAGCACTGTCACCATGTCGTTCGTCGAGGTGTCGCCGTCGATGCTTATCATATTGAAAGTCTCCGCGATGTCCGAAGACAGAGCTTTCTGGAGCATCTCACTGCTTATCGCGCAGTCGGTGGTTATGAAAACGAGCATCGTCGCCATGTTGGGATGAATCATGCCCGAGCCCTTGGCGATGCCGCCCATTTTGCATTCAACTCCGCCTATTTCGAAGCTGACGGCAATCTCCTTCGGAATCGTGTCGGTCGTCATTATCGCCTCTGCCGCCTGATCTGAGTGGTCGCCCAACCCCGCTTTCAGAGCGGGTATGCCGGAAGCTATCGGAGTGATATTCAGCGGCTGGCCGATAACGCCTGTCGAAGCGACGACGACATCAGCGGGCTTTATTCCGAGCACGGACGCGAGCAGGTCGCTCGTGCGCTCGGCTATCTCAACGCCGTTCACGTTGCAAGTGTTCGCGTTTCCGCTGTTGCATATGACCGCCTGCGCCTTGCCGTCAGCGATATGATTTTTTGTGACGATCAGCGGTGCGCCCTTGACGAGGTTAGTTGTATAGACAGCCGCCGCGTTGGCGACTTTTTCGCTGTATATGAGCGCGAGATCGCGCTTCGTCCTGTTCTTGCGGATGCCGCAGTGAACGCCGGAAGCCTTGAATCCCTTTGCGGCGCAGACGCCGCCCGATATTATTTTCATTTTATTTTACCTCCTCAGATATCAAGTCCGAAAGCCTTGTCCTTGCCCATGACAAGGTTCAGATTTTCGAGCGCGGCGCCCGATGCGCCTTTGCCGAGATTGTCGTATACGGCGGTCAGCAGTATTCGCTCATCGTTGCCGTAGACCGATATTTTCATGCCGTCCGTGCCCGAGAGCGCGCCCGCGCACAGAAAGCCGTCGTTGTCCGATTTGTCGCAGAATGTCACGACGGGACCCTGATATTTCGCTCTGTAGATGTCGGCGATTTCGCTTGAAGAACAGCTTATCTGCTCCGCGAACAGCGGCACGGTGACCTGCATTCCGCTGTAAAAATCATCGACCACGGGGCAGAATATCGGGGCGTTTTCAATGCCCGTTATGCCTTTCATCTCTTTTAAGTGCTTGTGCTGCTGAGTCAGCCCGTACTGTCTGGGTGCGAAGAGCATGGGAGATTTATTCTCGCTCTCGTATTCGGCAATCATCTTCTTGCCGCCGCCGCTGTAGCCGGTCAGAGAATAGCAGCTGAGCAGTGCATCATTTCCGAGCACGCCCGCCTCAACAAGCGGATAAACAAGCGCGATAAACCCACCGGCGTGGCATCCGGGGACGGCGATGCGTTTGGAGTTCTTTATCTTATCTTCAAATTCTGCTGACAGCTCCGGGAAGCCGTAAGCCCAGCCCTCGCTCGTGCGGTGCGCTGTTGATGTATCTATAATAACGGTGTCCGGATTTTCAACCAGTTCGACCGCCTCAACTGCGGCGGCGTCCGGCAGGCAAAGAAAAGCGACCTGCGCGCTGTTCAGCGCATGCTTGCGGCTCTCGGTATCTTTTCTCTGCTCCTCGCTGAGCATTATCAGCTCAACGTCGCTTCGCTTCATCAGTCTGTCTTTTATTCTCAGCCCAGTCGTGCCGGCGCTGCCGTCGATAAATATTTTCATGGTGTCTCCCACTTAATGCGCTTTCGGCGAACACGGCGTTTATAAAAACGATCCGATATTCGCCGACGGTGCAAAATTATTCAACTATTTGACTAATAATATACTACTATATGCATAAATATTCAAGTGTTTCAGCAAAATAAATTCAATTTTGTCAATCTGTACCATACCTTCGTCCGTTGGCAAACAGCTTTGTAAAAATTGACAAGAGAATAGGGGAGAGGGTGAATAAATGTATATCGGTTGTTCAGATACAATTAAAAACAGGATATCTCCTTGCCGGAGATATCCTGTTTAATTTTATTTCGCAAGGAATCTTGAAAGAAACTCCTGCGTCTTGGGATCCTGCGGATTCTCGAAGATGTCCTTCGGACTGCCCTGCTCGCAGATGAGTCCGTCCGCCATGAATACGACATTCGTTGAAACGTCGCGCGCAAACGCCATTTCGTGGGTGACAACTATCATCGTCAGGCCCTCTTTGGCGAGGTTGCGCATGACTTCGAGCACTTCGCCGACCATCTGGGGGTCGAGTGCGCTCGTCGGCTCGTCGAACAGCAGAACTTCGGGCTCCATCGCAAGCGCGCGGGCTATTGCGACGCGCTGCTTCTGACCGCCGGAGAGCTGGGAGGGCTTGGCGTTGATGTAGGGCGCCATGCCGACCTTTTCAAGATAATGCAGTGCGGAAGCCTTGGCTTCGGCTCTGGACTTCTTGAGAACCTTCGTCTGACCGATCATGCAGTTCTTGAGCGCGGTCATGTTGTTGAAAAGATTGAACGACTGGAACACCATGCCGACGTGCGAACGGTATGCGCTCGCGCCGCCTTTTATATTGTCGATGTTCGTGCCGTGATAGAGTATATCGCCGGAGGTCGGAGTCTCAAGGAGGTTTATGCAGCGGAGCAAAGTGGATTTGCCCGAGCCGGACGCGCCGATGATGCTCGTGACATCGCCGAGATTGACCGAAAAGTCAATGTCGCGCAGAACTTCGTGGTTGCCGAAGGTCTTTGAAAGATGATTTATCTGTAAAATAGGCTCTGACATTATCTTCCCTCCTTCTTTGACTTCTTGACATATGAGTACATTCCGCTGGTGTGGGCGAGAGTGTCGGTGGTCGAGAGATCGAAGTTCTCCGGACCGTCAAGCTTCTTCTCCCACAGTCTGAGGATAAGCGAGCAGATGACCGTCATTATCAGGTAGATAGTCAGCGTTATAACTGCCGACGGGAAGTAGACATACTTTGCGCCGACGATAGCCTTGTGAGCCGCGAAGAGCTCGGCGTAGCCGATAACGAACATGACGGAAGTATCCTTGATGTTGATTATGAGGTTGTTGCCTATCTGCGGGATGATATTGCGTATGGTCTGCGGAAGAATAACATAGAGCATGGTCTTGAAGTGGTTCATGCCTATGGACATTGCGCCCTCCGTCTGACCGACGTCTATCGACATTATACCGCCGCGGACGGTCTCTGCCATATATGCTCCGGTGTTGATGGAGACAACGAGATATGCCGCGAAAGTCGGTTCAAGGTTTATCGCACCGTTCGAGAAGTAGGGCAGGGCGTAGAAGATGAATATCGCCTGGATTATCATCGGCGTGCCTCTGAAAACTTCGACGTAGATACGCACTATAGCCTTGACTATGCTGAGGATGACCCGCTTTACGATATTGTCTTTTTTGCCGCACGGAATAGTCTGGATTATTCCGCAGACAAGGCCGATGAGGCAGCCTATGATTGTCGCTATAACAGCGAGCTCTATTGTCTTGAGCGCACCGGTCAGATACTGCATTGAGCTATCGCTCCAGCACTGGACTATGTCGCTCCACAGCTCGGCAAGCTTGTTCATATCTTGTTATCTCCGTTCTGATTATTGTTGATTACTTTGAAAGGGGCTGAATCTTGGTAGCCTCGTTCATTATCTTGTTGAAGTCGTCTGCGGTCATGCCTGCAAGGGCGGAGTTGATCTTGTCCTTGAGCTCGGTGTTGCCCTTCTTGACAGAGATGCCGATGTTGATGTCGCCCTCGTCAACCTTGAAAGCATTTTCGGGGAGGTCGAGGATCTTCAGATCGCTGTAAGCGATGAGCGCGCCCTGAGCGGTGGGCATATCGGTGCAGATGAAGTCGACAGCGCCGGTCTCAAGAGCCATGAGCATCGAGGGAGCGGTCTCCTGTGCGGTCTGGATAAGAGCACCGTTTATCTGCGGAAGGCAGGTGGTATACCAAATGGTTCCGAGCTGGGAGGTGCACTTTGCACCTGCGAGGTCAGCAAGGGAGGTAGCGTTTGCATACTTGCTGTTCTGCTTTGTCATGCAGACGATGCTCGCATAGAGGTAGGGACCTGCGAAATCGACCTGCTGCATACGCTCTTCGGTCATCGACTGACCTGCGATAACGGCGTCAACCTTGCCGGTCTGGACTGCAGGAACAAGTGAATCCCAGTCAAGGCGGACAACTTCAAGCTTCCAGCCGTTTGCTTCGCATATCTTCTTAGCCATCATGATATCGTATCCGTTGGCGTAGTCGCTGGAATCCTTTATCGGGACAGCGCCGTTGGAATCATCGCTCTGAGTCCAGTTGTAGGGAGCGTATGCGCACTCCATGGCAACGGTCAGAACGCCGTCTTCAACGCCGGTCTTGGCACTTTCGGTTTTCGTGCCGCAGCCTGCAAATAATACTGCGCACATGGCGATAGCCAGAATGGCGGCCACAATTCTCTTCGTTCTGTTCATTAGTACCATCTCCTGGAAAAAATTAAATAAGCCTGCGACCCGAAGAGGTATCACAGGCTTTGTATATGCTGCTATATGTGCAGAAAAACCGATGATAGCGCTCCACATAAGTCATGTGACAGTCCGTCGCCTGTTCGGCGAGGGCCCAGCATTACCGCGGCGGCAACCGCGATAGAACTTCGGCGAACTTGCCTTTCCCCAGCTGCCGCTTGCCGGCGTTGCTGCTGGATACTCTTCTTGTTCGCATCCTCTATCAAGTGCTGTCTTAAATTGTCTGTATTATAGCATTGCATTTTCGGCGTGTCAACAGTTTAACGGGCGTTTTCGGTAAAAACGTCGGATTCAACAGCCTTTTGCGCCGTAACTTTTCATTTATTGGTGATTGTGCAAGTAAATTTGCCTAAATTCAAAGGCAGGGAACGGTTTTCACCGCGCCCTGCCGTAAAGAATCAGGCTTATTTTTTCAGATCGGAGTATGTCTCTTTCTGCACGACGTCGTGCGCGCCGCCCTCAACAATGCTCGTTGCGGAGACAAGGGTCAGCTTCGCTTTCTGCTGCAGCTCGGGGATGGTGAGCGCGCCGCAGTTGCACATGGTGGACTTGACTTTGCTCAGCGAGAGCGTGACATTGTCCTTGAGGCTGCCGGCATAGGGAACATAGGAGTCAACGCCCTCCTCGAACGACAGCTTCTTGTCGCCGCCGAGGTCGTAGCGCTGCCAGTTCCTTGCGCGGTTGGAGCCCTCGCCCCAGTACTCTTTGTAGTAAGTGCCCTTGAGTGAAATCTTGTTTGTCGGGCTCTCGTCAAAGCGTGCGAAGTAGCGGCCAAGCATAAGGAAGTCCGCGCCCATTGCAAGCGCGAGGGTCATGTGGTGGTCGTAGACGATGCCGCCGTCGGAGCAGACGGGGATATATACGCCCGTTCTCTCGAAATATTCGTCTCTTGCCTTGCAGACATCGATAAGAGCCGACGCCTGACCTCTGCCGATACCCTTTGTCTCGCGGGTAATACATATCGATCCGCCGCCGATGCCGACCTTTATGAAGTCCGCACCCGCCTCGGCGAGGAAGAGGAAGCCCTCTCTGTCAACGACGTTGCCCGCGCCGATTTTGACGCTGTCGCCGTAGTGCTCTCTGACCCATGCGAGGGTGCGGGACTGCCACTCCGAGAAGCCCTCGGAGGAGTCGATGCAGAGCACATCTGCGCCCGCCTCGACAAGTGCGGGAATACGCTCGGCGTAGTCTCTTGTGTTTATACCTGCGCCGACAACGTAGCGCTTGTCGGCGTCGAGAAGCTCGTTGGGGTTGTCCTTATGGGCGTCGTAGTCCTTGCGGAAAACAAAATATCTGAGCTTGCCCTCGGAATCGACTATGGGCAGGGAGTTGAGCTTGTTGTCCCAGATTATATCATTGGCTTCCTTGAGCGTGGTACTGTCGGGTGCGGTGACGAGCTTTTCACGGGGAGTCATGAAAGACGAGACCTTTTCGTCTCCGGTCATGCGGCTGACGCGGTAGTCTCTGCTCGTGACTATGCCGACAAGCCTGCCGTTTGCCGAGCCGTCCTCGGTCACGGCGATAGTGGAATGGCCGTTTCTCTCCTTGAGCGCGATGACGTCGTTGAGAGTCGCGTCGGGAGTGATGTTCGAGTCGCTGATGACGAAGCCCGCCTTGAAATTCTTCGCTCTTGCGACCATTGCCGCCTCATCCTCGATGCTCTGAGAGCCGAAGATGAACGATACGCCGCCTTCTTTTGCGAGCGCCACGGCGAGCTTCTCGCCGGAGACGGACTGCATAATGGCGGAAGTCAGCGGGATGTTGAGCGAAATCGCGGGCTCTTCGCCCTTCCTGTACTTTACAAGAGGCGTCTTGAGCGACACATTCGCGGGTATGCACTCGCTCGATGAATAGCCGGGGACGAGAAGATACTCGTTAAAGGTGTGCGATACTTCGTTGAAATAATAAGCCATTTTGTTACCTCCGATATTTATAGAAACTCCGCTCGGCAGAAGAAATATTCTCCGGGCGGAATTATTATCTCAGAACAGACCTGTTATTCTGCCGCTTTCGTCAACGTCGATTTTCTCTGCGGCGGGAACTTTCGGCAGCCCGGGCATGGTGAGAATGTCGCCGGTCAGAACGACGACGAATCCCGCGCCCGCAGAGACCTTGACATTTTTTACCGTCACAGTAAAGTGCTCGGGCGCGCCGAGCTTTGTCGGGTCATCCGAAAAGCTGTACTGGGTCTTTGCTATGCATACAGGGTATTTGCCGAAACCGAGAGCTTCAAGCTGGGCTATTTGCTTTTTGGCGTTGGGCATGACGGTTATTCCGTCGCCTCCGTAGACTTTTCTGACAACGGCTTCGATCTTCTCCTCGATCGAAAGCTCATCTTCATAGGCGAAAGTGAAATCGCCCTTTTCCTCTTCGCACAGGCAGACTACTTCGCGCGCGAGCGCTTCGCCGCCCTTGCCGCCCTCGGCCCACACGGTGGAGAGCACGGTGTTGACCCCGAGCTCGCGGCATTTTGCGATGATGAAATCTATCTCGGCGTCGGTGTCGGTCGGGAATCTGTTGACCGCAACGACGCAGGGGAGTTTATAGACATTTTTGATGTTGGAAACATGGCGCAGGAGGTTCGGTATACCTCTTTCGAGCGCGCCGATATCTTCAACCGCAAGCTCCTTTTTGTCGAGCCCGCCGTGCATCTTGAGCGCGCGGACAGTGGCAACAACGACCACCGCGTCGGGCGCAAGTCCCGCCATGCGGCACTTTATATCGAGGAACTTTTCCGCGCCGAGATCCGCGCCGAATCCCGCTTCGGTGACGGTATAATCGCCCATCTTGAGCGCCATCTTAGTTGCCATGACGGAGTTGCAGCCGTGCGCTATGTTCGCGAACGGTCCGCCGTGGACGAATGCGGGCGTGCCCTCAAGGGTCTGGACAAGGTTGGGCTTCAGGGCGTCTTTCAAAAGCGCGGTCATCGCGCCGGCCGCCTTGAGCTCGCCGCAGGTCACGGGCTTGTCGTCGTAGGTGTAGCCGACGATCATGCGCGAGAGCCTCGCTTTGAGGTCGGTTATCGAGCTTGAAAGACAGAGCACAGCCATTATCTCGCTCGCGACGGTTATGTCAAATCCGTCCTCGCGGGGCATACCGTTCGCCTTGCCGCCCATGCCGTCGACGATAAATCGAAGCTGGCGGTCGTTCATGTCAACGCAGCGTTTCCATGTTATCTTGCGGACATCTATGCCCAGGGCGTTGCCCTGCTGAATGTGATTGTCGAGCATCGCGGCAAGCAGGTTGTTCGCCGCACCTATCGCGTGAAAGTCGCCGGTGAAGTGGAGGTTGATATCCTCCATGGGAACCACCTGCGCATATCCGCCGCCGGCGGCTCCGCCCTTGACTCCAAAAACCGGGCCGAGGCTCGGCTCGCGCAGGGCGACCGTGACATCCTTGCCTATCCGGCGCAGTCCGTCTGCGAGACCTATTGTCGTCGTGGTCTTGCCCTCGCCCGCGGGCGTGGGGGTTATGGCGGTGACGAGAATCAGCTTTCCGTTTTCCCGCTTCGTCTCCGAGAGTAGGGACAGGTCTATCTTCGCCTTGTAGTTTCCGTATTGCTCGATGTACTTTTCGTCAACATGGGCGCGCTTTGCGATAACGCCGATGTGCTCGGGTTTGCAGCGCTGCGCAATTTCAATGTCGGATAAATAGGCCATGCTCCATTCTCCTTGTCATCACTTAAAATATTTAACAGCTGCTTCAAACATACGAATATTATAATCTCCCGGGACATTTTTGTAAAGACCTTTTCCGATTCTTTCGCTGTGTCCCATTTTTCCGAAGACTCTGCCGTCGGGCGATGTGATGCCCTCGATAGCGCAGACGGAGTCGTTGGGGTTAAAATGTATATCGTTTGAAGCGTTGCCGTCGAGGTCAACATACTGCGTGGCTATCTGACCGTTCGCGGCGAGTTTGGCTATGAGCTCGTCGCTTGCGAGGAAACGGCCCTCGCCGTGCGAGATCGGCACGGAATATATGTCACCGACCTGAGTCAGCGCGAGCCACGGCGATTTGTTCGAAGAAATGCGGGTGCGCACTATTCGCGACTGGTGGCGCGCGATGGTGTTGAAGGTGAGAGTCGGGCAATTTTCGTCCGTGTCGATTATCTTGCCGTAGGGGACGAGTCCGAGCTTTATCAGCGCCTGGAAGCCGTTGCAGATTCCGCACATGAGTCCGTCCCTGTTTTCGAGCAGGTCGGTGACGCCCTCTTTTATCGCGGCATTTCTGAAGAATGCCGTGATAAACTTTCCGCTGCCGTCCGGCTCGTCGCCGCCGGAGAAGCCGCCGGGGATAAATATCATCTGCGAGGAGCGAAGCTCGTCCGCGAATTTTTCGACGCTGCGGCTGATGCCGTCCGCGCTGAGGTTGTTTATAACAATTATCTCCGGCTCTGCGCCCGCGTCGCGGACTGCCTTTGCGCTGTCGTATTCGCAGTTCGTGCCGGGGAACGCCGGAATGAGCACGCGCGGTTTTGCAACTTTTATCGCGGGAGCTTTGCGCTCAACAGTTTCATATGAGAAGTTCTCAGCACCCTTGCCGGCGTTTTTGATATTGCAGCTGTAGACGCTTTCGAGCTTGTTCTCGTATATTCCGAGAAGCTTTGAGAGCGCGATGCTCTCGCCGCCAAGGCTGATGCAGCCGCTGTCATTTGTATGACCGAGAAGCGTGCCAGTTTCTTCTGCGCCGTCCGCAAGCTCGAGAATGAAGCCCGCGTAGCTGAGCCCGAATATCTTTTCGAGCGTTATGTCTTTGCTGTATTCAAAGCCGATGCCGTTGCCGAACGCCATCTTCATGACTGCCTCCGCTATGCCGCCCATGCCGGGAGTGTAGCAGGCGACCGCCTTGCCCGAGCGAAGAAGCCCGGTAACTCGGGAGAACACATCTATTAGCGAGCCGGTCTTCGGCAGACCGTTTTCGTCTTTCTCCGGCGCGATGAAAACAACTTTGTGACCCGCCGATTTGAACTCTGGCGAGACTATTGAAGAGGTCTTTTCTGTTGTCACGGCGAACGAGACGAGGGTTGGCGGGACATCGAGATTTTCAAACGAGCCGCTCATCGAGTCCTTGCCGCCTATGGAGCCGATACCGAGCTCCATCTGCGCCTTGAATGCACCGAGAAGTGCCGCCAAAGGCTGACCCCAGCGCTTGCCGTCCCTGCCGGGGCGCTCAAAATATTCCTGGAATGTGAGATAAACATCCTTGAACTCCGCGCCCGAAGCGATGAGCTTGCAGACCGATTCGATAACCGCAAGATATGCGCCGTGATACGGGCTCTGCTCGGTTATAAACGGATTGTATCCGAACGCCATGAGCGAGCAGTCGTCGGTGTGCTTCTTCTCGACCGAGATCTTCTGCACCATCGCCTGAATGGGAGTCAGCTGATTCTTGCCGCCGAACGGCATGAGTACCGTGCCCGCGCCTATCGTTGAATCGAAACGCTCGGAAAGTCCGCGCTTCGAGCAGATGTTGAGGTCGGATGCAAGCGCCGAGTAATTCTCCGCAAACGAGCCGGAAATCTTCTTTTCTTTGAGTGCGGGAGCCTCGGGGGTGATATCTATATGCTTGTCGGCGCCGTTGGAATTCAAAAATTCGCGGCTGATATCAACAATTTTCTTGCCGTTCCAGTTCATAACGAGCCTCGGCTCGGCCTTGACCTGCGCCACGGGCACGGCCTGAAGATTTTCTTTATTTGCCAGCGCGAGGAAATCATCAACATTGTGCGGCTCGACAACGACCGCCATGCGCTCCTGGCTCTCGCTTATAGCAAGCTCCGTGCCGTCGAGACCCTCGTATTTTTTCGGCACTGCGTTGAGGTCTATCTCGAGTCCGTCCGCAAGCTCGCCTATAGCAACCGATACGCCGCCCGCGCCGAAGTCGTTGCAGCGTTTTATCATCAGGCAGGCTTCTTTGTTTCTGAAAAGTCTCTGGAGCTTTCTCTCCTCGGGAGCGTTGCCCTTCTGAACCTCCGCGCCGCAGCTCTCGAGCGATTCGACCGTGTGTGATTTTGAAGAACCCGTCGCTCCGCCGCAGCCGTCGCGTCCGGTCGAGCCGCCGAGCAGGATAACAATATCTCCGGGAGCGGGAACTTCGCGGCGCACATTCTCTGCGGGAGTCGCCGCGATGACTGCGCCTATCTCCATTCTCTTCGCCGCATAGCCAGGGTGGTATATCTCGTCGACTATGCCCGTCGCGAGACCTATCTGATTGCCGTATGACGAATAGCCCGCCGCCGCAGTCGTGACTATTTTCCTCTGCGGAAGCTTGCCCTTTATCGTCTCGTCAATGGGCTTGAGCGGGTCTGCCGCGCCGGTGACGCGCATCGCGCCGTAGACATACGAGCGCCCCGAGAGCGGGTCGCGGATAGCACCGCCTATGCAGGTCGCCGCGCCGCCGAAAGGCTCGATTTCTGTCGGGTGGTTGTGCGTCTCGTTTTTGAAGAGCAGGAGCCACGGCTCGGTCACACCGTCGACCTCGACATCTATTTTCACCGTGCAGGCGTTTATCTCCTCGGATTCATCGAGGCGGTCGAGCTTGCCGTGCTTCTTGAGATATTTGACCGCTATCGTCGCGAGATCCATAAGGCATATCGGCTTCGTGCGGCCTAATTCTTTTCTGACCGCAAGATATTCGTCGTAGGCCTTTTGCAGCAGCTCGTCCTCGAATTTCACGCTGTCTATGACGGTCAAGAATGTCGTGTGACGGCAGTGATCCGACCAGTAGGTGTCGATCATGCGAATCTCGGTTATCGTCGGGTCGCGGTGCTCGGATTTGAAATACTCCTGACAGAACGCAATGTCGTCCGCGTCCATGGCGAGCCCGTATTTTTTGACGAAGTCCTCAAGCCCCGCTCTGTCGAGTTTGATAAATCCGTCAAGAGTTCTGACCTCGGTCGGAATGTCGTATTTTACCGCGAGCGTCTCGGGCTTTTCAAGGCTTGCCTCGCGTGCCTCAACGGGGTTGATGACATATTTCTTTATCTTTTGAGCGTCGGCGTCGGTTATGTCGCCGATGAGAATATATATTTTCGCCGTACGGATCAGCGGGCGCTCGCCCTGCGAGATTATCTGTATGCACTGAGCCGCAGAGTCGGCGCGCTGATCGAACTGACCGGGCAGGAATTCGACCGCGAAGCATCTGCCGTTTATCTCGATATCGTCCGAGACGATGTCGAGCTGGGGCTCGGAGAACACGGTGCGCTTTGCATAATCGAAGAGCTCGGGCGTGATATTCTCCGCATCGTAGCGGTTGATAACGCGCACATCTTTAAGATTTTTTATCCCGAGCAGGTCGTTCGCTTCGCTGAGCAGGGACTTTGCCTCCTGCGCGAGCTCCTTTTTCTTTTCGACGAATACTCTGTATACCATTTATTTTTCCTCCCTTGCGGCGAGCGCTTTCGCGCCGATGTCGTGCCTGTAGAAGGCGTTTTCAAAATGAATTTTTTCTGCCTTTTTGTATGCCGAGGCTATTGCCTCCCGAAGCGTATCTTCGACCGCCGTCACGCCGAGAACTCTGCCGCCGCTCGTCACGAGCTTGCCGTTTTTCTCGGCGGCACCCGCGACATATACGCTGTCCAGAATCTCGTCCGGGATATCTATTTCATAGCCCTTTTCGTATGCCACGGGATAGCCCTTTGAGACCATGACCACGCAGCAGGCGTTCCCACTTGAAAATTCAACGGGAGTTTCCGAAAGTGTGCCGTTTGTCACCGCCTGCATGACGGTGAGCAGGTCGCTTTTGAGCAGCGGGAGCACGACCTGCGTCTCCGGGTCGCCGAAGCGGCAGTTGTATTCGATGACTTTCGGGCCGCTTTCCGTGAGCATAAGCCCGAAATAAAGGCAGCCCTTGAAGGTTCTTCCCTCCGCGTTCATCGCGTTTACTGTGGGCAGGAATATCTCTTTCATGCACCTCTCGGCGATTTCCTCTGTGTAATAGGGGTTCGGGGCGACTGTGCCCATGCCGCCGGTGTTGAGACCTTCGTCGTTGTCGAGCGCGCGCTTGTGATCCATCGACGATATCATCGGGACTACGGTCTTGCCGTCCGTGAACGAGAGCACCGAGACCTCGGGACCCGTCAGAAATTCTTCTATAACTATGCTGTCTCCGCTCTTGCCGAATTTCTTGTCGCGCATGATTTCAACGACCGCTTCTTTCGCCTCATCGCGCGTCGCGGCGATTATAACGCCCTTGCCGAGCGCGAGACCGTCCGCCTTTATAACAGTCGGAACGGGGGCTGAATCGAGATAGGCGAGCGCGTCCTCCGCGCTGTCAAAAACTTCGTACTGTGCGGTGGGTATGCCGTATTTTTTCATCAGTTTTTTTGAAAAAACCTTGCTACCCTCGATTATCGCGGCGTTTTTGCGCGGGCCGAAGCAGGGTATGCTGAGGCTCTCAAGCCTGTCGACGCAGCCGAGCACGAGCGGATCGTCCGGCGTGACAACCGCGTAATCTATCTGATTGTTCTTTACAAATTCCGCGATGCCGTCAATATCTGTAGCGCCTATGTTGACACATTCGGCGTCTGCGGCGATGCCGCCGTTTCCGGGCAGGGCGTATATTTTTTTAACTTCGCTGTTCTCTCTGAGCTTTTTTATAACGGCGTGCTCTCTTCCGCCGGAGCCTACTACAAGAATGTTCATTTTCAGTCCTCCGTCAATGGTGGAACAGGCGCATGCCGGTGAATGCCATGACCATGCCGTATTTGTCGCAGCACTCTATCACAAGGTCGTCGCGGATGGAACCGCCGGGCTCTGCGATATATTTTACTCCGCTGCGCTTTGCTCTTTCGATGTTGTCGCTGAACGGGAAGAACGCGTCCGAGCCGAGCGATACGCCGTCTATAGAGGCGAGATATGCCTTGATTTCCTCGTTGGTAAGCGGCTCGGGGCGGGAGGTGAAATATTTCTGCCAGTTGCCCTCGGCGCAGACATCCTCTTCGTTTTTGTTGATGTAGCCGTCAATGACATTGTCCCTGTCGGGGCGGCCTATCGAATCCTTGAACGGGAGGTTCAGGACTTTTTCGTGCTGGCGCAGGAACCAGGTGTCAGCCTTTGTGCCCGCGAGACGGGTGCAGTGAATTCTCGACTGCTGACCCGCGCCGACGCCGATAGCCTGCCCGTCAACTGCGTAGCACACGGAGTTTGACTGAGTATATTTGAGCGTGATGAGCGAGATTATGAGGTCGCGCGCCGCGCTGTCGGGGAGATTTTTGTTTTCGGTGACTATATTCGAGAGCAGCTCTCTGTTTATCTTGAAATTGTTTCTGCCCTGTTCAAAGGTTATGCCGTAGACCTGCTTGCGCTCTATTTCTTCGGGAACATAATTTGGGTCGATTTTCACTATATTGTAGTTGCCCTTGCGCTTGGATTTGAGAATTTCGAGCGCCTCGGGCTCATATCCGGGGGCGATGATGCCGTCGGAAACTTCGCGCTTTATCATCTTCGCGGTAGTCACATCGCAGACATCGGAGAGGGCTACCCAGTCGCCGAACGAACACATTCTGTCCGTACCGCGTGCGCGCGCATAGGCGCAGGCGAGCGGGGAGTCGTCAAGGCCCTCTATGTCATCGACGAAGCAGGCTTTTTTGAGCTTGTCGGAGAGCGGAATGCCGACCGCCGCCGAGGTGGGACTGACATGCTTAAAAGAAGTGACCGCCGGGAGACCGAGAGCCTCTTTGAGCTCCTTGACGAGCTGCCAGGAGTTGAAAGCGTCGAGAAAGTTTATGTATCCGGGTCTGCCGCAGAGTATTTCTATGGGCAGTTCGCCGCCGTCCGCCATATAGATGCGCGAGGGCTTCTGGTTGGGGTTGCAGCCGTATTTGAGCTCGAATTCTTTCATTTTTATTCTCCTTTTCAAGCGTTCTTGTTTATGAGTCTGCTGTCTTCCGCACCGGTCACGAGATCGGTGTATCTGACATAGAGCGAGATTTTGTTGTCTGCATCGAGAGCGTTCCAAAGTGACTGCGTGAACTCGTCGATATCGTTCGGGATAGCCACTCTCTCCGGCTCGCCCTGAAAGGTGGGAATGGGGTTGCCGTCGCAGACATAGGTGTGGATGAAATGACCGAGACCTGCGAGCGGGGAATAAGAGAATGTGTATCTGTTGCACGTGCTGCCCGCGGCGTCCGCGCTCTTGAGAATACTCATCTCATATGTGAAATCTTTGTTTTCAAATGTCAGCATGCCGCTGATTCTGGGGGTGAAGTTTGGCGCGTCCGGCTCAAACTCGCGGGTCTCAAGAGCACTCTTGAACGAGCCGCCTGATTTCAGCGCGTCGTTTATTGTATCCGTCTGATCGCCGTTTGTGACGATTATCTTGTTTTCGTAATTTCTGACTGCGGCGTAAATAATGAGACTCGGATCCTCTACTTTTGAAGCGTCGAACGGCTCGGTATAGAGCACTCCGCCGCGCTCGGTGAATATGCGGTTGCGGCTGTTTGCCGAGCGACCCATGATGAAATATGCGGTGCACGCCTTTGTGCCGTCGGCGCTCTTGCCGATGACGATGCCTCTTCCGACGTAGGAGTTGCCCTCGATGAGCTTTGCTATGTCGTTTATTTTATAGATATCCATTATTTTTCCTCCGCTTTTTTTCGGACTATCTCGTCCGATATTTTTTCGGCTGCCGCCGGGAGTATCTTCCATTCGGCGAGCCGCATGACTCTCTTTTGAAGCGTATCGGGCGTGTCGCCGTCCCTGACTTTGACCGCCTTCTGCATGATTATTTCGCCGCCGTCGGGTATCTCGTTGACGAAATGAACCGTTGCGCCCGTCACTTTGACTCCTTTTTTCAGCGCCGCTTCGTGGACTCGCAGCCCGTAGAAGCCCTCGCCGCAGAACGACGGGATGAGCGACGGGTGGACATTTATTATCCTGCGCTCGTATCTGCGCGTGAAGTCCGCGCTCAGTATGCTCATGTAGCCCGCGAGGACTATCAGGTCTATATTATTTTCTTCGAGTATTTCAATTATTTTTTCTTCAACAGCCGCCTGACTGCCGAATTCTTTCTTGCTGACCGTGACGCTCTTGATTCCCGCTTTCGCCGCGCGTTCGAGCGCGTAGGCGTTCGGGTTGCTCGAAACGACCAATTTTATCTCGCCGTGCTCGATTATTCCGCTTTTCTGCGCGTCGATAAGAGCCTGGAGATTCGTTCCGCCGCCGGAGACAAAAACGGCGATTTCAGCTTTGTTTGCTTTCATTTTTTCTCCCTCCGATAAGAGTCAGCGCCGGCAGCAGCATTCCGCCGAGCGAGTTGCCGATAACAACAGCGAGCATGAACAGCGCGGCACTCAACGAGAAGATGCCCGATGCGCCGAAATAGAACATGTCGGCTATCGAATGTTCAAATCCGCTTAGAATAAACACCGGCACGCAGAAGAGAATACCCAAAACGGTGTTCTTCTCTTTGTATGTGCTTACCGCGAGATACATCAGTATTCCGCAGAAAAACGCGCGGACAAGAGTCTGCCAAAACGCTTGGGTGAGCTTGCCGGAGCAAATTGCAGCCGCCGTCTCGCCGAGCTGCGGCATAGAGACCCGCACGAGCATGCCGAGAAGAAATGTCGTTATAAGATTGCCGATGAGTATAACCGTAAGAGCGGCAAAATCACTCTTCTTGTGGCTCTCAATTATATATCCGACCCTGCCGGTGTAGAGCGCGTAGCCCTTGAGGCAGATGCAGAGCAGAGCCACCGAAAACAGCACCGCGCCGACATATCTGTTCTCACAAGCGAGAAATACACAGCCGCCGATGGAAATCAACACACCCGCGCATATAGAACTCAGAAAGTTTTTCAGCATATCTCAATTTTCTCCGCAGACGAGACTATTTCACCTATGATATAGGGCTCTTCGCCCGAGGCTCTGAGAATACCGAGCGCCTCGTCGGCGTCGTCCTTTGAAACGACTATGCTCATGCCGACACCCATGTTGAATGTGTTGAACATATCGCGCTCACAGATGTTTCCTGCCTTTGCGATGAGATCAAATATCGGCAGAACTTTTACCGCCGAGCGGTCTATCTTCGCGCCGAGCGAGTCGGGGATGCTTCTCGGAATGTTTTCATAGAAGCCGCCGCCCGTGATGTGGGATATGCCCTTGATTTTTATCTTTTCGAGCAGGGCGAGAACGGGCTTTACATATATCTTTGTCGGCGTGAGCAGAGTCTCGCCGATGCTCTTGCCGCCGAGCTCGTCAACGGGGAGGGTGAGATTGCGGTTTTCAACATCAAAAACTTTTCTCACGAGCGAGAAGCCGTTTGAATGAACGCCGCTCGAGGGGAGCGCGATTATAACATCGCCGGGGGTCATTGTTTTATTGTCAATAATTCTGTCCTTGTCGACAACGCCCGTGCAGTAGCCCGCGAGGTCGTATTCGTCTATCGGATAAAATCCGGGCATCTCCGCGGTCTCGCCGCCGATGAGCGCCGCGCCCGACTGAACGCAGCCCTCGCAGACGCCGCTGACAATGTCCGCTATCCTCTCGGGATAGTTCTTGCCACAGGCTATGTAATCGAGGAAGAACAGGGGCTTTGCGCCGCAGCAGATTATATCGTTGACGCACATAGCCACGCAGTCGATGCCGACGGTGTCGTGCTTGTCCATGAGAAAGGCTATCTTGAGTTTCGTGCCGACTCCGTCGGTGCCGCTGACGAGCACGGGCTTTGATATGCCCGTCAGGTCGAGCTCGAATAGACCGCCGAAGCCGCCGACATCAGAGCATACGCCCGAGGTGAGCGTGCGCGCGATGTGCTTTTTCATAAGCTCCACTGCCTTGTATCCCGCGGTTATGTCAACGCCCGCGTCGGCGTATACATCGGACTTTGATATCTCGTTCATGTTTTAAACCTCCGAGTTGAGTTCTGCCGAAACGGCGGCGTCCTTTTCGAGGACTGCTTTGGCGTCGGCGGCGCGTTTTTCTTCAAGCTTCTTTGCAAGCTCCGGCTCGCTCAGTGCGAGTATCTGAGCCGAAAGCAAAGCGGCATTGGCTCCTCCGTTTATCGCAACAGTCGCAACGGGTATGCCGGAGGGCATCTGTACTGTTGAAAGGAGGGCGTCAATGCCGTCGAGAGTATTGGATTTGCAGGGAATGCCGATAACGGGCAGGGTGGTGTTCGCCGCAATGGCTCCGGCGAGATGCGCCGCCATGCCTGCTGCGGCTATAATGACTCCGAAGCCGTTTTCCTTTGCCGAGCGGGCAAAAGCCATAGCCTCGTCGGGCGTTCTGTGTGCCGAATAGACGTGCGCTTCAAACGGGATGCCGAGCGCGCGCAGGGTGTCTGTCGCTTTTCTGATGACGGGCAGGTCGCTGTCGCTGCCCATTACTATACCGACTTTCTTCATTTCATACCTCCTGAAAAAATCAAAAAGGGCACACTCCGAGAATGTATCTCAGGTGTGCCCAGACGGTCGGCTGAAAAAGAGTTTTTCTGTTCCCTTGCAGTGCTCTGCAATAATCCGTCAGTCGCAGAAAACTCATCTGTATTGTACCTAAAGTATACCAAATACAAGACCTTTCAGTCAAGGCGCATCGGAGAACTTTTTTACTTTCGCTCTTTGTCACAATAAATGCATCTGCACGCGCTGCCGTTTGCGTCAAAAGTCTTAAAAATGCTTCTGACATCCGGCTCGCATACGCTGATGCAGGCGGGGTTGTCGCAACGGTATTTGTCGTATATATACTGTGGCTCCTCCGCCTTTTCGGGCTGAACCTCGTTTGGTATGAGCCCGAGCAGCTTCATTATCAGCGCCATGCGCATGAACTTGCCGCACCGAGTCTGCTCAAAATACTTGGCGCGCGGGTCGGAGTCCACCTCCGGCGATATCTCGTTGACTCGCGGCAGTGGGTGCAGCACGCACATGTCGCTCTTTGCAAGGCTCATCTTCTCCTTGTCGAGGACATATATGCCGTTGAGCCGCTGATATTCCGCGTCGTCTGTGAAACGCTCGCGCTGGATGCGGGTCATATAGAGTATGTCGAGCTTCGGCATCGCCTCTTCGAGCGAGCGGCACTCTTCATATTGAAGTCCGCTTCCCTCGAGATAGTCGTCAATAACGAACTGCGGCAGGCGCAGCTCCTCGGGGGAGATGAGCACGAACTTTACATTCTTGTATCTCGTCATCGCGGCTATGAGCGAGTGGACGGTTCTGCCGTATTTCAGGTCGCCGCAGAGCCCTATTGTAAGATTGTCAAACGTACCCTTTTCGTGGTGAATGGTCAGCAGGTCGGCGAGCGTCTGCGTGGGATGAAAATGCCCGCCGTCGCCGGCATTTATCAGCGGCACCGCCGTGTGCATGGATGCAACTACCGGCGCGCCCTCTTTCGGGTGGCGCATGGCGATTATATCCGCGTAACCGTTGACTACCTCTATCGTGTCGGCAATCGTCTCGCCTTTGACGGCTGAGCTTGAATCCGCGCCGGAGAAGCCTATCACCTGACCGCCAAGCGAGAGCATCGCGCTCTCGAAGCTGAGTCTTGTGCGCGTTGAGGGCTCAAAGAACAGCGTGGCGAGAATTTTGTGGCGGCAGACCTCGTTGTATTTTTCGGGCTGCGCCATGATGTCATCGGCGACGGCTATCAGCTGGTCGATCTCCCCGGCGGAGAGGTCGAGGATGTTTATTATGCTCCTCATTTTGCACCACCGATCCAGCTCTCGTCCGAGGGGTTGTTGCGGAACGCTATAAGTCTGTTTACATCCTCGGGCTTTATATATCCCTCCTGAGCCGCGACTTCGGAGAGCACGTCGAGAGT
>ENA-UOJK01000969-UOJK01000969.1-human-gut-metagenome-genome-assembly--contig:-C116-NODE-969-length-22002-cov-28.057411_pt1 | contig 22002 bp, 15 predicted proteins | sample MGYA00242348_ERZ723895 | MGnify/ENA metagenome assembly ERZ723895
GATGCCGTGCCGCAGCTGCCGGAGCGGTGCTTAAGCCGCAAGGCGGGAATTGTGCAGTGTTGCCCTTGATATAAGGAGACAACCCAATGAAATTTGATAAAAAAGAGGCTGCAGGCCAGCCCCTTTCATTTTCTGCACCCAAAAATCCGCAGTGGGTCATGCTGGCCGCCCTGCTGCTGAGCTATGCGGCGGGCTATGAATATGTTGACCGCTGCCTGGGTTTTGGGGTGGCGAGCGAGTCCTCCGCCTGGCGCGCCGGAGTGCTGGTGTTTGTGGCGCTGTATACCGTAGTGGTGGAGCTCGCCGCCTGGGCGGGGGACCGCAAACCCAGCCGGACCGCCGCGGCCTGGTGGTGCTGCTGGCTGGTGCAAAGCCTGGCTATGGCGGGGTGGAGCCTGCACACGGACGACCTTGGCTTCTGGCAGGTCGTGGCGTGGCACTGCACGGCTATTTATTATGTGCTGGCCCGCAATGATTTACTGGCGGCTGGCCGCACCAGCTGCCTTGTGCTGCTGGATGGCGTGGCGGGCATGTTTGCCATCCCATTCGGCAACTTTTTGCTGCGTACCCAGCTGCTGTGGCAGGCACTGCACCGCTGGTGGGCCAATCATGCGGGACGCAAAGGCCGCACGCTGGAAACCGCCGTCAGTATAACTGCTGCCCTGCTGCTGGGCGGTGCGGCCTGCGCCACACTGGCGGGGGCGGATGATAACTTTGCCCGGCTGTGGGGGCATCTTGGCAGCTGGCTGGGGCAGCTGTTCGGGCAGGATGCCCTGCTGGCAAATCTGCTGATCTTTGCGCTCTCCCTGCCTGTTGGTGCCTGGTTGTTTGGTCTGGCGGGCGGCAGCGCCCGGCGCAAGGCGCCGCCTGTTGCGGCGGAACAGTTTTACGGCAAACTGGCAGCCCTGCCGCGCCTGCCCCAGCTGATGGGAGTGTTAGTCATGGCGGTGCTGTGTGGTGTGTATACGTTGTTTTTTGCCGTGCAGGCGGCGGAATTCGCCGCTGCCCTTGGGGCACCGCTGCCCCTGACCGCGCCGGATGCCGCCGCGTTTGCGGTGAACGGTTTTTGGGAGTTTTGCCGCATTCTGGCGCTGGACCTTACTGTGCTGGCGGCACTGCACTTTTTGGGGGCGCAGCCGGTTACCCAAAAGGGCTTATCCCGCGTGTTGGCCGTGGCGCTGTGCGGGTTCGGTGCCGGCTTTGCGATGCTGGCCGCGGCCAAGCTGGCGGTGTATATCAATCTGTACGGCCCAACGGTGCGGCGCATTTGGGCTGCGTGGGTGCTGGGAGCATTGTTACTGGCCAGTGTTCTGGCTGCGGTGCGGTTGTTCCGCTGCATCCCGGCGGCACGCATGGCTTTTGTGGCGGCGGCGTTCAGCTTCAGCCTGCTGTGCTGCCTGCCTCTGGAGCGCTTCTGTGTGGATGCTCAGCTGGCCCGCCCCGATTGCGATTGGCAGCTTTTGCAGCGCTACACCTGGCAGAGCAGCGAGCTGGACGAGTATATCACCCAACAGGCAGGGGAAAACGCGAACTTGTCGGAGTGAAACTCCTCCATCTTGCGCTGTGCGCAAGACCGTTCTGTCGCTTGAAAGCCCCACTGGGGCTTTCATTGCTTCACTTCATTTCGCAAACGCGAACTTGTCGGAGTGAAACTCCTCCATTTTGCACTGTGCGCAAGACCGTTCTGTCGCTTGCACACCCCACTGGGGTGTGCATTGTTGAACTTCATTCAACAAACGCGAATTTTGCTTTCGATGACCAGAATGAAAATCGTTACCGTTGCGCCTGTTTTCACAAGCGTTGCGTGACATAAAAAGAATTCTATTTTAATATCAAAGTATCAAAAACAAAGGAGGTTCTTTTTATGTTGAAGGAATTAAAGAAAAACAAAATGAGTGTTGTTGCAACTGGAATTTTATTTGGTGTTATGGGGGTATTAATTATTCCTATGATAGCAGTAATTGTAAAAATATCGAATGCATTATCCCAAAAACATCCTAGGATATACAAGTATAGTATGATTGCTTTTATCGGTATGTTATTGGCAATTAGCCTATTTTGCGTTGTTATTAAACATCAGATGAGTTTTCTTGTAATAGTTGCTTGTTTAGCAATAACATTATGCGACACTATTAAAAACAGATAATAAATGGAGTACAACTATGGAAATATCAGATTTGATTAAATCAGCCAGAATTGAAAAGGGCTTAACCCAACAACAACTGGCTGATGTTGTCTTTGTTACGCGACAGACAATTTCGAAATGGGAATTGGGAAAAAGTGTTCCTGACCAAGCCTCTCTGATATTGCTATACCAGTATTTGGACATCAAGGATAATGAGAAAAAACAGTTATCAAAGCTTATTTTTAATAAGCAAAATATTATATTAATTTTGATTGCAATCTTATTTTCTCCTATGGTTATTGGAGTACGTTTTATCTGTTGTAAAATTGATAAGATTGAAAATCGAAAAATTAAAGCGGTAATCAAGGTTATGGGCTTTGTTGTATTCTCATCGTATCTAGTATCTTTAAAAGAAAATGTGGCGTATTTGTTAATTGGTATATTTTCTCTGGTGTATTTGTTATATCAATTCTATTTGAGTGGATTGGAAACTAAATGATTTGTGTCAGCAAGTTTAAGGCAAGCGATAATTCATGAAATTTCAGTTTTTGAAACTGAGAAATATGAACTTGTCGGGGCCTTGTTGTATATCTCATTATGACATATACAGCGAAGCCCCGGAACGGTCAAGACTGTTCCTTACAGCTTATTTTATATTGCGGTGCAAACATACAAATGATCTGTAGGGCGGGATGCCCTCATCCCGCCGCGGAGAAGCCTTGCTGATTGCGTCAAACCTTGCGAATTTGTTCAAATTTTGTTTACAATTTATCCAAGAATAGCCGGTCGAAACTGCGTGAAATTTATCCGCATCACCAAAAATGAGTTAAGCGCTTTGTACAGTGTTGACAAATGTGTGCCAAAAGGTTATTGTAATAGCAATTCATCAGCCAAATGCAATGAACAGGAAATGACCTATCCGTATCACCGCTTACAGAAAGCCGTTGGTTGTGCAAGACGGCAGCAAGGCGCGGTCTGGCCCTCACCTGCGAGCAGCTTGGGGGAAAGCGGGCAGAACCGCCCGCCGTGTAGTTCAAGCCGGGAACCCTCCGTTAATGGGGTGCGCAGTCCGGCACAGTGCGGTGTGGGGCTGCGGGTGAGCGGTCGGCATTGAGCCGGCAAAGCAAAGTGGTAACGCGGAAGTAAAAGTTGCAATGGTGCAGCGCATGATTGCAGTGTATGCCTTCGTCTTTGCGTTGGTCCAAATGGGCCAACAAAGAAAGACGAAGGCTTTTTTGTTTACCGCATTTGGCTGGATGGAGTGGAAAATTTTTATTATTAACGGAGAGAAGGATTATCATGAACACACTCGTCATCGTGTTGATCGCTGCTGTGGTTCTTGTCTGTGCTTATGCGTTTTATGGGCGCTGGGTGGCAAAAACCTGGGGCATTAACCCGAACGCACAGACCCCCGCTGTTAAGTATAACGATGGTAAGGATTACGTTCCCACCAACGGCTGGACCGTTTTCAGCCATCAGTTTTCTTCCATTGCCGGTGCAGGCCCTGTTACCGGTGCAATCCAGGCTGCAGCCTTCGGCTGGCTGCCGGTTCTGCTGTGGGTGCTCATCGGCGGCGTTTTCTTTGGCGCTATTACCGACTTTGGCGCTTTGTATGCTTCCGTTAAGAACGACGGCAAGTCCATGGGCATGCTGATCGAAAAGTACATCGGCAAGCTGGGCCGCAAGCTGTTCCTGCTGTTCTGCTGGCTGTTCTGCGGCATCGTTATTGCAGCTTTTGCTGATATGGTTGCCGGTACTTTTAACGCTTACACCACGGTTGACGGCGTTACCGGCCTGGCTGATGCAGCTACCACCAACGGCGCAGCCGGCATGGTTTCCATCATGTTCATGCTGTTCGCTGTTGTGTTTGGCCTGATCCAGAAGAAGTTTAACTTCTCCGGCTGGAAAGAGGCTGTTCTGGGCATCGTGTTCATCGTGCTGTCCTTTGCTGTCGGCATGAAATTCCCCTTGATTTTTGACAAGGCTACCTGGAGCTACATCACCTTTGTTTACATTTTCTTTGCTGCAGTTCTGCCCATGTGGCTGCTGAAGCAGCCCCGCGACTACATGACCACCTTCATGTTCATCTGCATGATTGCCGGTGCTGTTGTTGGCCTGCTGGTTGCACATCCCACCATGAACCTGCCCGTCTTTACCGGTTTCAATAACGAAAAGCTGGGCACCATGTTCCCCATTCTGTTCGTTACCGTGGCTTGCGGTGCTGTTTCCGGCTTCCACAGTCTGGTTTCCTCCGGTACTTCTTCCAAGACGGTTGAAAGCGAAAAGGATATGCTGAAGGTTGGTTACGGTGCTATGGTGCTGGAAAGCCTGCTGGCTGTTCTGGCCCTCTGCGTTGCCGGTGCAGCCGCTGCTGCTGACGGTACCCCCGCTGCTGGTACCCCGTTCCAGATCTTCAGCCGCGGCGTTGCCGGTTTCTTTGAGATGTTCGGCGTGCCCGTTTATGTTGCTACCGTCTTTATGACCATGTGCGTTTCCGCTCTGGCTCTGACCAGCCTGGATGCTGTTGCCCGTATCGGCCGTATGAGCTTCCAGGAACTGTTCAGCGTGGACGATATGGAGCATGCAGAAGGCTGGCGTAAGCTGTTCTGCAACACCTACTTCTCCACCATCATCACCCTGGCATTCGGCTTCCTGCTGACCCAGGTCGGCTATGCCAACATCTGGCCTCTGTTCGGTTCCGCCAACCAGCTGCTGAGCGCTCTGGTTCTGGTTACCCTGTGCGTCTTCCTGAAGGTCACCGGCCGCAACAACAAGATGCTGTTCCCGCCGCTGATCATCATGCTGTGCGTCACCTTCACTGCTCTGGTTCAGCGCCTGATTGCTATGGTCAAGGCCATCCAGACCGCAGCTTCCACCACCATCCCCGCTGGCGAAACCACCTGGGGTGCTGTGTTCATCGCAAACGGCCTGCAGTTGATCATCGCTATCCTGCTGATCGTTCTGGGCATCACCATCGTGGTCAACTCTTTCAAGAGCTATGCCAAGAGCGAAAAGAACAGCGAAAAGGCTTCTGCCTGATTTATCCTTGACAGTTACTACCTTCCATAAATAACAGCCACCCCCGCAGTGTCATGCCATGCTGCGGGGGTGGCTGCTTTTATATTTGTATGTATCTTATAAAGAGTAAAATGGGCAAAGATCGGGTTTTTAACTGGCGGAGGATTTAGGCAACACCGCACAGTTCCCGCCTTGCGGCTTAAGCACCGCTCCGGCAGCTGCGGCACAGCATCTGCCGCACCTCGCTCGCCGTATCGGCACTTAGAATTATGCGGTATTGCCATAATTATAAAGTGCTCTGTAGGGAACGGTCTTGACCGTTCCGAAACCTTGAGGTGGATGGTGTAACAAATTTATGAGAAATTTTGACTTCCCCTGAGGATAACTCCCCGCGCAGGGGCCGATGCTTGCATCGGGCCACAGGCAGAACATCTCGTAAAAATGGCAAGAGGGCGCACAATGTGCGCCCCTACGGGGTTGGTGGCGGTACCCCGTTTTTATTTTTTCTTCCCCAGCAACTGCGTGCGGATATACCGGAAACATTCGTCCTCGCCTTTATCCCGCAAAATCAACAGGCAGGTTTCCAGCTGTTTGCGGGTTTCGGGGTGCAGGATGTAGTGGTCACGGCTGTGTTCGTAATACTCCCACGCGGCGGCGTCTGTGTAGCTGGTGCCCTTGTAATTCTTGCTGGCGGCAATGCGGTCACACACCATTTCCGCCACATAGCGGTTGGGCATGCGCATCCCGGCCATGGCGTGGTCGCCGTTGGGGGCATAGTCAATCCAGTATTCCAGGTGGTGCTTGTTGCGCCCCTTATGGTGCAGCCATGCGGCAGAGTAGCCTTCCGCCTTGCGCTGGGCGTTGTTGGGGCTGCAGGTGCCCTGCCAATATTTGGCACCGGCCCAGAATTCCACGGGGGACAGTTTGCTCAAATCATGGGTCAACCCCTGCCAGTACAGCCCGCAGCGGAAACACCCCTGCATGACCAGCATTTTGTGGTGATGGATGGTTTTATAATGTTTGATGGGATGCCACATGGCAGATTCCCCCTTTGCTACTCAATCAAAAACGCATTGCTGCCTTTGATTGTAATACAAACGCCGCCGGTGCGCAAGCCCGGCGGCGGGATTCCAATTATTCTTTTACCGCAGTGATGGCGGTTTTAACCAGCCACACCAGCAGCGCACAGCTGACCGGCACCAGTGCAAAATGCCACAGCATGGGCACCAGATGGACATGCACATAAGCGTGTGCTTTGGAAAGCACCATCCAGGATACCGGTGCCGCCAAGCTGAGCACCCACACCAGCGCAGGCCCGGCCAACACGGCCAGCGGCTTTTTGCGCAGGGCCAGCACCGCAAGGCACAGGGCAAAGCCCAGCAGGGTAACGGCGATCAGCGGCTTTAAGGTGATGGTCAAGGGGCCGAATTGCAGCAGGGGTTCATCCACCTCCACAAAATAGCGGGTCAGAACCTGTGCAACGCTGACATCGCTCACCATATCATCCGTCAGGCTGACACGGCTGGTAACAGCCCCGGTCAGGTTCTGCCAGCTGTCTGCGGCACTGCCAAAATAGATGACCCCCTGAATAAACCAGGCCCCCAGTGCCGCTGCCACGCCGCCCACAGCAGCAAAGCCGGTGCATATCATGCGGCGCAGCCAGGCGCGGCGGTCCCCGCCGGCCCAACAGTAGACAAGCGGGGCTTCGCACAGGATCAAAAAGGTGGAAATAAACTCAAACCCGCACATGCAGCGCACCATGCAGGCGGCGAACACCAGCAGGTAACACCACCAGGGCGTTTTGCCGCGCCGCCGGGTAACGGCACAGAGCAGCAGCCCCGCCAAAGCGGGCAGCAACCAGGTCCACAGGCACCAGTACAGGTCTTTCATGCCGCGCTGCGGCCAGGGGGCAAACACCACGGCGCACAGCCACGCCAGCGCGGAAAGCGGCCCCCACGCCCGCCATACGGCCAGGCAGACCAGCAGAGTAGCCGCATAGAACAACATACTGTTGATGTTGTACAGTATGATTTCCCGCGCTTCGCCGCGGTCCTCGAAAACAGAGAGCACTTTGTTCAGCACGCCGAACGCCCAGCCCTGCAGCCCGGTCTGGTGGGTGTAAGCCTGAAAATCCTGCGGGGAAACGGGGGTGTTGTCCTGGTACCAGTAGCGGTTTTGTTCATCGCTCCAGTCCTGGGTATATACCCCCATAAAGCCGCCGGGGCTGGTCTGGTTCTGCTGCATCTGCAGCATGCGGCCGAACACGAGAGTCTGGGAGCCATTGTCCCAAAAGCCGGTCAGATAGGTGCTGCCGTTGTGCCGCCAAACGGTCAAAACAACCGCCAGCACCACAACCACCACTGCCGTTACAGCCACCTGCACCGCCGCAGGCAAGGATCGAAATTTTTGCTTCAAAATAATAAGTTCCTAACGTATAGAATCAATATCGTCTAAGGCAACACCGCACAATTCCCGCCTTGCGGCTTAAGCACCGCTCCGACGGCTGCGGCACGGCATCTGCGTTGCCAAAATGCTCGATAATGTCGGGTTGCGGTACCCGCATCGTGCTTCGGGGGCAAAAGCCCCTCGCACTCTGCGACCGCTGCCCCTGCTTCGGTTCGCTGTTTCCGCCACTGGCGGCGCTCACCTTTGCAGCATCCAGTATTATCTGCGCTTTTGGCCTAGCAGCTGCCGCACCTCGCTCGCCGTATCGGCACTTAGAATTATGCGGTATTGCCCTAAAAAGTTGAAAAAACAGGAACAAAGAAAGGAAACCAGCGAGTTCTATGAGCCACACGCCCCCAACTCCTAACTCCTACCTGCCTACCTGTCCCACTTATCGCACAAGCTGGCGATCTGGCTGGCAAAGCGGGCAAGATCCTTGTTGGCACCGCCGCGGTTGTGCTCGATCACAACCAGCAGCCGCTTGCCCATGTTCAGCAGGCGCTCAAACGCCGGGCTGGTGCGCGGCTTGTCGGCAGGCTGGCTGGCCTTGGCCATCGGCACCATGGTGCCCTGCCGCAGTAGGGCAACGGCCCCGCCGGTCAGCTCATACACGGCACCGTTGTACGGCGCTTCTGCCGGGATGCCCTCCGCCGTCAGGGTGCGGGCAAAGTGATCGGCAACCAAGTCCTCACCGTGGTTCACAAACACATGTTTGGGTTTGGGATCAAAGTGGCGGATCCAGGTCAACAGGCCGTCCCGGTCCGCATGGCCGGACAAGCCGCTCATCTGGCGGATCTGCGCATTGACCTGCACCGTTTCGCCAAACAGCCGCACTTCATCGGCACCCTCGATCAGTGCGCGCCCCAGCGTGCCGGGGGACTGGAACCCCACAAACAGGATGGTGCATTCCCCGCGCCACAGGTTGTGCTTGAGGTGGTGGCGGATGCGCCCGGCATCACACATGCCGGAAGCGGAGATGATGACCTTGGGGGTGGAGTCCAGGTTGATGGCAACAGAATCCTCTTTGGTTTCACTGATCTGCAAACCGGGGAACGCCAGCGGGTTTTCGCCCTTCGTCACCAGGGCTAGGGCTTCGGCATCATAACATTCACTGAAGTTTTCCCGGAAAATGGTGGTGGATTTGCTGGCCAGCGGGCTGTCCACAAACACGGGGAAGTTATCGTGCCCGTGGATGCGGTGCTCCTCTTTGATCTGGCGGATAAAATAGAGCATTTCCTGCGTGCGACCCACGGCGAAACTGGGAATGACCACATTGCCGCCGCGGTCGAACGTTTCCTGCAAAATCTGGGTCAGCTCGGCCACATAGTCCGGCTTGGGGCCGTGGGTGCGGTCACCATAGGTGGATTCCATCACCACAAAATCCGCTTTGGTCAGGTACTGCGGGTTACGGATCAGCGGCTGGTCCAGGTTGCCGATATCGCCGGAGAACACAATGGTCTGGCTTTCGCCGTTCTCCGTTACCTGCAAGGTGATGGAAGCGCTGCCCAGCAGGTGGCCTACATCGGTAAAGGTGGCCGTAATGCCGGGGAACACTTCCAGCGGCTTGCCGTAGCTTTGCGGTACAAACTGCTTCATTACGGCCATGGCGTCTTCTACTGTGTAGTCCGGCTCTACCAGCTCATTGCCGCTGCGCTGGGCTTTGCGGTTTTTCCACTCGGCTTCCTGCTCCTGAATGTGGGCGGAATCTTCCAGCATGATTTCGCACAGGTCCATGGTGGCATCTGTGCTGTAAATGGGGCCGCGGAATCCGTTCTTGTACAGATAGGGGATGCGTCCCGAATGGTCAATGTGGGCGTGGGTCAAAAGGATGGCTTCAATCTCACCGGGGGCGCAGGGCAGGTCCGCATTGGGGTAAACATCTTTGCCCTGCTCCATGCCGCAGTCCACCAAAAAGCGGTGGCCGCCTGCTTCAATCAGGGTGCAGCTGCCGGTCACTTCACGGGCAGCGCCCAAAAAGGTCAGCTTCATAACAGCCTCACTTTCTCCCGGCACCGCGCTGCGGTGCTTCGGGCAACGTAAACGGGTTTGCAAAGTTATTGGTTACATCATTGATATTCATGCGGATATCCCAAAAGACATCCCCATAATCACGCAGAATCGTATAACTGCCGCCTGCCTGCTCCAGAGCTTCCAGCGTGGCGGTATCGGTCACCACAAGGGCGTCGCCGTCCGTCGGCTCAAAGGCAGTCAGGCTTTCCTCATAGGTGCGGGTCACGGTACCGGTGTCGATCAGGGCACCGATGGCGGCGGAGGTCGTCCGCGCCAGCACCAGCCGTTGCCCGGCGGGAACGGCATCACACAGCGCCCCGCGGGTAACATCGCCAAAGTCAAGCTCGGTAATGCCGCCTGCCAGCGCGGTTACGGTCAGGTCGGCGGCATCCTGCGGGCAGTTGGCGCGGTCACCATCGGCATAGGCCAGGTAAAGTGCGGCGGCATAGTTGGCAAAGCTGATGGTTTTATCCGCACTTTCGTTGGCTTCAAAGGTGAACAGCGTCTGGCTGCGCACATCCTCGTCGCCGTCTGCCAGGCTCTGCAGGCTGGTAAAGGCGGAATCATAGGCAGTCTGCTGGGCGGTGGTGTAGCTGCCGCGGGCGGATTTCAGGTCGGCGGCGCTAATGCTGGCGGGTTCGGCTGTCATGCTGCCGTCCGCCGCAAAGGTCAGGTTCAGGCAGCCCACGCTGTCCCAGCCGGACCCGGCGGCAACAACGGCAATGCCGTTTGCCTTTGCGGTGCTGTTGGCTGTGGCGCCGGCATCCAAGACGGCGGTCACGCCAAGGTCTGCCAGGTCGGCATAAATGCCGCTGATGTCGGTATCCGGCCCGGCAATGCAAAGGATGGCGTCAGCCCCCTGGGCCTGCAAAGCAGCAACCTGCTCGGAAGCCGCCAGCGCCAGGTCCGCAGCGGTCAGTTCTTTCGTCTGGGCGGAATTGCCGATCGAGGCCAGCGAGAAGAAGCCGATCTTTTTGCCTGCTTCCTCCACAATGGTGTTCATGCCGTTGGAAATGCGGTTGCGGCTCCAGCTGGTGGAACGGGCCAGCAACGCTTCGTTTTCTGTCGTGTACAGGTTGGAAGCAATCGAAGGCCCCGTGGCGGTCATTACATCGCTGAGAAGGCGGTCAGTGCCATACGCCATATCGGAAGCATCAAAGGCCTGCAAATCATACCCGGCTGCGGCAAAGGCGCTGGTCATATCCATGCCGCCGGTCAGGCTGGCGCGGGCGGTGCCCTGCAAACTGCCGCCTGCATCCACCAGAATGGAGTCCTCGCTGCCCGCTTTCAGGGCAGCAATGTCCGCAAGGCCGACCTCTTCGCCCTCGGTCAAGCCCTGCAGATTACCGGTAACGTAAACGGGAATGGTGAATGCCCCCACCCGCACCGTCACATCGGCGCTCATGCGGCCATCCGCCAGGGTGGCGGTGATGGTGCAGGTGCCGTCCGCCTTGGCTTTTACCTCGCCGTGCTTATTCACGGTGGCAACGTCTTCATTATCGCTGGACCAGAAGATTTTCTGCCCGCCCTCGCTTTCGCTGGGCTCATCGGTCAGCAGGGTGGCGGTGGCTTTCGCCTTGGGTAGCCACAGCTCGTTTTTGTAGGTGTCGTTGGTCAGCGAGGGCAGGATGTCCTTGCTGATTGCTTTGATGCCGGTAAAGGTCAGCTCTTCCATCACAAAGTCAACATCCACCGTGTCGCTCTGCACGCCGTACTTTTCGCCCGGCTCCGTATAGGTGGCCTGCCAGATGGAATACGGCCCGGTGTAGCCCAACGCGGAATTGAACCGCGCGATCCAGAAATTATCGCGCCAGCGGTCAAACGCGGGGTCCGTCAGGCGGCCGCGGGTCCAGTTGATGGAGGCGTAAATGCCTTCCTCGCCCTTGTAGCCCAGTTCTTTCAGGCGGTCGAAAAATACTTCGGTCAGGTGGGCCATCTCGTCCGGGTACAGGCCGGTGATGGATTTATCCTCCAGGTCATAATAGACCGGGTAACTGAGCTGGTAGGGGGTGGCGGTGTAATCGTCCAGCCCCTCGTGCGGGGGTGCCACAAGGCCCAGCAGGCGGGCAACGTGTTCGGCTTCCGATTTGGCCTGTTCCTCGGTGGTGGCGTAAGAGTACAGATAGGTGCCAAAGGGGATGCCAAGGCGGGTGCATTCGTCCGCGTTGCGGCGCCACTGTTCATCGTCCTGGGCATAATCGCCGGTGCCGTTCCACTCGCTGCCAAAGCCGCAGCGGATCATGGCAAAATCGATCCCGGCAGCCTGGGCTTTCTCCCAGTCCACTTCACCCTGATACTTGCTCACGTCAATGCCTTTTTTGGTGGCGGCCAGAATCGGCTCTCCGTCACTGTTAAAGTAGTACCCGGCATCGTTCTTGGCCCACGCTCCGGCACTGGTGCCGGGGTCAATAGTCAGGGGGGCTTTCTGCCCGCTGTTGCAGGCGACCAGCCCGATCACTACCAGCGCCACAACGGCAACCAGCACGCACGCGGCCAGTGCAAGACGCAGGTTGGGCTGCTGCTGCTTTTTGGGCTGTGGGCGGCGGCCCTGCGGGGACTTGGGCTGGGACGGTTTGCGGTAGGTCTGGCGGGGCTGTTGTTCCGGCTTGCGGGACTGCCCCGACGGCTGTTTGTTTTGTTCCATCGGCGGTTTCCTCTATGATCGCAGCTGCCCGGTGGGCAGCGGAATGTTGGCGTTAAAACTTTTATATTTAACTTTTATATTTATAAGAATATGGTAACATTTTGTCAAACAAAATACAATCCGGTAAAGCAGGCAGATTGTGTAATTTTGGGCAGGAAATTTTGGCAGCCGGGCAAAGCAAACTGCCCCCTGCAGTTTTCCACACAGCAGAGGGCAGTTGGTTAAAAATGTTCAGCAGATGCAGGGCAGGCGGTTAAGCTCAGCCGATGGTAATGCTCCAGGCAAAGGTCTTGCTTGTGCCGGGGGCCAGCTCAATGTGGCGGCCGGCTTCGTTCACGCTGTTGGCCCAGCCGTTCCAGGGCTCCATGCAGACGAACGTCTCGGCATCCTGCTGCCACAGCACGCCGTTGGTGAACACGCTTTCATCAAAGGCAACTTCCACCGTGTGGCCGCTGCCGGAATCGGTCAGGCGCATCGGGCTCTTTACGCCGGTCATCAGGCGGATGGAATCTGCGGAGCCTTCCTTGCGGGTCAAGGTGATGGTTTCCGGTGCGGCGGGCTGCTCGCCCTTGGCGTTCTCGGAGCAGGTGGCAGCGTTGATGTCAAAGTGGACGTTCTCCAGCTTGGAAGCTGCGAAATACGGGTGGAAGCCGATGCTGAACGGCAGGGCTTTGTCGCTGGTGTTGTGCACGGTCAGTTCCAACCCGGCCTTGGCACCGGACAGAGTATAGCGCATTTCCAGCAGAAAATCAAAGGGGTAAACAAACTTGGTCAGGCCGTTGGGGGTCAGGGTCAGCACGATCTCATCATCCGCAGCGGTCTTGACCTGCCAGGGCAGCAAATCGGCAAAGCCGTGGACCTCAATGGGATAATCGGAGCCGTTAAAGTGGTGCACACCGCCGTCCGGCTTGCCGCAGCTGGGGAACAGGATGGGCACGCCGCAGCGGGGGCGGTCCGAGGATTCATAGTTCTTATCGCGCAGCCAGAGATATTCCTCACCGCTTTTGGTGAAGGAGGTTGCCATGCCGCCCTTTTCCGGTGTAACGGTCAGGGCGTACTCCCCATCGGTCAGGGTAAGGGTGGAATATTTGGCATTGTACTTTTCGTAAGTACCGGCAGTCAGCTTGGACATTGTTACAGTCCCCTTTCTTCAGTTACAAAAACGGCCCGACCGCACCGGGATTCTTGGAGCAGCGCACAGCGCCTTGATCCCAGAGCACCCGGAACGCCCGGAGCCGTTCCACTTTGTGCACCGCAGGCAGACACAGCTCCCGGCGGGCATCTCTTAATTCTATTATACTCTCAAAATGTTCCCGGCTCTACCCTTTTGGGTAAAAAATGCGGCGGGAGCCAGAGCATCAGTGCAAAAATTACAGCACAACGCCATCCTTGAAGATGGAAATTTCGCGGAAGCCCTTCTTCTCGGCGCAGGTCTGCTTGCCGGAAGCAACGTCCAGCACCAGCTGGTACAGGTCAGCACCGGCTTCATCCAGCGTCTTTTCGCCGTCAGCAACAACACCGGCGTTAAAATCGATCCAGGTGGATTTTTTGGCAGCCAGCTGGCTGTTGGTAGCAATTTTCAGGGTGGGAGCGGGGGCACCGAACGGAGTGCCGCGGCCCGTGCTGAACAAGATCATGTGGGCGCCGGCGGCGGTCAGGGCGGTGGCGGAAACAAGATCGTTGCCGGGGCCGTACAGCATGTTCAGGCCCTTGGTGGTCACAGCATCGCCATAGCCGATAACGTCCATGATGGGGGCGCTGCCGCCCTTCTGCACACAGCCGCAGGATTTATCCTCCAGCGTGGTGATGCCGCCCTGCTTGTTGCCGGGGCTGGGGTTGTCGTACACAACTTCGTTGTGGCTGATGAAGTATTCCTTGAAGCCGTTGATCATATGCACGGCCTTCTCAAACACTTTTTCGTTCTGGCAGCGATCCATCAAAAAGCCCTCGGCACCGAACATTTCCGGCACTTCGGTCAGCACGGTGGAACCGCCGCGGGCGCACAGCATATCGCTGAAGCGGCCGATGGTGGGGTTGGCGGTAATGCCGGACAAACCGTCCGAACCGCCGCACTTCATGCCGACCACCAGCTCGCTGGAGGGAATCGGCTCGCGCTGGAACTGGGCAGCATAAGCGGCCAGCTCCTTCAGGATCTCACGACCCGCAACCAGCTCATCGTCCACATCCTGGCAGGTCAGGAACTTGATGCGGTCATGGTCGTATTCGCCCAATTCGGTCAGGAACTGCTCATGAGTCAGGTTCTCGCAGCCAAGGGAGAGCACCAGCACGGCACCGGCGTTGGGATGGCGGGCCAGCGCAGCCAGCAGTTTGCGGGTCTGGGCGTGGTCATGGCCGGTCTGGGAGCAGCCGAACGGATGGGTGAAGGTGTACAGCCCGTCAATGCTGTCGGTCACAAGATCCTGATTGTCCCGCACAAGGGCTTTGGCGCAGTCGTTCACGCAGCCAACGGTGGGGATGATCCAAATCTCGTTGCGGGTGGCTGCACGGCCATCCTTGCGGCGGTAGCCCATAAAGGTTTCGGGAGCAACGGGGGCCAGCGGGTGCACATTGGGGTGGTAGCTGTACTCGATCTCGCCGGACAGGTTGGTTTTTACATTATGGGTGTGCATCCAGGTGCCGGGCACGGCATCAGCGGTGGCATGGCCGATGGGGAACCCGTACTTGATGACGTTTTCGCCCGCGTGGATGGGGGCAATGGCCATCTTGTGGCCCTGGGGGATACCTTCAACAGCGGTCACAGATGCACCGTCCACCGGCACAGCGGTGCCTTTGGCAATGGGATGCAGGGCAACCACAACATTATCCTTGGGGTTGATCTTGATTGCAAGAGGCATACAGAATCTCCTTACTACGATAAAAACAGGTAGGAGTTAGGAAGTAGAAGGTAGGAATTGTTAGCCCTGCTTTCAGGGCTTTTTGCAGATAACCAAAGGCTCTGCGCTGCTCCCTAACTCCTGACTCCTCACTCCTACCTCCTAACTCAAATTACAGGCAGCTCTTATAAGCGGCCATTGCGCCCTGCTCACGGATCAGGGTCAGGTTCTTGACGGTGGCTTCCTCAAAACCGGCAACCTTGGTCAGATCCTGGCCCCACATCTGCTCGTTGGTCATAACAGCATGAACCAAGGTCGGAATGTCGTCATCCTTGTGGGCATTGTAGAATTCCAGCACATAGCGGTCATCGGAAATGGTGTACTCGTTGCCCTTGGCGCGCTTGCAGACCAGGCCCTTATCATTCAGTTCCTGGATGTTGTTGGAATAGAATGCGATGTAAGCGGCAAAGCTCATGGTCAGGCAGGTGGGCAGTTTGCCGTTCTTCTCGATATATTCCAGGAAGGACGGCATGTTGCGGGCACGCCACTTGGAGGTGGAGTTCAGGGAGATGCTCATCAGCTCATGGTTGACGAACGGGTTGTTGAAGCGGTCTTCCACAGCGGCAGCAAATTTCTTGCAGTCGTCCTGGTCCAGCGGAAGAATGGGAACAACTTCCTGCAGCAGCATCTTGTTCATGTAGCCCAGGATGGTTTCGTCGTGCATGCAGTCACGCACAATGTCGAAGCCTGCCAGGTAAGCACCCAGAACAAAACCGGTGTGTGCGCCGTTCAGGATGCGGACCTTACGCTTCTTATACGGGCTCATATCGGGGGTAACAAAGACGTGGTCTTCCAGACCAGCCTTGCGGAACGGCAGGATATCGTTCAGCTTGGTGTCGCCCTCAATGACCCACACGCCGAAAACCTCGCCAACGTCCAGCAGGGGGTCAGCGTAACCGTGCTTCTCTTCAAGCTCGGCAACTTCCTTCGGGTCGCGGATGCGACCCGGAACAATGCGGTCAACCAGAGAGCCGCAGAAGGTACAGTCCTCGTTGACATATTTCTTGAAGCCGTCTTCCAGGCCCCACTGGTCAATGTACTGGTTGACGCACTTTAGCAGCTCCTTGCCGTTGTTGTCAATCAGCTCGCAGGCCAGCATGATGATGCCCTTCTTGCCGGCCTTGTAGCGGTGGTACAGCACCTGGGTCAGCTTTGCGGGGAAGCTGGACGGCGGGCAGTCGTTCTGCTGGCAGGCGGGATCATAAACGATACCGGCCTCGGTGGTGTTGGAAACGATGATTTCCAGGTCGTCGCTGGCGGCAACGTCCATCATCTTTTCATAATCAGCTTTTTCATACGGGTTCAGGCAGCGGGATACACTGGAGATCACGCGCTTGTCATCGACCTTCTGGCCGTTTTCGCTGCCGCGCAGGTACAGGGTGTACAGGCCCTCCTGTTCGTTGATCATCTTGGCCAGGCCGGGGGCGATGGGCTGAACCAGAACGCACTTGCCGTTCCAGTCAGCTTTTTCGTTGGCAAGGTCAAACCAGTAGTCAACAAAGGCACGCAGGAAGTTGCCCTCACCAAACTGCAAAACCTTTTCGGGGGCATTTTTCAGAATGTAGCCATCATAACCGGATTTTTCAAGGACCTGATAATTCAAAGTTTCCATTGGAAATTCTCCTTTGCAATGTGTGCAATTACGGCGGCGGTGTGCAGGGCCAGACAAAAACGCCCTGCGCTGCGTAAGCGCCTTGTTTAGCTTCATTGTATTTTTTTTTGCTTGCAACGTCAAGATGCTTTCGTGAAGAAACGCATATATTTTGCGCTCCTTTTTTGACTTTTTTCCCTTTCCCTGTTTTGCACAAGCGGGATGCAATATTTTTAGTGCTTTTTACATCAAAAGGGCAAGATTTGCAACTTGTTCAAACCGCTGCAAGTATGTATAATAATATCAGCTTATGTTTTATTCTGCTGTTTGGGGGCAGCATGATTCGTTCTGTTGACCCGCAGCACACAACGAAGGAGCTTGCAATTATGAAAGCATTTATGGACAAGGATTTCCTGCTGGAAACCCCCACCGCGCAGCACCTGTATCATGATTATGCAGAAACGCTGCCTATCGTAGACTATCACTGCCACATTCCCCCGCAGGAGATCTACGAGGACCGCCGCTTTGAAAATATCGCTCAGGTATGGCTGGGCGGCCATCAGGTTCTGGCCGATGGCTCTGACTACTACTTCGGCGACCATTATAAGTGGCGCGTGATGCGTTCCAACGGTGTGCCCGAAGAGTACATCACCGGTGACAAGCCGGACCGCGAGCGCTTCCAGAAGTTTGCAGAAGCACTGGAAATGGCCATCGGCAACCCGATGTACACCTGGTGCCACCTGGAACTGAAAAAGTACTTTGGCTACAACGGCGTTCTGAACGGCGATACCGCTGAGGAAGTCTGGAACCTGTGCAACGATAAGCTGCAGCATGATCCCAAGATGACCGTGCGCGGCCTGATCGAGCAGAGCAACGTTGCCATGGTTGGCACCACCGATGACCCCATCGACAGCCTGGAATGGCACAAGAAGATCAAGGAAGACCCCACCATCAAGGTTGTTGTTGCACCTTCCTTCCGCCCGGACAAGGCCCTGAACATCCGCAAGGACGGTTTTGCAGATTACATCCATAAGCTGGAAGAAGTTGTTGGCCGCAAGTTCGCCTGCGCCAACTGTGTGGTCAACGCTCTGGAAGAGCGCCTGCAGTTCTTTGTTGAGATGGGCTGCCGCGCTTCTGACCACGGGCTGGATTATGTTCCTTACGTGGAGACCAACGCCGAAAAGGCAACCGCAGCTTTCAAAAAGGCTATGGCCGGTGAGCCGCTGACCAAGGAAGAGGGCGACGCATACACCACCTACCTGCTGATCAGCCTGGGCCGCCTGTACAAAAAGTATAACGTTGCCATGCAGATCCATTACAGCTGCCTGCGCAATGTCAACCAGAAGATGTACAAGAAGCTGGGCCCCGATACTGGCTTTGATATGATCGCTGTGACCGATGGCAGCGCCGCCATCAGCAGCCTGCTGAGCAAGCTGACCGAGACCGGCGAATGCCCGAAGGTGATCCTGTACAGCCTGAACCCCGCCGACTTTGACATGCTGGGCACCATCCTGGGTGCATTCCAGGATGACGAAGTTCCCGGCAAGATCCAGCTGGGCTCTGCTTGGTGGTTCTGCGATACCGACGACGGAATGTACCAGCAGATGAAGACCCTGGCTCGCCTGGGGCTGCTGGGCAACTTTATCGGCATGCTGACCGACAGCCGTAGCTTCCTGAGCTACACCCGCCACGAACTGTTCCGCCGCCTGATGTGCAACCTCATCGGCAACTGGGTCGAGAATGGCCAGTACCCCAGCGATGAGAAGACCCTGAAGAAGATCGTGGAAGGCATCAGCTACTACAACGCACAGCGTTACTTCCACCTGTAATTCTGCACAAATCAGGAAATAAAACATTGTAAAAATTGCCCTGCTGCCTGAAAGACAGCAGGGCTTTTTCCATAGAATGAGAATCTTTCTCTTGTACAAAAGGGCAAAAAAAGAGGGCAAAATCGGGGCGAAGAGAAAAAGTTGGGAGGTAGGAGGGAGGAGTTATCTCAATTAGGAATGAGGAATGAGAAATTAGGAATTGGAGGTAGGGTGTGGCAGGAGGCGAAAACCTTACCTCACCGCCGTATCGGCACCCGTATCGGCACTTAGAATTATGCGGTATTGCCCTAAAACTTTACCTTTTTGCTCTATCTAAGGCAATACCGCACAATTCCCGCCTGACGGCTTAAGCACCGCTCCAGCGGCTGCGGCACGGCATCTGCGTTGCCAAAATGCTCGATAATACATCCAGTATTATCTGCGCTTTTGGCTTAGCAGCTGCCGCACCTCGCTCGCCGTATCGGCACTTAGAATTATGCGGTGTTGCCCTAAAAAATTAGAGCCGCTTCGTAACAAAGCCAAATGGAGAAAGTCTCCAAATCATAAAAAGTAAAGCTTTAGAATTACCACACGAGTAGAGGCGCACATTGTGCGCCCGCGGACGAGCTGCGAAATATTCCGTAACTCAAATAATCCAACTGTTGGCCTATTAAAAAATGCCCATATATCAACATAAAAAACAAATCCCCCGTTCCGCAGCGGCATTTACGCCTGCTGCAAAACGGGGGAAAATCTTTTATGATCAGGTCAGACCTTTATGGGAGACAAACCGACACCCAATCAACCCGGCTGCTTGCCGATGTAGGCCAGGATGCCGCCGTCAACGTACAGAATCAGGCCGTTGACGAAATCGGAAGCTTCAGATGCCAGGAAGACAGCGGGGCCGCCCAGGTCCTCGGCGTTGCCCCAGCGTGCAGCGGGAGTCTTGGCAACGATGAACTGGTCAAACGGATGGCGGCTGCCGTCCGGCTGGATCTCACGCAGGGGCGCGGTCTGCGGGGTGGCGATGTAGCCGGGTCCAATGCCGTTGCACTGAATGTTGTACTGGCCGTACTCGGAAGCAATGTTTTTGGTCAGCATCTTCAGGCCGCCCTTGGCAGCAGCGTAAGCGGAAACAGTCTCACGGCCCAGTTCGCTCATCATGGAGCAGATGTTGATGATCTTGCCGCCGCCCTGCTCGATCATGTCGGGGATGATGGCCTTGGCAACGATAAAGGGAGCGTTCAGGTCAACATCGATGACCTGACGGAACTGTGCAGCGGTCATTTCGCACATGGGGATGCGCTTGATGATACCGGCGTTGTTGACCAGAATGTTGATGTGGCCGACTTCCTCGGTGATCTGCTTGACCATGGCGTTGACGGCGTCCTCGTTGGTAACATCGCAGACATAGCCATGGGCAGTGATGCCAGCCTCTTTGTAAGCGGCCAGACCTTTATCAACCAGTTCCTGCTTGATATCATTGAAAACGATGGTAGCACCGCAGTTTGCCATAGCGGTGGCGATAGCAAAACCGATGCCGTAAGAAGCGCCGGTGATCAGGGCAACCTTGCCGGTCAGATCAAAAGATTTCGGGGTGCAGACAGACATATTTCTTACCTCCTGAAAGTGATGTTATGTAATTCAAAAGCCGCGCATAGAGCGGCAGGGGAACGAGATTGGAAATGAAGAAAGAATAAATAATAAAGAATAATGAAGGTGTGCCTTCGGCACGGATTAAATATTAGGTTGCAGGCGGTTCAGAAGTGGACTTTGAAGTTTTTAGAATGGCAATTAAAATGCGCTTGAGTTCAAGGCAGTCAGTAAGCAATGATTGGCTTTCGGCAGCTGTTAAGTACTGTGAAAGAGTCAGCAAACGCAGCCAATACTCCGTTTCAGCGGTTTCTTTTAAGGAAATATGGAGCTTAGAAATAAAATCCGCTTTACTTACTGCATAGACAGCTTCGTTAGCATTGGCACCGATTGAAGTTCCACTGCGCAGTAATTGTTGGGAAAGAACGGTTTCGTGCTGCTGCTCACTTAAATAGCGGTAAACTTTTACGATGCGCGCAGCAAAAGCCAGCGACTTTTCCAGTAGTACATTATTTTCCATAAAAACGAACCTGATTTTCTGAGCCGCGCTATGCGCGGCGGTCCACCATCATTTTTAATTATTCTTTATTCTTTTTTCTTTATGAAAAGGTTTTACCGAAGATCAGTCGTAGCAATGTTATCCATGTCATCGAATTCCATGTTTTCACCACCCATGGCCCAGATGAAGGTGTAGTTGGAGGTGCCAACGCCGCTGTGGATGCTCCAGGACGGGCTGATAACAGCATCATAGTTGTGCATCACAACATGGCGGGTTTCGGTCGGCTCGCCGCACATGTGGAATACGGCCTGGCCTTCGGGAATCTCGAAGTAGGTGTAGATCTCCATGCGGCGCTCGTGGGTGTGGCTGGGCATGGTGTTCCAGTTGCTGCCCGGCTCCAGAGCGGTCATGCCCATGGAAAGCTGGCAGGTTTTCAGCACGCTGGGGTGGATAAACTGGTTGATGGTGCGCTTGTTGCAGGTTTCCAGGGTGCCCAGCGGGCGCTTGGCAGCGTCAGCCAGGGTGATCAGCTTGGTTTCGTAACGGCAGTGGGCCGGAGCACTGACCATATAGAACTTGGCGGGCTTGGCGGCATCATCGCTGGCAAAGGTAACTTCCTTGGTGCCCTGGGTGATGTACAGGCAGTCCTTATAGCCCAGGTGATAGGCCACGCCGTCTGCAGTAATGGTACCGGCGCCATCACCAATGTTGAAAATGCCGATTTCGCGGCGCTCCAGGAAATAGTGGGTGCCAAAGTTTGCCCAAATGTCAATGCCCTTATCAATGGACACGACCTCGTTGACCGGCATGCAGCCCAACGTGACCATGCGGTCAACATGGCTGTAAACGGCAACCATCTCATCTGCTTTGTACAGATCGGTAATCAGGAACTCGTTGCGGACTTCCTCGGTGGTATAGCGCTTGAAGTCACGCTGATTGCAGGAATAACGAATATCCATGGGGCGGAATCCTCCTGTTTTGCTTGCAGCGGCAGCGGACTGGCGGGATGCCAGCCGTTTCGCTGACCTTGTATACATACATTATAGCCGATTCCTCAGGCTGAAAAAAGTGTATACAAGCACAAGAATACGGTGCATGTTTTGGCGGGTTTGACAGCAGAAAAACGAAAGCAGTTAGGAATTAGGGGTTAGGAGGGAGGCGTTGAAGGAATAAATAAAGAATAATGAATAATGAAGGTGGACCGCCGCGCGTGGCGCGGCTCAAAAAATGAGTAGAGAGCATGGCAAGAGTTTCGTGAAATTTGCGAACGGATAATATATATTAAAATATACAATCCGTATATTTTGACCGACCTTGTAACTTAAGGCAATACCGCATAATTCTAAGTGCCGATACGGCGAGCGAGGTGCGGCAG
>ENA-UOJK01000979-UOJK01000979.1-human-gut-metagenome-genome-assembly--contig:-C116-NODE-979-length-21805-cov-11.151632_pt1 | contig 21805 bp, 10 predicted proteins | sample MGYA00242348_ERZ723895 | MGnify/ENA metagenome assembly ERZ723895
ATCTGCCGCACCTCGCTCGCCGTATCGGCACTTAGAATTATGCGGTATTGCCTTCTCTTTTTTATCCCGCTAAAGGCATCATCCCTGGTTTTTGGCCAGCAGCGCTGCTCCAATTACCCCGGCGCGGTAGCCGAGGGTGCAGGTGGTAATGCGGGTGTGCTTTTGGGCGTAAGCATTGCCAAAAACCATTGGTCCCACCGCGGCGCGCAGGGGAGCCAGCAGGTTCTCCCCCTGGTTGGCCACCCCGCCGGACAGACCGATCACTTCCGGGAAGAAGATGTTGATCATGTTGGCAACACCCACCGCAAGGTAATGGATGTACTGTTCCACCACGGCTTTGCCTGCGGCATCGCCCTGGGCGGCGGCATCAAAGGCGGTGCGGCCATTTACCCTGCCGCTTTGGGCGGCTATGCCATGCAGGGCGCTTTCGGGGTGGGCTGCCATGGCTTCTTTGGTCATGCGGATCAGGGCGGTGGCACTGGCCAGGCTTTCCAGGCAGCCGGGGCGGCCACAGGTGCAGCGCGGGGCATCCGGGGTGTCCAGAATAACCATGTGCCCCGGCTCCGCTGCCGCGCCGGTGTAACCGGTCAGCAGTTTGCCGCCCAGCACCACACCTCCGCCCACGCCTGTGCCCAGTGTGATGATCACTGCGCTTTCGGCCCCTTTGGCGCAGCCCACCAGTGCTTCGCCCAAAGCGGCGGTGTTGGCATCGTTGGCAAGAGCAACCGGCAGGCCGGTTCTGGCGCGCAGATAATCCCCCATGGCAAAATCATGCCAGTCCAAATTGTTGGAGTAGCGCACGATGCCGCCATCCACCGTACCGGGGCAGCCAACGCCAATGCCCGCTACCTGCTGGCCCTGTGCCAGCTGATTGCAGAGGGCTGCAATATCATCGCACACGGCCTCGGCCGGGCGCGGCAGTTTGGTGGGGGTGCTCGCTTCCTTTATAATAGCACCGTCTGCATCCACAAGCGCAGCTTTGATATTGGTTCCCCCAAGGTCCACACCCAGATAATACATGATTGCAGCCTCCTGTACATAACATTTTTTTCAGTGTAGCAGATTGCCCGCCCCGGCGCAAGAACCTGTAGACAAAAAAGCATCCAAAAGTAAAACCGGCACTACCCACTGCTCTTTTGTCGGGTCGTGCCGGTTGGATTTTATTTTTTATTAGCGGCTGCTCATCCGTTCAGTTTGGCGTACTCTTCGTCGGTAACGGGCTCACACCATTCGTTGCTGCAATCTTCGCCGGGAACTTCCACAGCAATGTGGCTGAACCAGCTGTCGGCCTTGGCACCGTGCCAGTGCTTGACGTTGGCCGGGATGGTGATCACGGTGCCGGGGGTCAGGCTGACGGCAGGTTTGCCCTCTTCCTGGTACCAGCCTTCGCCTGCGGTACAAACCAGCAGCTGGCCGCCGCCCTTGGCGGCGTGGTGGATGTGCCAGTTGTTGCGGCAGCCGGGCTCAAAGGTAACGTTGCCAAAAACAGACCGGTTTTAGGGTCGGTCAGCGGGTTCAGGAACGACTGGCCAATGAAAAACTTGGCGTAAGCAGTGTTTGCGGCACCGGTTCCAAAAACATTCTGCTGCTCAAATTCATGTTTATCCATGCACTTCATACTTGTTGCCTCCTGTTTTTCTATGTCCCTGCCCTGTTGTGCTTGACGCTGCGGCGCTGGGATACTATGTGTCCGCTATATTTTTTCAAAACCCCTTATCGAAAAAAACTGCCCGCACAACGGCTTATCATACCGTGTACGGGCAGTTGATTTATAATTTTCTACTTTTCTCTCAGGTCTGGGTCGATAAACGCAACCCCACCTGGTACCCCAGCAGGGTGCGGGTTTCCACCGGCTGATGGCGGATGAGGGAAAGTAGCTGCTGTGCGGTACGGCGGCCCAGCTGTTCGGCATCAAAAGAGACCGCCGTGATCTGTGTCGTACACTCCTGCAGCGCTTCGTCGTCATACAGGGAGGCAAGACGGATATCCTGCGGCACGCGCAGGTTCAGCTGTCTCAGGGTGTTCAAAGCCAGCTGGGCAACCTGGTCATCCATGCACAGGATGCAGTCCGCCCCACGCTGTACCGCGAGCTCCACAGCGCTGGTGCGTAGATCGTCGCTTTCCAGCTCCAAAAACAGCAGGCTCTCATCAATCTTGCAGCAGGCGCGGTCATGCGCCTGCTTATAGCCTTCCAGGCGGGACTGGTTGACGGTGTACAGCATGGATCCGCCCAGCAAAGCAATGCGGCGCAGGCCCTTCATCAGCAGCAGGCTGACCAGCTCGCGGCAGCCGCCCACCTGATCATGGTCCACCGAGATGACATCCTGGTCAGCCGGGCGGCCAATGGCAACAAAGGGGATGCCGCTTTTTTGCAGCATGGGGATCAGCGGATCACGCTCCAGCGTGCGGGCCAGAATCACGCCATCAATCTTGCGGTTGACCAGTAGACGCTGCATCGGGCTTGTTTCCTGCTCGCCCACCATCGTCATCAGCACATCATAATCATTTCGGGTGGCAATATCGTACACGGCGCTGACGGTTTTGCGCAAAAATGGTGCGGCAAGGTTGCCGAACTGGCGCGAGAACACCAGTGAGATATTATAAGACTGCTGGGTTACCAACCCGCGTGCCAGCATATTGGGCACATAGTTTTTCTCTTTGGCGTACTGGACCACGCGGGCGCGGGTCGCTTCGCTGACACGGCCATTGCCCGAAAGGGCACGGGATACCGTGGTCTTGGACACGCCAAGGTCTTCAGCCATCTGGCTGATGTCAATTTTTTTTTCTCCTTCTGTCTGTTTACGACGCGGCATGGGTTTACTCCTGTTAACGTTTGCTTCTATAAGATCTTCTTTCTGTCCTTGCCGGTTTTCTGCCCCACGGGCAGTTCCCAGGGTACTGTTTCAGAAACCAGTCCCCCACCCCGGCCATTCCCTACTTGGTTAATGGACTTAACATATTATACCACATTTTCCTGGATCATGGTAGCCCCCTGTGCAAAGAAAGCAAAGAACACGCTACCCCAATACGGGGTCATTATATCATTCCTGGCTCTGTTTTTCAACCGATTTCTGGCTCTGTTTCCGTTTTCCAGTGTGTTTTATAACCTGGTAAAGTTTTCTCATTTTGTCCGTATCCTGCTCAGTCATCGTACCTGCGCCAAATTGGGCGGCTTGGGCCAATGCCAGCAGAGCTTCGGCATCCTGGGGTTCAAGGGCGGGGACACAACTTTGCAAAAATGCGGCAAACTCCGGCGCATCGGATGGTGTATCCGGCGGCAGGCCGCGATGCACCAAAAGGCGGTAGATGCTGCCAAACACGGCCAGCACCCGCGCGTTGCAGCTGCCCCGGCCATACCCCATGGCATGGCGGCGGGCCAGCACCAGCAGCCCCGCAGCAGCCAACAGGCACCCCCCCAGCAACGCCGCCAAAACCAGCCTGCTGCGGGGCACGATGGTGGCTGCGGGTTCGTTTGCGCTGCTCTCCCCTGCTGCGGGGGCGGTGTCTTGACCTTGAGTTTCGGGCAGCGGGTCGGTGCGCAGGTCGGCCTGTTGGGCGCTGACCAGCACGCCGGGGGTCATCTCCATGGGGGTCCAGCCCTGGCCGGAAATGTACACCTCCGCCCAGGCGTGGGCGTTATCGTCCTGCAAAATGGCGTGCCAGCTGCCGTCCTCCTGTTGGGTAAACAGGCTTTGCGGCGCGGCATAGCCCACCACATAGCGCGCAGGCAGCCCGAACATGCGGAACATAACCACCGCCGCCGAAGCAAACTGCACACTGTACCCCTGTTTGGATTCCGTTAAAAAGTAACGGATGGGGTCGGCCCCCTCCGGCGGCTGGGGAGCGCTGGCGTTATACTGGTAGTTGGTGTTTAGGTAGGCGCGGATGTAATCGCCAATGTCCGCAGCTTCGGTCAGCTTCTGGTCCTTTTTGGCTTCATCGCACAGGGTTTGCAGCTCGTCATAGCCGTCCGGCACGGCGGTGTAGCGGCTGGCGGCGTAAGCGGCATAGGATGCTTCCATCCGGTCCAGCACGCTGGGGTCGGCATCGGCGCGGGCTTTCAACTGGGTTTGGGCGGTATCCCGCGGGTAATACAGGAACACATCGTCCTGCGCGGTCTGGCCCGCGGCGGCGCCATCGCCCTGGATGGTGTAATAATCGCCCCAGTAGGCGTTGTACGGTGCATAGGTGTACTGGGTATCGGCGTGGATGCGCTCCACCGTCAGCGTCTGGGGCTGGGCGGTGCCGTCATAGGCGGTGCGCAAAAACGGCAGGCTGGCAATGGTCAGCCGGGCGTTATCCTCGGTTTTCCAGTTCATAGCGGCGCTGTCAAAGGCATCGGCATCAGGGGCCTGCCAGGTGGTGCCGTCATAACTGCCGCCGATAAATCCCCGCAGGTATACGGTTTCTTCGGGTTTGTCGCTGGCGGTCAGGGCCAGATCCGTCACTCCGCTGACCTGGATACCCCCGCCCTGGTTCAAGGCGCCATCCGCCACACCACCGGCGGCGGCTTCTACCTGAATATTCAGCCTGCCGCCGCTGACCCGCGGCAGCCAGGTAATGGCGGTGCTCAGCGCGGCGGATTCCACCCGCTGGGCCGCGGGCTGCAGCCAGCCAAGGGGAACCCCCAGCGCCGGGCGCAGCAGCCACCAACAGGGCAGCGCCAGCGCAAGGCAAAGCCCGCCCGCCGCCAGCGCGGCAGACTTTTGGATGTTATAATGGCGGCAAAGGTTCTGGCGGTAGTTTTCGGTATCGCGCCTGCCCCACAAGGCCCGCCGCTGCACCGAGCAGGAAGCCGCCCACGCCCCCATCCAACCGGCCAACAGCAGCAGGCAGGCGGGCACAGCCGGCGCGGCCCCGGCCAGCGCCAGCAGCACAACAACGGGCAGCAGCATTAGATCCAGCAGCAGGGCATCCGCACGGCGCAGGGCCGCAGCGGCCAGCGCCCCGGTAACGGGCAGGGCGGCCAGCAGCAAAAACAGCCCCAGCTGCGCCGCACTGCCGCCCTGGGCCACCGGCAGCGCACTGCCAAGGCGGGCGTTCAGGCTTTGGGCAATGTTCCCGGCGCACTGCTGCGCCCCGGCCAAAAAGTTCCGCTGGCAGATGAACAACACCACAAGATACACAATCACCCCCGCCAGCAGCCCCCAGCGGCGCAGGGCTTGCGGCGCACGCAGGAACAGCGCCCACCCGGCGCAGAAAGCGGCTGCCGCGGGCCACACCCACAACGGCACCGCAATACCGAACCCGGTAGAAAGCACCAGCAGCAAACCAAAGGTGAGCGCCAGCAGCAGCGCGGCATCTGCCGCCAGCCACAACGCGGGGTGCGCTGCGGGGCGCTGGGTGCTCACCAGCACACGGTCCACAAACTTCAGCCCACTGCCGGGGTCGGCAGCGCCGCGCCGGCTCAGGGCAGTACGTTCTTTTTTGCGCTTGGGCGGGTTTTTGCGGTGCTTCGCCGCCTGTTGGGGAAAATCCCCCCATTCCTCCGCTCCGTCCAGGTCCCCACCGGGGGTCAGGGCAGCGCGCAGGGCGGTCAGCGGTTCGCGCACCATCAGGCGGTCCAGCTTGGCGCTCAGCTTCCAGTGTACCTGCTTGATGGTATCCCCGTCCCGGTACTCCCGCAGCTCATAGCTGCCGCCCAGGGCGGCGCGGGTGTCGGCTTCGTCGCCGTCCTCATCGGGGGCGGTTTCCGCTTTGGCTTTGTCAGCCGCGGCAGCGGGCAGCACACAGATGCTCTGGCTTTGCACGGCAGCCGGGCACGCCGCGGTGAACACCCCCAGGTGATCCCGCAGGGTGATGCCCCGCACCGCAATGCTCCACACGCCGCTTTTGCCTGCGTTTAGGGTAATGCGCTGTTCGGCGCTCTCCTTGCCGCCCAGCATGGCGGCGCAGCGCAGGGTGATCTGCCCGCCGCCCCATTCATCGGCGGCGTTCAGCAGCACCACAAGCGCAGGGATGGGCAACCGGCTGCGGTTGCGCAGCCGAACCGTCAGGGCAAAATCTTCGCCCTGTATCACGGGTTTGTCCGGCACCAGCAGCTCTGCCGTTACCTGCCGGCACAGATAGGCGGCGTCCAGCCGCAGCAGCACCAGAAGCACCAGCGCAAACGCTAACAGGAACACCGCCAGCGGTGCCTGGGTGATGAGCGCCGCGGCCAGCAGCACCAAAAGCACCAGCGCCCGGCCCAGCTTACCTGCCATGGCGGTCAGCCTTTTCGGGGCGGGGGCGCGGCACGGTGCGCAGCAGGTCCTGCATTACGCTGTCCACCGTTTCGCCGCCTGCGCGGGCCTGGTCGTTCAGCACCAGGCGGTGGCGGGCAACCGCATCAAACACAGCGGTCACATCCTGCGGGGCAACAAAATCCCGCCCCGCCAGATACGCCGCCGCGCGCGTCATGCTGGTCAGCGCCAGGGTGGCACGGGGGCTTAACCCCACGGCCAGGCGCGGGTCCTTGCGGCTGGCCTGGGCCAGCGCCACAATGTAGCGGTACATCAGCTCATGCACAAATACCGTGCTGACCTCCTGCTGCATGGCAAGCAGATCCGCCTGACCGGCAACGGGGCGCACACGGTCCAGCAGGCGGCCTTTGCTCTGCCCGGCCAAAATTGCCAGCTCCGCTTCCTCATCGGGGTAGCCCATTACGGCGCAGACCATGAAACGGTCCAGCTGAGACTGCGGCAGCATCTGCGTGCCAGCGGCGCCGATGGGGTTCTGGGTTGCAATTACGGTAAAGGGTGCGGGCACCGGGCGGGTAACGCCGTCCACCGTCACTGTGCCTTCTTCCATCACTTCCAACAAAGCCGACTGCGTGCGGGAGGAGGTACGGTTGATCTCATCGCCCAAAAACAGGTTGCACATCACCGCACCGGCGTGGTACACAAACTTGCCGGTCTCTTTCTGGTAAACGGAAAATCCCACCAAATCGGACGGCAGAACATCCGGCGTAAACTGCACGCGGCTTTCTTTCAGGTCCAGCGCGCGGGCAAAGGCCAGCGCCAGCGTGGTTTTGCCCACGCCGGGAATATCCTCAATCAGCACATGGCCGCCCGCCAGCATGGCCATCCAGATGGTGTTTACCGTTTGCTGTTTGCCCTGCACGGCCTTGTTTACTTCGGCCGTAACGGCGGCGGCCTGCTGTGTGTACTGCATGGTTAATCCTCCCGGTGTTTTTTCCATATCACCATAATGCCAACGGCGGCGGCAATAACCACCAGCCCGGCCCACAGTGCGTTGTTTTCCAGCCAGATCATGGTATTGGAGATCGCGCTCCCCTCGGATTCCGCGCTGCCCTCCCCCGGCAATGGGGTCAGGGCCTGGGGGGCCACTTCGGCAATGGAGCTGCCGCCGGCATCCTCCACGGTCACCTGGCGCGGCGTTTCGTCCCAGGTAGCGGCGCTTTCCTGCAAATCTTCCTCTTTGGTGGTATCCGCAGCGGCGGTGTCGTGCTCCGCAATTACCAGGTAGCGTTGGCTGTTGCGGGTGTAGGGGTGGCAGGTGGAAAGGGTCAGCAGGTCCCGCCCCGGCTGGATCAGCACGGCGTTGATATCGCTGGGGTCAATAATTTTCAGCTCGCTCACGCGGTAAATCAGCGTTTCCCACGGGGTGGTCAGCTGGATCTTGTCCCCCACCTGGATCTGCTGCACGTTGCGCAGCATTTCCGCGCCATAATAGCCGCGGTGGGCGGCGATCACGGTGTTGGTGTTTTCGCCGCCCAGCGGCATCGAAGTCTGGCCCAGCAGCGCCGCGCCTTTGGCCAGGTTTTCGCGGCTGGCGCCCAGGTAAACGGGCAGCTCCAGGTTCAGGCGCGGGATCCACAGCACAGCCAGCACATCATCGTCATAGCCATAGGCAGCAAGGTCCAGCGGGGCTTCCTCATAGGCGAACGGGTCGGTCAGGCCGCTTTGGCCCCCGGCGTAAATTTCCGCGTTATAGTCCTGCATCGCGGCGTACAGTTCAGGGTAGGCGCGTTCCGGCTCCGGGGGTTCGGCTGTGGTTTCCTCCGCCGCGGGGGCGGTGGGCTGGGCTTCGGCGCGGGCCGCAAACTGCGCAGCGGTTTTGGCGTTGCGGGTGCTGGTCCACCACTGGGCAGCGGTGGGCTGTATCAACAGCGCCAGCCCCAGCAAAATGGCCAGCCAGGCCAGAATTTTAGCAATCAGCCGTCCCATTTAGTCATCCTCCTCGCGCTTTTTGCAGCGGTGCAGCAGCAAAAGCAGCAGCAGCGCTTCGCCGCCGATCACAATGCTGCCCGTTACCGCGATCCACGGCCAGGCATCCACCACGCGCTTGACCACCGTTCCGGTGCGCAGCGCCTGATACTGCACGGCCTGCGGGGTGTTGGTTTCTTCCTCTCCATTATAAGGGATGCGGGTGCCGCGCACAAGCATGCGGTGGGTGTTGATGGCATACGGCGTGCAGGTAACAAGGGTGCAGTAATCCTGCCCCGCGGTGATTTCCAGATCCTCGGTGTGCTCCGGTTCCACCACTTTGATTTGATCCACCTGGTACGCCAGCGTTTCATCCAGAATATGCAGGTAGAAACAGTCGCCCTCTTCCAGCTTGTCCAGGTCGGTGAACAGCACGGCTTCGGGCAGGCCGCGGTGGCCGGTCAGCACGCTGTGGGTGCTTTCGCCGCCAAGGGGGTAGCTGGAGCCTTCCAGATGGCCAACGCCCCTTTGCAGCACATCATCGCTGGTGCCTTCGTAAATAGGCAGGTTGACGTCAATTTTCGGGATGGTGATATACCCCAGGCTTTCGCCCACATCCACAAGGTCCACATAGCTGGTGCCGGTATCCTCCGCTTCGCCTGCGGCATCGCGCTCCACGGCGCTGTCCAGCTGCTGGTTATAGCGGCGGGCGGCCTCCTTGGCGGCGTCCAGTTTTTCGGTATCCATGCTTTTTACGGTATCATCGTAATTTTGGATCGCTTCGCTGGCGTGGCGCTGCGCCACCGCGTTGCTGATAACCGGGTACGCTGCCACCCCAATGCCGGACAGGATCATCAAGGCCGCAAAGCCGACTTTTAGTTTTGTTGTGGTATCCATAGCGTCACCGCGAACCTTTCCGTGAGAGGGTTGAAGTTGGGAGCTGATGCAATTAGAAATTAGAAATTAGGAATTGGAAGTAGGCAAAAGAATAAATAATAAAGAATAATGAATCATTGTGGTGGACCGCGCCGCATTGCGCCGCTCAGGAGATATTGGGTTGGGGGTGGTTTTTAGGGTAGTGAATAACAATAAAATAATCTGTAGGGCCTTACGGCGTTGCACACCACAAAATTGTAATAAACCTCGCCCTGCATGTAGGGGGCGGCGTCCCCGACGCCCCGTTTGACGGGCCTAATAATTGCCGCCCATCCACCCCGCGCCGCAAACGTTGCAAATCATTTGTAGGGGCCGATGCTCGCCATCGGCCCGTTTGACGGGCCTTGCCCTATTTATTTTTAGGTTCCCCACGCGAGATATTGGCTCCCCTTGAGGGGAGCTGGACGCGGAGCGGCCTGAGGGGTGGTTCCCCGCCACAAACCTAACCCGTAGGATGGTTCCCCACGCAGGGCCTAAAAATCAACCGAACAACGGCCATGTACACCCAAAAAAATTTATTTCCCAATAACCCACCATAGGGGGAGGGCCAAATCCGGCCCTCCCCCTGTGTATGATGGATTATCCCTCTATACCCTATTGGTGAATTGTAACATTGTTTTGCCTTGCGGCGGGCGCATCAGGCGCGGTTCTTCTTTTTCAGGCTCAGCAGCACGCCAACACCGGCCACAACCAGCAGCACACCAATGCCGCTGAACAGCAGGGTGCCGAAACCACCGGTGGTGGGCAGGTTGAAGCCCTTGCGGTTGATGATGACGATCTCTGCATAGCTGTACGGAGTATCGCCATTCTTAACCACGGTGCTATTGTAGTCATGCTTAATCAGTTCACCCGTGTTGCTATCAAAGGTTTTCGTATCACTCCATGCGGTGGTGTAGTCCAGAGTCAGGTTTGCGTCCACCGGACCAGTCAACAGGTTATAGCCTTTGTGAGTCTTGGTTTCAACCAGCTTATACTCGCCAGTCGGCAAACCATTTGCAACAGCCTTACCGTCGGCATCCGTCTTCAAATCCATAACAGCAAACCACTTAGGCTCATCACTAACAGTAGCGTTCAGCTTTTTTGCTGCTGCTTCCTCAGGCGTTAAAAGGGTCTTATCAGCACCCATAAACTTAACGGTGCCATTTTTGTTCATCGTATCTTTTTCTGCATCATACTTTTTATAAAGGGTAAATTCAACATCCTTCAGCGGTTCGCCATCCTCATTCTGTTTCAGGATGCCAGTCTTGAACGTATAAACAACAGCTTCGTCATGGATATCATACGGAGGATCCTCTTCGGTAGTGGTAATATTTGTCTTCTTGGAGTATTTCAGGTCGGCACTGTTTACATTGCCCACTGCACCAACCGAAGCGCCGTCCTGGAGCTTTGCGGTATAGGTAATGGTAATGGTTCCACCTGCATATGCCGCAATCTTGTCAGTAGCAAATGCAATCGTAAAGCCAGACTTACCCTCAGCATTCGTTATCGTCAGGGTATACTCAGTACCCTCTTTAAATGTCGTTTCTTCAGCTTCGCCAACTTTTCCTTTAACATCAATATCACTATTAACAACCAGCTGGTCGCTATTCATTTCATCAGATACGGTGAAAGTCTTCAGTTTTGCAACGTTTTCAGGAACATTGACAGTCAAAGTATACGGAACATCATCACCAATGCCATAGTCTGCATCCTTTTTACCTGTAATTTCCTTTTTGAAGTCCGGCTTGTAGTTCTTTACTTTAACCTGTGCTCCACTAAAAGCAGTAGTGTCAAAGCTCTTTACACTAGTTTCAGGCTTTTGCGCGCCTTCAATATCACTTTCGGTCGCTGCAACCATCTCGCCATTGTCATTGATCTTAAAAACATAGGCAATGCCGGAATCCAAAATGTAACCATCGTTTGCATTAACTTCAGTTTCCACAAAGGCATATACACCTTTGGTCAAACCAGAAACGCTGATTTTGCCATCATCACCCGTGGTAAGGACACCCGTTTTATTAGCTGCGTCAAGCCACTCGCCTGCATTATCTACGCCATTTGCAGGCTTCTTCTCAATCCAAGTCCATGTTCCGTCATCATTCTTCTTATAGAGCTTAAACTTGTAGCCCTGCATGGTTGTAACTTCTGGATTCGTACCGCTCTGCTTACCGACTTTCTGCAAAACAGCCTGACCATATGCAGTAGAGTTTTTCGGGAAGACATGAACATCGTACAGCCAATCAGTCAGACCGCCATTCGTATCAGTCGAGACTTTTGTCATAGGAACAGAGACAAAGAACGGCTCACATGCAGTCTTGACAGAATCCGGTGTTTCGGTTTCAAGCACAAGGTAAAGACCCAAAGGCAATTCTTCAAACTTAACAACGCCACTGGTATCTGTCGTTTTCGAATCGACTTTAGTTACAGTTGCAGTCACGTCACTCTTCAGTTTATAACCGCCGGTAGTAGTATCAGGTTCTGCATAATCTTCCCAGCTTGTAGGCCAAGCTACATCTTTACCATCATAATATTTTTTCAGATCTTCTGCATTCTTAACCTGATAAACGGTAAAGGTTGCACCTGCCAACGGAGTAGGCGTTTCACCTTTGCCATTCGAAGGAAGATTCCCTGCGTCTCCTAGCTCGCCGGTTGCAGGCCCTCTAGTATCATCGTTCCACTCATATTTATGAATCGTAATGGAACCTTCCGTTTCCGTCCAAACCGGATTTGCAGTGGGTGCCGGTGTTGTTCCACTGCCATCATCTGCCATTGCTGGCATGGCGCACAGGCTGAGGGCCAGAGCGGCGCTCAACAGGCCTGTGAGAAAACGTTTTGCTTTTTTCATTTCAGTACCTCTTCTCTTAAAAAAATCATCATCGGATGGGCGGCGGGGCCGCCCGGCTTAAGGGTTCTGCATCAGCACGGCGTGCAGTGCGGGGCGCTGCAGCGGGGAAACGCTGCCGCGCCGCCCGCACTGTGCCGTGAAGAAAAAAGGAGGAAAAACTGGGCCGCTTGCCCACTTGGCTTAAGGCTGCGCCCTGCCGTAAACGGGTGCGCACTGGCGGGCAGACCCTGTACCCTGGGGGTTGCTGGGTTTCCGGGGGATGGTTAATGTCGCCGGCCCCCTTTCCTGTTGTAGCGGAATGTGAATATCAACAGCCCTGCCACCGCCAGCGGCATGCCGATCAGCAGCCACAGGCTTGGCGCGTCTGCACCCGTGTGGGGCAGCTCAGGCGTTTTACGGTTCAGAACGGTAAGGGTCATGGTGTAGGTGTTATTGGCGCCCGGCTTAAACGATTCATCATTTTCCGGAACTTTCACACCATCAATAGAACACTTGCCGCCTTGGGTAAATTCGATCACAATTGGCTGTGCCAACAGGTTGTACCCCGGATATGCCTTGGTTTCCGTCAGGCGGTATGTACCGGGTTTCAGATTTGTGAACGCATTGGTGATTTCGCCGTTTTCGTTCGTTGTGGCGGTAATGGAACCTGTGTTTGTGCCATTTGTGCCATTGAATATATAGGTAGTATTTACCTTCTGCGGTTCTCCTTCGGTTGTTGGTTCGACCAGCTTTTCCAGCTTGAACTCAACATCTTTCAAGAACACATCTTGGCCCTCATTATTGGGTTCCGCGTCCTTCTTGATGATATCCAGTGCAAACTTCGGGTTCTGCAGCTTGTTGGTCAGCTCAATCTTGCCGCTGCCGCCGGTGATGGTTCCATCGGGGGTTACTGTGGCTGGCGTTGTAGTTGCGCCGGTTTCGCTGTCCTTTTCGCTTTTTGGTGTTGCTTTAGCCGTTACAACATACGTATTGCCTTTAATCGTAATGGTTCCGCCTGCCGCGGTAAAGTTGCCAGCCTCATCCACCGTACCTTCCACAATGCGGTAAATATAGTTGTTTGCCGCACTGCCGCCAACCGGGTACTGATCCAGGTTGTTAAAGGGATACAGCCAGCCGTTATCTGTATGGTGAACCGTAACATATTTGCTGCCCGAGGTCGGGTAGTCAACAACATCCCACGGGGCATCCTCAGCACTGTTTGCCAGGCGGCGCTGGAGCTGGATGTAAATTTCATCCGGCTGATTCGTAGTGACAATGTCCTCATTATTTGCATCTTTCCAGTGCTTATCGAACTCAATGTTGATCAGTTTGCGCTGGGTGTTGGTAAAGATTGCGGTAACTTTCAGATCGTTCGGATTGCTCGGATTTTCGCTCGCCACAATCACGCCTTCCACCATGGTGTTGTTGATCACATGGGCTTCATTGCCATCCGGAACGGTTACGCTTTGCAGTTTGGCACCATCGTTGCTTCCGACTTCCTCGATGGTATAGCGGGTGCCAACGGGGATGCCGGTGATGGTCACGGTGTGCTCTGGGTTGTTCCCATCGCTCATGTTGATCTCAACATACTTTATGATGTCCTTTTTTTCCAGACCCTCACCGCCAACATCATTAAAGGTAACTTTGAAGGTGTAGGTGCCATTAATGGTACCTTCCTCCCCCTCTGCGGCCTTCTTTTGGATTTTCAGCCCGCCGGTTTTGACGGTGTTGACGTATTTTACCTTTAGCTTTGTCAGCGTGGAGCTATTTTCGTCCGGGTCCTTATAGGAGCGGAAGACGATGGTGTTGGTGCCGGGCTTCTCGTCCTTCGTGTAGCCATCATTCTTTACCCCATCTTCATCGACATAAACTTCCGTTCGGTCATCATCGGGGCCGTCGGCGGGAACCTTCTGCCCATCCAGCGACCTGGGCGTTCCGAATGTTACGTGCGAACTACTCGTACCCGTCGGCTCCGTCCAGGCAACCGCCTGCCCGTTCTCGTACACGGTCCATGTGGTGTCGTACAGGCTTTGGTTCAGTTCCTCTTTGAGCGAAATGTAGCTGCCGCGGCGGAACTGGTCGCTGAAGGTAACGGTTTCTCCATCTTCCAGAACAAAGCGTCCGTCATCGTCCACCAACTGGGTGTCGTTGTCCTTGGTGGAGGTGTACTGTGCGTTTATGGCGTTTTGCAAATGACCGCTTTGGACGGAGCCGTAATCCGGGATGTCCTTCTGATCGGTTGTAAAGCCGGTCATCGTTTTTGGCACCGCTTTGGGAATGAAGGTAAAGTTTCTGAAATAGATGTGGCGGCTATAATTATCGCCCACGCGGATGGTTTTGACGTTGCCGCTAAAATCGCCCTGCGCTTTCATCTTGTTCAGGTCCAGCTTTACGGTGACCCATTCGCCTGTCTTCACTTCGACCGAGCCATACGTTGCGCCGTTAATGCCTGATGTGCCAAGGCTGCCTTTTTGGACGGGGGTAGGTGTTTGATCATCCAGCAGTTCCAGATACAGGTTGTTGAGGGAAAGGTCACCTCCACCATCTTCTTTGGCAACGTAAACCTGGAACGTAAGGAAGCGCTTGTCTTTGATATTGATGGGGTCTTTCAGCGTCAGGATGCCATAACGTTTCTCACGCGCTGCACTGACGGGTTCCGTATCCGTATAGCGTGCGTACCAGTGAAGGACCTGTTCGGTATCTTGCCCGGAACCTTGCTCGGGGTTTGTATCCAACTTGAAAATGTAGTCCCCTTCGGTTGATTGGGTTGCGGGTTTAATCTCGATACTATCCGCAGTCAATTTCACCTCTTGGGGCGGAATACTTGTATCCGAGCCAACGGCCACTTTTTCTCCATAATGGGTTGCCTGGTTCTGGATGGTGAAGTTGAAGATTTTCTGGTCTTCAAAGCATTTTTTGAAGTCCGGATCAACCTTGTTCAGATCAACCTCTTTTTGAACCTGCAGCTCGTTATTATCCGGGAAGTTGAACGCCACCGCCATGTTGGACTCCCACATACCGCGTTCCATGTAGTACATGGTAAGGGTGTGCTTTTTGCCTTTGTCGAGTGGTTCAAGATTTGTGTTTTTCGCGTAGAAATAAATGTCATTGCCATTATATTTCACGGTCTTGACAGCGGAATTGACAGTTTTTTCATCTATATCATTATCTTTTGCCGTTCCGCCTTTTTTGACCTTACTGACATAAGCTGTTACACTATTTTTCCCATCTTTTGTCTCGCCAAATTCCAGCAGGCCGGAAACCTTACCATGGGCGCCGCCAACGTCAAGCGCCAGCTTGCCATCAATGAATACCCAAACGTCATCGTCACCGGAGAAGAAGAACTTGATGCTGGTTTTTTCCTTTGTTCCATCTGCCTTCTCTGTTTCAACTTTGCCGTCATCCGTCAGGGTAAAATCCATCTGCAGCTTGGTGCCAAAGCCGTAATTGTAGGTAGAAGCCCGGCCCGCAGTTGCGGTTTCGTTGAACGGGAAGTAACCATAGGAACTGACTGACTGTCCATTTTTATTTATTGATTTTTGTGCGGAGTTAGAATCAAGATTGCGTGACCGTTCTCGGTTCTCTGTGCTTGATTTCAGGAAATATTGCTCCGTGGTGGAATCCTGTTTCAGGTACAGGGTCGTATCCTGGCTGTCAAAGTACCAGTAATCAACGCCCTGATCCTCATCAAAAATCTGTCTCTTGGTAAAGGGGAACGCAACGTTGTCGTACACATCGCCAAGCTTTGCATTTTTGGTGTTCGTGCCGCTCAGGAACTCTTTGTTGAAGTGCGGTTCTACTGTTGTTGTTGTTGTATCTTTCAGCAGCGGCTCACCTGTTGCATCGCCTGTGGAGGTTTTGTCTTTGACCAGGCCTTGGTAGGCATAGTCATAACGTGTACCACTTCCATCTTCATTGATTGTGGAGTTATTGATTGCCATGAAGCGATTTTTATTTTCGAAGTCTTTATTAAACCCCCAAAGATTCAATGCAGCGCTGATGGTTTCAAATGTAATTCCCCAGTTTGAATAAGTAGGTTGGAAATGGCCTGTATAAATCGGATATTGTGCTTTGCAGTTACTGTAATAATCGCTTAGTGCTCTGTCAAACTGACGGAACGTAACCCAGCTTCTTTGACTTGCAAATCCGCCTCCTTCTCCCGGTGTATAATATGTACTATTATAATTATCTCTATTATTTCCATTTAGTTCATAGTCTGTATAATAGTCATACAGCGTACTGGTAACATATTTTGTCTTTGCTTCTTCCGTAAAATTATCGGATGCAATATCTACTACTTTAGTGCCAGTATTTTTCCACGTTTCGGCACGCGAGGTATCTTTTGGAGCCCAGTAGCCGCCACGCTGGCCATTGCTATATACTGCATCGTCATTCGTATCCGCATAGAAGCAATTTTTGTCATCTGTGGGAATCTCCAGCCACTCTGTACTTACTCCATTTCCTTTTGTCGCATTGTCATCGTTAATTTCTTCACCGGAAAAGATGATTGAACGATATCCTTGGGGAATGTCAATATAATAAAGGTTTTCGTTTGTACCATCTTTTACCAGCGTACCACTTTCGGATTTTACGTCGTCTCCTTTTATTCGATAATAAATGGTCTCTTTATTATTATTATTGGCTTTGGGGATTGAAAAGTCGCCGGTATCTCCATTCAATGCCATCTTGGAAAAAGTAGCATCGTAATAGATGCGGGTGGCACCGGGACGCCCCCATGTTGCATCATTAATACCATTGTACATGTAGCAATAGCATTGACCTTCGGAATACTGGAAGCGTTTCTGGTTTTCTTCTTTTACTTCCTCATTATAAAAATTGTAGTATTCACTTATTTCTGTATTCTCATCGCCCTTGGTAAAGCGAACAAAAGAGCAAAAAGCGTCAGGAATCTTAAATTTTGCTGTGAAATTAGGTTGGATATCATTTAAGGATATTGGCTGCTCACCGACCTGGACAAGCACTCCTTTATCATCCGGTTCATAAAACCAGGCTTTGACGTTCGTTAGTGTTTCACTGGTTTTATTTTCAAAGGCCATCTCTTTGTTAGCGAAATGCTTATGGCCAACCGTATAGTCCTTCCACTTCGTTCGATCCCAGCTATTCCCCTGATTTCCGTTCCCATTATTTCCGTCATAGTAGTTGCCGCCGATATAATGATCCTTATCATCTGGATTGAACGTCATCCACGGTGGACTCTGTTGTCCTACTTCAGCAATTACTATTTTGTGTGCAGGATTTTCGTCATTAATTGAATCTCCCTTATATCCGCAAAATTCAAGTCCATTCAACCCTCCGTTTTTATAGTGATCGGCCTTTTTCAGAACCGCAGAATAAATTTTTCTTTGATCCTTCGTTTCGCTAACTTCCTGCATCTCAAGATAATAAAAGTGATCTCTTTTTGGATCTTGTCCATCAGCGGCATGTATTTTTACCACTGTACAATCGCTCCAACCACTTGGCACTGCAAAATAGAGCGTGTAAGTTTCCGTATTCCCCCCCTCACTAACTGCCTGCACGTTATCCACGCTTTCTGCGGCGTACATCTTCTGCGGCTGTTCGGTCGGTTCCGGGGTGGCGGTGGGGGTCACGGTCGGCGTGGGGGTGGCCGTTGCGGTGGCTGCCGGTTCCGGGGTCGGGGTGGGTTCTGCCGTGGGCTCCGGCGTTTCGGTCGGGGCAGGCTGCTCCGGCTCGGCGCTTTGTTCCGGTTCCGGGGTGGCGGCATCCGGCACCGGGGTGGCGGCGTTCTGCTCCGGCGGAACGGTATCCTCCCCGGAGGCCGTTCCCTGCTTATCCTCCAGCAGCTCTACTTCGTCAGGTGCGTCGGGCAGAAGATCCACCTCGGCGTATACAGGCAGGGCCATTGCCATAACCAGGCAAGCGGTGACAAGCAGCGCTGTCAGCCGGCGCGCCCAACCTGTTGTGTTTTTTCCTGTTCTATTCAATCTGCTCACCCGTCTTTCGCGCTGGCTTGATGGAAGCACATTGTTCCACAGGGGATCCCTGTGAAAGAGTAAAGGAAGCCAGCTTCTTTTACTTGCGCAACCGTTGCCATGTTGTTTTCAAAAAAAACCGCATCGAGTCTTCTCATTGCGCATTTACTTTTTATTTTTTAATATAGCACCTTTACACCAGAAAGACAATACAAACCACGCAAATTCCTGTTCTTCAGCACTTTTACTGATTGCGTTTTTCTCCAATTATACAATGTGTTCAAAGCCTTTGTATAATTTATTGCTGATTTTCTTTTTGGCAGCGGTCCCTTTTATATACTTTGACCGCGCGTTTATGATCCTCTGCACACACAGAGCGCAACTTTGCGGCAAAATTCGCCTTTTTTGTTGCATTTCCCTATTTTTGCGCAATTATTTGTTTCGCATGCACCTGTTTGCGGCGGGGCCTGGCGGCTGGGTGGGCGCCTTGTGGGAGGGATGGCAGGTTTGCGGCGCACGGTTCCCGTTTTTTTTTTGCGGCGCGATGGGTACACCGCGCCCCTGCAAACGGTTTGCGGTGTTTGCGGCGGCGGGTGTGTGTTTGGTGGATTGCACGCCCGCCAACGGGACGCCGTTCTCCCTTTACAACGGGGTGCGGGTTTGCTGCAGATATGCCATTCGCTTTTTTGTCCCCCCTGCCCCGCCCCTGATTCCCGGTTCCCCCTTGCCGATTTCTATTTGCGCCAGCTCCTGAGGTGCATCTGAGAGCAACGAAAATAGCGGATCTTTCGCAAGCACAAAATCCGGCTGCGTTTACTGAAACAGACGAGCTTTTTGACGTTTCAGATAGGACTAAGGTATATCTGAAAAGTCGAAAATTTAGTCTATTTCTACAAACACAGCGGGATTTTGCGTTAAAGCGCCTTGGAATCCACAAAGGATTCCTGCGGCTCTCTGCCTTAAATCCTGCTTGTGTTTGCGAAATATCCGTCATTTTCTTTGTTTTCAGATACACCTCCAGCTCCCAGCTTTCAATCTATCCTGTGTAAACTGCAACCCCTCACGCGCCATTCTGTGCGGCACTTACCTTATAATATAAGGGGTGCTGCCCTGTGTAAATTTGCAACTGATCTATTTGAAGCAGCTGTGAGCTGTTGTAATTTTGCACAGGGTATTGCCCGCATTCTGTGCCGAACATTCCCGAAACGTGTTGGAAAAACGCACAGGATTGCCTTGTTTCCCTATGCCGCTTACCGTTGGAAAAACGCACAGGTTACCCCCGGAACAGTTGCATTTTACACAGGGTATTCCCGCTCCCCTGCCCCGCCGTGACCGCGTACCTGTTGGAAAACCACACAGGATAGGCCCGTTCCCCGTGTTGCAATTTACACAGGTTTGGCTGTTTTTGGCTTATTTGCAACTTTACGCAGGTTGCTTTCCGCACAGGAAAATGGTGGTGGAATGCACAGGCTGCAGTTGGTTGAACACACAGGTTTGCGTTGTTAAATTACACAGGCTCTACCTATTACTAATATAGAACTAAACATCTAAGCCATAATAACAACCAGAGGTAAGCCGGGAGATGGGGGAGAACGGGAAAAAATTGGTGTTGCCATTCCATCAGGTTACAGAACCCTGAAACAGCAGGACAGAAAAGCACAATAAAACCCTGTGTAACCTGCACCCGGACTGCAGCCCCCACAGGATATATGGCAAACCACAACGCGGGTGTTGCATTTTGCACAGGGTAATGACGGTGAAACCCTGTGTAAATTTGCAATTCTTGCGCTGGACAACAGGATGTGCTATAATGTTTAGCATGATGTGCGTGACCACCCGGGATACAGCAACCGATATAGGAGGCCCCTGCTTATGGCGGCAAGTAAACAGAAAAAAGATGATCCGTTTGTCGTTACGTTTGAAGAACGCGGGGACCAGACCATCGTTCGCAAATCCAATGACCTTGTACAGATGACGCGCAACAACCTGACGCTGAGCCAGCAGCGCCTGATGCTGCATATTTTTTCGATGATTAAGCCGGAGGATACGGACCTGCCCTCTTATGAGCTGAGCATTTATGATTTTATCAAGATGACCGGCATGGACCCGCACAGCGGGGCGCTGTACAAGCAGGTGCGCAAAAATATTGAGGAGCTGGCCAACGCGCCCATCCAGTGGATCAAGAATAACGGAACTTCCACGGTGGAAACATTCCGCTGGATCGATAAAGTGCGCATTGATGAGGGCCGCGCGCGCATGACCATCACGCTGGATCCGGTGCTGAAACCGCACCTGGTGCAGCTGAAAACCCTGTATACCACCATGGATGTGACCTACACCATGCTGATGCGGTCCACCTATTCCATCCGCATTTACGAGCTGTGCAAGAGCTACCAGAGCCTGTACCTGAAAAAGAAAGCGGCCGGGGAACCGCTGGTATGGAACCTGAGCATGCTGTATGAACAGCTTTCGTATACGGCCAACCGATGGTCGGATTTCCGCCGCCTGGCACTGGAAAAGGCAAAGGCGGAAATTAACGAAAAGACGGATATTATTTTTAATTACGATGTGTACGAAAAAAAAGGGCAGAAGGTTCTTTCGCTGGTGGTAACGATTGACCCGGTGGATGATGCCGCCGCACAGGCCAACCTGGACAGCATCAACAGCACAGTGCGCAAAAAGAGCAAAAAGAAGGGCCGCCCCACCGTGGCGATTGAGGATTCGCTGCTGGATGACCCCAGCGTGATCACCTTTGATTATGTTTCGGCACCGGAAACAACGATCCCCTATTCCTTTGGACGCCACCGCACCGAGCTGCGGGAGGAAATTGTTGTGAAAGCGCGCATGGATCAGCTGCGCGCGGAGATTACGCCCGAAGAGCTGCACGCGGTGGAAGTGATCATTGATGTGTTGGCAGATGCCTGCTGCACCATCCAGGCAGGCGATGGCGAGCAGGACGGCGGCAACAAAACGGTGTTTGGAAAGATGAATGCCATCATCCTGGATTGCGGCGGGCTGACCAGTTGGCTGGCCGGTGTGGCACCCCGCTATGCACAGGAGATTATTCCCCGGTCGCAGACGATGCGCAGCCCGGCGCGGTACCTGAACAAGGTGCTGCGCGAGGATATGGATAACTATCGCATTTATATTTTCCGCAAGGCAAAGCCGGCAGCAGAACCCAAAGAGGAGCTGTTGGAAGCGGAGTACCATGTGATGGACGAGCCGGTGCAGCAAACGCTGCCGGAGCCTGAGCCACCCAAGGTAGAGCTGATTCCCGAAACGATTGTAAAACGGCAGGATATGCGAAAAGAGTTTGCAAAGTTTGTAGATGATGGATACCTGGAAAAGACGTTGACGAGCGGCCAGCGCGGCGCTTACCACGAAATTTACCGCCACCTGGCAGCGCGGTGCGTGCCATCGCCTTCCAGCCTGCGCAATGGGCTGAAAGACGAAATGCGGCTGCATTACCTGGCCTGCATGAATGAAGTGATTGAAAAGTATGGCAGCCTGACCCCGTTGATGGAAGCTATGGCGCATGAACTGGACTTTGATGTGTTCTGGGCAAAGGCCGCCAAAGACCCCAACGTGAATAACCCGATGGGGCTGTTCTACCACATTATTGAAGAACGCGCGCTGAACCCGATCGGCACCATAATGAACGACCAGGCACAACGGCAGAAGGTTGCCGCCAAGGAAAAAGGTGAAAAAGATAAGTGGCACAACGAAAGCTGGATGGATGCTTTTGAGGAAGATATCCCGGATGACAGCGAAGAGTAATTGAGATGAAGCGGAGCGGAACATCCGGGAACGCTATTATAATAAGGTAAGCAGCGGCTGGCAGATTGCTGGCCGCTGCTTTTTTGTTGGGGTGCAGCTGAGAAATGGAAATATCCGGCGTTTTTTGATTTCAGATAGACCTTGGGCAACACCGCACAATTCCCGCCTTGCGGCTTAAGCACCGCTCCGGC
>ENA-UOJK01000980-UOJK01000980.1-human-gut-metagenome-genome-assembly--contig:-C116-NODE-980-length-21803-cov-9.236757_pt1 | contig 21803 bp, 16 predicted proteins | sample MGYA00242348_ERZ723895 | MGnify/ENA metagenome assembly ERZ723895
AGCGGCACATCGTTTCCGCCTTCAAGCTGGTGCAGGACCTGCTGGCGGTGCCGAAGTCAAGAGGCAAGAATGGCTTTCAGCTGCTCATGGATGAACTGCCGCCGGAGCATAAGGCTCGGTGGCTGGCAGGCGCAGCCCTCACCAGTGCGGATCAGTCTATGGCTTCGGTCATGTCCACCGTCATGTCCCGACTCAACGCCTTTCTGGATACAGAACTGGAGCAGGTCATCTGCTACGACAGCCCCATCAACGCCGAAATGTTTGCCTCGGAGAAGTGCGCCATCTTCCTGATTTTACCGGAAGAAGATCCGGCAAAGAATTTCATCGCGGCGCTCATGATCCAAAATCTGTCCCGCGAATTGTTCTCCGTGGCGGATGAAACCGGCGGCAGGCTCAAAAACCGCGTGGTGCTGTTTTGCGATGAGTTGGGAACCATGCCGCCCTTTGACATTCTGCCCCTATTCAGCGCGGGACGCTCCCGCAGGCTGACGCTGGTACCCATTATCCAAAGCCTCGCGCAACTGGAAAAGAACTACGGAAAAGAGGGTGCTGAAATCATATGTGACAACTGCCAGGACACCATCTTCGGCGGCTTTTCGCCCCAGAGCAAAACAGCCGACGCACTCTCCGCCGCCCTCGGCAGCAGGACCGTGCTGTCCGGCTCTGTCAGTCAGGGAAAGGAGAGCAGCCAGTCCTTGCAGATGATGGAGCGTGCGCTCATGACGCCGGATGAATTGAAATCCATCCCCAAGGGAGAGTTTGTGGTGATGAAAACGGGAACTCATCCCATGCGCACCAAACTGCGTCTCTTTCTGGATTGGGGCATCACCTTTGACCCGGACGGCTATCGAATGCCGGAGCGGGCGGCCCGAAAGATCGCCTACATAGACCAGGGCGAACTCGTTCGCAGCATCCATCGGAGCTGCACAAAGAGTCCCTATAACATGGAGGGAGGCAGATGAGTCAATTCAACTTTATCTACGCCGAGGAGCATCTGAGCCACCGGGAAAAGGCGGTCTATATCTACCTTCGGGACCGGGCGGATGCCTCCGGTGTCTGCTGGCCTGGGATCAAGACCATTGCCCGTGAATTGGGACTTTCGCCGCGGACAGTCCAGCGGGCCTTGGCAGATCTTGAGCGCAGGCAGCTCATCGAGAAGCGGAACCGCCGCCGCGCCAACGGCAGTCTCACCAGCAATTTATATCGGCTGACAAAGCATAAAACGTCACAGCCTCCCGCCAAGGGGGGACTGTGACGTTTTTACTCTCAAAATTCTGTCCATAGGGTAGCGTCACCATGGCGCATCCAGAAGAGCCTACTCTACCGGAGGATACAGGACAGAGAAAGAACAAGAATATGGAGGAACTTATGAAGATTATCGTCAGAAGAACAGCGTTGGCTGTCTGCACCCTTGTCCTGGTATTGATCCTGCCCACAGCCGCTTCCGCTGCCTGCACAGGCTTTGATGACGTGCCGGAGACTGCGGACTGCTTTGAAAGCGTGATGTATCTTGCGGAGCATGAAATCACGCAAGGCACGGGGAACGGATGCTTCTCCCCGGATGCGCCGGTGACGGTGCGGCAGTGGGCGATGATGCTCTGCCGGGCCTATGAGGTGAAGGTCGAGGGCAGCTCATGGAGTGATCTGAGCCAAAGCGCTGTGGAGCAAGCCTACCGGAAGGGCTGGCTGAACGAAACCGCACTCTCCGCGCCCAATATCCAGCTATGCCGGGGAGCGCTGCTCAAAAGCGCCTTTGCCGCAGCCAAGATCCCCGTTTACGACAGCGTACTCTATGCGGGCGGCGTGTCGCTGCCCAATCATGAAAACTGCATCCGCATCGGGAAGGAGCTTCAGCTCTGCGGCGAGGAGGATGACGCAAACGAGATCGTCACCCGCAGGGACGCTGCCATGCTCCTTCACGCCATTCTGACCAGAGCCTTCACCGTGACAGCCCCGGCAGCTCCGGTGACGTTAGTGAACGCGGCAGGTGTCAACATCAACGACTACCTGCTGGCGCTGCGGCAGGTGCCGGAGCCGGTGCTTGCCGCCTTCAACGCCGCTGGCTGGACGTACCGTATCGACTTCGACTACATCAGCGGCCTCAGCAAGAAACTGAACATGAGCTGCATTGGAGCCACCAACTACAGCCAGAAAACCATCTACCTCTCGGAAGCCAGCGCGACACTCCATGAATTCGGACATTTCCTCGATTGGACGCTGGGAATCCCTGCGGAGCATGAGCAGCTATATCTGGCGGAGGCACAGAACTCCGGGCTGCGGGATTACGCCAAAACCAACGCCAGAGAATACTTCGCAGACTGCTTTGACTACTGGATCGCATACAGCGGCAGCGAAAAACGCATGGAAACCTTTCGGAATGCCGCGCCGCAGACCTGGGCCTACTTTGAGGCATTGGAGAAAAACAACTGGAGAAGCTGACAACCCTACTATTTCCGGGGCCGTGGTGAATTGCGCTGTTCCCTCTGTATCCGCGCCGCACAGTAGGCGATCAATTCCTCCGGCGTCGGGACCGCACCGGCGCACGGAATCTCGGAGACGATACCGGCGTCCCTTGGCTGTGCCATGAGGATGGCAAGGCTGATTTCCCTGCGGACTTCTTCCACGCTGATCCCTTCACGCGCGGCGATGACTTCCATGGCGCGCCGCGCTGCGGCAAGCTGCTTGGCATTTGTTTTCATACGGTTTCCCTCCTGATATTTCTCTTAGCGGTATTTATCGCTTAACTTAACGATAATATAACATAGACATGAGGGGAAAACCGTCGAACACGGTCGAAAGCAGGAAGTTTTATCGTTCAATAAAACGATAGAGGACGAAAAAAGAGGAAGCCTGCAAAGGCTTCCTCTGTATCAGGTCTGATCGTGGTTCATGGCGCGCATGGTCTGTAAAACCGCGTCCTTCTGCTGGGGCGTCAGATTTACCCAGTTATCAAAAAGCTCTTTCAATTCCGGTGTCAGCTCCACCATTTCGCCCTCTGCGAAGAACTGAGAAAGCGAGATGCCGAAAGAGGCACAGATCGCTTCCAGCGTACTGATGGAGGGAATCGTATTGCGGTGATAGATATTCGCAATGGTAGAGTTGGAAAGACCGCAATTTTTAGCCAGCCGGTATTCTGACCATCCGCGTTCGTCCAGTAGTTGATGCAGCCGCTGAAGCGTGTCCATAGTTTCGTCACCTTTCTTTCCTGTATATATTTTACCGTTTCATTGAATGATATAATATTGTTTACTTGTATGCGACATATCATTTAATAAGACAGTAAAGGCAACTCAAATAGGTAACAACCCCATGGACAGACGAAGCCGCCCCCGTCAGGCTCAACGCTTGACAGGGGCGGCTTGTTTCTTGTTCAGTTTTGTGCTTCTCGCTCCTGACGCAGAAGCGCGATGCAGATTTTGAGCTGATAGGCTTTGTGGATACCCAGCTTTCTGTAAATGATTTTACTGGTCTGGAGGGCTTTGTCTCTATCGGGCGAACGCAATACTACGCCGAATCAGGCCGCAGTTGACAGTTTCCGACTCCCTCCGTTATAATGCGGTCATACTACAAATGAGAAGGAGAGCGATTTCCATGAACAAATCTGAACTGATTGCCGCCATGGTGGAAGCCAGCGGTCTGACGAAGAAGGACTGCGAGGCGGCCCTCACAGCCTTTACCGGCGCGGTGGAGACTGCCATGAAGAGCGGAGACAAGGTGCAGATGGTGGGCTTTGGCAGCTTCGAGGTCAAGGAGCGCCCTGCCCGCGTGGGCCGCAACCCCCGTACCGGCGAGTCCATGACCTACCCCGCCTGCAAGGTGCCGGTTTTCAAGCCCGGCAAGGCCCTCAAAGACGCCATCAAGTAATCATAATACTACGGAACAGTAACGCCCCCCTTGCGCCGTGTCGCTCAGACCGGCGCAAGAGGGACGCTTTTTCTTTACTATGTTTCGTTCTCCTGTTCCTTCTGCGTCTGACGCAGGATCGCGGCATATTGCTGTACCTTTCGGTAGGAATCAAGCCCCGTCTTTCGGAGAATGCTCTTGGTGTGGCTGTAAATGGTGCTCACCTTAACAGAGAATTGAACGCTCATCTCCTGTGGCCCCATGCCGACAACATAGCCCTCATAGATCTTGCGCTCCGTATTCGTCAGCTTATCCAGCCCGGTCACAAAGATCCGGTACACCTCCGGGTCAATGTCATCCTTCTGCGCGTGAGCCATACGGGATGCGTCCGTCTGCACGGTCTCCAACCGGCTTTGTGTTTCCTCCACCTGCGCTTGCAGCACGGCCTTTTCGCCCAACAGGGACTCGCTCTGCCGCAGGGCCGCGTCCTTCTCGCTCTCCAATGCGAAAACAGCCTCCTGATGCGCTTCATCCTGCGCCCGCAGAGATCCGGATACGGCGGCAAATTCGCTATAACTCATCTGCCCGTCGCCCCGGTTTTCCTCCGTAAGCTGCCGGAGGTCCCGCAGCAGCGGAGAGAGGTATCTGCGGCTGAGGACAATGCAGGCAAGGCACAGGGCAAAGAGCAGCAGGAACAGCAGCAAAGCGGTCTGCCAGACGCTGCGTACCACAAGCTGCCGGTAATCCTGCGCGGGGATCAGCACCGCCAATGTCCGGCTCTCGCTGTCTCCGCCCGCAGCGGTAAAGTCCATGGTCATGCCCACATAGGAGAGTCCCCCGCATTTCATGGCGATCAGGCCGTGACGCATGGGCTTGAGTGTGAGACGGTCGTTAATGGGAACATAGCAGTAGTCTCCCGCACCGCCGGTCATCAGACACCCGCCGCTGTCCAGCGTGTTGGACACGCCGCCCTCCGAGGCCATGAGGCAGGCAACGCTTTGAAAGCCAGTAGGCTGCTTGTGGTGAGCTGCAAAATAAGTCTGGTTGACCCCAAAGCCGCACAGTCCGTATACCGTGCCGTCCTCCCCGACCATGGGAATGGTCAGCAGAACGGCCCGCTCCGAGGTGCCGGGAAGGGTGATCAGTGCCGAGGTGCGGCAGGAGGCGGAAGATACCGGCGCGGCCGCATCCGCAAGGCATTGCCGGTAATCCGGCAGAGTCTCCGTGTTGAACTCCCGGCTCCATTTCCGGTGGGGCATGACCCCGTGGGCCTTCCCAATCTCCGCCATGCCCCGGTAGAGCAGCAGATCCCCGGTCAAATGCTCGGCATTGCTCCGCTGGACATACAGCCCGCTGCGGTCAGCCTCGCCGCTGCTTACGCCGATGGCGGCTTCCAGAATGACAAAGGCTCCGGAGCAGTCCGTCTGACGGGCATACTGACACAGCGGCTCCAGCAGCGCCTCCTCTACCTGTGAGATGGTGTCAAGATTTCCGTCCAGCTCCGAAAAGGTCATGCCCTGTTCGGCCAATGTGTCCTCCAGAATGTCCGTCATATCCTTGGACAGATGGGCGCTCATGCCGGAGACATTCCGCCAGAGGGAGGCCATATCCGAGTGGAACACCTCCATCTGGATGCTCATGCTTTTGGACAACTCCTCGCCGGGGGTATTGATCCGCCCGAAAATTTGCAGGCTCACCAGCAGCACCGCGGCCAGAAGAAGGCCCATCACCGCCATGTAGAGTACCAGCTTGTGCTTCATGGAGCGGTTGGCGTAGTTCAGTTTTTCCAGTACATGGCGCATCGATTTTTACCTGCCTGTGGTTTGTTTTTCATCCGCTTCAGCCCATGGAGCAGAGCAGCGTCCATGTCTCGTTGGCAAGATCATCCATATTCTCGCCATTTGCAAGACGGGCGGGATAGGCCTTCTGCGCCTCCCGCAGCGCATCGTAAAGGGCGTTGACCTTGCCGTAATAGCCGGAAAAGCGCGGCTCGGGCACCGGCGTATACTCCCGCCGCATGGTGTTCAGAGCGGCGTAGAGATTTTGGTACGCCTGCTGTGGTTCCGGGAAATCCGTATAGTCCTCAATGGCGTCAAACGCGCCGTTCCGCACGGGCATATAGCCGGTCTCGGCCACAAAATCAAGGTTCCGCTCCGGCTCCGTCAGCCAGTGGACGAACAGGCTTGCGGCCTCCGCCCGCTGTTCATCGGTCTTGTAAGCGCATAGACCCACGCCCGCCTGCGTCATCAGCGCATCGGCACCGTTGGTTTTCGGCATGGGCAGGACTTGCAGGTTCATCGGCTCCACTGTGCCGTCAAGATAGCTCACCTTATCATTATAGTAGAGGATGGCGGCGGACGAGCCGATGCCGGAGATGGTCTCGCCGGTCATGACCTGCGTATTGGAATAGCGGTCGGACATCTGGATATGCCCCTGCACCAGAGATCGGGCAAATTCCAGCCAGCTCTCCTTGAAGATGGCGTTGTCCGTGTCGTACCAGCCGTCCTCGGTATAGAAATCCTCCGCACCCTGCTCCATGGTCCGCAGCTCCACGGCGCGGAGAGGATAGTCCAGAGCGCAGAAGGTCTTGCCGCCGCTGTAGTCATAGAAAGCACCGGCGGTCTGATAAAAGCCCTCCCATGTGGTAAGGTCGCTGTACTGCGCGCCGGTGGCGGCGGAGAAGCGGTCAAAGGCGGAGCCGTTGAGCATCAGCACATGGGTGGATTTGGACATGGGGAATACCAGCAGCTTGCCGTCCGCCGTGCCGTCGTCCAGAAAGCCGGAAACGAACTCCTCGCGCTCATCCTCGGTGAACAGGCTGTTCCAGTCCAGCAAATTTTCCGCCCCCAGCGCCAGCGCATCCCCAATGTGACAGGTGAACACATCCGGCATCTCCGGAAGCTCGGAGCCGCCCGCCTGCGCCTGCAACAGAAACGCACCGATCTGAGAGGCGCTGCTGGTAGCGGTGACGGTCACCCGCACGCCCTTTTCCGCGCCCACCGTCCGGTTGAACTCGTCCACAAGCTCGTCCATGGGAGAGCCGGACTGCTCGCCGTAGACGTGCCAGAAGGTCAGCGTCACAGGGTCATCCTTGTCCAGCAGCGATTTCTTGCAGCCGGTGAGGGGGAAGATCATCAGCGCCGCCAGCAGCGCGGCAAAAAATCTTGGTTTCATGTGTTAAGCCTCCAGATCGAACGGGCGTTTGACAAATTGCCGTATTTTTGATGGATTTTGAAAATTTTTATGCCTCCGTCTCCCCAATTTCGGTTTTTTGGAGATGACAGGAGCGAGGAAATATGGTACACAACAGAAGAACGGACGGTCAAGCGACACTTTGGAGTGTCCGGTCAGCAGAGAGAAATTGGAAAGGGGTACCCCTTTAGGTTGGAGCGAAGCTCCAACCTAAAGATCGCTCGACGCTCTATATCTTGTCGAGCCGACCGCCTCTTTAGCCTTTCCATTGTAGCATATTCCACGACAGCTTTACAAGACGAAATGAGAAAAAGAAGGGAGGAATGCGGATGGAGCAGGCGAAGAAAACGGCAGCCTACCGGGTCGTCACCGACTCAGGAGGCAACAGGATCTTCCGTTTTTACTGCGACATCAGCGGCGAGCTGTGCTGCGTGACAAAGCCCATCCGGGCGGACACGGAGGAAGCGGCGCTGGAGATGGCGTGGGAACAGGAGGGCAAGTGGCAGTTCAACCGCTGCCCCCGATGCGGCAGGTTCGTCTCCTCCGCCATGTTCAATCTCAACGCGGGACTGTGTCTGGACTGCGCCCCGTGGGAGGATGAGTACCCCTCGTTCTGTCATCACTGCGGTGCACGGCTCCGGGAATCGGACACCTGCTTCTGCCCCACCTGCGGAGCGAAGCTGATAGTGGACGGTATGGACAGAAAGGAGGGGACGCCATGACCGAATACGATCTGCGGACAAGAAGAGCCCTGCGGCAGGTGACGCTGCTGGAGTTCGGCTTCGGACCGGAAACCATGCAGAGATGTAAGCTCTGCCCGGAATGCGGCAGGGCAAACCCCGCGCAGGACACGCACTGCGCTGACTGCGGCGCGGTACTGCTGGAAAAGACCCTCTATGACTTCTACCTCTCCCGCCACCGCTGCTGCCCCGGCTGCGGTGTGGCTGTCACCGACTACGCGGTGTACTGCCCGGAGTGCGGGACGCGCTTGCCGAAGGCAGGCGTGACACGGAGAAAGGAGACCGCGGTATGAGCTTATTCCGAAAGCGGGAGCCGCCGGCCAGCGGTCCCGGAGCAGAACAGGCCCTGCCCAGAGCAGCAGCCTGCTTCACCACTCCCGCCATGACCCGCCGCGCGGCGGACTGGCTGGGTAATTTGGGCGGCTGCCGTCCGCTGGGTATTCTATCCGACGACTACGACGATGTGGTCTGGCAGTGTACAGCGGAGAGGGCGGATCTTCTGCTGCTGGAGCTGGACTTTTCAAACGGAGTGGAGGATAAGGACGTTTCCTCTCGCTGCGACATCGCCGTCGAGGTGCGGTGCAAGCTGCCGGATTGCCGCGTCTATCTCGTCTGCGAGGACGGCCACCCGGAAAAGCTGGCCGCGCTGGATAAGGCGGCGGAGCTGAAGCTCATCGACGGCTACTGCATCGGAGAACTCACCGCCCAACAGGCGCGCGTGTGGCTCCGCGAGACGGCAGAGACCATGCCGGGCGGGAGCGCCCGGTAAAAACCGACCCGGCGGCCGCGAGCCGGGGACAAAAACGCGGCGCACAACAAATCCTTTCGATGAAGGAGGCAACGATCTATGCAACGAACAAAAAGCAAACTCCTGAGTATCCTACTCAGCTTGGTGATGCTGCTCTCGCTGCTCCCCACCACGGCATTTGCGGCGGGCAATCCAGATCCAACTGCCGTTTTTGTTGACGGAGGTAAAAGCTTTTACAATAACAGACTTTATTACAAAAAAGGCGATCAGGACAAGAATTTCACCGGCAACGAAGGCGACTACATCGCCCACTATAATCCCGCCACCGGTACGCTGACGCTGAACGGCTACAGCGGCGGGAGCATCTCGGTGGGCGGAGTCAAATGTTCTGATATTACCGTCGTACTGATCGGCACGAACACCATCAATGATGGCAGCATTACAAGTGATATGGGCGGCGATATAACCATTACTTCGGAAAGCGGCGGCACGCTCACTATTACCAAAACAACAAGCGGCTCCAATCCCGCAATCGGTATCGAGACCGGCTTATCTGGCAGCTATACCACCGGCAATGTGACAATCAAGGGCAATGCCAAAGTGACCATCAATGTGACGCACAATGGCATGAGCACCTACGAGAAAGCATACGGCATTTTCGCAAAGAAAAACATCACCATCTCCGAAAATGCTTCTGTGGACATCACCTGTGCTACGCCAAACAATACGACAGGCGGTGGTAACTGCAACGGTCTGTATGCAGCTAAAGATGTGACCATCGACACCAACGGCACGATTAAGATCGACGTGACAAACGCCGGTAAGGATAAGGATAATGGATACAGCTACGGTGTTTATCATATGGGAACTGCGACCTTGACCAAGGTTGGCAATATGGAGGTCCAGTGGAAAAAAGAAGGCAACAGTACCCGCTACTCCGGCGGTGCCTTCACCAAAGGAGCGACCTTCAGCGACACAGACCATGCAATCAATGAGGATACGACCAACTGCTACGCCTCTTACCGCTACGGCACGTCCTATTATACGGTGACGGTCAAGAACGGTACGCTCACCGGCCCCGGCGTCAAGTACGCAAATGACAGCGGATATTTCCTTGCGGGTGACAAGGTGAACATTACGCCCGCCACCAAGAAAGGTAGGAGTGGGGAGGAAATTCCATTCAAAGAGTGGACTTTTTCGGATGTGATGCTCGACAAATCGACTACCACGGCGAGCAACTCCTTCACCGTTCCCAGCAAGGATGTCACCGTGACGGCGACGCACAGTCCCTTTGTCGGAACGCCGACCTTCACGCCCACCGGCACGACTGGCACCCAAGGAACACTCACCTTCAAAACGGTGGTAAAGGCGGATGCCGCATATGAGGGTTTCAGACTGGTGAAAGAGGGGAATGAGAACAATGAGAGTAGTTACAACCTTATCAATCCAGATACGACCTCCACATCCAGCCCGTATGAGTACAGCTATGAAACAAGCATTTATAGCCTAAATGAGGGCAATTACTATGTTGCCGAGTTACTGGATGGTACCTACTATCTGAGCGAGAAGTTCACGGTGAACTATGTCAAGCCGCGCCCCGAAATCAGCACAGACTGGTGGTTCAATCCTACGGTCTTTACCAGTATGGAAGAGGGCTACGTATCTGCTACAGGACGGAATCTTACCATCTCCAACAAGGGCGCGGTGGGCACCGGCGAGCTGACCATCACGGTGGAGGGCAAAAATCCCGATGCCTTCACGGTGAGTAAAAAGGTCATCGATAATATTCCAGCCGGCAAGAGTGCTATGTCCACTGTAAGCCCCGCAACGGGGCTGCCTGCCGGTAATTATACCGCCATCCTTAAGATCAGCGGCGACAATGTCGACCCGCTGAGCATCAATATGGAGTTCACCGTTAAGGGTGTGACCAGCTCTCTCATCGGGGATGTGAACAAGGACGGGGTGATAAATGGCCAAGACTTGCAACGCCTTTATGAGCATTTAAAGGGAGAAAAACTGCTACCAACAGAGGATGTTTCTCTCGGCGATGTGAATGGAGACAGCAATGTGAACGGCCAAGACTTGCAACGCCTTTATGAGCATGTAAAGGGTGAGAAGCTGCTCACCTAAGGAGAGAAGCGACGACAGGCTTTCTGATAACTTTTAAAGTGAGGTAAAAATATGAAAAAACGATTGATTTCGCTACTATTGACAGTGGTTATGCTGCTGTCTCTTGTGGTCGTACCGGCTAACGCTGCTCTTGTACCGGGAACCGGTACGCTGACGATCACACCTAACGTAACATCGGTTAAGGGTTCCGCTTCTGCGCCCATTGAAGTGATTTACACAATCAAAGTGACGCCTCCTGCAGAAGGGCCAGTAGGCGAGTTTCACTTCAATCTCAAAGCGCCCGATGGTATGACCTTAGCAGTTGCAGAGGGAGAGCAGGGCAAAGAGGGCTACTGGGTCAATCCAGCTCTCAACTATCATAAAACATACAACAAAGAAGGCATTTTTGAAACCTTTGAATATACCCCTGCTTCAAAATATTTTCAGGCATTCGGTACGAGTGCAAGCCGTAACATGACCGCAGAAGCCGAGATCATGACCATTAAGGCCACGATTGCGGCAGGCAAGGTGGGTGATTTTACCTTGACTGCCGAAAATGTGGGCATTAACAAAGACGGCACCGACAGCTATTCCGTTGACGTTAAAACCACCCCGGTCACTGTTACCTCCGCTACCTCCAGTGACCTGTCCGTTGCCATCGCCAAGCCCGCGACGGGCGGCACGCCGCAGGGCGACATCACTGAGACCGCGGACTACACCGGCAGCATCACTTGGGATCCGACCATTGCCGCTGGCGGAAAGTTTGCGGCCAGCACTGAGTACACTGCCAATGTGACGCTGACTGCCAAGGGCGAATATAAGTTTGCCAGCGATGTGAAACCCATCGTTGCCGGTGCGGACAAGGTTGAAAACGTGGTTGTTGGCCCCGGCGGCAGTACCCTCACCTTCAATGCCAAGTTCTCCGCGACCGGCACTGCGACGCTGACGGGGCTCCTCATCCCCGGGCTGACCGTGGCTGTCCCCACGGCGAAGCCCAACGAAACCCAGACCAAGTCCACGCCGATCGTTGTTTTGGGCGTCTATGACGATCCTAACATCTACAAGCACACTGTGGCGGCTACTTTGGAAATTGTCGGCACAGCCCCCAACGGCGTGACGCTGGAAGGCAACACTCTGAAGGTCACCAACAAAGCCGAGGCTTGCAAGGTTAGGGTTTTGGCTACCTTCGAGGGCAAGCACGACAATAAGGAAATAAACATCACCAAGGAACCTACAAAAGAAACCGAGATCGTTGCCACGGCTCCTGCCACAGGAACCGACATCACCATACCAAACGGCGGCACGGCCACCAGCGGCAATTGCAGCTACAAGGTCTATGACCAGTATGGCGCGGAAAAGACCGGAATCAGTGCGACATGGAAGATGGAACCCGAAACCGTTAAGGGTGTGACGTTTGTCCCCGCCAACGGCAGCTTTTCCGTGAATAACACTGCTGAGACGGGCACAGTAAAGCTGTACGCCGAGAGTGGTACGCTGAAATCCAATGAGATTACCTTCAACATCATCCGCGAGGAAAGCAAGCCTTCTGTGGTGACCATCATCGGCGCGGACAGCATGAATGTTCCCATTGTGCATGCACCCGGCGCAGACGGTTGGAATCATGAGACCTATACCGCCGAGGTCAAGGATCAGTACAATAATGTCATTTCCAATCCGGGTGTGGAGTGGAACGTCACCGGAGCTACCGGCGTGAGCATCGACAAAACTACCGGCAAGCTGACTGTCAGCAACAAGGCAAATGCTGGCAATGTGACCATTACGGCCAAGTCCGGCGATGCCACTGGCAACAAGACTGTGACCATCAACAAGGATGTGGCAAAGGCCACCCTTGTGAAGATTTTCGATCAGGCAGACGGGGACCCGGAAACCAGCCTCCTTATTCCCACCGGCACCGGCACGAACAATGTGGACTACACGGCCAAGGTCTATGACCAGTACGGCGTGCATATGCCCGGCGAGATGGTTCACTGGGCGCTCGACCCGCTCACGGTTACCGGCGTGGAGCTGGATGATACCACGGTTTCCGGCAGTGCTACCCTGAAGGTGGATAATACCGCCACTTCCGGAAACACCTTCAAGCTGAAGGCCACCACTGCCACCCTTGGTACCTCCGGTGTCAAGGAACTGGACATCACCCTCACCACCAAGACCCCGGCCTCCGTCACCACCGCACCCAAAGCCGTTGAAAACTTGAAGTATACCGGCGACGAGCAGGCGCTGGTGACTGCGGGCGCTGCCAGCGGCGGCACCATGCGGTACAGCCTGGACAATGGTGCTACTTGGAGCCCTGACGTCCCCACCGGCAAGAACGCCGGCACCTACACTGTGCAGTACAAGGTCGTGGGCGATAGTGACCACACTGACTACACTCCTACCTCCAACACCGTAAGCGTGTCCATCGGCCAAAAGGAAGTGACTGTTTCCGGCATCACCGCCGAGAACAAGGCGTACAACGGCAATGATAGCGCTACCGTTAATGCTGCCGGCGCGACCTTTACCGGCATTGTGAGCGGCGATAAGCTGACCATTACCGCCACCGGCACCTTTACGGATGCTAATGTGGGCAATGACAAGACCGTCAATCTGACTCGGGGTGCTCTGGGCGGTACCAGTGTTGCCAACTACACGTTGGCCACCATCGGCAACCAGACCACGACCACGGCCAGCATCACGGCGAAGGAAGTTACCCTCACCGGCGGCATCAACGCCACCGACCGCATCTATGTGAAGGATAATAAGACGGTTGACCTGACCAAGGGCGCTCTGACCTTTACCGGCCTCGCAACCGGAGAAGACTTGGATATTACCGTCCCCGCCACCGGCACCATCTCCGCTGCCGATGCAGGCAATGGCAAGACCGTGACCTACTCCGGCGTGACGCTGGCAGACGGCACAACCGGCAAGGCCAGCAACTACACCCTGAATGCCACCCTGCCCACCGTCACGGTGAACATCACCAAGGCAACCGCCCCCACGCTGTCGGATATTGCCGTCAGCCAGAAGTACACCGTGACCACCGGCGAGAAGGCAATCGGCGCGGTGATGCCCGCTGACGCAGGCACGCTGACCTACACCAAGGGCACCGCAAGCAAGACCGGCTCTGTGACAGTCACCAGCTGGGCTGTGGATACCACCGGTAAGGTGACCTACACCCTGTCCAGCGGCGCGGCTGGCAATACTGTCACCCTGCCCGTGACCATCGAATCCACCAACTATGCGGACGCCACCGTTAATGTGGTCATTACCCTTACCAAGCCTTCCTCCTCCGGCGGCGGCGGTTCCTACACCCCCGGCTACACCATTTCCGTGGATAAGACCGAGAACGGCACCATTACCGTTTCTCCCAAGTCCGCCTCCAAGGGTGACACCGTGACCATCACCGTGAAGCCCGACAAGGGCTACGAGCTCGAAATGCTCAAGGCGCTGGATAAGGACGGCGATGCCCTGAAGCTCACCGAGAAGAACGGCAAGTACACCTTCAAGATGCCCAGCGGCAAGGTCACAGTCAAGGGCAGCTTCGTTGAAGAGGCTCCGGTGCAGATTTTCAAGGATGTTCCCGTGGACGCTTACTACTATGAAGCGGTCAAGTGGGCGGCAGAGAAGGGCATCACGGGCGGCGTCGGCAACGGCCTGTTCGCTCCCAACCAGCCCTGCACCCGTGCGCAGATCGTCACCTTCCTGTGGCGTGCGGCCGGTTCTCCCGCTCCCAAGAACATGAGCAGCTTCACGGATGTTCCCGCTGACGCCTTCTATGCCAAGGCTGTTGCATGGGCGGTCGAAAACGGCATCACCGGCGGCACCGGCGACGGCAAGTTCAGCCCCGACGCTACCTGCACCCGTGCGCAGAGCGTGACCTTCCTGTACCGCGCGGCGGGCAGCCCCAAGGTCAGCGGCAGCGCTGAGTTCGGTGATGTGGCGACCAATGCCTATTACGCCGACGCGGTGGCATGGGCCGCCAAGAACGGCATCACCGGCGGCATCGGCGGCGGCCTGTTCGGCTCCGGCAACGACTGCACGAGAGCCCAGATCGTCACCTTCCTCTATCGCAGTGTGAAGTGATCCTCCGGGCATAACGCACAAGCAAAGCACCGAAAGGCGCGGCGGCATCGCCGCCGCGCCTTTTCCCAAAGATCGAAAACGGGCGGGCGGGACCCTTTCCCACTGAGCGAGGAGGCATATCCATGAAAAAACGAATCTTCCTGCTGGCGGCGCTGGCCGCCGGTCTTGTGCTGTGCCTCGCCGCTTGCGGGGAAACCAACGGAGACCCCATCACCGTCACCCTCTGGCATGTTTACGGAGGTGAGGTGAACTCACCCATGAACGTGCTGGTGGATGAGTTCAACCGCACCGTCGGGCAGGAGCAGGGCATCCGGGTGCGGGTGGACAGCGTCAGCAACAGCGGCGTTATCCACGAGAGCGTGCTGGCCGCCGCCTACAAGGATCCCGGCGCGCCCGAGCTGCCGGACCTGTTCGTGTCTTACCCAAAGACCGTGCTGGCGCTGCCGGATGAGAACATTCTGGCGGACTACCGGGACTATTTTACCGACGAAGAGCTGGAGGGCTACCTCCCTGAATTTGTTGAGGAAGGAACGATCCATGACCGGCTGGTCATTCTGCCGCTGGCAAAATCCACGGAGATCCTCTTTGTGAACAAAACGGCCTTTGACCGTTTCGCCGCCGAAACCGGCGCAAGCCTGGACGAACTGGCCACCTGGGAGGGGCTGTACGCCATGGCGGAGCGGTATGCGGACTGGTCGGGCGGCAAGTGTTTCTTCGTTCACGACTACCACTTCAACTATTTCCAGGTGGGGGTGGAGTCGCTGGGCGAGGACTTTTTCGACAAGAACGGCATTGCCTTCGGCCCTAAATTCGCCTACGCATGGGAGCCTTACGCCAGAGCTGCGCTGACCGGCGGACTGTGGCTGGGCAGCGGCTATGCCACCGAGCCGCTGCGCACCGGCGACGTGATCGCGTCCGTCGCCTCGTCCGCCAGCGTGCTGTACTATTCCGACGTGGTGACTTATGAGGACAACCGCACCGAGCAGGTGGAGATCGTCTCGCTGCCCTGTCCCATCTTTGAGGACGGAGAAAAGCTGGTCATGCAGCGGGGCGTGGGAGTCTGCACGGTAAAGTCCACACCGGAGCGGGAAAGGGCCTGCATGACCTTCCTGAAGTGGCTGACCGAGCCGGAGCGGAACGTGGATTTCGTTACATCTCTTGGATACATGCCGGTGACGAAGGAGGGCTTTGACCGCTACCTGCCTGCCGCCATCGAGACGCTGAGCGATCCCATGTATGTTTCGCTCTATGAAGCCTTTCTGAAAACGCGGCAGGACTACACGTTCTATGTGCCGCCCCAGCGGGAGGATTATCTCAATCTTGAGACCCACTTTGAAAAGGCGGTGCGTCTGCGCCTGGCGGCCGGGCGGGCCCAGTACCTGGAGCAAGGCGCGGACGCACTGGAGCCGCTGCTTCGTACCGTGCGGGAAGAGCTCCAAAAAAGCTATGGCAAGTGACAAAAACGGGAAGGGAGGGAGCTCCGTGCTGCTTTTGAGCGGGCGTCTGTCCAAAACTGACAGTTCAGCGGGCAACCGCAGTATTGGCGGCAGTCTGGTGCTGTACTGGCTGTGTATGGTGCTGGCGATGCTGGCTGCCGCGCTGCTTCTGCTGAGCGTGACGGGTGTCCTCTCCCGCACAGCACGCCAATTCGGAGAGACGGCGGCTTTGCAGCAGAGCAACACCGCCGCACTTTTTACTGCCCAGATGGATGCTCTCGCCGCGCAGGGCATTGAGCTTTCCGAAACGGTCGGCGGAGAGCTGGAGAGCTTTCTTGCCCACCGCGGTCTCTCCTTTGACGCGCTGAATGACGATCCGGCGCTTATCGCAGAGTTGGAATCTCTGCTGATCCCCGCTCTGGAAACCACCATGGCGGGCAGCACCTGCAGCGGCGTATATTTCTGTCTGGATGCCACAGCCAATACAACGCTGCCGGAATCCAAAACCTCCCGCATGGGGGTGTATCTCCGCTATTCCGGTCTGCGCTCTGCCCATCCCAGCGGCATCACAGCCTATTTCCGGGGGACGGTGGATGCTGCCCGGAAAAACGGCCTGCAGCTGCACAACCGCTGGAATCCGGAGCTGGACACGTCCCTGCTCCCCGGCTACCGGCAGGTCATGACGTGGGAGGGTGAGCGGCTCTCCGGCGGCTGCCTCTGGACGGGGCGGGTGCCGCTGCCGGATACCTGGGAAAGCGTGACGCTGCTGTGCGTTCCCGTGCGGGATGGGAGCGGAACGGTGCGGGGGGTCTGCGGCATGGAGCTCAGCGAGCTCTACTTCGGCCTGTCCCACAGCACGGTCCCCAGCTCCTACGGCAGCTTTCTGATGCTGCTGGCCCCTATGAACGGGGATACTCTCCTTCTGGATAAGGCCATGCTGGGCAGCACGGAGGGGACGGACCTGTCGGCCTCCGGTGAGATGAGGATCCGAAGCGGCCGGGACTACGACACCTTTATCTGGAACGATACGACCTATCTCGGAAAGTACCAGGTTATCCCCGGACGGCTGGCAGATGGCTATCCCCTGGCGGCGGTGACGCTGATACCGGAGAGCGGCTACCGCCACCGTGCCCAGACCGCCCGCATCAGCTGGATCCTTGGCTCCCTGGGCTTCCTTGCGGGGATGCTGGTGCTGGCCGCCGCCCTTTCCCGCCGCTTTGCCACGCCCATTGCCCAGGGCTTTGCGGCGGCCAGAAGCCAGGCGCAGGACTGGCAGCCCACGGGGATCCGGGAGATCGATGAGCTGACGGCCTACTTCCACAGCCGCCTGCGGGAGAGCCAGCCCGAGGCCGCCCTGCCCCGGCAGGTGGAAAGCCTTGTGTCCGAGCTGATCGACCGGGCAAAGGGGCTGACCGGTACGGAGCGCGTGATCCTGCGCTACTATGCCGAGGGCTATGCGGTCAAGGACATCTCCGGCCTGCTGTTCATCAGCGTGGGGACGGTGAAGGGCCACAACAGCCACATCTACAGCAAGCTGGGAGTGGATTCCTACGACAGCCTGAAAGCTTATCTGGATATTCTCCGGCGCTGTGAGCGGCTGGAGGAGCTGCTGCAGGGCGGCGGTAAATAATCGTACCGATGAAAAAGGCTGCCGGTTGGCAGCCTTTTTTCATATCGATAACGGACAGGAGGCTTTTCCTGCACCGCAGCGCCTGCCCAAATGGCGAACATCCCTATCAAAAGATGGAGGACGGAACAACCGTCCTCAATCATTTCCTTATTCAAAATTTCCAACAGGTGTCGTTTTCTTTTGTGCGTTCCGTCTATGACTGAGTCCTGTTTTTGCGGGTTTTGCCCCAAAACAGGACTTGGGCCTATATTTTTTTCCTGCGAAAACTGGTAGAGATAGAGTCAACAGAGCCGCAATCGGGAGAACTGCCGGAGAGGAGGAACTACACATGAAGCAGGTCATAAAGGAGGCGATGGGAGACTGCTCTACCATAGGGGAGTTTCGCTTTCTCCTTCGCTGTCAGGAGTGCGGCAGAACATGGTACAGCAGCCCCGTCCGCTTTTCCAAGGCCGACACAAAGCCGGAGACAGAGGGGATGCGCGCGGTGTTCCGGACGCTCTACGAGCGGGAACGGGCGGCTGCCCGAGAAAAGGCCGCGGCGGAAGCCTCAGAGATATTCAGCCAATGTCCTGTCTGCGGCAGACTGGTGTGCGACCGCTGCTTCCTGATCTGCGAGGATCTGGATCTATGCGCTGCCTGCGCGAAAGCATTGCAGGTGCGCGGCGATATCGTGGCAGGAGAAACTTCCTCCCCACGGGAGTTTCCTGCCGAATCAGCCGAAAGGATTTCAACAGAAGAAGATAAAACGACATGAGAAAACGGAAGCTTGCTGAGAGAATACTCTTTCCGCAAGGCAAACACAAATTATGGGAGAAAGGAACGTATCATGCAAGTAACACTCACCCATCTGCCGGATACGGCGGCGGAATTTGAGGCGTTGTCCCGCCGCACGCCGGAGGAGGTCTGCGCATGCTTCCTGTGCGCATTGAACCTATACATAAAGGACAAGGACGCGGGTGTGGCCGCCATGGACCTGCTGCGCGGGCCGCGTCCCATGACGCCTTATGACGCTCAATTTCTGCGGGACCGCCTGCGGGGCAAGGAGTATCTGCCCCTGGCCTACTTTGAGGGCGCAGCGCCGGAAAACAGCTATACCCCCACGCAGCCCTATGTGCTGAACGTCCTGCCGGATCCCCGCCCCCAGGACATGGAGCCGGGCTATCTCCGGCTGTTTCTCAGGACGGCAGGCGCGGATTCTCCCCGTCCCATCAAGCTGCGGCAGAAGCCCTCTACCGGGGAATGGTTTTTGTGGGAGTATTCCAGCCCCTTGAGCGGCATCCGCATCCCCGCCGCGCAGGACCCGTGGGCATGACGCGATGGGAAAGAGATGTTTGGCGCTGGTGCTGACGCTGCTGCTGGCACTCAGCCTGAGCGCCTGCGGCAGCCGGCCGGACACCACCGCTCCCCCCACCGGCAGCGGCGGAGAAAACGACAGCGCATCGCCCACACCTGCATCGCATGACACCACCTATTGGACTGCCGTGCGGCACGAGTCCTACAATCCCTCCTTCGGCCGCACGGAGGTCAGCGCCATGCCCACGGAGAAATGGTGGGCGGACCTCTATCTTAATGAGGACGGAACCGCGCTGTTCCGGGAGGCGCTGGGCTTTGGCTACGCCTCCTACCTGATAAACGCCGAATGGTGGCTGGGGGCGGACAATGCCCTGCGGCTGACCGGAGAGGATGATTGCGGAGACTTCGTTACCATGGACGGACGCAAGGAGAAGGATGGCTCCGTGATGCTGGAGACCCCTTACGGGAACCGTTTCTATTTTGAGCCGGCGGAACGGCCGGTTTCCGGCGGGGAGCTCTGTATGGCGGATCTGGAGGGGGCCTGGCGGATGAGCGCCGGTGAAGTGGAGGGCGACAAGTTCAGCCCGGAGGAGATGCATATGGCCTCTCTGCTGAACATTGAGCGCCGGTGGTCCGACGATGAGGGGTGCTATATCCTGCGTGCCGACTACTACAGCGCCCACCTTTTGGATACGGACGCTCCGGAATACGAGACGGAGGAGAATCTGCTGACGGAAAAGCTGGATGAGCCGCTGATGTACGGCCTTTCCAACGAGCTTTGGTCCGCTCGGCTCTACGCCGAAGACTCTGAGACGGAGTACTATGTCACACTGACAGACCGGAACACCCTGTACCTCCAGCAATACTATGAGCTGGACAATGCGCCGGCAGCCCGCACCGCCATCTATACACGCGAGGCGAGTCTCATGCCGGAGACGCTGACGCTGGCCCTGGCGGACGAACCTGACAAGTCGCTCATGTTCTACTGGCGGGACCCGCCTGCGGAGGTGGCAAAGCCGCTGGAGGCGCTCCCTGTGACCGTACTGGAGAAGGGCGGGCAGAACAAGCTGCTGCTGATAGGGCGCTGGTATGAGACGGATATCCAGTTCTGCACAGGCAGTGCCGAGCAGAATGAGGACGGCACGCTGGGAGAATGGATCACGGATACGGTGCTGTATGAGGGCACACTCCGGATTGACGAGCCGCAGTGGTTCTCTCTTACGATTCCGGAGAAAACGGCAAAGCTGTGCCTGTTCATGAAGCGGCCATGGGACGAGAGCTGGTTCACCTGGCCCATTACGGATCAGGCTCCGTTTTTTGTCAGCGGAGACACCTTCCTGACGGAGGCAGATTAGTGCCCCGCCGCCCTGACGGCGAAGCGGCAGTCATTGCAAGGAAACCATTTCAAACAAAACCAAACAGAAAAGGAGACAGGAACTATGGGACTCATTAAAGCGGCATTGGGCGCAACCGGCGGCGTGCTGGCCGACCAGTGGAAGGAATACTTCTATTGCGAGGCCATCCCCTCGGATGTGCTGGCGGTAAAGGGCAGGAAAAAGGCCACGGGCCGGTCCAGCAACAAGCACGGCGACGATAACATCATCACCAACGGCAGCGTGATCGCCATTGCGGACGGCCAGTGCATGCTCATCGTGGAGCAGGGCAAGGTGGTCGATGTGTGCGCAGAGCCCGGCGAATACACCTACGATATGTCCACCGAGCCGAGCATTTTCTCCGGCGATCTGGGCGATGGCGTGAAGAGCGTGTTCCAAAACATCGGCAAGCGCTTCACCTTCGGCGGCGAAGCCCCCAAGGATCAGCGCATCTACTATTTCAACACCAAGGAGCTGACGGGCAACAAGTACGGCACCCCCAGCCCCGTCCCCTTCCGGGTGGTGGATCAGCGGGCTGGCATCGATCTCGACATCGGTATCCGCTGCTTCGGCGAGTACAGCATCCGGCTGAAAAACCCGCTGCTGTTCTACACCAACGTCTGCGGCAACGTCAGCGAGGACTACAAGACGGAAAATATCGCCGGTCAGATGAAAACCGAGCTGCTGACCGCTCTTCAGCCCGCGTTTGCAAAGATCAGCGAAATGGGGATCCGCTACTCCGCCCTGCCCGGCCACACGCTGGAGCTGGCGGACGCACTCAACGAGCAGCTTTCGAGCAAGTGGCGCGATCTTCGCGGCATGGAGATCGTCTCCTTCGGCGTTTCCAGCGTGAAGGCCAACGAGGAAGACGAGCAGATGATCAAGGAGCTGCAGCGCAACGCGGCCTTCATGGATCCTACCCGCGCGGCGGCGCACCTTGTCGGCTCGCAGGGCGACGCGATGAAAGCGGCAGCCGCCAACACCGGCGCAGGCCCCGCCATGGCCTTTATGGGCATGGGCATGGCTGGTCAGGCGGGCGGCATGAACGCACAGAACCTCTTTCAGATGGGTCAGCAGCAACAGATGCAGCAGCAACAGATGCAGCAGCAACAGATGCAGATGCAGCAGCAGGCGGCGCAGCCCGCTCCCGCTCCGGCTCCCGCCGTACAGGGCTGGACTTGCAGCTGCGGCCAGAGCGGCATCACCGGCAACTTCTGTCCCAACTGCGGCAGCAAAAAGCCCGAGCCCAAGCCTGCCGGCGATAGCTGGACGTGCTCCTGCGGTGCCACTGCCACCGGAAAGTTCTGCCCCGAATGCGGCAGTCCCAGACCGGCGCCTGCCGTGGCGGGCTGGACCGGC
>ENA-UOJK01000991-UOJK01000991.1-human-gut-metagenome-genome-assembly--contig:-C116-NODE-991-length-21620-cov-23.543195_pt1 | contig 21620 bp, 20 predicted proteins | sample MGYA00242348_ERZ723895 | MGnify/ENA metagenome assembly ERZ723895
GCAGTTTTTTCTCGTACAGTGCCTGGGCATAGTCAAGCACCTGCTGGGCGGTATAGCCAAACAGCCGATTCCCGTCCCGCTGAAGCGAAGTCAGGTCATAGAGCTTGGGCGGCTGGGTGGATTTCTGCTTCTTTTCCACGGACTGCACAACAGCCGCCTGCGTGCTGCAGGCGGCTGAAAGATGGTCGGCAGCTTTTCGGTTCTCACACCGTTCACTCGCTGCGGTAAACTTCCCGCAGTCCAGCACCACCGTATAAAACTTTTCCTTTTTAAAATTGGAAATGGCAGTTTCCCGGTCTACCACCAGGGCAAGGGTTGGGGTCATAACTCTGCCGATGTTCAAAGTTTTCCGGTACAGGGTAGAAAATAGCCTGGTGCCGGAGATGCCCACCAGCCAGTCCGCCTTGGCACGGCACAGGGCAGCTTGATACAAAAGGTCATAATCTGTGCCGGGGCGCAGGTTCTCAAATCCCTCCCGGATTGCAGAATCTTCCATACTGCTGATCCACAGCCGTTCAAAGGGTTTCGTACATCCGGCATGGTCATAGACCAGCCGGAAAATCAATTCCCCCTCACGCCCCGCATCCGTAGCGCACACAAGGCTTTCCACATCCGGGCGGTTTATCAGGGAAACCAGCACCTCATACTGGTCTTTTTTATCCGGTGCCACTGTGTATTTCCATTTTTCCGGGATAATGGGCAGATCTTCATAGCACCACTTGGAATACCGGGCGTCATAAGCGTCAGCCGCTACCAGCCCGATGAGATGCCCCACGCACCAGGACACCACATAACCGTTTCCCTGCAAATATCCCTGTCCACGTTCCTTTGCGCCCAGCACGGCGGCTAAACTCTGCGCCACGCTGGGCTTTTCTGCAATTACTAACTTCAAGCCGTTTTCCTCCTTTCGCTCATCAGCTTTTTGTAGCAGATACCCACACAGCGCCGCCCCTTGCCATAACCACAGTCATAGCAGGGGGAATCGGGGGCAGGTGCCGGCCTTTCCTCCGACGCCTGCCGCCCAGCGGGTTTCTGCTGCATCATCCGTTCCAGTCCGGGGTTATCAGAAAACAAGGTCATCGTCGCCCTCGATGGGAATGTCCTCGTTATCTTCTTCATAAAGCCTGCGCTGTTCGGCTTCTTCTTCCTCGGAAAGTTCCTCCTGACCTGCATCCTCGCCGGTTGCTTCCTCATCTTCGTTGACGGTAGGCTCCTCCGGCCCCTCAAACTCAAAATCGTCGATGTCCTCGGCATCATCCAGATCATGCTTCGGCTTATAAACCTTGAAATAGTAGCCCAGGCCGCCAGCCGCCAGCGCAGCCACGATCACAAGGAACATCATGCTGTTGTTACTCTTGGGGGCGGGCTGCTCCGGTTCGGTTTCCGGCGTTTCCGGTGCTGACGGTTCCTCCGGCTCGGCAGGAGCGGCGGGTTCCGGCTCTGACGGTGCGGTCGGTGTGACAGTCTGGCTGTCCGTGTCTTTTTGTGCCAGCGCCATCAGGTCGCTTTCCGTTACGGCATTGAGGAAATACACATTTTCGCCGTCACGCTGCTTGTCGATGATGAGGTAAAACACGTTTTCATCCGGGGTCATAATGGTATAAAACTCCTTGCCCTGTTCATCGGTAGCGTTATCAACCACCGTGGCGCTGCCGTCCGGGGTAAACGGGTTATCCTCCGTTTCCTCTATGGCAACCGGGCTTACCGCAGACGGGTCTTTTCCGGTATCCGCTTTATTTGAGGAAGAAGCAGTGCTGCCGGTAGGCTTTGCCGTCTGCCCGGTAGAGGCAGCCCCGCCAATGCCAGACTGTGAAAGCGTGGTGCCGGTGCCCACACCCGTGGGTGTTGTAACCGTTGATGCAGGAACAGACGGACTTGTGGGAGAACTGGAAGTCTTATTGTTGTCTTTTTTCAGTTCCTCATAGTAGGGATTGTTAAGCTGGGTCATGCGGCTTTTATTCCCGGCACGGTCAGTGGCCTGGATCGTGATCTGCTCATAATTGTCCGCATAATCTTTCAGGCGAATATCCAGAGTGCCATTATTCAGTTTGGAAAAAGAATTGCCGCAGACGTAGATTTTATCCACGCCGGAGAGGTCGTCGCTTGCTTCTACACGGAGCAGTTCGCCCTCAATTCCCGCACGGATTGTCGGGGCTTCCCGGTCAAAGACCTCAATGTAACGGTTCTTGGTGTGGGACTTTCCGTTTTTATCGGTCACGGTCACATAAATAGTGCAGTTTTCGGAGATTTCCAAGAATACCTTGTCCTTATCCACCAGATCGTCCGTCAAATCAATCCAACTTTCACCGCTGTTGATTTTGGCTTCCACGGTATCCCATCCGGTTTTATTGACATCCTTAATGCGGATTTCCACGGTTGCCCGATTGGTGTACCAGCCATCCGGGGCAAGAATGGAAATGGTAAACTTGGGGTCAGCTACTTCCGTCTCCTTGCCCTCGCATTTTGTCAGGTCATTCTTGCAGATCACGCAGCCTGTATTGACCGCACCAGCGGTACACTTATCGGTACAGGTGCATTTTTCCGGCTCGGCAGGCTGTTCCGGCTCCGTGGGCGTATCCGGCTCCGTAGGCTGCTCCGGCTCCACCGGTGTATCCGGTACTTTCCCAATGCACTGTGCCCGGTCAGACTGGCAGACGGCGCAGTCAGGATTCACCGCATCCTCCTGGCACAGAACCGTGCAGACACAGGCTGTCGGTTCTCCTGCCGGGGGAGCGGTACACAAATCCATATCGGCAGCGCAGGCGGGGCACTCGGTATTGTGATCGTCCTTGGTGCATTTCTTCTCGCAAAAACAGGGTAGTGTGTTCGGTTCTGCCGCCTGCCCTTTGCAGGCATCGACATTTTCTCTACACACCGGGCACTCCTGATTGGGAGTTTCCACAGAGCATTTCGTGTCACAAATGCAGGCAGGCACATCGTTGCCCGATACGTCCTGCGCCGCAGCCATGCCCAAAAGGGGCATTGTTAAAAGGAAGATGGAGAGCATCATGCAGACCATTCCGGTCAGCCGCTTACTCCGCTTCATGTTCAGATTCTTCATGTTCGCTATCCTCTCTTTCCATAAAATCAGGCGTCCCGGCTTTAGATCCACGGAACGCCTTGATAAATGCTGCCAGTTCCTCCGGGGCTACATCCAGCCCACGAACCATACCAACAATCTCCATATTTTCCAGTTCAGTCTTTTGCTGTTCCAGTTCCCTAAGCCGGGTCTGCTGGACAGCGATTTTTTCTTTTACCTTGTCGATCTCCGACAAGACTTTCTGCAACTTGTTACTCAAGTCAAAACCTCCTTTTGCTTTTTCCAGCCGGTCGGATCATAATTGCAAAAATCCGGGACCGCCCGGAAAAGACGCTTATTATTCACCCAACGCTGTAATTTCCTCGTAATCGGCGGGGCCGTGGCTTTTTCATAGATCATCACATAAGGGTCATATCCCATGTCACGCAGAGTATAAATCCGGTACAAATCCTGCTCGTGGCTGCTCCCGTAATTCGTCAGCACATAGACCCGCCGTTTCCGGTAATCCTTTACATTGGTTAATTCCGCAAAACGCTTAAAATAACCGGTCAAATCATCTTCTGGATTATCCCATGCAAAGTGCAGCATCTTTGTTTTAACACGGTTTAGTGCATCCACTTTTTCCGGGGTAATCAGACGCACATCAAGCCCCTGTGTAAAATCCACGGTTGCCTTGCTGTCTGCAAGCTGGCATAAAAGGTTTTCCCAGTCCGGACAGGCTAAGAGGTTTGCATCTAACAATTTAATTTCCTTTTCCCCAGACCAGAATTCGGAGAGGTCTGCCACCGCTACCGCTTTTCGTCCCTCTTTTTCTCCCACAATACAGAACCCGCAGCCACGGGGACAGCCCCGTGACAAAAAACCGTAGGCAGATCCCAAAAACTGCGGGTATAGAGTATAATCAGGCCGAGTGTGTTCAACTTCCCACGGGAGCCGGTTCTTCAGACCATATCCGGTGCCTCCACGGACAATCTCATCTGCATGGATGGTTCCGGCATAATCTTTGGAATAGCTGTCAGTGAATACACGGCTCATATAGACAAGATCATAATGTTTCCTGCCATCATGCCATTCCACAGAATCGCCTCTTGCCTTGTGATAAGCAGAGAGTTTCATCAGGCACAAGTTCGGCCACCTGTGTCCATCTACATCAATCAATCCTATTTTAATCGAGATCATCTCCTTAATTTAATCTGCCTATGGCGTAGAAATGCTGCGACCAATAGCTGCTGTCAGTCCTTGCGTACTGAATCGGATTGCCGCAGTGAATCATCATATTATTACCGACGTAAATCCCCACATGGCTCACCGGCCCAGGGGAGTTATAAGTGCCGGTAAAGAAAATGATGTCGCCGGGTTTGGCCTCCGACATTGGGATATGGGCGCATTGGTTATAAATGCCCTGGGCTGTGGTGCGGGGCAGGTTGTGGACACCGCTGTGCGTGTAAACATAGCAGACAAATCCGCTGCAATCAAAGCTGGTACTTGGAGAAGAACCGCCCCAGACGTAGGGGAACCCTAAATATTTTTCAGCTTCTGTGATCAGTGCGGCAAAATCAGGATCAGCCAGGGCTTCCCCCGGAATGTCGTAATCTTCACCGGCGCTTTCATTGGCGTAAATATCGCCGCCGAACAGATAGGGTTTATTCCCTTTTAAGGAAAGCGTGGCCGTATAGCGTTTTTTCTGCTCCTCGTCCAAGTTCTCCAGAGCAACCGCCCCGAATCCTTTGTTTCTAAGGGTCACATAGAGGATGTAATACTCATATTCCTCCTCATCCTCCGTGGTTTCCCCGGTTTCCGGGTCAGTGGAAGTAACCGTGCGGGTTCTGATCTCCACCACCTCACGGGTGGTCAGGCTGTATTGCCTGTCAAACATGGCTTCCAATTCTGCCTGCACCTGGGCAGGCGTAAAAGCGTCAAACTTTGCCGTCAGATAGGAAATCAGTTCATTGGGGTTATGTCCGATGCTGTCCACATCGTACCGGTATTCATCATAGCCAGAGTGGGTGCGCTCGATGTTTGCCAGTTCATTTTGCAAAGCAGTTTCCAGAGCGGTGTAATTGGCTTCCGTTTGAATGATGTCAGGATCTTCCGAAGTGTAGGAAGTTCCCAGCACGGCGCTCATGGCTCCGTCCATCATTACAGAGCAGGAAGAAAGGGACGAAAACACCATAATAATCAGCATGGCAATCGCACCAGCCATCACCAGCCCGCCCTTATGCTCCTGTACCACAGTCGCCACAGTCTGACCGATGCTGCCAAACATATCCTTTGCTTTCTGAACAACCGCCGAACCCTGTTTCTCCGCTTGCTTTGCTTTCCGAAATTCTTTAGCATACTGGCGCTTAATCCGCTGTTTCTGAATAAGCCGCTTGACCATGCTTTCCTGCAATTCCGGGTTATCACGGACAGCGGCATGGTAAGCGGCGCTGACATTCGCCCGATTGACCTGGGCTTCCAGTTTCTCCACCCGCTTATAAGGGGCGTTCTGCCGATACTTACGGATTTCATGGCTGGCGAGAGCAGCGGCCCCCTCAGACGCAAGTTCTGTCCGGTGGGCGGCTTTTGTGCCCACGTTTTCCTCCTCGACCTGATGAAGTTTGGAGTGGACGCCGGCACTGGCACTCTGTACCATACGCCTGCCCGCTTTTTTCGGCAGGGCTTCCTGACCACGTTTTTTCTCCACTTCCTCAAACCGGAGCGTGTGCTTCAACTTGCTTTTTTCGGGGTCAAGTTCTTTTTGCAGGCGCAGCTTTTTCTTCTTAGGCACTTTCTTTTTCGCTTTTTCCAGATTCGTGCCCAAAACCTCCGCCTTGTGTTCCGCACGGGCAGCCCGTTCCTCCGGGGTGAAATTCAGCCGTTTGCTGCGCTCCACATCGTCAGCATCGTAGATGTTGGCTTTTTTCTTCATGGCAGACCTCCTTATGCTGCCAAGTCCGCAGGCTTCGTGGTCATAACCCGATACAGCTTCGTATCCGTGGGGAATTTATCGACAAAGGGTATGATCTTATCCCCAAAGAACAAAAGCCCCTCACCGGCATCACTGTTCGTGATGTGCGCCAGTTCCTGGGGCGAGATGCCAAGACGCTGTGCCAGAATGTTCCGGTCACTGGCTGCCTGGTTCAGCATCAGGATAAAATCGCTGTTTTCCAGGATATTTTCAATCTCCGGGCTTTCCAACAAGTCTTTCACATTTTGAGTCAGAGCCGTCGGGATGCCGTTCCATTTTCGGAATCTCTTGTAAATTTCTGCGGTGTAGGCAGCCGTCTGCGGCTCCTTTAAAAGCAGGTGGAACTCATCTAAGTAGATACGGGTGGTCTTTCCGGCATAGCGGTTCACGGTGGTACGCTGCCAGATGTTATTCTGGACAGTCAACATACCGGGCTTTTTCAGATTCTGCCCCAGACCGCTGATGTCATAGCAGGCCACACGGTTATCAACATTGACGTTGGTTCGGTGGTTCAGATAATTGAGGGAACCAAATACATAAAGTTCCAGTGCCGTAGCAAGTTCCTGTGCCTGTTCTTCCTGCTGTGCCCGCAGGCACTCATACAAATCACCCAGGATCGGCATATTCTCCGGTCTGGGGTCTTTGATGAGCTGGCGGTAGATTTTGGGGATACAGCGGTCAATGACCGATTTCTCAATGGGCTTCAAGCCGCCCTGGGCGGCGGACAAAATCAGTTCACAGAATGACATGATAAAGTCCGCTTTCATCAGAAGCGGATTCTCGCCGGTATTCGTGGTCAAGTCTACATCCAGAGGATTGATATAATCGTGACTGTCCGGGGCAAGCCGGATCACCTGTCCCGAAAGCTGCTGGCACAGGGAAGTATATTCATTCTCAGGATCGAGGAACAAAATGTCATCCGTGGTATGCAGATAGACATCTGCCGCTTCCCGCTTGCAGCTAAAGGATTTACCGGAACCGGGAGTTCCAAGCACCACTCCGTTGGGACACTTGAGCGTTTTGCGGTCAGCCAGAATCATCCGGTTTGTGGTGGCGTTTAACCCATAGTAAACGCCTTTGGGCTGGAACACCTCACAGGCACGGAACGGCAAAAAGATTGCCGTCCCGCTGGTGGTAAGCCCACGCTGGATTTCCACCTGGTTGATACCGATGGGCAGCGCAGACACAAAACTCTGTTCCTGCTGATAGTCCAGCCGGATCAGATCGCAGTTCTGGGTATTGGTAATGCCGTTTGCGGAGTAAATCAGATTTTCCAGCTTCTGACGACTGGCCGCCGCATGGACAACCAGGATCGTAACCATAAACATTTTCTCGTCATGGTTCTGCAAATCCTCCAAAAGTTTCTGGGCTTCCTTGCCGAATGTCACAAGGTCGGGCGGCAGGATGTCCATATCAAAGCCAGAGCGGACAGCCCGTTTCTGTTCGTCAATCTTTGCCTTGTCCAGATCACTTAGCTTGCGCTTGACCGCTTTCAAGGCGGCATTCTGGTCGAGGGCTTTGGCATGGATGCTGACGATCTGACTCCCCTCTATGTTCAAAATGCTGTTTAACAGCGTGTCATACAGTTTGGTTGCCCGGATCTGCAAAAAAGAAACCGCCCCGAAAGATGCGCCGGAACGGAAATAGCGCCCATCCTTGAAGAAGAATGAGCTGGGGGCAATATAGTCTTTGCTGGACAGCCCTGTGTGCTTTAAGGAATCCCAGTTAAAACGGAACTTCCGGTTTTCTTCCAGATGCAGGCACCTATGGAGAAGCGTCAGCCGCTCATAACCGTCCATCGGATGTGCGGCAACCGTCAGGGAGCGGAAATGTCCCACCACATCATTGTCGATCTGCTCTAGGCGGGAACGGGCCTGCCTGATGCCGTCTGTTTCAATGGTATAGGTCAGGCAGATACGGCGCTCATACCGGCTTTTGGAAACCTGCCGCACCAGCATATCACTGTACTCCTTTCGGATTTCATCGAACTGGTCGCGCTGGGGATTAAGGGCAAGCATCTTCCGGTATTCCACCAGGTCTGCCGGGTAGCAGATCACGGAAAGTTCAAAACCCACAGACGGCCCGAAATAGTTGACCAGTTTGCAATAAAGCTCAAACAGAACCGCCTTTTCATCGTCAGACGCTTCGGCATAGTTGATGTCATCGCAGAGGACGCTTTTACTGTAAAGCCGGTTTGTGATGCGGCAGATGCCGTCCGGGTACATTTCTTCATAGGGAATGGTCTGTTGGGCGGTCTTTGCAATTTTACCCTCTTTTTTTGCCCGCCGGATTGCCTTTTCCACACGCCTTTTGTCGGCGGCGGTCAGCTTGGTGTCGGGCCGGATCACGAGATGTTCCCAGCCCACGGCTGTTCTTGCCGGTGGTTTTGTTCTGAATGGAAACAAGTTGTTGTACCTCCTTTTCATAGCGTGCCTGCCGCTCCAGGGCGGCAAACCGATTGTTGGTCTGGTAAGGTCTGGCCGCCGGTGCGAGCAGCCGGACACGGATGATATTTTTCAGAATCTTTTCCAAAGGCTGCCCGTTCTTCTCATACAGCCCGAACAGCATAAAGGGTGCTGCCAGGGCAATCAGAAGAAGCAGGGCAAGGTCATTCCCCAGGGAGTGCCGGGTCAAGAAATAAGTTCCCGCTCCTGCAATTCCGCCGAGGGAAAAGCAGGCAATCTGGCGCTTAGTCAGCCCAAAAGCCACCTTGTCCTTAACCTCGGTCAAGTCTTTGGTAATCGTCACATAAGCCAATCAAAACCCTCCTTTCTCAAAACTTAGTGTGCGTTTAGGATGCTTTTCGCTACAGAGCCGGTCTTAAACAAGCTGAAGCACAGAAGCACCGTGTAGGCAGCGCAGCTCCAGATGGAAGCCTGCAAATCCCCGCCCAGGGAAAGAGCATTGACCAGCACGGCATAAATGCCGACGCAGATCATGATTAAGAAGCCTTGCAGCCCTAGGGCGGCAAGCCCCCGGACGTAATTGGTGCCGATGTTGCCCCATTCCCGGTTCATAAAGGTGGCAAAGGGCAACGGGCCGACACTGGCGTAAATATAAATTTCAATCATCCTGCCATACAAAATAACCGTGATGATAAGCCCCATCGCTTTCATGGCAAAGGATACGACCCAGGTTTCCAGCATCAAGGCGAACAGATCTCCAAGCCCCGTGGCCTGAAGCTCCGTCGTGATGTTGGCGATTGCAGAGGAAATGTCGATGCTGGCGTTGGTATCTATGACACCGGCACTCCTTTGAACCATTGTCTGCGCAACCTGGAAAATCGCCATGATGAAATCAAAGGTATGATTAACGATGATTGCCGCCGCCGCTGACTTGAACGCCCATTTGAAGAACATAAAGGTATCAATGTCGTGCATATTGTTCTTCTCGATAATCATGGAAATCAGTTCATAAGTCAGGACGGCGGCGATCACAAGCCCCGCTATGGGGACTACCACATTCCTGGACAGCGTAAGAATAATGGAAAAGACGCTGGAATTCCAGGACTCCGGCGTCTTTCCCACTTCGGTTGCGATTGTGGCAACCTTGCTGTTGACATCGCTAAACATACTCGACAGATTGCCAGTGATGGCCCCGATTAAGAAGTCTTTCAGCCACTGTTAAATGGCGTCGATTATGCTTTGCATAAGCCGCTACCCGTGCCGATTAGACGGTAATCAGGCTGGACAGCAGCGGAACCACCTTCAGGCCGAGAAGCATAATACCGCCGCCCGCCATGAGCTGCTTGACACCCTGGCTTTTGGAAGCAGGGTTGTCGGCCCCGTAACCTTCCATAAGGTTGACCACACCCCATACGCCAACGCCGCCGCCCAAGGCAACAACCAGAGTGGACATCGTAGAAACAGCAGTCGTAAAGAAACTCATAAATAAAATCCTCCTTGAATTTGAAAATATGTTGGTTCGTTGTCGGTTTGATTTTTGGATTGGAGAAATGTTCTTCCAGGCTCTGCACGGATGGGCGGACGGATATGCTTTTTCATCCGAACCGCCGTTTTAGAAAACTCCGGGCAGATCAGGACTTTTGCCTGGGAACGGTCACAAAAGGCGGCCATTGCGCCATAAGAAAAAGCACCGCTCAATGCCTTAGCTATCGTTTCCAATACATTAACTGCTTCATCATAAAATCCCATTTTGACCTCCCGTGTAATGAATTGCCGGTATCCGGCTGTTTTTGGTAAAAAGAAAAAGCCCCACCGATTTCAAAGCCCGCAAAGGGCATCGGTGGAGCCTTTAGGCAGCCGCTTGGTGCTGTTTTATCTCTCCGAGGTCATAGACCTCAAATTCTTCTTCCGGCTTGACTTTGAGCCGGTGTTGCAGATATGCCTTTACATCAAAGGCAAACTTGGGATTGGCATCTGCTGTGTACTTGTACTGGGGATGCTTCGTCAGATCGTACTTCTTGGAGTAGAACGGACGGACGCCCTGCACCTGGACGATGCAGCGGCTGGAGGGCATGACGGCCAGCTCATCCACGCTCATCAGTTCCTTGCCCAGTTTCTGATAGTTCAGACCGTAGGTGCGCTGGGCACCACGGGAATCACTTTCATTCATGGTATCAATGGTTTCTTTGCCCAAAAGCCCGGACACCATCTTTAAGCTGCTTTCCTCTTTTCCGCCCAGAAACAGCATGGTCGAGCAGCACCCGGCAACGGTTTCCGCATTGTCCTTATACATTCCTTTAAGCTGACTGAACGTCTGGAGGACGATGTGGGCGGATATATTCCTTGACCGGATCACGGAAACCAAATGCTCCCAGTTCGGGATTTTTTGGTTGGCGAACTCATCAAACAGGCAGGTTACATGAACCGGGAGCCTGCCATGATAGACTTTCAACGCCCGGTCGCACAGCACGTTGAACATCTGGGAGTACATCATGGCTGAAATGAAGTTGAACGTCGGGTCGGTATCGGAAACCACCGCAAAGAGGGCGGTTTTCTCATCGCCCAGCTTTTCAAGCCCCAATTCATCATAGGACATCATCTCCCGGACGGCGGCAATGTCAAATGGGGCTAATCTGGCTCCGCAGGAAATAAGTATGCTTTTTAGAGTTTTGCCCGCCGCCATCTTAAATTTTTTATATTGTCTTGCTGCAAAATGGTCGGGATTGCGCTGTTCTAACTGTTCAAACAGCAGGTCAACCGCTGATTTAAAGTTTTCGTCATCCTCCCGGCATTCGCAGGCGTTGAGCATATCCAGCAGGGTATTCATGTTGCGCTCCTCGGCTGGGGCTTCATAGTAGATATAAGCAATCAGCGCCTGATACAGCAGAGCTTCCGCTTTCTCCCAGAATCCGTCCCCGCCTTTGGCTTCTCCCTGGGTATTGGTCATAATAACCGTGACAAGGGTGAGAATGTCCGTTTCACTATGGAGATAGACAAAGGGGTTGTAGTGCATGGAACAGGAAAAATCAATGGTATTTAAAACCTTGATTTTGTACCCGCCACGCACCAGTGCCCGTCCAACTTCCTCGATAACCGTGCCTTTTGGATCGGAGCAGACATACGATGCGTTCATCTGGAGAAGATTGGGCTTGATGTGGTAGCGGGTCTTTCCTGAACCACTCCCCCCAATGACCAGTACATTCAGATTGACGTTTCTCTTTTCGGGATCTGCAATTTTTCCCAGCGTCAGACGTTCCGTTTCGGACAGCAGGATATTCTGCGAAAAGTCCGGGTCGATGAACGGCTCAATATCTTTTGCATTTCCCCATCGGGCAGTACCATACTCCGCACCACGCCGGTATTTCCGGGCATTCTTGGATTTCTGGTACACGATAAACCACAGCAGAGCGCCGCAGGCAGCCCCAACCAGCAGGTCAAAAGGATGCAGGCTGGGCAGGGGATTGGTAAAGGCTTCCCCGATTTTGAGGAACGCCCCAAAAATCCGATCCAGCACATCGCCGCCGGATGCCATACGGTACGCCTGCCCCAACTTGGTAGCCATCAGGCCGACCAGGATATACGGCAAAGCCGCTTTTAGCAGTTCGGAAGTATTTATTTTCGGCAATTTCTTCATCTGTCCACCTCCTGGCTCTTGTTCCGGGAGAGGGACTTTGCCATATCTTTGACCACTTCCTGGAGCTTGGAAAGCTGCTTGCGGATGGACGGCTTCTCCTTAGACTGGTTTTTCACAACTTTACCGGAATATTCCCGGAATGCCGCCGTCAGTGCATCGGCATCCTTGCTCTTGAAAAAGACCAGATACCGGGGCGGTTGGGTGGAAACATCCTTTTTGAGCGCAAAGTCAACGCCGTATTTCCGGGCAACTTTCTCAAAAGACTTGATGTTGCCGTCCGTGATTTCGATGTTGCTGACCCCAGCACCCTGCCGGACAAGGTGTTTCACACTCTGTTTGCCCTTGTAGACCTTGGGATTTTTCTGCTTCTTCTCCATCTCCGCAAGGGCTTTCAGGAGTGCGGCTTTCAGCACATTGGCGGTCAGCTTGGTGGCCTTGATGCTAATCGCCACCGATTTGTTTTCAACTTCTTCCTGCAAACCTCATCACTCCTTTCTCTGGCAGGAATGCTGAAAAAGGAAATGGTCTAAGGCGGAACCGCCAGCCGGTGCAGCAGAAACAGTGTCAGCCGGTACAGGTAATCAGGCATCAGCCCTCCACCTCGTTTTCTCCCTGCGCATGGATTTTCAGAATGCCATCCAGAGTAGTGGCGGTAATGCCCAGCCGCTGCGCCACAGCTATATCGTTTTTGACGGACTCGTCAACTTCGTCCCCGCAGACGATCAGCACATGGCTCCGGCGCAGAAGTTCACGTCCAATATCAATGCCGTCCTTGTATTCGGCAGGAATGGAATCACGCAGGAAGTGGGGAAGATAGAGAACCGGGCAGATTGGGGTAAAACCGGCTTCATAGACTTTGCGGCAGTATACCGCCGCCTGGTCAATGACGGTAAACTCGCCGCCTTTCCAGACGGCTGTAATGTAGGCAAATGGCTTTTTCATGGGGAAGCTCCTTTCTCCGGCTGTGCCGGGTAGCAAACGAGCAACCCCGTGTCAAGAATGAAAATGAACGCACACCGTGCGTTCTTGACACAGTGCTGCTCATTCGCATTTTGGCAGTTAAGGGGGCTGGCCAGGAACTGGCGTAGCCGCCCATAGGTGATTATGAAAAAAGCAGTTACCCGCCGCCGTAAAGGTCATGGTTGACCAAAGCTGTGTAGTAACTGCTGATAGTGGTAGGGGCATTATACAAGGCGGTAAGCAGATACGCCCGGATGTTTCGGACTTTGGTGGTATTGGATTTCAAACTGCTCACCACATAGCTGATATGCTCCGAATTGAGTTTCAGCAGACGGCTTTTTACGACCTCTAAGGGGAAGTCCTGGCCGCCTATGCGGATCATGTGCTTTGTGCTGCAAACCGTATCCACCATGATGTCAACAATCTCGTCCAGAATGTCAGCATCATAGCCGAGCTGCCTGCGAGTGATGTCGTACTCAATATTTTCCATGATTATCTGGCGATAGACACGCATCGTATCCATCGCATCTGCCGCAGGCGATCTATCTTCCGGCAGCCCCTTGGCCGGATAGATAGATGGTTCAGTATCACTCAATTCAGTATCTTTTATCTCAGTATTATTAGAGGCCGTTTTTTGGAAGTCTTGACTTCCAGAATGCGGAACTTTAGACTTCCGTTTTTCGGAAGTCAAGACTTCCGCATTCCGAACAAAGTTCTTAACGTAGATTTTTGTCGGCTTTCCCTGGCCTTGCTTTTTGCGCTCAATCAAGCCTGCCTTATCCAGTTCCCCAAAAAGGGAAACGGCTTTGGTATGCCCGCAGCACAAATATTCCAAAGCATCCTCCAGGGTAAAGAAAATGAATACCCGGTTGTATTCGTCCAGCCAGCCATTCCGAACTGACAGCCCCATACGGTCAAGCATAAGCCCGTACAGGATTTTGGCGTCGGAAGATATGCGCCGGTAGCTGGGGTCAGTGAACAGCACTTTGGGTATCCGGTAAAAAGTGAACTGTTCCGCTTCATCTCCGTAGAAGTAGTCCAGCATGGCAAGGTCTGGCATAGGGTTCCACCACCTTTCCGCAGGCGGCAAACCTAAAAATGGGTACGAAAAAAGGACACCATTCCGAAATAGTGTCCTTTCTTGTGCAATTTGCTAAAAACCCGTGTCCTTAGAGCCGTCTGTTGTCAAGAAATTTAGTAGTTTTGCTGGTTCGCTAAAAATGCACCCCTTTGGTCTGACACAAAAACAGTTATGCAAAATGAATATATGCGAGGGTCTGTGCTATGCGTTCTTTGCAACATTGGCAATCCTGATTGTCGGATTTCCTATTTCTATTGTTGCAAGTAGAGAAATAAGTATAGCTACTTTTGGCGGAAATGTAGTACCTTACAAATTCCCGGTTTTGGAAATGGGATTGTTCATTCTGGTATTATTCGGAATGGAACTGATCTTGTCTGTATGGACAATCCGCAGACAGAAAAAACAATCTCTGATTGAACAAATGCGGGCGATGGAATAACCGTATGGGATCGGCGGGGCGGCGTGTGCTGCCCCGCTTTTTTCGCCATTTCTCAAAAAATTTTTGAAATGTCCGAGCTTTGTAACAATTCAGCCTGTTTTTCTGTCGAAATCAAAGGCACCTCGGACATTTATAGTTCTTCCAAAAGTTTGATGATAATATTACCATTCATGGAAGAAGCAATCTGTTATTACAATAATGCGAAATTGACGATAGAAAGTTTTTCATATCTCGGTCAGCTCAACAATTACATTACTCTGCTGATACAGCCAGTCCGTAAATTCTTTCGGGCTGGCTGTTCCTGTTTTTACAGCCTTTTTTCTCTGTAAGGCTTCTTTCTTAAAGTCGGAAAAGGAAGCCTGTATTTTTTCCAGACGGTCAGCCGGAAAGCCTGCGGTATTTTTTACCCGGTTTATTTTGTTGCGCCAGTTCTGGCATTCATTTTTATAAAGCAGGTCATAGTTATTTTCTCTTGACCTCTCGTCAAATTCCCGCTTGTTTTGAAGCGCCTGTGCTTTTCGGCACTTGTCGCTGCACAGCTCATACCGCTGGCTCTTTGCCAGAAAATATTTTCCACAGACCTTGCACCGCCGGAAGCAAAGCCCCCAGTCATTCAGCCTGTTCAGATAATAGGTAATCAACGGGTAGAGGGACGCATAGGCAGACACACATTCTTCTGTGCGCCGGTTGTCCGGGAACCAGAGGTCAAGCCGGGTATCTTCTGACGGTGCGCCTTTGAAATAAAGGCTGCCAGCTTGAAATTGTTTCGGTTTTCCTGTCTCCCTGTCAAAGCTCATGGTTTCGTTTTGGAATACCCCGGTCAGTCTGCTCATTTTATCCATGAAGCGGTCACAGGCAGCGTTACGGTCACGGGGTTCTCTGGCAAGCAGATAGCTGTTCCAGATACGGAACGCCACATACATTTTCAGAGGGTCGTTGCTAAGATATTTCTCCCAAAGAAATTCGCTTGCCGCCTGCTCCAGCTCCGGCTGTTTCCATCGGTTGGAGTGGAGAGCTTGCCGCAGCGGAGAAAGCCCGTATAAGTTCCAGTCTCTGTCCGTGTCACGCTCAAAGTTTATCAAAAAAGTTCCCAGTGGGCGTGTCATATCACAAAGCACCTCTGCGTTTTGGCTCCCGTTCAGACGGAAGCGGATCTGCTGTTCTTCCCCAATCAAAATCCGCTCTTTCATTTTCTTCCTGTCCAGCGTCAGGACAAACAAAATCCTCTCAAAACATGGCTCATGCCGTATAAACTGATTCTCCATCCCTATCCCCTGCCTTTGTTTATGGTAATTATATAATTCAGTTATATCCGTTACACTCATGGTATCGCAGAATCATTGTTTTGTCAAGGATAGTACGCTATGATGATTGCGGTTGGTAATTTCGTACCGCACAGTACCTTGACAAGTGAATGACCGTCCAAAAGGGATATGACCGGCAGGAGAAGTGACGCATCCGGCGCACCAATGCAGGGAAACACCGCAGGAATGGGGCAGGAAAACGGCTTTTGGGGAGAACGGCAACAGGAAGCATTTTAACCTATTTGATTTATGGGAGGAACAGAATGAACGATAAAAAGAGATTGAACAGCTACGAGGATTTACCGCTGGTTCTGGATGTGGCGGACATTCAGCGGATTATGGGAATTTCAAGAGCGAGCGCCTATGAGCTGGTACACACACCCGGCTTTCCAGCGTTCCGCAGGGGCAGACTTATCAAGGTCAGCAAAATTGCTTTCTTTGAATGGATGGCAAAAGGCTCCGAAACCGTACCGGGAAGCGACAAATAAGCGTGAGGTATCATTCCCTGACTTGCAATACTGCCGCACTTTCCAAAGGGGCATACAGAGGGAAAAAAACTTAAAAATGATACCGAGACGCTACATCAAAACAGCCTATCTGCGTACATCAGATAGAAACGGAGAAAGGAGCCGGTTATGGCAAGAATGAGTAACAAGCGGCGGTTGGAATGGTCTTTCTTCTTAAATGACCGCAGCCGTATCACTTACAACGAACTGTGCCGGAAATGCCAGCACGAATGTAAACAGAGCTTCCGGGCGGTTGTGGTTGACTGCCCGAAGTATCTTTCCAAGCGTTCCAAGAAAAAGGACAAGACTGCCGGAAACGGCAAAATCCCTTAGGAACTAAGGGCGCACTTCTATACATAGTCTAAAGACCATGTATCGTGCGTCCTGCGGAGCTTACCTCTGCCGCTGATAAAATCAGCAATCCGAGGTCTGCGTTCGCTTCGCTCCGACAAGGTGGCTACACCCCCTTGCGCCGCTAAAGCGGCTATCCCCTGTGTACCCGCCGCAAAGAGAAATCCGCTCTGCGGTTTTCCCTTTTCATCGGGTTTTATAGAAGCACTGACACACGGACTGTCTGCGGATGGTCTTTCTTTATCTTATCAGCAAAGGATGTGAGAACATGGAAAAATCTTTGGAACAGTTGAAGCAGGAATATGAAAAAACCACTGTCCTGCTGGAACAGGAAAAACGGAAAATGCAGCGTTTGAAAAACCGGCAGGCGTATCTGGAAAGCGGTTCCCGGAAACAGAGGACGCACCGGCTGATTACCCGTGGGGCAGCTATTGAGAGCATTGCACCACAGACAAAGGAGCTATCCGAAGCGGAATTTTATTCCCTCATGGAAAGCATTTTGAATCTGCCGCAGGCGGAGCATTTCATCCGGTCTGCCACAGAGAACCACGCCCGTATTTCCGGGCAGGAGAAAGGCGGTGACTAAGGATAGCACTTTATCATTTTTCAATCGCACAGATCAAGCGCAGCGCCGGTCAGAGCGCCATTGCCAGCGCAGCCTATCGAGCCGGGGAGCGTCTTTACAGCAGCTACTATGGAGAAGTCAGCGACTACACCAAAAAGGGCGGCGTGATCGCTTCGGAAATCATGCTGCCGCCCCATGCGCCGGAAATATATCTTGACCGGGCGACCCTCTGGAATGCTGTGGAGAACTGCGAGAAACATCCAAAAGCACAGCTTGCCTATTCCTTTGATATTGCCATGCAGAATGAATTGACGCTGGAAGAAAACATGGAGCTGGCGAGGAAGTTCGTACAGGAGCAGTTTGTGACAAAAGGCATGATTGCCGACCTTGCTTTTCACAGCCCGGAGAAAGAGGACGGCGGCATCCCTAACCCGCATTTTCATGTGATGACAACCATGCGCCCTTTGAACCCGGATGGCACATGGGGACAAAAACAGCGTCGGGAATATCTTCTTGATGAAGATGGAAACCGAATCCGGGATAAAAACGGCGATTATATGTTTAACGCTGTCCATACAACAGACTGGCATGAGCCGGAAACGCTGGAACACTGGCGGGAGCAGTGGGCGGCTGCCGTTAATACAAAATTTGAGGAAAAAGGGCTGGATGTGCGTATCGACCACCGTTCCTATGTGCGGCAGGGGCTTGACCTGATACCTACTGTCCACGAGGGAGCTAATGTCCGGCAGATGGAAGCAAAGGGCATCCGCACCGAGAAAGGGGAACTGAACCGCTGGATTAAAGCCACCAACCGGCTCATGCAGGATGTGAGGAAGAAGATCAAAGCCCTGTTTGTCTGGATGGCAGAGGTAAAAGAAGAACTTTCCAAACCGCAGACACCGAGCCTTGCCGACCTGTTGATCGCTTATTACAACCAGCGCAACGCAGGGGCATGGAGCAATAAAGCCAGAACCGGAAACTTAAAGCAGTTTGCCGAAGCCGTCAATTATCTGACGGAAAACAAGCTGCTCACATTAGAGGATTTGCAGGAGCGTCTTTCCTCTGTCAACGAAGAATTTGAAGCGTTAAGCGACTCCATGAAAAAGAAATCTGCCCGGATAAAGGAATTGCAGGAATTGATACGGGAGGGCGAGAATTACCAGCGGCTAAAACCTGTTCATACGGAATTGAACAATATCAAGTTTAAGAAACAGAGGGAGAAATTTGAAACATCCCACGATGCGGAGTTACGGCTGTTTTATGCCGCCCGCCGTATTTTGAAAGAAAAACTGGACGGAAAACCCATTGCCCTGAAAGCATGGAAACAGGAATACGCACAGTTAAAAACAGAGTATGCCGAACTGTCTCCGCAGCACAAGCCACTCCGGGAGGAAGTCATACGGCTACGGCAGGTGCAGAACGCCGTAGATACCGCACTGCGCCGGAGGGAGCAGCCACAGGCAGTACAGAGAAAGAAACATGAGATGGAGCTATGATATAACCGGCAGCTTTACCGCTACCAGTATTTTTATGGAGGGAGCATTTGAATGTATTTGAAGCGGTGAAACAGTCTGTTACCACCCGGCAGGCTGCTTCATTCTATGGAATCCGGGTGGGGAGAAACGGCATGGTCTGCTGTCCATTCCACAATGACCGCACGCCCAGCATGAAAGTGGACAGCCGCTTTTACTGCTTCGGCTGCGGGGCTTCCGGGGATGTGATCGACTTTGCCGCTTTGCTGCATGGATTGGGGAAACGGGAAGCTGCGGTCAGGCTTGCGGAGGACTTCGGCGTTTCCTATGAGAAATCCGGCAATGCGCCGCCAGATAGGAAGCGTCACAACAGGTCACAGCCCCGACAAAAATCAGCGGAGCAGAGATTTCAGGAAACGGAACGGTATTGTTTCCGGGTGCTATGCGATTATCTGCGCCTGCTGGAGCATTGGAAAACAGCACACGCCCCACAGCCGCAGGATGCCATCTGGCATCCTCTTTTTGTGGAAGCGTTGCAGAGGATAAGCTACACAGAATACCTTTTGGATATTTTGTTATACGGAGAAATAGAAGAAAAAGCGGCATTGATCGCCGCACAGGGAAAGGAGGTGTTGCGGCTTGAACAGCGAATTTCAGAGCTTGCCGCCGGAAACGCAGGAAGCGGTCAAAAGGACGATGGACACAATGGAACCGGCGCAGACACCGGCAGAAATCCGGGAAACATTAGAGGGGACGCAGAAAGGCGGCGTGAAGAACAGCATCCGAAACTGCCTGACGGTGTTCCAGCGTGACCCTCTGTTTCGCGGGGCGCTGCGCCTGAACCTTTTGACGGAGCAGATTGACATTGTGAAGCCGCTGGGCTGGGAGCGCACCAGTACCACGCTGACCGACATGGACATGAACTACCTGCTTTTGTATCTGGAAGAAAATTACGGGCTTACCAGCGAGAAAAAGGTGCAGAGCGCCATCAAGATTGTTGCCAATGAAAACCGCTACCATCCAGTCAGGGATTACCTGAACAGCCTGCAATGGGACGGCACAGAGCGCATCCGTTACGCCCTGCATCACTTTCTGGGAGCCGATACGGACGAATACACCTATGAAGCCTTGAAACTGTTCCTGATGGGAGCCATCCGGCGGGTATTCAGACCGGGGAGCAAGTTTGAGGTCATGCTCTGTCTGGTTGGTGGTCAGGGAGCCGGGAAATCTACCTTTTTCCGGCTGCTGGCAGGCAGGGACGAATGGTTTTCAGACGATTTGAAAAAGCTGGACGATGAAAATGTGTACCGCAAGCTGCAAGGGCATTGGATTATCGAGATGTCGGAGATGATTGCCACAGCCAACGCCAAGAGTATTGAGGAAATCAAGTCATTCTTAAGCCGCCAGAAAGAAACCTACAAAGTGCCGTATGAGACACATCCGGCAGACCGGCTGCGGCAATGTGTATTTGGAGGGACGACCAACCGGCAGGACTTTTTGCCCCGTGACCGCACCGGCAACCGGCGCTTTCTCCCCGTGACGGTGTACCCGGAACGGGCGGAGGTTCACATACTGGACGATGAAGCGGCGGCGAGGGCGTATATCGAACAGATGTGGGCGGAAGCCATGACGGTTTATCGCAGTGGGAAGTATAAGCTGTCATTCAGCATGGAAATGAACCGATACCTGAACGCCCACCAGCAGGACTTTATGCAGGAAGACACACAGGCCGGCATGATCTACGCCTATTTGGAGGACTACACCGGCGACAGGGTATGTTCCAAGCAGCTTTATGAGGAAGCGCTGGGGAACTTAAATTCCCCGGCAGACTGGGAGACACGGGCAATCTGCGAGATTATGAATACCGGCATTGCGGGCGGCATCATACAGGGCTGGGTAGCCTACAAAAGCCCGAAGCGGTATAAGAAATACGGTTCTCAAAAAGGCTGGGAGCGTGTCAACCAAGCTCCGCCGGAGGGGGACGGTTTTCAGGAAATCACGGAAGAAGAAGCCCGGCAAATGGAACTTCCATTCTGAAAAGCCACCGGTTGACAGTTTGGTTGACGCTTTGGTTGACAGCCGGTTGACGGGGAAAAGCCTGATATTTGGGGCATTTCTCTCCTTTGTCAACCATGTCAACCAAGAAATCAAAGAAAAAGTAAAAAGTAATAATAGAGCGCCTATGGATTGTTTTCAAAGTCTTTTCTGCCGGTTGACACGGTTTGGTTGACACGGAGACAGTCTGCGGCTGTACACCTGTCTGACATTCCCTTGTCGGGCATATTTCATTTATGGAGGTAACTGCCTATGGCAAAAAGCAAAAACGAGAGCAATAACAAAAACAGCGGCACCCTGCTTACCGAAAAAGACGGCACCCAGTATTTTGTCATGGGGAAAGTCCGTATCAAGGTATCGGAGCATTTCGCACAGGATGGGAAGCCGCTTGACAGCCTGCTGGAAGATGTGATCCAGCACGCTGCCGCCGCTTCCTGAAAAAATACGGAATAACGACTGTCAATCAGCCCACGCTTATGATATACTTGTACCAGCGAGTATTGTATAAGCGTGGGTTGTTTCTTTTAGAAGGAGGATTTTTAACCGTGAAACAACCATACAATACAACGATTTATAACACTGCACTATATTTGAGATTGAGCCGTGACGATGAATTACAGGGGGAAAGCGGCAGTATCCAGACCCAGCGCATGATGCTTAGACAGTATGCCGCAGAGCATGGGCTGACCGTTGTAGACGAGTACATTGACGACGGATGGAGTGGGACAAATTTCGAGCGTCCAAGTTTCCAAAGGATGATTGATGACATCGAAGACGGGAAAATCAACTGCGTTGTCACAAAGGACTTATCCCGTCTGGGAAGAAACTATATCCTGACCGGTCAGTACACGGAAATCT
>ENA-UOJK01000992-UOJK01000992.1-human-gut-metagenome-genome-assembly--contig:-C116-NODE-992-length-21611-cov-13.030896_pt1 | contig 21611 bp, 16 predicted proteins | sample MGYA00242348_ERZ723895 | MGnify/ENA metagenome assembly ERZ723895
CACGGGCAAGACGCTGCTGGCCCGCGCGGTCGCGGGCGAGGCAGGCGTGCAGTTTTTGTCGATCTCCGGCTCTGATTTTGTCGAAATGTATGTCGGCGTCGGCGCGAGCCGCGTGCGCGACCTCTTCGAACAGGCGAAAAAGGTCGCCCCCGCGATCATCTTCATCGACGAGATCGACGCCGTAGGCCGCCAGCGCGGCACGGGCCTTGGCGGCGGCCACGACGAGCGCGAGCAGACGCTCAACCAGCTGCTCGTCGAAATGGACGGCTTCGGTACGAATCAGGGCGTCGTCGTCATGGCGGCGACGAACCGCGCCGACATCCTCGACCCCGCGCTGCTGCGCCCGGGCCGCTTCGACCGTCAGGTCTACGTGGGGCTTCCCGACATCCGCGGCCGCGAGGAGATCCTGAAGATCCACGTCAAGAATAAGCCCCTTGCCGAGGATGTGGACCTCTCCACCGTCGCCAAGGGAACGCCCGGCTTCACGGGCGCGGACCTCGAGAACCTCTCGAACGAGGCGGCGCTGCTCGCCGCGCGCCGCGGCAGCAAGCTCATCACGATGTCCGACTTCTCCGAGGCGGAGATCAAGGTCATCGCAGGTCCCGAGAAGAAGAGCCGCGTCGTCAGCGAGCACGAGCGCAAGCTGACCGCCTATCACGAGGCCGGTCACGCCATCGTGATGCACGCACTGCCGACGCACGATCCCGTGCACCAGATCACGATCGTTCCGCGCGGCGGCGCGGGCGGCATGACGATCTCGCTGCCCACGGAGGACCGCTCGTACCAGTCCAAGCGCTATATGGAAGAGCAGATCGTCTCGCTGCTTGGCGGGCGCGTGGCGGAAAAGCTGATGCTCGGCGACATTTCGACCGGCGCGTCGAACGACATCCAGCGCGCCTCGCAGATCGCGCGCAAGATGGTCACGGTGTACGGCATGAGCGACAGGCTCGGCTCGATCTCGTTTGAATCCGGCCACGATGAAATTTTCATCGGCCGCTCGATGGCGCAGGCCAAGCCGTATTCCGAGCAGGTCGCCGCACAGATCGACGAGGAGGTCAAGTCCATCGTCGACGCGGCCTACGAGCGCTGCGAGGACATCCTCTCGCGCGATCAGAAGCACCTCATCGCCGTGGCGGAATTCCTGCTTGCGCACGAGACGATGAGCGCTGAGGCATTCGAGGCCGTCTTCACCGACGAAGCCGCCGGTCATGACAAAATCTAATCCTGCTATGAATAAATATCTCATCAGCAAGCCGCTGGTGAGATATTTTTTCACATTTTCGCAAGAATTCCTGCATTTTCAGTGCTTTTCCCCTTGCCAATTCGGTTTCTTCTGCTATAATGGGGCATTAGTCATTCCATTTACATGAAAAAAAAGAGAGAATCGAACATGAAAAAAAGCAGTAGTTTCAGCGGCTCGCTCGGCTTTGTGCTGGCTGCGGCGGGCAGCGCGGTGGGCGTCGGCAATATCTGGCGCTTCCCCTATCTCTGTGCCAAGGACGGCGGCGGACTGTTCCTGCTCGTCTATCTGGTGCTGGTGCTGACATTCGGCTTCACCCTGCTGACGACTGACGTAGCCATTGGCCGCCGCACGAAGCAGAACGCCCTTAATGCCTTTGCAACGCTCAACAAGAAGTGGAAGTTTTTGGGTTACCTCACCTTCCTCGTCCCCACGCTCATCATGACGTATTACTCCGTCATCGGCGGCTGGATCACGAAGTATTTTACCCTCTACCTCGTCTCAAGCGGCGATGCCGCCGCGCAGGATGGGTTCTTCACCTCGTTCATCACCTCCCCCGTCTCGCCCATCGTCTTCATGCTGATCTTTTTGGCGCTGACGGCGTGGGTCGTGTACTGCGGCGTTGAAAAGGGCATTGAAAAATACTCTCGCTACATCATGCCGGGTCTGCTCCTTCTCATCATCGGCATCGCCATCTTCTCGCTCACGCTCTCTTACACCGACGAGAGCGGCATGACGCGCACGGGTATCGAAGGATTGCTCGTCTACATTAAGCCCGACTTCACGGGCCTGACCGTCCAGCGCTTTTTGAACATCGCGCTCGACGCGATGAGTCAGCTCTTCTTCTCGCTCAGTGTCAGCATGGGCATCATGATCACCTACGGCAGCTACGTCAAGGACGACGTCGACCTCAACAAGGCCAACAACCAGATCGAAATTTTCGACACGGGCGTCGCGTTCCTCGCGGGCCTCATGATCATCCCCGCCGTCTATGTCTTCCTCGGCACTGACGGCATGGCCAGCGGCCCGAGCCTGACGTTCATCAGCCTGCCGAAGGTCTTCGCCGCGATGGGCGGCGTGGGCCGCGTCATCGGCGCGGTGTTCTTCCTCGCGCTCGGCTTCGCCGCGCTGACGAGCTGCGTGTCCGTCATGGAGACGCTTGTCGCCAACTGCATGGAGATTTTCCACAAGTCGCGCAAGGAGATGTGCGCCGCCGTGGGCGTCTATTCGCTCGTGACGGCTGTGCTCATCTGCATGGGCTACAACGCGCTCTACTTCGAGCTCCCGCTGCCCAACGGCTCGACCGCGCAGCTGCTCGACGTGATGGACTACATCAGCAACAGCTTCCTGATGCCGTTCATCAGCCTGCTCACGAGCATTTTGGTCGGCTGGGTCGTGGGTCCGAAATGGATCATTGCCGAGGTCGAGAAAAACGGCGAGCACTTTGGCCGCGCCAAGCTCTACAGCGTGATGATGAAGTATGTCGTCCCTGTCGTCATGCTCATTCTGTTTTTGACCTCCACGGGGCTCGGCAGCCTGATCTTCGGCGGCAGGTAAGAAATTTTGGCAAAAAAGGGAACGCTTGCGCGTTCCCTTTTCTTTTGCTCTCCCGCCTTTTTCTCCGTTTAAAGTACGCAAAATATGTTTTTCCGCCGCGCGTTTTTTTGTCAAAAGCGCAAATTTCTTTTTCCCTGCTTGACAAAGCGGGGGCGGGCGATTATAGTAGCATCATTGAATCTCATAGTTCACAAATACCATGACGGGGAAAAATTCGTCCTACAGACGCTTCAGAGAGTTGCCGGTCGCTGCGAGGCAATGCAGAGCGGGATGATGTCACTGGCCCCTGAGTAGCTCCGCTGAGACGATTTTCGTTTAGGCGTAGCCGGATCTCCTCACCGTTACCAACGAGGCGCATTCGCTTGATTTTAAGCCGATGCAGAAAGCGGGCATATTTTATGCCAACAAGAGTGGTACCGCGGAAGTTTTGAGCTTTCGTCTCTTCAAGGGAAGAGACGGAGGCTTTTTTTGTTGCTATGCGAGAGAAAAAAGAGCAGGAGGAACACCCCATGAAACGCATTAAAATTTTTGACACGACCCTGAGAGACGGCGAGCAGTCCCCCGGCTGCAGCATGAATCTGACGGAAAAGATCGAAATGGCCCGCCAGCTTGAAAAGCTGGGCGTCGACGTGATCGAGGCGGGCTTCGCCATCGCGTCTCCGATGGACCACAAGAGCGTGCAGGCCATCTCCGCCGCGGTGACGAACTGCACGGTCGCCTCGCTCGCGCGCTGCGCCAAGGGCGATATCGACGCGGCGTGGGACGCCGTGAAGGAGGCCAACCACCCCCGCATCCACGTCTTCCTTGCGACGAGCGACATCCACATGGAGTACAAGCTCAAGATGACGCGCGAGCAGGTCATCGACCGCATCCGCGAGATGGTCGCCTACGCCAAGAGCTATTGCGATGACATCGAGTTTTCCGCCGAGGACGCCTCCCGCTCCGACTGGGCATTTCTGGCCCATTGCTACTCCACTGCCGTCGCCGCGGGCGCGACGACGCTGAATGTGCCCGACACCGTCGGCTACTCCACGCCGCAGGAGATGTATGACCTCATCACCTACCTGCGTGAAAACATCGAGGGCGTCGAGCATGTCGACATCTCCGTCCACTGCCACAACGACCTCGGCATGGCGGTGGCCAATTCGCTCGAATGCGTCCGCGCGGGCGCGACGCAGGTCGAATGCACGGTCAACGGCATCGGCGAGCGCGCGGGCAACGCGAGCCTTGAAGAGATCGTCATGGCGCTGCGCACGAGAAAGGACTTCTACGACGCCGAAACCGGCGTGAACACCAAGCAGATCTACCGCTCGAGCAAGCTGCTGAGCAACATCACGGGCGTGCCCATCCCGCCGAGCAAGGCCATCGTCGGCGCGAACGCCTTCGCGCACGAGTCGGGCATCCATCAGCACGGCGTCATTGCCAATGCAAGAACGTACGAGATCATGAACTCCACCGACGTCGGCATCCCGCAGAACACGATGGTGCTCGGCAAGCACTCCGGCAAGCACGCGCTGCGTGAAAAACTCGAATCCATGGGCTACGAATTGAGCGACGAGGAGCTTGAAAGCGTGTTCACCCGCTTCAAGGATCTCGCCGACAAGAAAAAGAACATCACGAGCAGCGACATTGAGGCGCTCGTGCTCCACCGTCAGGCCGCGGTGCAGGGCAGCTGCCAGCTCGTGAGTCATGTGGTCAACACGGGCCATGGCGTGCCGAACATCTCGTGCATCAAGCTCCAGCGCGGCGGCGAGCAGATCGAAGACGTCGCCATCGGCACGGGCCCGCTGGACGCCTCGTTCAAGGCCATCAACCGCATGCTCCAAATGGACGTGAAGCTCGAGAGCTTCAGCCTGAACGCCGTCACGGACGGCGAGGACGCCATCGGCGAGGCCGTGGTCAAGGTCTCCGGCCCCGACGGGCGCTCGTACACCGGCTCGGGCCTCTCGACCGATATCATCGAATCGTCGATCCGCGCCTACGTCAACGGCATCAACAAGATCATGGAATCCGGCAACTGAAAGGAGAAACGCGACATGGGCATGACAATGACGCAGAAAATTCTCGCCAAGCACGCAGGACTTGAGAGCGTGCGCGCGGGCCAGCTCATCCAGGCAAAGCTCGACCTCGTCCTCGGCAACGACATCACGACCCCCGTGGCCATCAACGAGTTTGAGTCCGCGGGCTTTGAAAAGGTCTTCGACAAGAGCCGCATCGCGATGGTGATGGACCACTTCGCACCGAACAAGGACATCAAGTCCGCCACGCAGTGCAAGCAGTGCCGCACCTTTGCCCGCCGCTTCGACATCGACCACTTCTACGATGTCGGTACGATGGGCATCGAGCACGCGCTGCTGCCCGAGCAGGGGCTTGTCGCCCCGGGCGAGGCCGTGATCGGTGCGGACTCTCACACCTGCACCTACGGCGCGCTCGGCGCGTTCTCCACCGGCGTCGGCTCGACCGACATGGGCGCGGCCATGGCCGCGGGCGAGACGTGGTTCAAGGTCCCGTCCGCCATCAAGGTGAATCTCACCGGCAAGCTCCGCCCGTTCGTCTCCGGCAAGGACGTCATCCTGACGCTCATCGGCATGATCGGCGTGGACGGCGCACGCTACCAGTCCATCGAATTTTCCGGCGAGGGCGTCAAGAACCTCACGATTTACGACCGCCTGACGATCTGCAACATGGCCATCGAGGCGGGCGGCAAAAACGGCATCTTCCCCGTCGACGACGTGACGCGCGCCTATGTTGAGGGCCGCGTGGACCGCCCCTGGACAGCGTTCGAGGCCGACCCCGATGCAGAATACGAGCGCGTCATCGACATCGACCTTGGCAAGGTCGACTGCACGGTCGCCTGGCCGCACCTGCCCGAAAACGCGCACAGCGCGCGCGAGGGCAGCGACATCGCCATCGACCAGATCGTCATCGGCTCGTGCACGAACGGCCAGCTCCCTGACATGGCCGCTGCCGCTGCGATCCTGAAGGGCCATCACCTGGCCCCGAACGTCCGCGGCATCATCATCCCCGCCACGCAGGAAGTTTACCGCGCCTGCATGCACGAGGGCTACACCGATATTTTTCTCGACGCGGGCTGCATCGTCTCCACGCCCACATGCGGGCCGTGCCTCGGCGGCTATATGGGCATCCTCGCCGCCGGCGAGCGCTGCGTTTCTACCACCAACCGCAACTTTGTCGGCCGCATGGGCCACGTCGACAGCGAGGTCTACCTCGCCTCTCCGGCTGTCGCCGCGGCGTCTGGTATTACCGGCCACATTTCTCATCCGGAGGAGGTCATGAACAAATGAATGCACACGGCATTGTCCATAAGTATGGGGATCACGTCGATACGGACGTCATCATCCCCGCGCGCTATCTGAACACCCAGAGCCACAAGGAGCTCGCCTCCCACTGCATGGAGGACATCGACAAGGACTTCATCCACCGCGTCAAAGACGGCGACATCATGGTCGCGGGCGTAAACTTCGGTTGCGGCTCGTCGCGCGAGCACGCGCCCGTCGCCATCAAGGCGAGCGGCATCTCCTGCGTCATCGCGGCGAATTTCGCCCGCATCTTCTACCGCAACGCTATCAACATCGGCCTCGCCATTTTGGAGTGCCCCGCCGCGAGCGCAGAGATCGAAAACGGCGACGAGGTGACGGTCGACTTCGACACCGGCGTCATCACAGACGTGACAAAGGGCACGACGTATCAGGCCGAGCCCTTCCCGCCGTTTATCAAGGACATGATCGCGCGCGGCGGCCTGATGGCCTCGCTCAAGGCAAAGGAGGCGGCGAGATAAACAAGACCATTGCCATCATCAAGGGCGACGGCATCGGCCCCGAGATCGTCACCGAGGCCATGGGCGTTTTGGACGCCGTGGCCGCGAAGTTTGGCCACACCTTCACCTACGTCGACGCGCCGATGGGCGGCAACGCCATCGATAAATTCGGCGTGCCGCTGCCGGATTCGAGTTTAGCGACCTGCCGCAACGCGGACAGCGTGCTGCTCGGTGCGGTCGGCGGCCCGAAGTGGGACGACCAGCCCGCCGCCAACCGTCCCGAGCGTGGCCTTCTCAAGCTGCGCGAGGGCATGGGCCTCTACACGAACGTGCGCCCTGCGAAGATGTTCTCCGAGCTCTCCGCCGCCTGCCCGCTGCGCGCTGACATCGCGGAAGGCGGCATCGACTTCGTCGTCGTGCGCGAGCTCATCGGCGGCGTGTACTTCGGCGAGCACCGCACGGAAGAGGCGAACGGCGAGCAGAAGGCCACCGACATCATGGCCTACTCCGAGCACGAGATCAAGCGTGTCGCGCGCGTCGCGTTCGAGACCGCGCGCAAGCGCCGCAAGCGCGTCACCTCCATCGACAAGGCCAACGTGCTCGACACCTCGCGTCTCTGGCGCAAGACGGTCACAGAGGTCGCGAAGGACTACCCTGATGTCGAGCTTCGCCACATGTATGTCGACAACGCGGCGATGCAGCTCGTGCGTGACCCGAGCCAGTTCGACGTCATCGTGACCGAAAATCTCTTTGGCGACATCCTCTCCGACGAGGCGAGCCAGATCACGGGCTCGATCGGCATGATCCCGTCCTCCAGCATGGGTGACGGCACGAACGGACTCTACGAGCCCATCCACGGCTCCGCGCCGGACATTGCGGGACAGGACAAGGCGAACCCCATCGGCACGATCCTGGCCGCCGCAATGATGCTGCGCTACAGCTTCGACATGGCCGCCGAGGCCGACGCCATCGAGCGCGCGGTGGATAAAACGCTGCGCTCGGGCTTCCGCTGCGGCGACATCATGCAGGAAAACTGCCAACTCGTCGGCTGCAAGGCCATGGGTGCGGAGATCCGCAGCCGTATCTGAAACGATCTCTTCCAAACTTCTTTATGAACCTCTCCTTTGATCCTCTGCATCGCGCGGCGATGCGAAAAAGGTTCCCAAGCCAATGGCTTGGGAACCTTTTTTCTTCCGCTGTCAAATTTTGCCGATCAGCACAACGATCCCGCCGACCGCGGCCGCGACAAGAAGGTACAGCGCTGTGGCCGCACTGCGCTTGGTGTAGACCGTCCGCCACGGCTTCCCATAGGGGACGCCCTCCATGCCCTCGATACGCCAGATCTTGCTGTGGCCGACTCACAGCAGGTCGATGACGAGGCCGTCGAACCAGTTCACGACCACAAGGAAGAGGTAGGTTTCAAAACTCGCGGTCTTAAAGTCCTTCACGCCGTTCCATCCGGCGATGACCGCGATCAGCACGACGAAGATCACAAGGCAGAAAAACGTCATAAAGCGCTTGCCCTTGCGCAGCTCCTCAGTCTTGTCGGCGATGCCGCGTCGCTGCGCCTCGTCAAGAAATTCCTGTGGGTAAAAATAGAGGCAGTTGCGCCCGCTGTCTCGCACCGCGCATTTGACCAGCGCGAGATAGAGCCGCGTACTTCTCCATCTTGTCTTGCGGTAGTGACGCCAAGTTCTCGCCGTCAGTCCCTACGACATAGAAATCGCCAACCAGCACGTCCTGTCCGAACCGACGATTAGGCTCAAAGCCAATGAGCTTACCCTCATCGTTCAGGAGCAGGTCTACGCCTTCTTCCACGCCGACCAACTGGATCAGGTGATGGTAGTCCTTCACTCCGCTGCTCACGGCTTCTTGCAGAGCCGACAACTCATTTTTCAGGGTGTCTACTTCCGGTTTCTTATGAGGGCTGACCTTGAGCACAGTGATTTCCTTCTCTTTGCACATAAACCATACCTCCGCTTTCAAAATTGGGATGGCATCGTACACGAGATTTTCTTGAATTACAAGCCTTTTTTTGCTCAAAATTCTTGCAGAAGCGGTGCCTTGGTTATTGACTATTTTCCCTTAAAATGCCTTTGCCAGTCGTTGAAAATTTCACCCCTATCACTCTTTCCACAGGTTTTCGCGGCAAATACCGTGGGCACCCCTTAGAATTGCAAATGAACACTCTTTTCCAATCACCAATATCACAGTTACTTTAAGCCTCAATGTGTATAATAAATAAGATGACCATTCGCCCTTTTGTTTTAGGGTTTGTTTTGCTCATCTCTAAGAAAATAAGGGTTGAGATCATGCGGAGAGGGGGACTTATCATGAACGATATTCTAAAGCGGTTTTGTTGGTTGGACGACAAAATGACCGCCGGTATCGTCCGGCGGTCATTTTATCGTCTTGGCGTTATCTTGGCCTTCTGCGATCGTGCTCGGCGTAGTAGGCGCGCTTGCTCCCGAGCATCTTCTCGTCCGCCTCGCGGACCAGCTCTCTTAGCCCGTTTGCCGCCTCGCAGACGGCAATGCCGTAGGAAATGCTGTAGTCCTGTGCGGCAAGCGCCGATGATACCGCCTGCATACGCGCTTCACATACGGCTGCATCTGCCTTTGAAAAGACGACGAACTCGTCGCCGCCGACGCGGTAGAGATCGTCCCTCGGAAACTGCTCCCGCAGACGCTCTGCGACCGCGTGCAGCAGCTGATCGCCCGCCTCGTGACCGCGCTCGTTGTTGATCTCGTGCAGGCCGTTCGCGTCGATATAAATGCAGGCGGCCGGAGCGATGACGCGCTGGTCGCTCTTGCGCAAACACTTCTCATAAGCGACACGGTTCATCAGGCCCGTGCCCTGGTCCGTAATGCTCATACGGTAAACGCCGCGTCGCGCCGAGGCGAGATACCAGACCATAAAACCAAGATAGCTCAGCAGCAGCGCGGTGACAATGATCGCCATCATCGAAAGCGTCTGCACCACGTCGCGCGTGCCCGCCAGCGCCTCAGCCTCGCTCACGCCGAGCACAACGCTCCAGTTGTTGATGCCGACAGGCTCGTAGTGCAGGTAGACCGTCAGCCCCGTGGAGCGGGATACGGTGCACATATCGCCGCCGATGCCGTTGGGGATTTTTTTCATCGCCTCCTCGTAGGTGTAGCCCTTGAGCATTTTGCGGCCACGCAGCTCCGAGATGTTGCCGAGCGAATCATGCCAGGTATCCAGCAGGATGTCGCCGTTGTTGCCGTCCACAAGAAGGAGGAAGGCATTGCCGTTGTAGAGGTCGATCTGATAGTTTCGGGAAAGCTCCTGCAGGGGGACGACGCCGTAGAGGATGGCGACGGTCTCGCCGTCGCGCACCACCGGCACGACGTTGCGCACCACCAGCTTTTCCGGCGCAAAGTAGCTTGTCACGCGGTCTGAGATGTACGCGCCCCGCGCCGCCTCTGTTTCAAAATCGAATGTGTCGGAAACGTCGTAGCGGGTGCCGTCGGTCAGCAGCAGCGTGCCGTCGGGCCGCAGCAGCGCGACGGTGGAGACAAAGGTCTCACTGAGGCTGAAGGATTTCATGATGCGCAGCACCGCGTCATTGTCACGCTCGTCATGCCCCGCGATCAGCTCCGCCATGGCGGAGAGGATGGTCTGATCCGCGTTCGCCGCGTCGACAAGATCCTTTGCGATCTGGCGCGTCGCGGTAGCCAATTCGTCAAAGGAGCGCTGTGTGATCTCACGATTCGCCCGCCGGACGAGGAAAAAGACCGAACAGAAGAGCAGCACGCCGATCAGGAGCGTGACCGCCACCATCATGCCTACTCGTTTTTTGTTGACCATGTTCATTTCTCCTTTATCCTTCCCCCCTGTCGCGCGCCGCCAGGCTGCGCAGGAAGGATTCCGCTTCGCGCCCGGGCAGGACGCGCGAGAAATAAAAGCCCTGAATGAAGTCGCAGCCCGCCGCAAGCACGGCGTCGCACGTTGCCTTGTCCTCCACGCCCTCGCACAGCACGCGGATGCCCATGTCGTGCGAAAGACGGATCATGCCCTCCAGCAGCGCGCGGGCACGCGGCAAGGCGGACTCGATCACGATGCTGCGGTCGATCTTCACGCCGTCGATTGGGTAGGTGCTCAGGTCGGAGAGCGAGGAATAGCCCGCGCCGATATCGTCCAGCACGATGCGAAGCCCCATCGCGTGCAGCCCCTCGATCGTCCGCAGCGCCGCCTCGCGGTCGTGCGCGTAGGAGTCCTCCGTCAGCTCCACCACAAGGCGGTCGCGCGTAAAGTCGTACTGCTCGACGATCTCGCGCACGCGCGCGAGGATCTTTTCGTCTGCGATGGACTGGCGCGTGAAGTTGCACGAGAGCCACAGCGTCCCGCGCCCCTCCCGCTTCCACGTCTGGAGCTGCACGCACGCGCAGCGGAGCATATAGAGATCCAGCTCGGTGATCGTGCCGGCGCGGATCATCAGGTCGATGTATTTTGAGGGCTTGAGCAGTCCCTCCTCCGGATTTTGCCAGCGCGAGACGGCCTCCGCGCCGACGACCGTGCCGGCGCGATCGACGACGAACTGGAGGTACGGCTCAAATTCGCCCTTTTCCACCGCCTTGCTCATGCTGCCGCGCAGACGCTCGAGCTGCTCGCTCTCGTCGATCATGCCGCGCGTGCTGAACGCGCAGGGCGTTTCCGTGCGGAACGCGTGGGCACAGCCCTGGCGCGCGTTGTAGAGCGCAGCCTCGGCGCTGCAGTCGGGGTTTTCCGACAGCGAGCAGATGCCCGCGCGGAACGCGCCGGCATATTCGGCGCGGAAGCCCGCAAGGTAGCCGTCCAGCCCGCGGATAAGCCCCTCGGCGCGCTGCTGTGCCGCCTCGCGGCTGCCGCACTGACACACGAGCGCGAACATCCCGCGCCCCACGCAGGCGAGGTATTCCTCGCGTCCGCAGTCAAGGCGCAGATACTCCGCCGCGCGGGAGAAGATCTCCTCGCGCTCCGCCTCGCCAAAGCGCCGTTCGAGCGAGGGCATATCGCAGCCGATGCAGAAGACATAGACGATGCTTCTGAGCGGGGCGGGGATGAGCGTTTCCATGCAGTTCAGATAATACCCGTCGTTGCCGATGCCGTAGCGCGGGTCGATGAGGGCGTTGGTCTTTTGCTCGGCACGCTTTTTTCGCGCAAAGACTATCAGCGCGACCGCCGCGGCAAGCATCGCCGCGATCAATGCGGCGAGCGTAATGAGCCACCTGGTACGGTAGGCTTCCGCGCCGCTGCTATTCATATAGTCTGCCAGGACGCCGATGCTCTCCGCGCCGGAGAGGTCCTCCAGCGCTTGTGCAAGCGCGCCGGCCAGTTCCGGCGTGAGTGCGTTGGTAAAGCCAACATATATCGCGCGCTCTGCGCCGTCATGTTCTATCGTGCAGAGCAGCACTTGACGGCGCATCGCGCCGCTGTCGACCGTGCCGGAGGGATAGGCGGAAATAATGTCCGCCTGCCGGTTCTCCGCCTGCTGCGCCTGCGTTGTGTTCTTGCTGTACGGAAGATAGACAAGATCGTACCCTGTCTGCTCACTCAGGCGCTCGTACAGCTCCGGCAGCAATCCGACATAGCATTCTCTGCCGCGGTCATAGGACTCGATGGGATAGAGATCGGCGTTTCCCGAGATCAGAAGCGTCTCCCTCGCGCTTGCATCCTGCATACAGCACAGCAGCGCTCCGATCGTCAGCACGGCGCAGAGCGTGATTTCCAAGAGCTTTTTTCGGCGCACAGGCGACACCCCCCTTTATTTCAAATCGATCTTGCGGCGCTCGATGCGCCCCCAGCTGAGTTTTTTCTTCCTATAGCCGATAAAGGCCGTGCAGCGCACCCATGCGAGAATAAAGCGCAGGAACACCAGCTCAAAGAGACACAGACAGACGGCCTTGAGGCCGTCGCCGAACGAGAGCGTGAGGTCCGCCGTGTAGATGCGCGAGAAAAAGGCGGTAAGCGTCAGGACCCCGCCGAAGACGGCGTAGATCAGGAAAAAGAGCAGCATGAACGGCACGTTGATGAGGTCGCACCACCATGCGAGCACCATCGTGAACACGCCGAAGACCTCGATAAACGGCGAGAGCAATTCATAGATGAGGAAATAGAGATAGGATACAAAGCTCACCGCGCCGAACCTGTGATTGGAAAACATGACGCGATGCTTGTACATACTCTGGAACAGGCCCAGATGCCAGCGCTTGCGCTGCTTGCACAGATCGCGCAGCCGCTCGGGCACCTGCGTCCAGCAGATGGCGTCGGTGGCGTAGCGGATGGCATAGTCGATGCCGTTGATTGTGCAGTATTCGTGCAGCTTGACCACCAGCTCCATATCCTCGCCCATGGTCTTGTTGTCGTAGCCGCCCACGGCGATGACCGTGTCCTTTTTGAACAGTCCGAACGCGCCGGAAATGATGAGCGAGCCGTTGAAGCGGTCAAAGAGGATGCGCGAGGCGAGGAAGGAGCGGTCGTACTCCAGCACCTGCATGAAAGCGAGGATGCTGCGCGGCAGGCGGTAGCGTTTGACGCGCCCGTTTTCCAGCTCAACATCGTTGGAGATGCGGACGATGCCGCCAACCGCCACCACATTGCCGTTTTCCAATATCGGCTGGGCGATGCGGCGCAGAGAGTCGTACTGCAGAACGGAGTCCGCGTCCATGCAGATAAAGTACGGGAAATTTGCGGCGTTGATGCCCATGTTCAGCGCGTCTGCCTTGCCGCCGTTCTTTTTTCGGATGAGCGTCACCGGTACCTTCTGTGCGCGTGTCTCATAGACGTATTCCTCGCGCTGACAGTTGATCTGCCGGCGAATGGGCCGGTGAACAAGGTGCATATCGAACGCCTCGGCAAGCACCTCGGAGGTTGCGTCGCTCGAACCGTCGTCCACCACGATGATCTCATAGGCGCGGTATTCCAGCGTCAGCAGCGAGCGCACGGTGTCTGCCACGGTGACCTCCTCATTGTAGGCGGGAACGATGATACTGATGGGCAGGTAGTAATCCGAGGGCAGAATGCTTTTGAACATTTCCTGCCGGCGGTGCTTGTACAGCTCAAGTGAGCCGACGACGACCGACAGAAACAGAAAGGTCGAGTAGCCGATCAGATAAGCGACAAAGAAATAGCCCACCCACTCAAGAAACAGCTTTATACCGTCGTACATACTGCGTCCTCCTTTCGCTCCTCCAGCTCCCGCACATCAAAGCGATAGCGCAGGATCTCGGAGGCGTAGCGGTCGTGCCCCTCGATCACGTCGATCAGATCGCGGTAGCCGAAGCCGAGCTGCTCCAGACTTTTTGACGCGTTGAAGCGGATATACCAGTTGGGATGATAGAGGTTCCTCTCCAGCACCGCCGCAGTCTCCGCCCCGGGATAGCTCGCCAGCACCGACGAGGCGATGGCTGCATACTCCCAGCGCGCGTTTTCCGAGGGCGTCGCATAGCGCAGCAGATCGGCGTAGGCGGGCGGATAGGGATAGCGGCCAAGATAGCGCAGACAGGCAAAGCGCACCTCGTCGTCCTGCGCGGGATCGTTGAGGAGCGCGTGTATTTTCTCGCAGTATGCGCCGGAGGAAAAGCGGAAATAGTTGAGCAGCGTCACCTGCATCCACGGCTGAAACGCATCAAACGCCTTCCAAAGCGCGTCGGCAAGCTCCCATGTGTCGCCCGTGTAGTTCAGCAAGCCGTCGGAGAGGAGCTTGCTGTGATAATAGAGGCTGCTTGCGTCGATGATCCGCAGCGCACGCACAAGGACGGCGGGATCGCCCGCCGTGTAGAGCGCCTGCATGGCATTCTCGCGGCAGTAGATGCTCGATTCATGCAACAGGTCGAGCAGCATCGTTTTCAGCGCCTCGTTCTCCTGCCCGTCGAGAAGCCGGTATTTCCGGATGATATACGGGAAATACGCCGCCTCGATCTCATCGCGGCGGCAGTAATCCTCTGCCAGCGCGATCATCACACCGTTAAGCGCCGTCAGATAGGAGCGGGTCAGCTCTGGCCGCCTCACGCACAGGCGCTCCAGCGCGGCGTCAAAGGCCGCCATGCCGTTCACGCGGCGCAGTCTGCGCTCCATGAAGCGCAGATGCCTCTCGCTGACCGCTCCGGTCTCCGCGAGACGGTCAAGCTCCTGCGAGACCGTCAGCTCAAGGCGGTTGCCGTCGCGGAAGGACCGATGCTCCCTGCGCTGCGAAAGGAGCGCCGTTGCAATGTTAAAGAGGATCATGCCGGCGCAGATGCCGAGATAGACGTAGATCAGAATTTGGACAAACACCGGCGTTCTTCCTTTCTTGTGTGTTTTACTGCCAGAGCTTTTGCAGAATGTAGTACGAGGGCTTGAGCCGCTCGTGATAGCTGACCGTATTGCCCCAGCCCTTGAGCGCCGCGGGATAGAGCGGCGTGCGCTCCTGCGCCGCGCCGTCGGTAAGGCCGAGGTGCATCGTGTCGATGGTGATGTAGTCCACGCCGTAGTTTTCATAGTAATCGTCGTGGATGGTCATGCGCGAGGGGTCTGAAAAGTTCAGAAGCTGCCAGGGAAGCTTCAGCTCCACATAGTCGCCCGCGAAGATGAAGTCCGCGAGGGAATCGTAGTCCGGCGCGGCGGGGTTCGCGTTGCCATAGGCAAGATCGCCCGTCTCGTAGGTCTCAGAGCTTGCCTGCCAGTTGCCCGTGAGCAGCGGCGTCGCCGTCTGGAGCATCAGGTCGATGGGCTTGAACAGCGGTGTGTCCGCGTCGGGCGGGTCAAGGTAGGCGTCCGCGTCGTGCGTTTCGTGGTAGAACATGGCGCGCAGCACCTCATAGCGCTCCTGCACCAGGAGACGGCTGTTGTCCCTGCCGTCGATGGCGAGGACGAAGTCCACCGGGTCCTCAAAGCGCAAGCCGAAGTTTTCGCAGTAGGTGCTGCCCGTCTTGGGCGTGGTGTCGATGGGGATGTAGAGCGTTTTCTGTCCGTTCGCAAAGCCCTTTTCATAGGCGAGCAGATAGATGAACTTCTCGTCGTATTTCATCGAAAGGGCGCGCGTGCCGGTATCGAAGAGTTTATCCTCCTCCGTCCACTCCGAGAGGTCGCCGTCCACATAGCAGACGCTTTCCTCCTCGCCGGGGTCGAAGGAGAGCAGACCGAAATACTGCTCGTTGGTCTGATAGTCGCTCCAGTACGGCGTGCGCTGCAGGTTCACCGCGTGCATGGTGTTCCAGGTGCGCTTGAACCACTCGTCCTGCCAGGTAAAGACGCAGCCGCCCGCGCAGTTTGCCGCGGTGATGTCGCGCCAGCAGTCCACGAGCGCCTGCCCCTGCTCCTGCTCGGACATATGGCCCTGATTGCGTCCGGTGTTCCGGTCGATCTGCGCCATGCCGCGCCCAGTGGAAACGCCGAACTCGGAGATGACGACGGGCATCGTGTGATGCCGCCGCAGGGCGCGCAGATAGGCAAGGTAGGTGTTCGCCGCGCCGGTCTCATCGTAGAAGTCCGATCGGCGCAGCACGGAACCGATGGGCGTGCCGGGACCGGTCTCCGCACGGGAGATGACGGCCTTGCCGTCCCAGATGGGCGTGCGGTCCATCGCCGCGGGGTTGAGGATATAGTTGAGATAGTCGGGATAGTAGGGATACACATGGTAGGAGGCAAACTGACCGGCGAGGAAGGCATCCTCAGTGCGGATGTGCTCCACGTCCACCTGCGCGCACTTCATAAAGAAAGTCGTGATATCCTCCGGGTAGAGGAAGGGGTCGGTGGTCGGCCAGTTGGAAAACGCCACAAGGCGCTGGGTCTTGTAGCGGCGGCTTTCATATGAGACGATCCGATCGCCCACCTGCGCGAGCATGGATTCAAAGGCGGAGGCGTCCTCCGTCGCGGAGAGGTACGTTCCCTGATAGGGCGGCAGATCGGGGTATTTGTGGTTGGTGTAGGTGACGGTCACATCCTCCCACTCCACACCGAGAATATAGCCGATGACCCAGCGGGAAACATCCTTATTGTAAAAGCCCGATCCCGTGCCCCGCCCGAGCGAGATCTTCTTGTTGCCGTGCAGAACGTCGACCAGTGTGCGCCCGTCCCTGACGAAGGTCTCAAGAAAGTCCTTGTCATAGGCGTCGCGGTGGGAGTTTTGGATATAGTCGTTCACCCATACGCCGTGGATGAGCCAGAGCGGTTCCTCGTTCGCCTCCTCGCGCGCGGTGTTGTACTCGTAGAAGGCGTTGTAGAAGTCGTCGTGGAGCGTAATGTAGACGCGCACGGTGTTCGCGCCCATCTCCTGCATCTGGGCAAACCAGCGCAGATAGGTCTCCTTGCTGACGGCGTAGTCCGTCGCCCACTCGCCCGGGATGCCCACGCCGAGGTTCACGCCCTTGACGGTGAACTCCTCCGGTCCCGCGCCGCGGTCCATATAAAGGTGCTGCGCGTCGGTGGACATGAAAGCGCTGACCGGCGCGTCCGGCTGAAGGTCGATGTACCAGCCGAGGTAGTAGCGCGCGGTGTCGTAGGCGAGATAGCCTAAGATCAGGGCGGTGAGCACGATGAGAAATCTTTTCAAGCCGCCGCCCTCCTTTCTCGATGGTGTGGTGGCTCAGTGGTTGAATTTCTTGTTTTTGGATTCGTGGCTGTACTGGCGAAGAATGTCGATATTCTCGTCCATCCACGCGCCGCGCTCGATGCAAAAGCGCTTCATCTGCGCGACGGCAGCCGCGTGTGAGTGCGGGTTGCGCCACGCGGGGGAGAGCATATCCTTTTCGAGCGTGTAGCCCCAGACGGAGAAGTTGCGCTCGACGGCATCGCCGAGCCACGCGGTAACGTCGTCTATGTAGGCGCAGAGATACTCGTCGCTGAGGATGCCCTGACGCAGCTCGCGGTAGCGGTCGATGACGGCGTTTATGAACTTCTCGTCTTTGCTGAGCATATAGTACCAGACATTGTATTGCAGCTCAAAATGCTGCGGCTCTGCGACCGGATGACTGTAGTTGTCACAGGCGGAGTTGAAGTCCCAGATGCACATTTTGTATTTGCCGCGCACATCCCTGTAGATATAGGTGGAAAGCCAGCCCGCATCATAGTTGCAGGTAAACTCGTTGAGGATAAAGTAGTCCACGAAAGAGCTCATGTCCGCCTGCTCCCACCATGCATAGGGCTCGGTATCATAGTCATAGGAGTAGAGTGACTTTTCAAAGTCGGAGAAATCCTGTGCGATCCACGCCGTGCGCTCCGGCGTAAGCCATTTTGTTCCCGGATAGACGATGTCTATATCCTGCAGATTTCGCAGGGCGTATTGGGAGAAGGTCTCGATGTTTTTGACCTCGTTGCCGCTGCCGCGGTCAAGGCGCAGAGCATAGCTCGTCTGCACCGTGTCTTTCGACGGCTCCGTGAGCTTCAAGCGGGCATCCGCGCCGGAGCTGACAGTCTCCGTCATAACATAAAGCCCCTGATACACTCCGTTGAGCAGTACCTCGCAGAAGCGCACATTCGGCGCGTAGTCCATGATCTCGCCCGCAAGATTGTACCACATATAATTGCGGATGAGCGTCTTATCGAGGTACGGCCCATGCAGCGCCCACTCGTCGAAGGCATCCATCCCCAGCATGGCGACATCGCGCGAGGCCGCACCGTCGTCCGTCAGCGTCTTGACAAGATAGCTGTGCTTATCAAAATAGCGCGAGGAGTTGCCTCGCACTCGAATGTCAATGACGCTCTGAAGCGTCGGCGTGTCGGTGGGGTGATTGTTGCCCTCGGCATGATCCACCACCGAGACGGACGCGCGCAGCAGCGTACTGCCGTCTGCGGTCGTGGTGAAAGCATCGTCCTCACGGCCGCTGCCGCCGCTCTGGATGGGCACGCCCGGGATCGCCTCTCCGCCAGTGTCGATGAGAACGAGCGGCAGATGAGAGCAGAGCAGATCTTCTCCGTGGTCGGCACAGGGTGTATAGGCGAGGCGCTCAAGATGCTGATGATAGCGTGGGTGCTCATCGGTCAGCACGGCTGACAGGTTTGTTGCGGATAGGAGGAGCAGCAGCGCACAGGCCGCAAGAGCCATTCGCTTGTATTTCATGTTCGTCTCCGCCCCCCTCTTTCCGGTTTCTCAGTTCGACACCTCGTCGTTCTGCATGACAAGATTGACATAGTCGATACTTCCCAACGAATAGATGCTGCCGGGAATGTCCGGCGTTGTCTGCTCCGCGCGGCGCAGGAGCTTTTGCGTGATCTCGTAGATCAGTTCGACCGTATCCTCCGTCGTGTTTTCCACACGCAGCGTCGCTTTGGCGCGAAAGAGCTTGTAGACCTGCGCCTTGATCGGCTCCTGCTTGCTGCGGTGGGCGCGGATGATGAGCAGCATCCGGTTATCGCTCTTGATGCAGCCGAGCAGCAGGATCACCGCGAAGGTCACAGCGCTGCCGATGCAGGCCACGGCATAATCGCCCACGCCGCAGCAGATGCCGACAATGATGGACCAAAAAATATAAACCGTATCGCGCGAGTCCTTGATGGCGGTGCGGAAGCGGACGATGGACAGCGCGCCCACCATACCGAGAGACAGCGCAATGTTGTTGCCGATGACGGTCATGACCGTCCCCGTCAGCACCGCGAGAATGACGAGTGAGGCGTTGAACTTGCGGCTGTAGATCGTCCCGCGGTGGGAGATGGCGTAGGACAGGAAGATAAAAAAACCCAGCATGGCGGCAAGGACGATATTGAGCAGAATATCCTCCCACGACATATCGCGGGGTGTGGTAAAAAGGTTCAGGATCTGTTGTCTCATGGTGTTTTCCTCCTATAGCCTCGTCTGACATCCGTTTTGGCGGGCAAGCACATATTTGCTGACAGAAAGCTCACTGCGATCCACGCTGTTGATCAGCTCGCGAAGATAATCGAGCAGAAAGCCGTTGTACTTGACCTCAAGCACCACGCAGTACGGATCGAGCACGGGGTTCATGTTCAGCCGCGGCGAAAAGAGGTCGAAGCAGCTCTCAACGGAAACAATGCGGCTGTCAAAGGTAATGCGTATTTTGTTCTCCTTGGCGATAAATGCCTTGCGGTTGTATTCTACGATCGTTTTGGGGCGATAGCACCGGCTGTGCATCAGCGCGTAGCACTCCGCGGCAAAAGACTCCGGATACCGCAGCAGCGGCGCGTAGTCGCCGCGCGTGAGCGCTTGGGCATCCTCCCGTGTCACGCGCAGAGAGCGCTTGAGCTGACTTGCGCCCTGCTTCTGCTTCATCTCCAGCATGGCGAAGTCTGCCGCCGGATCATAGCTGCGCAGGCGCAGCTTGCGCCGCAGCTCTACGCCCGCAGCCTTTTCGTGGAAGTCCCTGTCGTCGAGCGTATCGAAGTAAAGCGAGCGGACAGGGTAGCCGCTTATGCCGTTGTGCGGGTCCTCGTGCATGACCTGCGCGAGCCGATGGCAGGCTTGCAGCGCCTCCGGCAGCGAGATCAGATATTTCTTTTCCTCGCGGAACACGCGGTTCACCGATGCTCCCTCCTTTCGCAGAGAAAAAAACTGACCGCAGTCCTGCTAAGGCAATACCGCAGCTTTCACTGCGCGGTGTTTCCTTAAAAGAGTGCGGTCGGTCGATCATAGGGGCTCTCCCGCTCAGACATATGGCCCTGCAGCATAGTCTTTCGACGATTTTCTATCTTAAACGATTATACAGGGCTGCGCCGCATAAGTAAAGTCCTTTCTGGCATTTCCGGCATTTGGCGTGTGCCGTCGCTTGTGCGGCGGAAGTCCTCTCGTGCGCGGGAACCGGATAGGATCCCCTCACGAAATAATCATAACACCGCCATGAGCAAAACGCAAGAAACGCGGTAATTGCAATGGTTCCCGGCCATGGCTGAAGCCGAAAATCACTCCATTGATATAGAAAGCGGAGCCCCTTTTTGGTAAAATGGATTTGTGAAACACGCCAACCGGAAAGGGGCTGGCCGCTATCTACCGACAGGAAATCATTCAGGATGTGACGCTGTTTACATCCCAAAGCGCCGCCATGTTTTACGACAAGCTTTTCAGCAGTCTGGACTTCACGCTGCCCAGGGCGGCAACCGGGCGGGGCTTCCCCAAAGAAGCCATGGTCGGCGCTTTTATCGTTATGAAATGCGAGGGCTTCGCGCAGATCACAGATTTGGTGGATTATCTGGACAACAACCGCCTCATCGCCCATTATAGTAGGGTGGGCGGTTTATATATTTGGAACTATGTCTCCTGCGGGTTCTGCTGTGTCTGTTGTGCTGCCTTCACTATGATCTCTGTGATCAGGCCTTCCATCCTTCTGTACAGCCATTTCATCAGCAATGCCAACAGTGCCGCTGTCAGCATCAGAAAAATGTATGTTTACTCTCATTGAAGCAGCCGCGCACTGATCTCCTGCCCTCCATTTCCGACCATAAGAGGGCTTCTCACCTATAGTGTCGTTCCATACCTCCCCAATTTGCCGAATCACTATCTCCTGTTGACTGCAAAACCACATCATTCTGAATTTGGAACATTTGGAACGCTGCGTTCTTTTTTATACTGATCCCTCATTCTGTAATACGTTCCCGCACCGATATTCATCTGCCTGCAAGCTGCGGAAATACTCAGCTCATTTGCTTCTATTTTGGCCTGCAATTCCTCAAAAAGCTCTGTGTGACGCTCCCTGTGCGGGGCGCTCTTGACCTTACGCCAATAACGGTAGTAGGTTGTCTTCCCAATGCTCATCTTCCGGCAGACCTCCGCTACCCTGATATTGTAAGTGTGCTTAAAATGAGCGATTTATATGGCGTCAGTCTCGACTACCTCTTGAAAGGAGATTCCCCTATGAAAAACTATCTGGATTATATCGAAGAAAGCACAAATGTAGTAAAAAGCAAGGTCAAGTTATCAAAGCTGATATTGATTTTATCCTATCTGGTGATATGGGCATTCAATATCATGGTGTCGTGGTTTTTTCTGCGGAAAGTATTTCAGAAGCACAGGCAGGCGCATTCCAGTGGCTCGTGCTTCCGGTAGCAACGATTGTAATATCTCTTCCTTTTTTTATAATTCAATTATCAGGTTCACGGTCTTTCCCTCTC
>ENA-UOJK01000996-UOJK01000996.1-human-gut-metagenome-genome-assembly--contig:-C116-NODE-996-length-21564-cov-7.349621_pt1 | contig 21564 bp, 15 predicted proteins | sample MGYA00242348_ERZ723895 | MGnify/ENA metagenome assembly ERZ723895
TCCACCGCCTGTATCTCTTTTGATATTTCTCCTGTCCATCCGCAGTCTTGGTTGACAGCCGTGTATATCTTTACAAAATCAATTCCGTCAAGATGTACCGGATTACCGTTTTTGTCTACTGCCCAATCGATTTTGAATTTAGAATATTCCGTATCATTCGGGTGATTGTCGGCATATCCCCAAGCATAGCAATAGCCTACCCAATGTTCCGGCATGTCAGGACGTGGCTCGTTTACTGCATTGTCGGCTAAGCGGCTTCCGGAGAAGGTGATCCGGTCTTCTTCTATCCATTGCGGATAATAGGAGTCTTGGGTATTAAAGTCATTTCTTTTTATCTCTCCTTGACCACCTTGGTTATCCGTCCATTGTACATTGTCTCCGGGCAGTTCGGGACGGTAATAGGTGATTTCATAATTCCGGATGGTGGAGGGGGAGTTGTATTCGCTTCCTGCCAGTTCATACCACTCGTCATCGGGAAGTCCGTTTCCATTGGTGTCTTTGGAAACCAGTACGATGCCCGGTTCTGCGCTTCCGCCGGGTTTGTCTTCATTGGTGCCATATATGTCATAGGCGGCATTCCCGTATATCTTGAAATCATATTCGCCCGATACATTAGGTACAGTATGGTCGAAACCTACTGTGATGTATCCCCCGAAAGCACCTAATGAAAGTAAGCATACATTCCGGTCTGATAACAGTTCCGTAGCATATTCCAATACTTGCTGATAGGTAAATCCCTCCTTATAAGCGGTGGCGGTGGTATTCATGAACTGTGTCGGGGCGGGGCGATACTCCAATACTTTGTTGGCGAAGGCGGCTGCCTGCGGGGTATCCGGATCGTCGTTGCCACTTTGCGTATCTTTGTCGGAGAAAACCACTGTATTGGGATTTTGTCCGATATTAGTGAGACGGTATATTAATTTTCCTTGTGGATTGAAACAGAGTACATCACCTCTTACTAAATAATTATAGGCGTCTGTAATGTATATATTTCCACTATACGGATTGACATAGATGCCATAAGGGGTGTTGATCTCGGTCTCGTCTGTAATGAAATCCTCGCGCAGGGTAGTTCCCGTTTGCAGGTTGAATACCTTTATCTGCGAATCCTGTGTGGTGTAGTTGAAATTATATAAATAAGCAAGTTGGTCGTTGATGGCAAAATTCATTACCTTTTCGTCATAAATCTGTTTCACTTCATCCGTGCGGGTGTCTATCTGAACAAAGTTATAATCGCCCGCACTGATGTCTTTACCGCGTGTTGCCACATAGACGTGGCCGTAATTGTCCGCCCTGATCCGCCCCGGATTGTAACCTACCTGTATTTTCTTTATTTCTTTGAACGGTTCTGTGCTGACTACGGACACGGTGTTGTCCACGCCAATTCCGTCCCAATCCAACCCTCCGGAATTGGATACATAGAGTTTATCTCCCTGCACGCAAATTCCGTCCGGATTCCGTCCTACTGTGGCATACTCTTCGATTTCCAATGAGGTGGTATCTATTCGGGCCACAGTGCCGTCGAACGAGCAGACATATGCTTTGTCTTTATGAAAAGCGATGTAACGCGGTTGACGCGAACTACCGTTCTCATTCAGTACCGGTATCCGTTTCAGAGAGAGTCCTGATGCCCGGTCTATTACCTCGATCTGGCTCGAAACATTCACTACGATATAGAGCTTACTGCCGTAAATAGCCATATCATTGGCGGTATCGCCCAATCCTCGATGGTTTTTACTGCGGAAATAATCAGTGTCCGTCTGTCCGTTTTTGAGTGAATGAAACATGAGCGTACTGTTGTTCAGGTTAAACAGTCCTTCACTCAATACATAAATACCGGCGGTTCCGGTTTCTGTGTTGCTCCCTCCGTTGTCTTCGGGGCTATCTTTATCTGTAATATCATCACAGGCATGAATTAACAAGCTGAATACGAATAATGTGAGATATTTATATTTCATCATAAGATATATGTATTTTAATAAGTAATTTTCAATGTTGCACGTACCGAACGTCCCGGCATAGGGAAGCTCTTTATGATTTCGTAATTCTTGTTCAGCAGGTTGAGTACCTCGATGCTGAGTGATGTATTTATATCGCGTATTTTTAAATTGCGGCTGGCCGAAAGACTGTGGTCACTATAGCCATCCAGACGGTTCTGGCTTATGTTTTCTCCTTGTGTGTAGCGTTTGCCCGAGAAGAGGAAAGCGTAGGACAGGTTGATCCAGGGTGTTTCGATGCCTGCCTGCCCCGAACCGGATACACGCGGAGTATAGGCGATCTGGTGTTTATAAGTTTTTTTATAAGTATTGTCTGTTGCACTGGTGACATCCAGTGCACGTTGGTAAGTATAGTTTCCGGAAAGGTTGATTTGTAATTTCTCCATTGGATGCAAGGATATGCTTCCGGTGACATCCAAACCTTTTATATCTACTTTTCCCAGATTGGTCATGGTCCATACAAAAATGTTCTTGTTGGGAATAGCGACTATTTTATCTGTCACTTTATTGTAATAGGCATCTATCGTGGCCGATACATAGGGCAGAAATGTGCAGACAGATTTACTGTACGTAATGCCTACATTATACTGCCGGGTGCTTTCCGGACGCAAATCTCTCGTTCCTACCCGGCTGTAATACAGATCGTTGAAATTGGGTAACCGGAAAATGTCTTTATAGAAGAAGCGGATACGGAACTCTTCACTCCTGAACGGTTTGAAAGAAGCGCTGACGTAAGGGGTCAGTCTGCGGTGATTATCCGCTTTGGTGCCTTGCTGCACCTTTTCATTGGTGACCGTGGCCAATGCCGAAGCGGAGAGCGTAAGCCATTCGTTCACGTACTTTCCGGCGAGTGCGGTCAGCCATGAATATCGTGTAGGATAAGCAAAATCGGTTAAGTTGGCATTCAGCGTATTGATGCTACCGTCTGTGGAAAGAGAAAAAGACAGATTATCCAATACCCGGTAGAGTGCCGAAGCCGACAGATAGTATTCTTGTTGGTAATAACTGTTATCTTCTTTACCGGCTGAACTGGCATAATCAGGGTTCAGATAACGCTGATAACTCCAATTCCATTTGGCCGATGCCTGGAATGCCCATTTCCGGTTGAATTCTTTTTTATATTGGCTTTGTACGAACGTGTTTTTATCCCACAAGTGTTGGTTGGCAAAGTCGTAATAGAAGGTAGTGGCATTGGGCAACCCGCGAGACGATTGGTAGTAGTATGCTTTCAGCCTCCATTGTTCGTTGTCGGAGAGGTTACCGAACAGGCCGGCTTCGGCACGCAGGCTTTCCACTTGCGTGTTTTTTCTTTTCTCGCGTGAGGTTAAATCATCCTTATCGCCATAATAGAGGGTATAAGGGTAGTGGCCGTCTGCCGACATCCATTCGGCATTGGCAGATAGTGCCCATTTCCGGGCTAATTTCTGCTCTATCAGTACGGACGGATTCACCAATCCCCAAGAACCGGTTTTGAACGAACCGATGATATGGGTGTTTTTATTATTCTTGAATTGCGGGGTCAGTGTCTGGATATTCAGTAGACCTGCGGAAGCGAAAAAGCGTGCCGGTTGGAATATGTTATCACTCTGCCCGTTGTTGAGGGAAAGGCGGTCTACATTATCCAAGGAGAAGCGTCCGATGTCGATTTGTCCTGTCTGGCAGTCGGTTATGGCAATGCCGTCATATCCTATGGCGGTATGTTGTGCTCCCAAGCTGCGGATGGATACGGTTTTCAATCCGCCAATGCCTCCATAGTCTTTTACAGTTACTCCTGCAAAGTGTTTTACAGCATCGGAAACCTGTAATACATGCAAGTTGTTTAATTCTTCTTTGGAAAATATCTGGGTGGGTGCCGTTGCTCGTACTTCCCGTGTCTGATATCGGTCGGAAACCACTACTTCGGGAATAGAATAAACATGTGTCGTATCTACCTTCTGCTGTTGGGCGGAAAGTAATGCAACAGGGCAAAGGCAGTAAACTACTGCACTGAAAAATTTGTATTCAAAGATCCGGTTCAATCTGTTCATCTAATCAGTTTTGATTAAAATGTCCGGGCGAAATCACTTCGACCGGACACATCAATAAACTTGGCAGAGTTTATTTGTAAATTATACTTTCTCTGAATCAGAGTGATGAATGAAATGATGGATAGAACTTATCCGGTTCATTAGACTCAACGCTTTTTCCACGAAAGCAATGAAAAGATTGCATGGCAGGTCTTCTGACTTGTTCCTGTGGCGGACGCCTTCCCGGGATTTCCCAGTGGCTAAAGGTAGTTGTCCGTAACGTTTTTATGGAACTTACAGCAGCGGGACTGTTCAGGATTTGCACCTGATTCCCTTTTTAATCACATCTTCCGAAGGAAGACTATGAACCAATGCGTGGCAAAGATAGAAAGAATATTCAGAATGGCAAAGGAATGGTACGGACTTATTATTGTGCCGATACATCATTTATCTATCCATAATCTATTTGGCTATAATATACTTTGCCGGACTGTATGGAGTATATTTTATTTCATCAGATATTGGGTTATTGCTTGCACGGTGGCATCTTTCAATAGCACTTTCTTATTTGCATCCAGCAGATAAAGGGTGGGTACTGCTTTCAGGTCATATAGATTTTGGGTTTTGATGGTAAGTGATTTGTCATATCCGTTGATCCACTCTTGGGGAAACTCATCACGGTGTCGTCTCCATTCGTCCAGTTCTTCGTCCGGATAGAGGGCAATTACTGCCAGCTGTTTCTTTTGAATCAACTCATTGATAATAGGAGAGTCTTTTAGTGCTTCTATGTTTTCCGTACAGGCATGGCAGCCCGGGTTATTGATAAACAATACGGTGTATTGGGATTTTATTTTATAGAGTGTGCTTTGCGCACCCGATTCTAATGTATAGATAAAATCGATCGCTTTTGTATCGACCCGGTTTTTGTATGCCATCTCTATGCGTGCTTGAGGACGGATTTTTTCTGTTTCTGTCAGAACAGATGAAGAGATCATTGCTTCCAGCACCGGAATATAAAATTCTTCATTTCTTAAAGGGGAATTCGGGTCATAAAGGTATTTGTCGGCCAGTCCGGTGATATAATCGAAAACTTTTTTCTCGGTTTCTGTTCGGGCGATTGTTTTCTTTATTGCCTCCTGCGCCGTACTCAAAGGAACGTGATTCAGTAAATCGCAGTAATCGGCCCAGGCTTGTTCTGTAATATCAGGATGATGGATATAGTTTGTATCGGCAAAGTTTACATTGTCCCAATAATGCTTCACCAGAAAATCCGCCCGTAGTTCGGGAGTGTTCAGCATGGCCGGTATAGCCGGTAAATAAAAGGCAGTGAGGGTATCTTGTGGTATATAGGATACTTGACTTGAAGATTTTCCGTTTTTACAGGAAAAGAGACAGAATATGAGAGCTATCGGAAGATGTTTTATATAATTCATTTTTCTTGTTTTTATCGTTCTACAAAATTATGCGATTATTCCGTCGAAACAACAAGAATCCGTTTTATTTTTCCTTTTTATGATTTTTATCAGTTTATTTTCGAACCTTCTTTCTTATTGTTATGATGGCTTAAATCTTTTCTTGTTTATATTGCTCTATATGATAAGTGTAAGTATTTATGCCGTGAAGTAAGATTTGAAAAGATAGTGATACGATTTATTTCGAAATGAAAATGTATAACAAATTGATTTGTTTATAATGTTTTGTTTATCAGTGTATTATATAATATTATTTTTGCCCGTAGAGAAACACATCTTTTCTCTACGAGTTTCATCTTGTTTCTCTACGGGAAACGGTTCGTTTTTCGTAGAGAAACGAACCGGATGGTTAGGTAATATGACAAGAGGTGCTTTATTGAATCTTGGCTGTCATTGTTAGGTGTAAATTTAATTCCGGAAGAAGAACTTTCTTGTTGCCGGATGCTTTTTACCTTTCCTTTGCTAACGTGAATACGAATTCCAATCCTCCGCCTTGATTGTTTTTGGCAGAGATGCTACCGCCATGTATGATTACCGCATTTTTCACAATGGCCAGTCCTAACCCGGTACCGCCCAATTTACGTGAACGGCCTTTATCTACCCGGTAGAATCGTTCGAACAGGCGGTTCAAATGCTCCGGAGATACTCCTATGCCGGTATCGGCAAAGCTGAAATAATAGAAATTCTCGTCTTCGCGGAAACAGTTGATATTGATTTGGATATTGGTACCGGCATAGGCAATGGCATTATCCATTAAGTTTCGGAAAATGGAATACAATAGTGAATAGTTACCCCGTATCTGAATATCTTTTTTCAGAGAGTTGACCACTGTGATCTGCTTTTCTTCGAGTTCCAGAGAAACTTCATTGACGATATTGGTGACCAGTACGCTGATATCCACCTTTTCCATATCTATCATGTTGGCTGCTTCGTCCATGCGGGTCAGCACCGAGATGTCGCGTAACAGGCGACTCAGACGATTGCTTTGTGCATAGCAGCGTTCCAAGAATACATTTATTTTATCATGTGGGATGTGATCGTTGTTTACGATGGTTTCCAGATATCCCTGAATACTGCTTACGGGAGTTTTCAATTCGTGTGCGATATTTTGGGTAAGCTGGCGTTTCAAGCGTATCTGTTCTTCCTCCATCGTCACGTCATTGATGCTTATTTCGAAGCTCATATCCTGAAAGATGATACATTCTACAATAAATGTTTTTCCGTTTTTATTGATAGTGATAGACATTCGTTTTTCTTCTTTACCGGAAGGCCGTTTAGGGGCTTTGTTGATAAAGTCGGTGATCTCTTTCAATTCATTGATTGTAAACACCTCTTCGGCTGTTTCTAAGTTGGAGTCAGAGATGAGATTGCTATATTGGGTAAAGAGGTTATTGACAAGAATTTCTTTTTTATCTTTGTTGAACACACCAAGTCCTTCGTGAGAAATTTGCAGATGGGTGATCAGTTTTTCCCGTTCGATGTAAAGGGCTTCTTTGGTATATCTGGATGATGTGCTGTGATATTTCTCCCAATTCGTTATGGGGAAAAGCGGATTGCATGGCCATTTCGATCGGCTCATTCCGGTCGGCACGCATGGCGAATTCTCTCAACTGGCTGATGGAGGTACCTAATTTCTTGGTGAATTTGTAGAAGATGACGACCAATAACAGGGTCACAATAGCAGTGAACCAGAGGTAATGCGAATCGGCTTTCAGATTGTTAATCAGGCTGACATTGTAAGGCAATGCCGAGCGTATGATATAATCATTGTAAAGAGTAGCCGAATAAAAATAAGGTACTCCTGTTGTTTCCGAAGTACGGCGAACATCAAATCCGCTACCGGTTGCCAATGCTTTTTCTACCTCCGGACGAGTGATATGATTTTCTAAAAGGGAGTTGTTTGTTTTATAGCTGTCATACAATACATTTCCCAGGAGATCGATAACTGTCACGCGTAAATCTTGCAATGCGTGGTTATTGATATACTCATTCATTTCATTCCGGATGCCCGAAAGCGTATCTATCTTTTCATTCAAACGTGCGTTATAGTCTTGCAATTGGGAATGAAGAAGCTCTACTTTGTACTCTTTTTCCCGTTGGTACTGATAAGCAATGAAGCAAGCGGCAAAAACCAGAAACAATGATATGACCGAAAGAAAGAGCTTCCGGCTGAATGAAAGAAAATGCTTTTGATTGACAGGTAGGTTCATGGTGGAATGATGAAAAAATGAAAGAATGAAGGAATGAAAAATAGGAGGGCTATGTGGTGTGTCTCTTTATCACGCATTTATGGCGCAGCCAATTGGCACATTGGCACATTGCCCGATTGGCACATTATTTCATTCTGTTTCAAAGCAATATCCGTATCCCAGGCGGGTGACGATCCGCTTGCCATATATGCCGATCTTTTTACGCAGACGGGTGATGTTGACATCGATCGTACGGTCGAGTACGTATACTTCATCGCTCCATACGCGGGCAAGGATGTCCTCGCGCGAAAATACCCGTCCTTTGTTCTGTAATAGCAGGAATAGGATTTCGAATTCTTTTTTGGTCAGTGCCACTTCTTCTCCGTCTATGCTAACTTTCTTTTTTGTAATGTCGATTACCAACGTCTGGTAAGTGATCTGTTCCGGTGCTTTTTCGGTTTCGGGGGTAACGGTACGCCGCAGAACCGCTTTTACGCGTGCTATCACTTCACGCAGGGAGAAAGGCTTCGAGATATAGTCGTCCGCACCGAGGTTAAAGCCGGTCACCGTATCATTTTCCGTGTCTTTGGCGGTGATGAAGATGATAGGTACATGAGCCGTCTTTTTATCTTTTTTCAGTATATTAGCCATTTTGAATCCGGAGATTTCTCCCATCATCACATCCAGCAATAGCAAATGATAACTGCTGATATCCATTTTCAGAGCTTCTTCGGCGGAATTGGCAGTATCTACTTCATAACCTTCATTTTCAAGATTGAATTTCAGGATTTCACAAAGGTCTTCTTCGTCGTCGACAACTAAAATACGGTAATCGTTCATTGTATTCTCTGTTTATATGACATTACAAATATAATCTTTTATTTTATTTCGCAGCAAAGGTGGGCGATTTTTGTTACGACGGGGTGAAACACGTATTACAATTACGTTACAATTTGTAGCTTTTCAATAAAAAGAGATTATTAAAGTAATGGCGATGAGGTATTTGAGATGTCGGTACTTCCGGCAGACAGTTCGAACACCACCATTTCGCTTTCTGTTCCTATCCGGAAGGGAGGTCCCCATAGTGATAATCCACTGGATACATATATGTGCGTGTCTCCCCATTGGCGGTAGCCGTGGCTCTGTTCATAGATATAATCCGTAACCAGACTCATAGGCCACACCTGTCCGTGGTGGGTATGCCCGCTGAATTGCAGGTCGATGCCGGCAGCTTCTGCGTCTGTCAGGTTATAGGGTTGGTGATCCAGCAGGATGATGGGACGGCTTTTATCGATATTCTCCATCAATTCCTGTAAGGAACGGCGGGAGGGGTTATGCCGGTCGTCACGTCCTATCAATTGTATGCCATTGGGCAAAGTTACCACCGAATCTATCAGGAGTTGTATCGGAGTACTTTTTATGAACCGGGCACTTTCGTCGATGCCACTGATGTATTCGTGATTACCGGGAACCATGTAGATACCCATCGGTGCTTTTAATTCCGATAATTCTTTACTCATTTTTTCGGTGTAGAGGGGAACGACACTGTTGTCGATCAGATCGCCGCCGATCAGTATAAGGTCCGGCTTCTGTTCATTAATCATATCGACGTACTTTTTCAAGGCGCTTTTTCCCGTTCCGTATCCTAAATGAATATCGCTTACAGCTACGATTTTTATCGGTTGCGAGTTGTTTTCATACGGTTTGTTGATTGTTATATCGACTGCATTCGTTTTCGGATGGCGGTAATTGTAGTATCCGCATCCCAATAGGATGAATGTTAACAGCAATGACACGGGAAATCCGTATCTGAAAGGCGTATAGAATCGTTTCAGTATGTCGGTCAACAACAGGAATATCACCATGTATAGGGTGAATATCAACCAGCCTGTACCTATTTCGTACATCGTATGCGAAATGAAAGAGGGCATTTCTACATTGCGGCTCAGCAAACTGCCGAATAGTGACAAGGCACCGCACCAGAACAGAATGCCTGCTGCTACTTTTATTCCCGAATGGCAGGTAGGCAGTGCCCGTAATCCTTTGATAAATATGTAAATGTTTCCTGCGAGGTATACGCTGATAAGAATAATGAAGAATGTCGGCATAAGTCAATGTATTTGGAGTCTGTTTTTAGAAATGGACAAAGATAAGCCATATTCATGAATAAAAAGAGCGAATATTACTGATATGAACCTAAAAAAATGAAATAAGGGTAGGGCAGGCATCCGATGAGAAATACAACATTTAAGAAAAGGTTGTATTTCATTCAATCTATCGATTTTATTTTTTTACCTTTGTATGTGCTACAAAAAAAGTAGAGGGAAAAATGATAAAGATAGATTTGAAGCAGCGAAAGCGGGAAGTGCTGGGAGTGATTGCCATATTATTTGTTATTGTGACAGGAATGTCCATCTATAAATATGCCTCTTTCAGTTCCGGTTTTGAAATAACGGATGATTTGGGAGGAAACATCTTTCCTTCTGCTATCCTGTCTGTGGCTACTACCGATGCCCAGGTCATCGAACCGTCCGATTCTTTTTATATCGGTAATCCGAAATCGTGCATCGCCATCAGGGTGAAATCCCGTTCGGCGTATAGCCGGGTACGTATTGAAGTGGCGGAGACTCCTTTCTTTTCACGTTCCGTATCCGAGTTTATCCTTGAGAAACCGCATAGGGAATATACGATTTATCCCGATATTATCTGGAACTACGAAGCGTTGAAGAATAACGTGCAGGCAGAACCGGTCAGTGTAGCGGTAACGGTAGAGATGAACGGGGATGATCTGGGGCAGAGGGTACGTACCTTTTCGGTGCGAAGTATCAATGAATGTCTGTTAGGATACGTCACTAACGGTACGAAATTCCATGATACCGGCATATTCTTTGCCGCCTATGTCAATGAAGAGAATCCGATGATCGATAAATTGCTGCGTGAAGCATTGAATACCCGGATTGTGAATCGTTTCTTAGGATATCAGAATGCAAAGGCGGATGCGGTGGATAAACAGGTGTATGCCCTTTGGAACGTGTTGCAGAAGCGTAAGTTCCGTTACAGTTCGGTGTCCAATACCAGCTTATCCAGTAATGTGGTTTTCTCACAGCGGGTACGTACGTTCGATGATGCTTTGGAATCGTCGCAGATAAACTGTGTGGATGGCAGCGTACTGTTCGCTTCTCTGCTTCGTGCCATCAATATCGATCCGATTCTGGTGCGTACGCCGGGGCATATGTTTGTGGGATATTATACGGACAGTTCCCATCAGGATATGAATTTCCTGGAAACGACGATGATCGGTGATGTCGATCTGGACGACTTTTTCCCGGATGAGCAATTGGACTCTACCATGGTGGGAAAATCTCAGAACCAGATGTCTCTGCTTACTTTTGAGAAGTCGAAACAGTATGCCAACAAGAAATATAAGGAGAATGAAGAAGGTATTCATTCCGGTAGGTTGAACTACATGTTTCTGGAAATATCAAAAGAGGTACGGAGGAAAATCCAGCCGATAGGGAAGTAAGATCTTCCTCCGTGTGGGGTAATTATTCGGCAGGAAGTATTTCAAAACGGGCCGTCATCTGGTATCTGAGCTTGATCGTTCTGAAATTTTCCGGATTACTGTCATAACTTGGTATTGCCACGTTGCTCATAGCCGACTGTGGTTGGAAATAGCTGAAGCTCCGTTCTTCCGGCTCTACGATACGGAGAACGTTCCCGAGTTTCTGTCCCATTGCCGCCACCAGATAATCCGCCTTTTGGCGTGCTGCTTTTAAGGCTTCTATTTTTCCTTGTTTGCGGTATTCCTGCAAATCTTTATTTTTTAGTTCGCCGATGTTCATCGATTGAATCCCTTTGGTATTTACTGTCTGTATGATCCGGTTGATCTGGTCGGGATTCTGTAACTTTATATCAAAGGTTTTGGATATGAGAAAATCTTTTCCACGTTCGCGCCAGTAATCACCTACTTCTTTGGTCTGAATATCCGACGGAGCGATACCCGCTTGCTTTAAGGCGCTCATCAGGTTATGTTCAATCTCATTGACGGGTACTTTGGTCTGGTAATCTTCCGGCTTGCTTTTTTTTTCGAATTCTTCCTGCCAGTATTCCTTTATGGTAATCATAAAATGAATTTCGTCCGGGATGATTTCCGTTTCGGAACTGCCGGTCACTTCGATGTAGCGGGAGTTGTTGTCTTCTTGTGCGGAGATTGCCAGGATGCCACTTAGCCATAGAGTGACAAGTACTGCGAATGTTTTCATATTCTTGCGGTTTTAGTTATTGCATTTGCTCCAAAGATAGAGGTTCTTTGAAGGAAAAACAAATGAGACAACATTTATTGTTTCCTGTTTTTTGCATATCCGCTTCGGGAGTGTTATTTTTGTCGAAATATCTGTTGAGTAGAAGAAAAAAACAAAATAAGATGATACAAGGTAAGAAATTTATTTCTCCGGGAGCGTGGTTCACCATGGTTTATCCTTCAGATTGGAATGAGTTTGAAGACGGTGAAGGTTCCTTTCTGTTTTACAACCCCGATACCTGGACAGGGAATTTCCGGATTTCGGCTTTCAAGGCGGATGCTGCTACACGCGGCGCCATGGATTATGGCAAAGAAGCTGTGAAGCAGGAGCTAAAAGAGAATCCTTCGGCTTCATTGGTGAAAATCGGAAAATTAGCATGTGCTTACAGTAAAGAAATGTTTCAGGAAGAGGGGGCTTATTACACCACTCACCTTTGGATTACCGGCATTGGGAATGTGGCGTTCGAATGTTCGTTTACCGTGCCTAAAGGCGGAAGCGTGAAAGAAGCGGAACAGGTGATCGGTACGTTGGATATACGCAAAGACGGACAGAAGTACCCGGCGGAAGTGATTCCCGTGCGTTTGTCCGAGATCTACGTGATTAATGAGGGGTATGAATGGGCCGTGAATACCGTAAAGAAGGAATTGAAAAAAGATTTCCAAGGTTTGGAAGAAGATTTACCGAAGCTCCAGCAGGTGATTGATAGCGGCGTGATAGGAAAAAAGAAGAAAGAAGAATGGCTGGCTATCGGCATCACTGTCTGTACCATATTGGTCAATGAAGCGGAGGGATTCGAATGGATGACTTTAATCGATGGTAACCGGGAAGTGCCCGTACTGCAATATAAAGATGGAAGACTCATCGATCCTCTGAAACTGTTTTGGAGTAAAGTGAAAAATGACGAGACGTGTGATGTGGAGGAAGTGTTTAAATCGGCAGTATAGAATTAGTAGTTAAGTAGTCAAGTAGTTAAGTAGTTAAGTAGCTGTGCAGCGTGTAGGGGGCTATGGATTTTAATGCGATCTTTCACTCCTATATTTTTAATTGCTATTTATTACTTAAACTATCTACTACTTACTACTTATCTACTTGACTACTTAACTACTAAATCACTTACCTGCTAAACCTCTTACTTACCCACCAGCTCCTTTTAACCATTTACTACTAAATTACTGATTTTATGGTTCCTTATTTACAAGTAGATAATCTTACTAAATCCTTTGGAGATTTAGTTTTGTTTGAAAATATATCTTTCGGTATTGCCGAAGGGCAGCGTATCGGACTGATCGCTAAAAACGGGACGGGAAAGACGACCCTTCTGAATATACTTTCCGGGAAGGAGGGATATGATAACGGGAATATTGTTTTCCGTCGGGATCTCCGTGTAGACTATTTGGAGCAAGATCCGAAATATCCCGAAGAACTGACTGTGCTGGAAGCCTGCTTCCATCATGGCAACAGTGTGGTAGAACTGATCAAGGAATACGAGCATTGCATGGAAACGGAGGGACATCCGGGACTGGAAGATTTGCTGGTGCGCATGGATCATGAGAAAGCATGGGAATATGAGCAGAAGGCTAAACAGATTCTGTCGCAATTGAAAATCCGTAATTTCGACCAGCAGGTGAAACATCTTTCCGGAGGTCAGTTAAAGCGCGTGGCTTTGGCGAATGCCTTGATTACCGAGCCCGATCTGCTGATTCTGGATGAGCCTACCAATCACCTTGATCTGGATATGACGGAGTGGCTGGAAGATTACCTGCGGCGCACAAACCTAAGCTTGTTGATGGTGACGCACGACCGCTATTTCCTGGATCGTGTCTGCTCCGAGATTATAGAGATCGATAACCGGCAGTTGTATCAGTATAAAGGAAATTACAGCTATTATCTGGAAAAACGGCAGGAACGGATCGAAGCAAAAAGTGTGGAGATAGAGCGTGCTAATAACCTTTATCGTACGGAACTCGACTGGATGCGTCGCATGCCACAGGCACGCGCACATAAGGCGAAGTACCGGCAGGATGCTTTTTACGAAATAGAGAAAGTGGCCAAGCAGCGTTTCAATAATGACAATGTAAAACTGGATGTAAAGGCATCCTACATTGGCAGCAAGATATTCGAAGCGGATCATCTTTATAAGAGTTTTGGTGATCTGAAGATATTGGATGATTTCTCTTACATTTTTGCCCGTTATGAAAAGATGGGTATTGTCGGCAATAACGGGACAGGGAAATCTACTTTTATCAAGATACTGATGGGAGAGGTACAGCCCGATAGCGGTACGGTGGATATAGGCGAAACGGTTCGTTTCGGTTATTACTCTCAGGACGGGTTGCAGTTTGACGAACAGATGAAGGTGATCGACGTGGTGCAGGACATCGCGGAGGTTATCGAATTAGGTAACGGCAAGAAATTGACTGCTTCACAATTTTTGCAACATTTCTTGTTTACTCCCGAAACCCAACACAGCTATGTCTATAAACTGAGCGGGGGAGAGCGCCGGCGGTTGTATCTGTGCACCGTACTGATGCGTAACCCGAATTTTCTGGTACTGGATGAACCGACCAACGACCTCGATATCATTACACTGAATGTTCTTGAAGAGTATCTTCAGAACTTTAAAGGATGTGTGATTGTGGTGTCTCACGACCGCTATTTCATGGATAAGGTGGTAGATCACCTGTTAGTATTCAACGGTCAGGGGGATATTCGTGATTTCCCCGGAAATTACAGCGATTATCGTGATTGGAAAGAAGCCAAGTCCCAGAAGGAGAAAGAGACCGAGAAATCCCAGGAAGAGAAGACTGCACGTGTGCGCCTGAATGAAAAACGTAAAATGAGTTTCAAGGAGAAACGTGAATTCGAGCAGTTGGAAAAGGAGATAGCAGAGCTGGAAACAGAGAAAGCGCTTATTGAAGCGCAGCTTTGCAGTGGTACGCTTTCTGTAGACGAGCTTACGGAGAAGTCGAAACGCCTGCCCGAAGTGAATGATCTGATTGATGAGAAAACTATGCGTTGGTTGGAATTAAGCGAAATAGAATCATGAACCTGACGAACTATCATAGCCATTGCCTTTATTGTGACGGACGTGCCGATATGGACTCTTTCATCCGCTTTGCCATAAGTGAAGGATTTACATCGTATGGTGTTTCATCACATGCGCCGTTGCCTTTTCCCACTGCATGGACGATGGAATGGGACAGTATGGAGGATTATTTAGAGGAGTTTCGCCGGGTAAGGGAGAAGTATGCCGGCAAGATCGAATTTTATGTCGGCCTGGAAATCGATTATCTGAATGAAGAGAGCAATCCGTCGGTTTCCCGTTTCCGGGAATTGCCGTTGGATTATCGCATCGGCTCCGTGCATCTGTTGTATAATGATAAAGGGGAAGTGGTGGATGTCGATGTAGCTCCCGAAGTATTCCGTAAGATAGTAGACGGGCATTTCGGCGGCGATCTCGATCGGGTGATCCGTCTTTATTACGACCGTCAGCTTCGCATGATCGAGTTGGGTGGTTTTGATATTTTAGGGCATGCGGACAAGATGCATTATAATTCGGCTTGCTATCGTCCCGGCCTGTTGGACGAACCGTGGTATGAGAAACTGATGCAGGATTATTTCGCCCGGATCGCAGAAAAAGGGTATATGGTTGAAATCAATTCCAAGGCTTATCATCTTTACGGCACATTTTTTCCGAACGAACGTTACTTTCCGTTGTTGAAAGAATTGGGTATCCGTGTGATGGTGAATAGTGATGCCCATTATCCCGAAAAAATCAACGCCGGACGTCCGGAAGCGCTGGCGGCTTTGAAACGTGCAGGATTCAGTACGGTGATGGAGATGCATCAGGGAAAGTGGGTGGAATGTGATTTGGCAAAGTGAAAGAGAAAAAGGCCAATCATTTCCGGTGGAAAGATTGAAAGTAAACAGGAAATGCCTATCATTTGTGAATGATGAAAAGTCTTTTTACTTATGGAATAATAAAGCATACTTTGTTTTTGACTTTAATATGATTACTATGGGACATTACTACTATTGGCTCTTTTTTGTCCTCTTCGGTTTATAGTCAGATAATCTGCAGGAATAACTGTATTCGTAGTGGAGATGAAATTTTAAAGGAGCAAGTAGATAAAAAGGTCTTGGAAGATCTGGAGAAAGTGTTATATGGAATTTTAGCGGATTGAAAGTCATAAATGTCCAATATAAGTTAATCCATCCTTATTAATGATAGTATCTATGTCGTGGGTTGATACGATTTTAAAAGAAAATTCGGATATCAATAGTTTAATTATCCTTGGACAATTTTTTAATATCACGAAAGATCGTGTCGGCACTGGGAATACGAAGATCGGGGTGCATACGAAGATGGGGACCGACGTGATCTTGCAATATCCTCGATGTGGTCTCCACCACATAGGTAAATCCAGAAAAGATTGGAGATGATTTCACTGTATTGATAGCCGTAGGTGCTGCAACGAACGCCAAGTTGAGAATCAATCAATTTTGACTCAGACCTAAACGGGAAAAAACATCCATTACAAGAAAAATATCTCCCAAAGGAGTGACGGTACCGGATTTTATAACTATTTTTGTATACATGGCGGAATATTTATGTGGTTTGTTTCGTAGCACTAATATAAGTGATATTTCCGACATGTACAAACCGTTGACAATTTACTTTGTATCAACTTTGCTTTTTATTATGAGTTATAAAGTTGTGAAATTAAGATACAGTATGAAGTCTCTATTTTTTCTTTTGTTATTTATATTTACGTCTCTCCGGCTGTTTTCACAGTATTCTTTGGAACGTACAACTCATCTTCCCCGTCCGGGCGATCGTCTTGGCAAGCAGGAGACAGCGTATAAATCTCCCGGTGCAAAAGGGACAGGAATTATCTGGGATTTCAGTGAGCTGGAAAACAGGAACGCGAACAACGAACTCAGATACACCTCCCCGCATCCCGGTTCGGATACCATTATCGGCATCGAGCACCGGACCATGTACCGTTATCAATTATCCGGTGATACCCTGTTTACTCCCGGTTACGAAAACTCCACCACGCGGATCGGATACCGGATACCCGAATCCCTGCTGGTATTTCCGTTCCCTTATGGGCGCAGCCTTACCACCTGTTTCGGCGGAAAAGGGAATTATTGCAACCGGCTGGGGATTGATATTTGCGGCAGGTCCACAGTCACTGCGGATGCCACCGGCCTGATGATTCTTCCCGGAGGAGATACCTTGCGTCATATCCTGCGGGTGCATACCTGCAAGCTTGTCTTCGAAAGGATGGGATCCGGACCCGCTCATGCAGTGCCCGGCTTGGATACCGTTACCGGTCCGGTCTGCTATCGTGACAGCGTGAACCGCTACCTGGCTGACGACTCGGCCCATTTTCAGATCGATACCTGGCGTTGGTATGCAGAGGGGTACCGCTATCCGGTCTTCGAAAGCATGCACAGCGCCATTTGCAAATCCGGCAAGAAATCCACCCATTTCTCCACCTCTTTCTATTATCCGCCGGAAGAGCAGTATTATGACTTAGGCGGCGATCCGGAGAATCAGGAAAAACGCGACAGGAAGGAAACGGACAACCGTTCCGAGGCTTTCCTGACGGAAAACCCGGGAGAAACGGACAACGGGTACAAGTACGAAGATGAACTTATTCGCTATGCCTGCCATTCGGACGGTCGGGAGGTGTCTTTGAACTATATCCTGAAGACAGACTCCGACGTGGGCATCGAACTGTACGACATCCGGGGACGCCGGTATTCCGCCGTGCAAAAGGCCTGCCAAAGTGCGGGGAGTTACCGGGAACAATTCCCATTGGGCGGACTGCCTGCGGGGGAATACCTGCTGCGCATAGCCGTCGGGGATAAGACATATGGCGAAAAGATACTGAAACGGTAACCGGTCAACCTTTAAAAACAAAAACTTATGAAACACGTTTATATATTGCTAATCCTGTCCATACTGGATTGGAAGCCTGTCCTTTCGCAGGATGACACTCAAAACTACATCCGTACCCGTGTGATGCTGGATGAAAATGCTTCCAAATACCTGGAGACGGTTCAATACTACGACGGGCTGGGGCGTCCGTACCTGAACGTACAAAAGAATATCACCCCCTCCGGTGCCAATCTCTCCACCCTCCGGGAATACGATGCCTTGGGACGTGAATCCAAAACCTGGCTGCCGTATGTGAACTCCCTGGACTATCTGTCTCCGGAAGATATAAAAAAGAAGATTTCCACCACCTATGGCGGCGATCCGAGAGCCTTCAATGAATCCGTCTACGAAGCCTCTCCCCTGAATCGTGTCGTCAGGCAGTATGGCGCCGGCAGTTCCTGGGCCGCCCGCCCGGTATCGACCGATTATCTGACCAATACCGCCACCGGGGCATTGGCCTGCAAGTTATACAAACTGGACGATTCGGGGACGCTGACACAAGGCGGCAACTATTCCGGCGGTTCGCTGTATGTCAACAAAGTAACCGACGAGGATGGCAATCCGTCGTATTCTTTCGTAGACATGTTAGGGCAGACGGTTCTGACCCGCCAGACTTCTGCCGGAGAGACTTATGACACCTACTATGTTTATGATGATTTCGGTAACCTGCGTTTTGTACTTCCTCCCGCTTGTCAGGATACTCCGGAACTGTCTCTTTACGGTTACCAATACAAATACGATGCACGCAACCGGTGCATAGAGAAAACACTGCCGGGATGCCGGCCTATATATTATGTCTACGACCGGGCCGATAATCAGGTCCTTTCCCAGGACGGGGTACAGCGCGCCAGAAATGAGTGGACTTTCAACTTATACGACACGTTCAGCAGAGTGGTCGTTACCGGACTGATGCAAACGCAGAGCTCGAGGGAAGAGTTGGCTGACAAATACAAAGAAACCCTGTTCAGAGCTTCATTGACCCAAAACTGCCCTTATGATTTGAACAAGGCGGACAATTTGTTCGGTTATGAAACTTCCGTCCTGTCGGGCTACGGTGTGAAGGTCCTGATAGTGAATTACTACGACCGGTATGATTTCCTTTCATTTGAGCCATTCCAATATCGGGGTATGGATTACGTGGACGTGGAAGACGCCTCTTTCGGTGTAAGGCATGAAAGCGCCCAGGGCCTGCTGACGGGAAGTTATGTCCGTCAGTTGGACAATTTGGGAAAGGGCGAGTTTGCCGTTCATTATTATGATGTCAGGGGTCGTGAGATACAAAAAAGAAGCAGCCTGCTTCCGTCTGGGCACCTTGATTATACCTGGACCAAATATAGCTTTACCGGGCAGCCTTTGTGTGTGAAGTATAAGCACTCCTCTGCCTACGGCATTTACCCCTATCCTCCCGGCGACCCCAGAGGGGATAACGGCCAGGAGGAACTTTACGAATATGAGTATGACAATGCCGGGCGGCCGGTAAAGACTTACCATACCCACAATAAGGGGGAGCGGATTCTGCTTTCCGAGTCCGTATATGATGACTTGGGCAGGCTTCAGGAGAAGAGACGGCACAATGACATGGATACCGTGCGGTATGAGTATAACATAAGAAACTGGGTATCGGCCATAAAAAGCCGGAGTTTCGTACAAAGATTATATTATGACACCGGCTCCGGATCAGGCTTTGTACCTCGCTATAACGGTAACATAGCCGGGATAGGATATGAACAGAATGGCCATTCATACAATTATCTGTTTCTTTATGACGGCCTGAACCGCCTGACCGCAGCAAACTCTTATGACAAGGCAGGCAGCAGTGTCCCGTATTCCGAGTTGTATGAATATGACAAGATGGGCAATATCACCTATCTGGAACGCAAGTTGGGTGAGAACAAGACCGATGCGCTGAATATTCAGTACACCGGTAACCAAATCAAGAAAGTATCTTCCGGAAGTCCGGTATCGGGATATGACTTCGGCAGTATGTCCTATCCGGACCTGTCTGATGCAGACATTGAATATTATTATGATAATAATGGCAATCTGATAAAGAATTTAGATAAGGGAGTCGTTGCCACCCGGCATAATTTCTTAAATTTGCCGGATACCATTCAATTTCAGAATGGCAATCAGATTATCAACAGTTATTTGGCGGACGGCAGAAAGGTGAAAGCAATCTATAAGACATATAGTACGGGAATCGTTGTCCCCCAGGACGCTGTTTATCATGGGAATGCTTCCTACAGTACTTCTACGGATGAATGGGACGGTCATTACATGTATCGTAGCTGGTATGGTGATACTCCCAGAATGTTCATGGTTCAAACTCCCGAAGGGTATGTCGGTGCCGATTATGTCGGTATAGATTCCCACCGTAACTATGCCTATTACTATTATGTGCACGATCATTTAGGTAATGTCCGTATCACCCGTAATTCCCAGGGCTATTATGCCGACCAGTCTTTGGAGTATTATCCCTCCGGTGTCCTTTTTGACCGTAGCACGGAAAAGGAACGTCAGCCGTACATGTTTGGTGGAAAGGAGTTGGTGAGCATGCACGGGCTGAATGAGTATGACTTTACAGGACGTTGGCAATATTCGATTATTCCAAGCTTTACTTCGTTGGATCCGTTGTGTGAGAAATACTATTCGGTGAGTCCGTATGTGTATTGCTTGAATAATCCGGTAAACATAATAGATCCCGATGGCACAAGTACTTTAGTTGTACGGGATGGTAATGGCAATTATCGTGTTGTTGGAGGGGATTTAAATGATAATGACCGCAGAATCTATATACAGATTGAATTGCCGGATGGGGATCTTGAGAGAGGTCGTTCAATCGGAGTTTCAGCGACAATGACTTCATTCTATAATAGTGATGAAAAAAAGTGGATGGGAACTATCAATATCAATGATCAAAGTGGAATGGAATTTTTATCCGATTTAAAAGAGAGTGATCCTGAGCTAACTGATTATATGGAAAATGCTACAGCTGGTAAAAAATATGATTTTAAGAGGCAAGGAGTAACTGAAGATGATGACAATTATAGATCATCGGAATATTACTATCGTGGTATGCCTCTCGGAAAAGATTCAGGTGGTGATATCATTTATTCATCTGCCAGAGACGTTGGTAATATCGGGGCCGGATTTATAGCAGGACGTAATAACATGTCTTGGAAGTCAACAAGGTTAGCTTTTGATGCGCTACAAACCAAACAAGACGAGCATTTATCAACCGAAGGTATATCTACAAAGAATGCAGAGTATTGTGGATGGGTATATGGTAAAATAGATGTTGTAAATCATCCGATAAATGCAATAGGAAGAAATGTACGATCGGTTATACCGGGAATAAAATACATATATCGAAAATTAAAATAATATGATTAGAAAGAATGTTTTTATCATAGGATTTATATTATTTATAGTTGTTATGTCCTCTTGTTGGCACAGACCTGAAACATATTTTAAGTTCTATATTCCGGAAGTGAATATGTATGTTACTACTTTCAAACGTCCTGGGAAATTTTATCTGCTTATGAGTCCTACAAAATATGAGACGTCACTTTCTGATAGTGTTGATTACATAGAATTTAGGATAGGTGCCTACGCGAATATAATTCTTGATTAATTAGATAGTAGAAAT
>ENA-UOJK01001007-UOJK01001007.1-human-gut-metagenome-genome-assembly--contig:-C116-NODE-1007-length-21385-cov-10.076981_pt1 | contig 21385 bp, 20 predicted proteins | sample MGYA00242348_ERZ723895 | MGnify/ENA metagenome assembly ERZ723895
GACACGGCCCTTTCACGGCTGTAACATGGGTTCGATTCCCGTACGGGTCACCAAACTAAGCTTCTGATTTTCTTCGATGATGCGTTGAAAATTAGGAGCTTTTTTATTACCCTTTTTGCAAGTACCACAATCGTACCACACTTTTAAAATAAACGCAAGCCCTGTAACATGGGAACAGGATTGCCGCGGAGTAAATTATAGCCGTGGCAATCCTGTTTTTTGTTGTTCCTTTAAAAATTATAAAAGCGTGGATTGGAAAATTGTAAAGGAGCTTTTGCGGCATATCCTCGCTTTTTAAAATTATGGCTGCGGTATTCCACAGTCACCTTGACAACTATCCAACCTCACTTTTGTCCGCTAATCGCGGAACAACCCGCAACCCCTTATCCCGGTGGGATAACACGGGCAAAGATTGGGAAAACGAAAGTGAGGACACGAAAATGAAAGAGACTGTTAAGACTTCCCGGACGGCTGGTTACTTGGAGAAAATTTTCCGCGCGTTGAATGTAAAGTATTTCAACGGTGAGTTGGAGGAGCCTATCATCACGATACAGAGCACGCCCAGAGCCTACGGACACGTCACCGTAGCCAAGGCATGGCAGAGAGGAGACACAACCCGCCATGAGCTTAACATCGGCGCTGGGACGCTTGCACGGCCCATAGAAAACGTGGTGGCGACCACCCTCCACGAGTGTGTACACTTGTGGAACCTTCAAAACGGCATACAGGATTGCAGCAGGGGCGGCGCATACCACAACAAAAAATTTAAGGAGGCCGCCGAGGCCCGCGATTTGAAAATCAGTTACGACCCGCGCGTTGGATGGAGCATCACCGAGCCGACCGACGCGCTGTGTGAGTTCATTTTGGAACAAGACTGGCAGGACATCAGCATGAACCGCATTGAAGATTTCTACGCCCCGCGTGGCAAGGGCGCAGGGGACGCCACGGGCAAGCCGACAGGAAGTAACCCCAACAGCCACAGCATCAAGTATGTTTGCCCCTGCTGTCACAACAGCGTGCGAGGGACAAAGGTTGTGCGCATAAAATGTGCCGACTGCGACATGATGATGACCGCACAATAAAGAGAACCGGGAGTGAAAGCTCCCGGCTTTTTGCTGCAAAATTCGGGCCGCAAGCGGCCTTACTCCATTTTGATGTCTACTATTCAAAACGAGTCAACTTTATTCGTGGTGGGGTAACAAGCTGTTACCTCACCGGTTCTTTTCTACGTTTCTACGAGCGAATGCTTTTACAAAAAGAGGACGGTGCAGGTCGTTAAAACGACTGCGCCGTCCCCGTTTTTGAGGTTTTGATGTCAACTTCTCAATTTAGGAACCGTCCCCATTTTTTTTTTTCATTTGCTAACTCCCACCTTATTATAATAATAGACACTGCTTTTCAAAAAACAAACTCGTAGAAGAGTGTTTCTTCTACGAGTTGCCGGTTGCTTATAATTTACTATTTTTCAAAAAGCCATTAGCAAAGGATGCCCACATCTTCCGGAGGGCAACTCTTATCAGCCTCACCGGGAATCACTGTGCCCCACCAGTCGGTGTTGGAGTCTCCACCGCTCGGCTGAGACGGCTGTGCAGGCTCGGGATTGCTCGGCTGCGCCGGTTCAGGGTTACTAGGCTGTGCCGGTGCCGGGTCAGGCTGCACAGGAGCCGGAGCAGCAGGCTCCGGATTACTGGGCTGTACCGGCGTAACGGGAGCGGACGGCGTAGCGGGAGCAGACGGCGTAACCGGCGCAACAGGTGCCGGATTAGTCGGCGTCACGGCAGCACTGTTGCTGGAACCGCTGTTTTTATAAGTCTTGTTGCTGGTCGTGACCTTCTTCGGCTGTTCAACCGTCACTTCGTAGTTGGCACTCTCCTCACCAGCAGTCGCCGTGATGGTTGCATTCCCAGAGGAGATGGCAGTTACCTTCCCATTGGAATCGACGGTAGCGACCTTTTCGTTGCTGGACGACCACTCGATGGTGGTCTCGGCGGCAACCTCTTCGGGGGCAACAGTTGCCTTAATGGTGTGAGAGTTACCGACCGTCAGTTTGCCTTCGTTGGAATCGAGCGTGATGCTTTCAACCTCATAGAACGCTTTCACATGAGTCGTCTTCTCGGTGACCTTTTCGCCATCCTGCATAAGGGTCGTGGTGATGTCGCACTCACCTGCTTTAAGGACCTTCACCTTGCCGTCCTTATCGACGGTGGCGACTTCCTCATCGCTGGAAGCGAAATCAAACGAAATGTTGGACGCATCTTCCGGCTCGCATTTCGCTTCGATTGCGGTTTCATCGGTATCGTTGAGTTTGACTTCCAGGGTATCGGGAACCTTCAACTCTTTCGCGGATACCTTGACGGTGATGACGCAGACATCCTGCATCTCAGTATCCTTGACCGCTGCGGTGATTTCAGCCTCACCGGCTGCGACTGCCGTAACGGTGCCGGTCTCATCAACCGTAGCAACACTCTCATCGGAAGAAGTCCACGCGAGCGTCAGCTTCTCAGCCGCCTTGGCAATCTTTTCATCCTGTGCAGCAGTTTCTGCTGTAGCAGACTCACCGGTTGCGATGACAGGCGTTTCTGCAGGTGCATCCTCCGTGCCGAAATTCACCGGCAACGTGATGCTCTCGCCCTTTTCGAGAATCGCAGCATCCGGAACCGAGATGTTCGTGACCTTAACGCCGCATCCTACCAGGCTGAGCGCCATAGCCGCAGTCGCAATAACTGCCAATACGATATTCTTTTTCATAAAAACACTCCTTCTCGGCATCTAGCGCCGAGGCTACTCTTTAATTTTGCCGCCGCCACTCTATTGATAAGTGGCGGCTTTGGATTCTTTTAAATCGGGGACGGGGGAGATCGCTGCGCGACTCACCGTCCCCGATACATCACGCAGTTTCCAGATACTCCCGCAAGGAATCTGCAACTCCTTCCTGTATGGAATTGTCCCAGACTGCGTATTTGTTTTCCGGGTATCCGCCTACAAATATTGAAGCATCCGATAGTTGCCATTTTGACACGGGCTTGCCATCTTCCACCTTGATGATGGTCGGTGCACCGATACGCTTCTCCCCGACATCAATTTCATTTTTCTCCGGGTCGGAGACGGTGTACTCGGCCAGGTAGTCATCCAGCCAGGTTAGCAGTTCGGTGTAGCCTTCCCCCGCTGGTTTGGTTTGCACTGGTGCGGCAGTATCCGAGTTGTAGGTGTATATATCCCGATATAGGTCTACCTGGCAGTAGTCCATCGTGACCCCTTCACTTGTAGCAACAGCGGCAAGCACAGGGAGCAGGTTGCGACAGTAGGGACAGCGCGGATAGGCAAACAAGATATAACCGTCTTTTTTCGCGCGTGCTTCCACCGCGGTCACAGGTGATAGCGGCACCGAGAAGGACAGATTAACATCCCGGTACGTATATTCTGTGTAGCCGGGAACAGCGCGCCCATTATACGCCCGGTAACTGCGGGCAACTATTGCTCCCGGCGAGCTGCCAAGGAGTAGCAGCACAGCCATCCCAGCAGTTGCCACAGCATAGGCTATGTACGGTGCGGTGTGGGATAGTTTTTGCATCCATTTATCACCTTCCTTTTATATTATAGCACATCAGCACGTAAGAGCAAGATTCAAATCGTCTCCAGGTAGACGATTTTTCCCTTAGCAAATCGGTACAATAAATATACTTTATTGTACACGGTGGTGAGGGCAAATGCTACTACAGGAGGCAATTAAGCTGCGCATTTTGGAGCTTGCAGACGAGAGCGGCTACAGTGTCAACAAGCTGGCTGAGCGTTCCGGCATTGCACCATCTGTCCTTAAAAAGACTGTCAAGCCTTATGCTACCACTAAAAATACTTCAACTGAAATAGTTGCACGGATATGTGTGGGGTTAGGAATCCCATTTAAAACTTTTTGGGACAGCCCTTTATTTGACAATATTGAGACTAGACAACAAAAAGAGGACGAGAGCCAATAAAGGCTGTCGTCCTTTTGATGTTTACTTTTCAAACGAGGCAGGGTTAGAAAGGCATAGCGTCCGGTTCCTCAAAATCCTCCGCAGAAATTCCTTCAGGGATTTCCCCATAATCATTATCTTCTTGGGGCGTGCAGTACAACGGTTTTTTTAAGCTGCCGTTATATTGCCAGTGGGTCTTTCCGGCAATGGCAGATTTGGATTCTGCCAGCTCCCCGTAACGATATACTTCATAATGTAAAACTACTTCATCGTCCATAAGGGCGACCTTGTTTTCCTCCCACGCGAAAGTAAGTTTTACTTTAGGAAAAAGAATTGAGAGCGTATGAATAGCCTCACTTGCAGGTGCGCTATGGGTGAGAAATGCAATGCTATTTTCATTACATTCTTCAAAAGATATCACGTTTTCGTCTGTACCCCAGTGTTCCGTGCACCAGCCGGTATAAGTAGGATAGCCGTATTCCTTCCGGTTCAGCACAGCCATTTTTCCCAAAAGGAACCGGCGCTGATCTGCACGGCTAAGAACAGCAAGAAAATTTTCTTCTTCCTCTTCTGTAGGGTAAGGAACTAAATCAAGATAATGGCGGTAAAGCTTTTCGCCGCAAGAAACTTCATCATCGGGGCCAATGTTCAGGTGTACCGGCACAGCACAGATTTTATTCAAATCAATGCTCCCAATGTCATAGATGTCATCGCAGATGTACTTCATTACTTCATTGACCTGTTCCTTCGAACCGCCAATCGTGAGAGTGCTGTAAATAAAGCTTTCTTTCTTCATGGGATTTCTCCTTTGAGAGTTGTATCACCGCTCACAGCAGACGGCGGCGGATGTCTCCGCGTGCCATCCCTGTAAGCCGTGAGAGTTGTGTAATGCTGACGCCCTCTTGTGTTACCAGACGGCGCAGCAGCGGGGTTGCGGTGGATTCGGGGTAAAGCTGGATTTCGTGGCATTCCATGCCTGCCGTTGCACGTACAAAGTCACAAAGCTCAGCATCCGTAAAGGCAGGCAGCGGAGAATCCTCCAGAATGCCGCGGGCATTTAATTCTGGCTGCTGGTGGTAGTGCCGCAGCCAATCTAAATCATGCAGTGCAAGCGCGTAGCTTGTGTCTACATGACATAACGGCTTTTTTCGACTAGCAAAGTAGTCAATGTAGCTGCTCCACGGGTAGTCCTGCATATCCTGCACCATTCCGGCAGCGACCGGGTTGCGGTGGATATAGCGCAGTACCCGCAGGAAGTAGCCTTTGGTTGTGACAGGCTGGGATTTGTAACGGCCCTGGAAGAGCGGGCCTGTCCGCTGGTAGCGGCGGTTGTAGTAGGCAACGTACCGTACCCCGATGGCCTTCATCATGTGTTGCAAGGAATCGTTACAATCCTTCGCGAGCAGATGCAGATGGTTGCCCATCAGGCAGTATGCCATGATGATAAAATTTTCATCTGCGCAAAAATCGAGAATATGTAAAAAGTTCAGATTGTCGGCATCATCATTAAAGATGGTCATGCGGTTAATTCCACGGATCATGATGTGATACACGCCGCAGGACGAAAGTTTACGGGCTTTTCTTGGCATCGTCCTGCACCTCCGAGGGTGTCGTTTGGGGCGTCCATTCTTCCGGCTTGTAGGTCAGCAGTTGTATCGCCCGCGAGGCATCCCCTCGTGTCATTTTATGGGTGTCAATTTTGTAATCCGGGGCCAGCTTGTGGATAAGGGCAATTTGCTCATTGGTGATGGGTTGTCTATCCCACTTATAGCGCTGTTTTTTGTCCCAGATATGTTGATATTTAGCATGCTTCTGTTTCAAGTCCTGATACACATAGTCTAATGCAAATTGTAATGGCACCGCACTCTTGGAGCACGCTTTATTTTTCCGCAGGTACACCATGCCGTTAGTCAGCGGTTTGCTGATGCGGTAGGTTACGGTCGGGATAGGCAGTATATAGCCGCCATCCTTGAGTGTAATCCATGCGACATCATGGGTGGTAACACCTTCGCCAAGTGCCATAACGTCTACCTCCTTCTGATTTTGTATCCAGGTATCGGGAATGTCCGCACCTGTAAGTACCTTTATCGGTTCGGTTTCCTCCGGCAACTTTTCCACCTGCTCCTTTTTAGGTTTGGGAGCTAGCGGTTCCTCGCCGATTAGCGTTGCTGCCGTGCATATCGGCATCCTGGAAATGCCCACGCAATCAATAATCTTGCAGGCACTTTTTCCCGGATGCAACCGCAGGCCGCGACCTACCATCTGCGCATACAGGCCGACATTGGTTGTGGCAACCGGGCGGGCCAGCAGAACGGTTTCTGTCATCGGCAGGTCAACACCTTCCGTCAGGACAGCATAGCAGACAAGTACTTTAATTAGGCCCAAACGGTAGGCCTCCAACAGACGTCCTCTATTTTGAGTAGTGCCATCGATAAAGGCCGCGGTACTGGCACCATGCTGGGAATTGAGCAGTGCTGTCACATTTTTGCCCTCTTCAATGGATGGTGCGAAAATGATGGTCTGCCCACGTGCGTTTGAGGTGTAGGCCTCCGCGATACCCGCTGCTGTGCCAGACATAACGCGTGCTATATCTGCGGCATCATAATCGCCAGTATCCTCACGGTACTGCACTGTCCCCAAGTCATACTTGAGATTAACCTGACAAGCTTCTATAGGACTAAGATACCCGTGCTCAATGCCGTATAGGGTGTTATACTCGCACAAAATGTCGTCAAAAGCCACATCCAGGCCGACACCATCACCGCGGATTGCGGTTGCAGTGAAGCCAAAACGAACGGCATTTTTGAAGTACTCAAAAATTTTGCGGTAGGTCGGTGCAGCACTGTGGTGGGCCTCGTCGATGATGATGGTATCGATACTGTAGGGGTTGTACTTGTCGAGCCGCCCCACAAGGCTTTGCACCGAAGCGCTGATGATGGGTTCCCCGTGTGCATGTGTGGTTCCCTGCTCGATGCCGCAGGGAAGGCCTTTGAGGTATTCCAACGGCTGTATCACGAGTTCTTCCCGGTGAGATAAAATCAGTATGTGGTGGTCATTTTCCAGTACATCACAGCGGATGTACTCAGCAAAAATTCGTGTCTTGCCAAGGCCGGTTGCGATAACGCACAGGGCGGCATTTCCCTCGTAGGATTTCATACGCTGAAGGGTGTCAGCCTGATAAGGACGCAACGGTGGTGCCCGCGGGCCGTCATGGCCCTGTTGTAGAGGTGGATTTTTCATAGTCGACTCCTTGGTCACTGGTGATAGTAGTAAGCCTGAATAATTTCGTCCGACCCACTGCCATTGCGGATGATGAAGCGTCCGGGAATAGCAGGGAGCTTTGCGGCACTGCCGTCATCCAAGATAACAATGGAACTCTGTGCATCGGCAGTGTGGCCGCAAATACGACCGTCAAGCTGTGCTTTAAGACTACCCGGAACAGACCCTACGTCGGGGCGCTGAGTTGCCACAAGCAGATGAATACCGAGCGCACGGCCCAGACGGCCAATGGCGAGGAGCTTGTTCGTAATCGAGGCAACTACTGCCTTGCCATCTTTATCACGTCCAGTTGTATCGAGAATCATCGAGGTTTCATCCAGGATAACGACGATTCGATGCAGTTCTTCTCCGGTCGTCTGGACATATTCCTCAAGATTTGCACAGCCAGCGATAGAAAACTCTGTACGGCGATGGTTAAGCTCATGTACAACACTGTCAAGCATCTGCTCAAGGGCAGCATCATCATCTGCATAATGCCCCGTCTTACGATATTCGGGGCCGAAGTCCACACCTTTATAATCGGCGAGGTAGATGTCGTAGCCTTTTTGCGACAGCTGGTAGAGAATCAACAGTGCCAACTGCGTCTTACCCATGCCGGTGGCAGCAGCCAAAAGCCAATGAGGCAGCTGGCTAAAATCAATGCTAACGGGAATGCCTGCCGCATTGATGCCCAAGACGATTTTTGTGTCGCTATCGTCCATATATGTATCTGCCCACGGGATTAGCCGCCCCATAAGGTTGCACCCGGCAACAACACGAAGGTCAAAGAGCTGGTTGTTGCTACCCTGAGTGATAGAGAGGACGGTCACATTAAGTGCGGATTCGATTGTTGTCCGATTGTCTTCCCAGTATTCGAGCGGGCAGCCTTTAAGGCTGAAAGTAAGCTGTTGAATATTACCATCCCTGTTGGCCTTAACTAGCAGTGGTGCTTCATGCGCCTGGTTGCAGATACCAGCACGCGAAAAATCGTCGTAATATGACCAACTGTGGGGGATATAACCAAAGAGGTAAATGACGCCAAGGCACTCTGCCAGCCATGCAATTACCCGAATAAAATTAACGAACGGTCTAAATACTACCGAAATCACGTCCTCGCCAGAGCCGCCCGAAACCATAATCAGGGCGGCAACTGCGAGTGCGAGGCACAGCAGCACATATTGCTGTGCGGTCTTTGAATCGGTTTGAATACGTCTAAGCCCATTGTGGAACGTATTCATGATATAATTTTTTTCCGTCTGCCATTGCAGGCGATCAGAATCATTACGCATGATTAAATCTCCTTTCAAAATAAATGCCCGTATAGCCTGATAGCACAGCTTTCATCCGCTAGAACGGACAATCATCAATCTCTATTTGCTCAAATGTCGGTGTGGTGCAAGGGTGAAAATACTCGTGAACCGTATAGTCCTTGTGACTGCCGTCGAGGTCAAAAACCCGAACGCAGTTGATGCGCCGCAAGAGCGCGTCCCAAGCCTCCGGCTTTTCGTGCTGCTCGGAAACATACTGCTTCTCCAACGGCAAGTTGGAAATGATGTATGCTTCCGTGTAGCAAGCCTGCTTGTTAGCATACCTACAGGGTAATTCCAAAGGATAGCCATCCAGGTATTGCAGCATGCTATTAAGGGGCAAGCTGCTGTGGAACTCATCGAAGAGCATCACTTTCTGCCCCCGGTAGCCATCAAAAGGATGGTGATAGTCAGACACCGCGTAGCAGTTTGAGTATCCGCATCCTTCTTTTACCGACCTAGTTTTTCCTGTGCCAGTAGGGCCAAAGATATAGGTGACTGTCATCTGGCGAAATACATTGCGGTATTTCTCCTCCAGGATGGTCTGCCTTGTCCGGTCAATGTGGGAGATATCTCGCAGGTATTCCGGGTGCTCACCCAGGATTTGCGCATTGTCTGCCCCGGATGCAATCAGTGCATACAGAGTCCGTAAGTCGTTACGGTCGCCCTGCTTGCTGTCAGGGGGTAAACTGCCACTTTCTTCAAACGTGTCAGAGTAGTTTATCCCTTCATGTACTTTTCCCTTGGAGTCGGTATACTTGTAGTGACCGTTTGCATCCTTGTTATACTTAGCACCCTCTTTACGGATGTAAGCATAGTTTTCGGAATTTTTTCCCCATTGAGGCACTTCGATGTGCGCAGTAGGAAACTTGTTCTTTAGGGTTGTGAACATTACAGGATTTTCATATACTAAAAATAAATGTATGTGATAGGTTTCCTCTTGCCCCACTTCATCAGCTATGCACCAATAAAGGAGCTTGGCTCCTTTTTCAAGAGCAGCCTTGATAACATTATGATCATAGCCATGCTCTTGTGGATTGTTGATTGTCAGCTGGTAACGGCGTGTCGCGTAACCTTTTGCCATATAGTGTACCCAGTACACTACGGACACAAAGCCGCTGTGTACGCTTTAAAGCTTATAGTTATAGGCTTTATGGACTGTACACACAGGTATGGAGGTAATACTAGCTCCATACCTGTGTGGCGGCTTTAAGTCCATAGCGTACGCTTGTCGTTATAAAATTTTCAAGGTGCTGTATGGGTGTTGATTGGTTTACCTCAAAAATGAGACAAGCCCCATTTTTGAGGTGAGGCCGCTAACGCGTCCTACAGTGTGCTTGGAAACCTTAGTCGAGCACCACAATGTTCTCAGGCTTACGGTACTCGTTGTAGAAAATCTTCACTTCGCGTCCCATCAGGTCATGAAGGTTGATTTTAAGTTCGGCCATCTTAGCGTCAGAGAGATACATATCCCTGACGAAGACGCCCTCCCCGTTCTGGGAGGCAATCTCCGTTGCGAGGTAGATGCGGCAGCCGGTGACGGGACGGCCTTCTTTCGTGACAAAGTCACTGCGTCTATAACCAATGATTTTCATGGTTATTTCCTCCTTGGCATTATCGTTATGTTGTTTCCGAAGTACTGTCCTCGCCATTGGTAACTAAGGAATGGTGCCGGATAGATGCAACCAAAAGCAAGTGTGTCGAGCACTGCTGTTGATAGAACCAAACGACATTTCTGTCACCTCCCTTTTCTGATGGAGGAAACGTAAAGCAATATGACAACCGAGAGGATGTATCTTGCTTGTTCGCTCCCTGTGCTTATAATTCTACTCAGTTCGCAAGGGTGGACAATAAAGAAAAGACGAACTTCATTACAAATTTCTTGAATGAAGCTCGTCTTTATAAAGTGCTTTTTTATTTGGTTTGGCCGTTAGATAAGAGCATCCGCTTTGCTCTACCTAATGAAAGTCTTTCATCAAGCAAGCTGTCAAGCAGAGCAGGAACGCCGTCCATGTCTCCATCCATCGGGTGCATATAGACACCATTAACACCAGGATGTGTATGACCAACTAACTCCTCGTAAACCCAGTTGCTAAAGTGATTTTTGTAGATTGAGCTAAAGGTATGTCGCAGCTCATACGGCGTAATATAAGGGATACCGTTATACCTGCAATAGATCCCCCAGCGTTTACGGTAGCATAGTTGACCAGTGCTTCCAAAGACCCTCTCATGAGGGTCTAACGGAGTGACTCGATAGACTTGTTGACTTTCTAAAAGCATACGTGTATATCGAGTCTGCGGGAAGTCGCGTGCGGCAAATTCGTTCTTCCCATTTGTAGTGATGCCTTTAGCATTGATGGCACGGCGTATATGTATATAATCATTGTCAATATCGCCCCACTCAAGGCCCATCAATTCACCAGGACGTAACCCTGTAACGACTTGGAATCGATATGCATAGATTAAGCTGTCTTGACAAATCGTACCATTATAAGGCACCTGAGATTCGGTGAATAAGATGTTAAGCGAAGAAACGTCAAGTGCTTGCTTTTGACCTTTTTTGGCGTTTGAGGGAATTTTAATGTTTGATGTACGCAAATCGTTCCGGATATCGGCACAGTCCAAATAATTACAGAATCCAGATAAATCGCCGCGTATATTTTTAAGACTTTTTTGACTAAGATTGTGCTTTCTGTATGCGGTATAGATAACTCGCTTTAAATCCTGCTTAGTTAGTAGCATAACCGGGACTTTGCCAATTATAGGTTTAATGTGGTTGTTATACCTGTTGCGGATGGTGTAGATGTTTGTGGTTTCGAGTGCCTTATCTTGGAGGTAGCGCTCAAACACGGTATCAACCGTTGTACGTTCGCTGACGCTAAATGGGCAAGCTCCAGACAACCACGAGGTTGCATTTTGGGCGCAGATCTTTCGGCCTTTGTCACCCGGGACGCTTGAATAAAAAGACTTTCGGACACCGTTCTTTTGGAGGTTGATTTTCCAAACGTGCTTTTTCTCAACCCAGATTGCGCGAGAAATCATTTTACTTTGTGTGGTATACATGCGGACTCCTTAGAGCCGGCCATTTTATGTGACTGGCTCGATGAAAATAGTGTAGTAATCGTCCTTATTGATATTCAACAACCTTCCGATGCGTGCGATTTCCTCTGCCGAAAAGAGCGAATATCCGTTCATCTTCTGCGACAATGCTTGCGGGGAAATGCCGATGGCCTCCGCGACATTGTAGCAGGTAAAGCCTGCGCGGATGATTTCGGACCGCAAATTCAAATATTTGCCTTTCATGATAATAATCTCCTTTGAGTAATTTTCAGTAGGTGGCTTTATTATCATGATATTCAGTTCGCACGTACTGGCAAGAGGGGTATCACCAACTTTTTTATTTATTCTTGCAAGCAGGTGCTGTACCACACTTTTTATATGAAGAGTACCACACTTTGTACCACACAGATATAAAAATACCCTTTAATGAAATCCATACCAGTGATAAAATTATCGTTAGTACGTATTGCATTAAAGGATATTTGTAGAATGATAGAAGTTCGATTCCCGTACGGGTCACCAAAAAGCTCAACTTCGCAAGAGGTTGAGCTTTTTTCTTTTTATTATACATTGTAAGGAGTAGAGGAGTACGGGAATCGAACAGCCTGCTGCGGAGGCGACCGCCGCCTGCGGCGGAAACAGGAAGCCGGAGCAGGCGCAGCGGTCGCAGAAGGCAAGCCCCGCCCAAGGGGCGCAGCCTGATGCGGTAACCGCAAGTCGCAACCCCGCGTCCGCGTCCCGCGGGGCAAAAACAGCCCCGCGGGCTGTTTTTAGGGCGCGGGAGATGGACGGGAGGGTCACCAAAGGGGCTGTTGTACATCCCCTCGTTTTCTTTTGCCTATTCCTCCGGCCTGACCACCGTTACGGTACACTGCGCTGTAAACCCGCCGCAGTCGGCGGTCAGGATCGTGGTGCCGTAATTCACGGGGACGAGCCAGGAGCCGTCGAAGCGGGCGATGCGCTCGTCGGCGATGTGATAGGTCACGGCGGGGTGGTCGGTGGTGTCCTCCGGCAGAAGATGGCAGACTGCGCCGACGCGGCTGGCGTAGGCGTAGTCGGACTCGCGCGTGCCGTCGGCGGTGATCCAGGTCACAAGCTCGTCGTCAAAATACAGCGTGTAATCGTCCAAAGCAATGCCGCGCAGCGGGCTGTACACCTGCACCGGGCAGCTGGCGGAAATTTTCCCGTCGGCGCTTTGCAGCGTCAGGGTGGTCGAGCCGCCGCGCAGACCGGTCACAATGCCGCTGGAATCGACCTCGGCAATCGTGTCATCGGCCACAGACCAGCGCCACTCGGTCAGGGCGGCGCGGCGGGGGCTGACCTCACGCCCGTCGGCATCCTCGTAGAGGACGGCGGTCTCGGCGGTCTGGGTCTTTTCGACCTGCACGGTGTCGGGCAGGGTCACGGCGGCCACCGGCGCGCCGCAGGCCGTCAGGCCCAGCAGCAGGGCGGGCAGAACAAAAAACAGCGATTTCATGCAAAAGCCCCCTTTTGGCAGTATCATACCACAATGCGCTGCCGCAGGCAACTGTTGCACTTTTGGGCAAATGCGTGTACAATAAACTATATACTTTTGCAAAAGGGGGGCCGGGCATGGAGCGGACGGCGGGCGGCATCACCTACACGCTGACGCGGCGGCGGGTGCGCAACATCAACCTGCGCGTGCGAGCCGACGGCAGTGTGGCGGCCAGTGCGTCGCCGCGGGTGCCTGCGGCTTATGTGGACGCCTTTGTCACGGCGCGGGCCGACTGGGTGCGCACCGCACAGGCGCGTGCCGCGGCCCGGCGCGAACGAGAGGCCGCCGAGGCCCCCGCGCTGCCGCCCAAGGCCGAGGCGCTGGCCTATATGCAGGCGCTGTGCCGGGCATACTATCCGCAGTTTGCGGCGACCTGCCCGGGCGGCGCGATGCCCAAAATTGCGGTGCGCGACATGAACACCCGCTGGGGGTCGTGCAGTCTGCGCACAGGCACGCTGGCGTTTGCGCGGCGGCTCTGCACGATGCCGCTGCCCGCGCAGGAGTACGTTGTTGTGCATGAGTTCTGCCACTTTGCCCACCCCGACCACAGCCCGGCGTTCTGGGCCGCGGTGGCGGAGGTGCTGCCGGATTATAAGCAGCGGGAACGGATGCTGAAGCTGCGGTGAATTCCCCTTGGCCCCCTCTGGGAGGGGGCTCCCGCCGCAGCGGGTGGGGGAGAGAACCTGACGTAACCCGAAAGACTTCGGGCAATGGCACAGTTCTCTCCCTCCGGCCCTGCGGGGCCACCTCCCTCGCAGAGGGAGGCAAGGATTACGCGACATCAATACCAAAAGGGAGGTTCCCATCTTGCCGTCTCCACAGAAAAAATACACGACGCTGGTCAGCAATACGCTGCTGTTTGCCATCTCCAACTTCAGCTCCAAGCTGCTCAGCTTCTTCATCCGCCCGTATCTGAGCTACGCGCTCGACTCGCCGGACGTTATGGGCGTGTCCAGCCTTTTGCAGCAGGCCACAAACCTGCTGATCCCGGTGGTCAGCCTTGGCGTGGCCTATGCGGTCATCCGGTTCGGGCTGGACAAAGCGACCAACAAATCCAGCGTCTTTGTCAACGGCGCGGCGACTATCGGGCTGGGCTTTGTGGTGCTGCTGCTGGCCATGCCGCTGGTGCGGCTCATCCCCAACGCAGCGGAGTACCTGGGCTTTTTGTACCTCTGCGTGCTGGCCAGCTGTATGAGAACGCTGTGTACCCAGTTCATCCGCTCGCGGATGCTGAACCGGCTGGTCGCCATAGACGGTGTGCTGACAACGCTGAGCCTGCTGCTCTACTACCTGCTGTTCCTGAGCACCTTAAAAATGGGCGCTGCAGGCTTTTTGCTGGCAAACGCGCTGGCAGATTTGACATCCATGGTGTTTGTCTTCATTGCAGGCGGGTGCTGGCGGTACTTCAAGCCCAAGGCGTTTGACAAGGCGCTGTGGAAGGAGATGCTGCGCTACTGCCTGCCGATGATCCCGGCGTCCATCAGCTTTTGGATCATCAACGCCAGCGACATGTTCTTTGTGCAGGGCATGTGCGAGGGCTACGCGGGCCGCAGCGGCAACCACTGGGTCGGGCTGCTGTCGGCGGGGTACTTCCTGCCGCAGATCATCACGATTTTGGGCAGCATCTTCTACGAGGCGTGGCAGCTCTCCGCCGTGACCGAGGAGACGGACCGCGAGGCGTTCTTCTCCAAGATATTCCGCGTGTATGCCAGCGTGCTGTTCTGCTGCGTGGCGGGCATCATCATGCTGTGCCAGCTGCTCATGCGGGTGTTCAAGGCTGAATATTTTGACGCCTGGACGTTTGTTCCGTTCCTGACGCTCTGCTCGATGCTGACCTGCCTGAACCAGTTCCTGAACAGCGTCTACGTCGTGTATAAACGGTCTACCGGCTCGCTGTTCACAATGCTGGCCGGTGCGGTGCTGAACCTGATTCTGAACTACCTGTTCATTTTGCAGTGGGGCCCGTGGGGCGTAACCCCGGCCAGCTTCCTGAGCCTGATGCTGGTGTTTTTGCTGCGCGCCTACTCGACCCGCGGTCTGCTGGAGATCGACTTCCACCCGGCGTGGCTTGTGCTGAATCTGGCGCTGGTGCTGGCGGAGATCTGGTGCATGATGAACCTGACCCATTGGGCGCTGCCCGTCGTGGGCATCACCGCGGTGGTCTGCGTGCTGAACATCCGCGAGGTGCTGAGCATGCTGGATACGCTGATCGGGAAGTTTTTAAAGAAACGGAAAAATTGATTTTGATTTGCCTTCCCCCTCGGGGGAAGGTGTCTGTGGCCCCGACCACAGACGGATGAGGGGCAAGCTTGCGGTACTGATCCGCTTACGGGCTGCCGCCGGAAGGCTGCCCCTCATCCGGCGCTGCGGCGCCACCTTCCCCCTCGGGGGAAGGCTTAAAGGAGCTTATTATGGAAAACAACGCTACCCTCTCCGCCCTCTCCGCCCGCAAAAGCGTGCGGGTATTCACCCCCGACCCCGTCACGCCGGACGAGCGGGCGGCCATCCTGAACGCGGCGTTCCAGGCACCGACGGCGGGCAACCAGCAGCTGTACACGATCCTGGATATCACCGACCCGGCGCTGAAGGCCACGCTGGCCGACCTGTGTGACCACCAGCCGTTCATTGCCGGGGCGCCGCTGGTGCTGGTGTTCCTGGCCGACTGCCGCCGCTGGCTCAACGCCTACCACGCCGCGGGCATCACGGACGCCCGCAAGCCCGGGGCAGGGGACTTGATGCTGGCCGTGGCCGACACCTGCATTGCCGCCCAGAACGCCGTGGTCGCCGCCGAGTCCCTGGGCATCGGCAGCTGCTACATAGGCGACGTCCTCGAGAATGCGGAGGCCATGCGCGACGCCCTGCACCTGCCGCAGTACGTTGTGCCCGCCTGTATGCTGGTGTTTGGCCGCCCCACGGAGCAGCAGCAGCGCCGCCCCAAGCCCGCCCGCTTTGCCGAGCAGGCCGTCGTCTGCGAGAATGTGTACACGGACCGCACGCCCGACGAGCTGCGCGTCGACTTTGCGGCGAAAGCCGCCGCCAACGGCCAGCTCGACTACGACTTTGACAAAGCCGTGCAGGCATTTTGCAAGCGCAAGTACGCGAGCGACTTTTCCCGGGAGATGACGAGAAGCGCAGAGATTTACTGGAAAGAGTTTTTGTGATTGGCAGGGAACGCAGGGGCGGAGCCCATATCCGCCCGGGAGTGTTGCCGCTGCCGCCGCACCCCTGCAATCTCTACAAATAAAACCACCCCCACCCAACCGTAGATGTTCTGCGGCTGGGTGGGGGCTTTCTTATTGATTGAGGGTGAAATTATATAGCAGACCGTCAATAAATTGCATTCTTGCCTTATTGCGTGCGTAGGGGCGACCATTGGTCGCCCGCCAACTTACCGCAGCAACGCATTTTCCGGGACAGTTTTTTTGCAAGGCAAACGGGCACGGGCGAGCAATGCTCGCCCCTACAAGCGTTTTTCGACAGTCTGCTATATTTTAGTTGTATCCTGTAGTTTATGCTCTGGCGTAACGAAGCTGCCGGTATTGTCAGCTTTTAGATTGGCGTTGGATACAGGATTTCCGGCGTTATCAATTTTACGGATATAGACAGTGCAGAGTTAGAGTTTGCTGTTTGTGACATGAAAAGTATCCCGCTCACCAACAGTGCTTTCCAGACTATATGTACTCCCTTCTTCCTGTTTGAAGTCAAAAGCATTAATATAGAACCAGGTTGTATGATGGGAAGTCGGATTAGAGGGATATGGCTTATAATATAAATTAAAAGAACATGTGAAGCTTCCCTTATATCCGGCAGGAGGAGTTTCCGTTATATCATAAGTTTGGTTATTTTGGTCTCCGGTAGTTAGGAAAGCAGCAGAATACCCGATGTTATCTCCCTCATGCAGTTTGACAGGAATGGAGCATTCTCCTTTACTATCACTGGTGAATTCGCCAACAAGGGTTGAGCCGTTCTTAATAGCAAAGGTAGCACCGGACAGCGCATTTCCATTAGGGTCAGTGACGCGCAGATTCAATTTGGCAACGGGAAAGCGCATAAGGGTAAGCTGCCTTTTAGTCATGTCGATAGCAAATGGATTGTTATTTCCGCCATCCTGTATGGAATTGAGATGATAATCGTCCCCATCATTGACAACATTGATATAGATTTTTGTACTGCTGGGAATGACTTGGTAGCCATCAGGAACTTCAGCTTCGGTGATAGTAGTCGGCGTATCCCCGATAACAGTGTTGGGACGAGAGCGTTCCTTAGGAGAAATATCCAACAGAATATCGCCGTTTTCATCAGAGGTCACATCAAAGGAGTTATCGCCGCTCTGAATGTGATATTTTCTGTTTGCAAAGGGTGCAGAGTTTTTAGTGCTGACATCCTGCAAGTGGATAATGAACTGCTGTTTATTTGCTGTAACAGTGCTGCCGGTCGTACCGCCGCCCCCGGAACCGCCGCCCCCGGTGCTGCCCCCGCCGGTTTCACCCCCGCCGGAGTGGTCATTCTTCTTCGGCGTCGGCACAACAACAGCCTCATCACTGCCGATATTTACACTCGCGGTGGTTCCCGCGTTCGTGTATACGACCTGTATCCCATCGGCGCTGGTATACACTAAGTATAAAACCTGCCCGCCGGCGTTGCAGGTCATCCCCTGCACGGTACCCTTGACCCCGGCATCCGAAGAAATCCCAACAGGCTTAATACTGCCCGCAGGCGGGTCGTTCACATGCAGCAGATACTGCCCGCTGCCCTCGGTAAGTGCTACATCTCCGCCGGTCACGGTGGGACCCTCGTTTGTCAACGTGCCTGCCCAGTTGGTCAAGGCGGCTGCATTTTCGGCGTTCCCGGCTACAGATGCGTTCTGCACCAGGGCGTAGTTCTGCGCACCCTGCCGGGTCGCCGTCATCACACACGCCTGCGTCTCACTGACGGCCTGCTTTTCCTTGGCGCTGTCAATGTACCCGGTCAGTGCCGGGACAGCAAAGGTCGCCAGCACACCCAGAATCACCAATACCACGATCAGCTCCACCAGCGTAAAGCCGCCGCGGCTGCGCGGGGTTCGTTTCAGACCTGTCATAGGGATGCCTCCTCTTTATTCGGCGGGGTCAAAAATGCTCTGGTCGCGCTTGGCGTGCGCGCCGATGTTGTTGTATTCCAGCATCAGATACCCCTTGGCCCACTCGTCCAGCGCGGGGTTTGCACCGTATTCGGCTGTGGTGCCGTCCACCTTCATGTAGTCGTTGGCGGCGGTCACAACGGGGGTGTTGTGCTTCATTTCCAACAGGTACTCGTAGTAGTCGCTCAGGGGCAGACCCGCCTGCTGCAGCAGGGTGGGGGTCAGCATGACCATGTCCATGCGGTTCAGCGGGTCGGTGGTGCTGGTGGCGGCTGCCGTGTGCTCCAGCGGGTAGTTGGCCCAGATGAAAAACGGCGTGCTGCGCTCCAAAATCTGCAGCTCGTTGTCGGTTTCGGCAAAGCTGGGGTCGGCCACATGGGCCACAAAGCTGGGCGCGTGGTCACCGGCCATGGCCACAATGACCTTGCGGCCCGTCTTTTCGTACTGTGCGGTAAAGTAATCGCACAGCTCCTGCACGGCGGCGTCGGTCTTTTTGATGCAGCTCAGGTACTCGTCCATCAGCGCATCGTAGTCGCCGTAGTCGGTGGCGGCGTGGACAATATCCAGCGACGCGTCGTTCATATCGTAGTCGCCGTGGCTCTGGATGGAGACCAGGAAGCTGAACCGCGGCTTGTCCTCCGGCATGGCCTCGTACATCGTTTCCCAGTCGCGGTAGGTGGCCGAGTCGGTCTGGTACGGGCGGTCCCCGTAGGTCTCCTGCGTGGTAAAATCGCTCTGGAAATGGGTCTCGTCAAAGCCCAGCGCCAGCCAGGCGGAGTCGCGGCGGTAGTTGGAGTTCGTGTAGGGGTGGGCGGCCATCGTGGAGTAGCCCAGACCCTTGAGGTAGCTGACAACGCTGTTGGCGTTGTACAGGTTCAGCCAGTTGAACGGCGTGATGCTGGGCATCAGGATCAGCGAGTTGGAGGTCAGCATCTCGTACTCGGTGGAGTTTGTGCCGCCGCCCACATGGGGGCTGATCGTGTGGCCGTAGACCGAGTTGGGCAGGTTTTTGGTGACCGGCATGATGTCGGTGTCGGCCTGCAGGTCGGTGACAAGGTCAAAGTCGTAGAAGCTCTCGGACAGGATCAGCACAATGTCGGGGTAGTCCTCGGCGCTCTCGGGGCTGGCAGGGGCGGTGTAGTCGTCGGCCTTGCGGGCGGTGTTCACCGCCGCGGCGTCGTTGTAGTTCTCCGGCTCAATGACAGGGTCGGCCATCAGGCTGGTGGCCTCAATCGTCCCGGCCAGATAGCCGTAGGTGTAGTAGGTGTTCTGCCACGCCCAGCCGTAGGTCGTCTTGGGCTTGATGGTCACGGGGCCGAAGTAGCCGAAGAACATGACCAGAAACACGCCCAGTGCGCTGCCCGCCGCCCGCACGCCGCGGGCCTTCCAGCCGGCGCGCTTAGGCGCACCCTTGACCAGCCGCGCCTGCACGAACGCAATCGCCAGAATCGGCAGGTAGAGCAGCACGATCTTCACAACGTCCTGCGTGATTTTCAGGGTGTAGCTGCCCATGACCTCGGCGGCGGTGCCGAGGTTCAAAATGTCCTGGGGCATCAGCGCCGAGCCGTGCAGGTCGCGGGTGTAGTAGTTGATGAGCGCAATGATGGTGAACACCGCGCCCGAAATGCCCGTTGCGCGGCTCCACTTGCCGAGCAGCGCAAACAAAATCAGCGTCAGGCAAAAGGCGGTCAGCGCATTGAGCGGCGCGTAGAGCGGCCATTGAAGCTGCAAAAAGCTCTCGGTCACGCCGTCGGACAGCTCCAGCTGATAGCGGGAGATGAACCCCACCGCCACCGCCAGCAGGCAGGGGAGCACCCCCTGCAAGAGAAATTTCTTCCAGTTAAAGTTTTTCAAATGCTGCATAGGTGATGAATAAATACCTTTCTCTGTAAATTTTGTACATAACTATACATAATATATTATAACACGACACCACAAAAAAAGAAAGAGGTGCAAGCAGCACCTCTTTGGATATAGAATGATGTTTGTCCGGGATACGGATAGTACAATACGCCTGCCCGCAGGGAGCGGCATATATGCCGCCCGCACCTCCCGGCCAGCACCCGCCAACCATCCACCACCCCGTAGGGGCCGGGCATGCCCGGCCCGCAGGTTTGCGCCTGTACCCCTTTTACGGTTCGTTTTGTAGGGAGGGGTCTTGACCCCTCCGCGGGGCGTCGAGGACGCCGCCCCCTACAGGGATGGCCCGCAACCAAAACGTCACTTCCGCGTATTCTTCTTCCAGATCCAATACAGCCCTTCCAGCACCAGCGTCTCGCGGTACACAATATCCGTCGCACACGCCGTGCGCACACTGTCGGGCAGCGTGCCGGTTGCGACCACCGGCGCGTCGGGTGCGCCCAGCGCTGCGCGGATCTGCGCGACCATGCCGTCCAGCATGGCCGCCGTGCCGTACACAATGCCGCTGTGCAGACAGTCCGCCGTGTTGGCCCCCAGCAGACGCCGCGGGCGGGCCTCCAGCTCCACCTGGGGCAGCTGCGCCGTGTTGCGCACCAGCGCCGATAGCGAGCACTGCGGCCCCGGCAAGATGCTGCCGCCCACCAGTGCGCCGGTGCTGTCCACAGCCAGCAGGGTAGTGGCGGTATCAAAGTTTACCACCACGCAGGGCGGCGTGCACCGCTGCAGCGCGCCCACGATGGCACACAGCAGCTCACCGCCCAGCTGGGCAGGGTTGTCCATGCGGATGCGCACCCCGCTTTTCAGCCCGGGGCCGACCTCCATGATCTGGCACTCGCACATCTTGCGCAGGGCCTCGCGCAGCCGCGGTGTCAGCGCCGGCACCACGCTGGAAAAGATGACCGCCGTGATTTGCTGCGGCTCCGCCCCGTACAGCGCCAGCATGTTTACGATTTTGTACAGGAGCTCATCACTGCTCAGCGCCGTGTCCGCAAACAGCCGCGACGAAAACACCAGCTTGCCGTCCGGCGTATACCCGCCAAACGTAATATTGGAGTTGCCGATATTCAATGCCAGGATCATGACAGGACCTCGTTTCAAGTATGTTGCCTCTATACTATTATAATAAGGTAGAAATTGCAAGTGTTTTCCACATTCACGTGTGCCGAATGTGGAAAACACACCGTTCCCTCCACCACCCCCCGTAGGGGCCGGGCATGCCCGGCCCGCAACCTCCCCGCCGCCTGCCGTCAAT
>ENA-UOJK01001034-UOJK01001034.1-human-gut-metagenome-genome-assembly--contig:-C116-NODE-1034-length-21039-cov-25.256291_pt1 | contig 21039 bp, 15 predicted proteins | sample MGYA00242348_ERZ723895 | MGnify/ENA metagenome assembly ERZ723895
ATTTATCCATATAAACATTATACCAAAAACATTCCAACTAACCATGCTTATGTTTTGTCAGCCACCATTTGCACAACCATATTTGACTCCCAAAGAGAGTGAATTCGATAAGATAACTTGCTGCATACCCACAATAAGGGGCTAAATAGAATACGAATGGGAAATAGATAACAGTACCGACAACAGATTGCGTTATGTAGTTGGTTAAACTCATTTTACCATAAAGCTGTAATGTGGAAACCGCTTTTTTGACACGTTCCTTATGACACAATAATATGAACGAGAATATTTCTACAGAATCATCAGTAAAACAGAAAAAAATACTAATTTTGTTTTTGATGATCATTTCAAAAGGAATTAGAAAAAATGTCTAATTCTAACTTATAGAGGAAAAAGCAACAATTAAATATTAAAGAATAAAAGATACGAAAAATATGACGCCAAAAGAGATACTACAAGAATGGATTGACTGCTTCAACGCCGCCGATGCAGTCGCTTTGGCAAACTTATACGCTCAGGATGCCATAAACCATCAAGTCGCAAACACCCCGGTTATAGGAAAAACAGCTATCCATAAAATGTTTGTAAATGAATTTGCAACCTCAAAAATGGTTTGTATTGTTGAGCATATATTCGAGGATGGAGAATGGGCTATCATGGAATGGAAAGATCCGCTCGGGTTGCGAGGATGCGGATTCTTCCATGTGCAAAACGATAAAATCGTTTTCCAAAGAGGTTATTGGGATAAGCTCAGCTTTCTCAAACAGCACGGTTTAACCGTAGAGAATAGTGATAAAAATCCAAACACATAACACCGTCCGATATGGGAATCATCATTCATTCTTTAGAGTCCGTTTCTTTCAAAGATTTGTATGCGGCATTCTCATCCGCATTCAAAGATTATGATTTCTCTTTGAATGCGGATGAATTGCGACGCATGCTCGACCGACGAGGATACAATCCACAACTATCTTTCGGAGCATTTTTCGAAGGACGGCTGATTTCTTTTGTGTTTAACGGAACAGGCATGTACAACAACATCTTGACGGCCTATGACACAGGGACGGGAACCGTACCTTCATTCCGGGGATTACACCTAACCCAAAAAATATTCACTTTCAGCCTCGAATTGATATATCAACAAGGAGTTCGGCAATATGTACTGGAAGTTTTGCAACACAATCACAAAGCAATAAAAATATATCGCAAATTAGGCTTTGAAACACAGAGAAATTTCAACTACTACTCTGCCAAACTGAGCGATATTGTTCCTGTATTGCAAGTAAACCATACCGCATGTCGCATACTCCCATCGGATTTAAAAAACTGCCTTAACCAAACGGCCTGGTTCGATTTTCATCCTTCATGGCAAAATGACAGGGCTTCACTGGAACGCGGGATCGACAATTTGGACATATTGGGAGCTTATGAAAGAGAAGAACTTGTCGGATTTGTTATCTTTGAACCGGCATCAGGCGATATTTCATCCCTCGCAGTTGCAAAAGATTACCGGCGTAAAGGAATAGGCAAGTCCTTGCTTAAAAGTGCTGTCAGTCATTTTCAAAGCGATGTACTCAAATTTACTAATGTTGATTGCGATTGTGAATCAGTCACTGGTTTCTTGTCATCATTAGGACTTACCCCAAAAGGACAACAGTTTGAAATGGTCAGAAAAATTTAACCTACATTTATATGAATAGCCCTCATCATCAAATAACAAATTAATAATACCAAATAAAAATACGTATAGATTAAAAAAGTTCTTTGTGCTTTTGTCAGGGAACTTTTTTTTCGTAAATTTGCGTTCAATTATGCGGCAGTAATAATATACATATTAATACGAGTTAAGAATCCTGTAGTTTTCCACATGCTACGAGGAGGTATTAAAAGGTGCGTTTCGGCAATGCATCTATTGTAGTATATTATTGCTTAATCAAATGAACATTATAAATTTAGGAATTCTTGCTCACATTGATGCAGGAAAAACTTCCGTAACCGAAAATCTGCTATTTGCCTGCGGAGCAACGGAAAAGCGCGGCAGTGTTGATAAAGGTGACACCATAACAGACTCTATGGATATAGAAAAACGTAGAGGAATTACTATTCGGGCTTCTACGACATCTATTGTTTGGAATGGTGTGAAATGCAATATCATTGACACTCCGGGACACATGGATTTTATTGCAGAGGTGGAGCGGACATTCAAAATGCTTGATGGAGCAGTCCTCATATTATCGGCAAAGGAAGGCATACAAGCACAAACAAAGTTGCTGTTCAAGACTTTGCAAAAACTGCAAATCCCGACAATTATATTTATCAATAAGATTGATCGTGCCGGCGTAAATCTTGAGCGTTTATATCTGGACATAAAAACAAATCTGTCGCAAGACGTCTTGTTTATGCAAACGGTTGTCGATGGAGTAGTTTACCCGATTTGCACCTCAACAGATATAAGGGCAGAACACAAAGAATTTGTATGCAACCATGACGACGATATATTAGAACTATATTTGGCGGATAAAGAAATCTTACCGGCAGATTATTGGAATGCGATAATCGCTCTTGTGGCAAAAGCCAAAGCCTATCCGGTCTTGCATGGATCAGCAATGTGCAATATTGGCATCAATGAGTTGTTAGACTCCATCATTTCTTTTATATTTCCTCCGGCATCAGTCCCAAATAGACTTTCAGCTTATCTTTATAAAATAGAACATGACCCCAAAGGGCATAAAAGAAGTTTTCTAAAAATTATTGACGGAAGTCTGAGACTTCGAACCGTTATAAAAGTCAATGATTCGGAAAAATTCATCAAGATTAAAAATCTAAAAACCATTTATCAGGGCAAAGAGATAAATGTTGATGAAGTGGTTGCTAATGATATCGCAATTATAGAAGATATAGAAGAATTAAGAATCGGAGATTATTTAGGGGTTAAACCTTGTCTGATTCAAGGATTATCTCATCAGCATCCCGCCCTTAAATCTTCTGTCCGACCAGACAAGCCCGAAGAGAGAAGCAAGTTGATATCCGCTCTAAATGTATTGTTTATTGAAGACCCGTCTCTGTCCTTTTCCATAAATTCATATAGTGATGAATTGGAAATCTCGTTATATGGTTTAACCCAAAAAGAAATCATACAAACATTGCTGGAAGAACGATTCTCCGTAAAGACCCATTTTGATGAAATCAAGACTATCTACAAAGAACGACCTAAAAAGAAGGTGAATAAGATTATCCATATCGAAGTCCCTCCCAACCCTTACTGGGCCTCAATAGGACTGACTCTGGAACCTTTACCGATAGGGTCAGGGGTGCAAATCGAAAGTGAAATCTCCTTTGGTTATCTGAACCATTCTTTTCAAAATGCCGTTTTTGAAGGAATCCGTATGTCTTGCCAATCGGGATTGCATGGATGGGAAGTGACGGATTTGAAAGTAACCTTTACTTATGCCCTTTATTATAGTCCGATAAGTACCCCTGCCGATTTTAGACAATTGTCTCCTTATGTCTTCAGGTTGGCTTTGCAACAATCAGGAGTGGATATTCTCGAACCGATGCTCTATTTTGAGTTACAGATACCACAAGTAGCAAGTTCCAAAGCTATTACAGATCTGCAAAAAATGATGTCTGAGATTAAAGGTATCAGTTGTAATAAAGAGTGGTGTCTTATTGAAGGGAAAGTTCCATTAAATACAAGTAAAGACTATGCTTCAGAAGTAAGTTCATACACTAAAGGCTTAGGCACTTTTATGGTTAAGCCGTGTGGGTATCAAATAACAAAAGGCGGTTATTCTGATAATATCCGTATGGAAGAAAAGGATAAACTTTTATTCATGTTTGAAAAATCAGTATCATCAAAATAATGGAACGATCCAGGAATTTCTATAAGACAATACGGTTGGGGTATATACTTATCTCCGTTCTTATCGGATGTATAGCATATAATAGCTTCTATGAATGGCAGGAGATAGAAGCATTAGAACTTGACAATAAAAAAATAGACGAGTTCCGAAAAGAGATAAACAATATCAATATTCAAATGATAAAATTTTCTCTATTTGGTGAAACAATACTGGAATGGAACGATAAAGATATCGAACATTACCATGCACAGCGTATGGCAATGGATAGTATGCTCTGCCGTTTCAAAGCTACCTATCCGGCAGAGCGTATAGACAGCGTACGCCATCTTCTCGAAGATAAGGAACGGCAGATGTGCCAAATCGTTCAAATACTTGAACAACAACAAGCCATCAACGATAAGATAACCAGTCAAGTACCTGTAATCGTGCAGAAGAGTGTGCAGGAACAGCCCAAGAAGTCCAAGCGCAAAGGTTTCTTGGGCATCTTCGGCAAAAAGGAAGAAGCGAAACCAACTGTGACTACCACGATGCACCGTTCCTTTAACCGGAATATGAGAACCGAACAACAGGCGCAAAGCCGCCGCTTATCGGTTCATGCCGATAGCCTTGCCGCACGAAATGCGGAACTTAACAGGCAACTGCAAGGACTGGTTGTTCAAATAGACGGGAAAGTACAAACTGACCTACAAAAGCGGGAAGCCGAGATAACAGCCATGCGGGAACGGTCGTTCATTCAGATTGGGGGCTTGACAGGGTTCGTTATACTGCTACTGGTCATATCATATATCATCATACACCGAAATGCCAACCGCATCAAGCGATATAAACAGGAAACCGCAGATTTAATCGAGCGACTGCAACAAATGGCAAAGCGAAACGAGGCACTGATAACCTCCCGCAAGAAAGCCGTACATACCATTACCCATGAATTACGCACACCGCTGACTGCAATAACGGGCTATGCCGGACTGATACAAAAAAACTTCAATGCGGATAAAACCGGGATGTATATCCGAAATATTCAGCAATCCTCCGACCGTATGCGTGAAATGCTTAATACTCTTCTGAGTTTCTTCCGGCTGGACGACGGCAAGGAACAGCCTAATTTCTCCACGTGTAGGATTTCATCAATAGCGCATACGCTCGAATCAGAGTTTATGCCAATTGCCATAAACAAGGGACTTGCTCTTACTGTGACGAATCACACGGATGCTGTTGTACTGACCGATAAGGAACGCATTCTACAAATTGGAAATAACCTGCTGTCAAACGCCATCAAGTTCACTGAGAACGGTGCCGTTTCTCTGACAATGGGGTATGATAACGGTATGCTGAAACTTATCGTCAAAGATACGGGTTCGGGTATGACCGAAGAGGAACAGCAACGTGTGTTCGGTGCGTTTGAACGTTTGTCAAACGCTGCCGCAAAGGACGGCTTCGGATTAGGTCTTTCCATTGTTCAGCGCATTGTGACAATGCTCGGCGGCACAATCCAGCTGAAGAGCGAGAAAGGCAAGGGCAGCCGTTTCACGGTGGAGATACCCATGCAGTCAGCCGAGGAATTGCCGGAACGGATAAATAAAACACAGATTCATCATAACCGAACACTCCATGATATTGTTGCCATCGACAATGACAAGGTACTTCTCCTAATGCTGAAAGAAATGTATGCACAAGAAGGGATACATTGCGACACTTGCACCGATGTTGCGGAACTGATGGAAATGATACGCCGGAAAGAATACAGTCTGCTTCTGACCGATTTGAATATGCCGGATATAAACGGCTTCGAGTTGTTGGAACTGCTACGCACCTCCAATGTGGGCAATTCAAGGATCATTCCGATTATTGTAACAACCGCTTCGGGCAGTTGCAACAGAGAGGAACTTTTAGAACGTGGATTTTCCGATTGCCTTCTCAAGCCGTTTTCCATATCGGAGCTGATGGAAGTTTCCGACAAGTGCGCCATGAAAGGTAAACAAAATGAAAAGCCTGATTTCTCCTCCCTACTGTCTTACGGCAATGAATCCGTCATGTTGGATAAACTGATAGCGGAAACCGAAAAGGAAATGCAGTCGGTCAGGGATGCGGAACAACGGAAAGACTTTCAAGAACTGGACGCCCTGACACACCACCTACGTAGTTCGTGGGAGATACTGCGTGCCGACCAACCATTAAGGGAACTTTATAAACAGCTTCATGGGAGTGCCGTTCCCGATTATGAAGCATTGAACAACGCCGTGACTGCCGTATTGGATAAGGGTTCGGAGATAATCCGGCTGGCAAAAGAAGAAAGGAGAAAATACGAAAATGGATAAAACAAAAATCATCGTGGTGGAGGACAACATCGTATATTGCGAGTTTGTCTGCAACCTGCTGGCACGGGAGAAATTCCGTACCGTGCAGGCTTTCCACCTCTCGACAGCGAAGAAACTTCTGCAACAAGCCGCTGACAATGATATAGTAGTTTCTGATTTGCGTCTGCCTGACGGTGACGGCATCGACCTATTGCGCTGGATGCGCAAAGAAGGCATGACGCAGCCGTTCATCATCATGACCGACTATGCCGAAGTACATACGGCGGTTGAAAGCATGAAACTCGGTTCGCTGGACTACATACCCAAGCAACTCGTGGAGGACAAACTCGTGCCTTTGCTCCGCACCATACTGAAAGAGCGGAATATCGGGCGAAGCCGCATGCCCGTATTTGCCCGTGACGGTTCAGCCTTTCAGAAAATCATGCACCGGATAAGGCTGGTAGCTCCTACCGACATGAGCGTACTGATATTCGGGGAGAACGGTACTGGCAAAGAGCATATTGCCCATCTACTGCACGATAAAAGCAAGCGTTTAGGCAAGCCTTTCGTGGCGGTGGACTGCGGCTCACTCACCAAAGAGCTTGCACCATCGGCGTTCTTCGGACACGTCAAAGGAGCGTTCACTGGTGCTGAAAACACAAAGAAAGGCTATTTCCACGAGGCGGAAGGCGGCACATTGTTTTTAGACGAAGTGGGTAATCTCGCACCAGAAACTCAACAGATGTTACTCCGTGCCATACAGGAACGGCGGTTCCGTCCCGTTGGCGACAAGTCCGACCGCAGTTTCAACGTCCGCATCATCGCCGCCACCAACGAGAATCTGGAAAAGGCGGTCAATGAAAAGCGTTTCCGGCAGGATTTGTTATACCGCCTACATGACTTTGAAATAACCGTTCTGCCCTTACGTGACTGTCAGGAGGACATCATGCCGCTGGCGGAGTTCTTCCGTGAGATTGCCAATAAGGAATTGGAGTGCAAGGTTAGCGGATTCAGTTCCGAAGCACGGAAAGCGTTGCTGACCCATTCATGGCCGGGCAACGTGCGCGAGCTTCGGCAGAAAATCATGGGTGCGGTGTTGCAGGCACAGACGGGACTTGTCACGAAAGAGCATCTGGAACTTGGGATAACCGAAACAACCTCTGTTACCGGCTTCTCCCTACGCAACGACGAGGAAGATAAAGAGCGGATTATACGTGCTTTGAAGCAGGCTGACGGGAACCGCAAGGTCACCGCCGAACTGCTTGGAATAGGCAGGACAACACTCTATAATAAACTGGAAGAATATGGATTGAAGTATAAATTTGAGCAACCATAGCCCGCAATTCGCTGAAAATGGCTATCTTTGCATGACATATCAGAAGGTAACGGCGATTGGCAGAGCCTTTTGCCGCCTATATATAACATAAGACCGCAAGGCGTCCTAATGGGAATCTGGAAAATTAACATTAACAGGAACTATTGCGTGATTGCTTATGCTATGCCTACGCATAGCGTGCATTCACCTATTCCTGTTAAGGGCATTCCAGAGCCTCCATTAGTGATAGCGTGGATTGCACGCTACTTTTTTGCCCTTGCCCAACGAAAGGAAACGCTAATGGGTAAAGTACAGATTCTTGCCGTCCTCACGATGGACGGTTGTCAAAGCTCCGAGTTATATTGCAAAGCGTATAAGGAACTGCGCCTTGAAGATTGCGGTATCAACGAGATAAGGGAAAACGCCCTTTATCATATCACACCCGACTATTCCATCTCTATGCTCGACGAATGGCGGAAATCCGCAACAGACATCTGCTATCTGGCGGAAGTCACTCCTGAAAAGGCGGACTACATCAATGGGCTGTTACGTATGCGTGTGGTGGATGAAATCATACTTTATACGCTTCCTTTCATTGCCGGAACGGGAAAGCGTTTCTTCCAGTCCGCCTTGCCACAGGAACAATGGACGCTGACCTCGCAGAAGGTGTACCGCAACGGAGTGGTCCGCCATATCTATAAAGCGTGCGTTTGATGTCCGGAAAATGGACGAATGTTCAGGAAATGAACACTTTAAGTCGAAAATAATTCCTGACAGACAAATAAATTGCAAAATTATCACACTGAAATCCAGCACCTTGCAGAGAGTGTGCCGGATTTTTTATTTTATGAACACGCTTTTTGCCAATCATATTCATGTGCGCATACCGAAAAACAGAGTGTAAAATTTCAAAATTGACAGGATATGAATTATTTCTTATTGGCGGAAACCGAGTTCTTCCGCCGTATAAACGAAGCCGGGGACTGCAATATGGAAACGGCATATACGGCTTTCGCCACGCAAGTAATCGAGCTATGCAGCGGCAATGTGGACACCAACCGCACCATCATCGCACTGGCTTACATCGAAATCGAGTTGCAGCACCATCCCGTGCGCAATCTTCCCGAAGAAAAGAGGGAGGTTGCAGCCTATATCAGCAAGGCACTCTCTTTAGTGAGGAAGATGCAGAAGTTCCTTGCCGCTCCCCAAGTGCCACCACTAATCCCCATCCGTACATCCTCCGACAACACAACCGAAAATCCCGCCTCACCCCTGCAATGGACGGGCAACGCCATCGACCTCGTGGAACTTATCTACGGCATCAACGAGATGGGCTGCATCAACAACGGCAACATGCCGCTCAAACAGCTCGCCCCGCTCCTCTACAAGATTTTCGGTATCGAATCAAAGGACTGTTACCGTTTCTATATCGATATCAAACGCCGTAAGAATGAAAGCCGCACCTACTTCCTTGACAGGATGCAGGAGAAACTGAACGAGAGGATGCTCCGTGACGAGGAAATGGAACGAACCAGAAGATAAAGATATCCATTATATATAAAGACAGGATGTAAGTATTCCTGTCTTTTTAGTTTATGTTTGATTACATGCTAATTAGTTCGATATGAAACCTTTCAATCGATAAGGATAAATTGCAAAACATTATGTCTGGGAAATAATAGAATAATTAGTGCTATTAGCATTTATAATTACTACGAAACAACTACTTTAAGACTGAATCTATAAAAATCGCCACTCTATAATTCGTTTTTTATATAAAATTCGCCAATTAAAAAATTATGATTATCTTTGCACTATAATTCATCAAGGTATGGAAACAGTAAATAGAATACTTCAAGAGAAGATTACTGCACGAATCGCGCCCAATAAAGCAGTATTGATTTTTGGTGCTCGTCGTGTCGGTAAAACGGTAATGATGCGTAAAATTGTGGACAACTATTCAGGTAGGACGATGATGCTCAACGGCGAAGACTACGACACATTAGCACTATTGGAGAATCGCTCAATAGCCAATTATCGGCATTTATTGGATGGTATTGATTTGCTGGCTATTGATGAGGCACAGAACATACCACAAATCGGTAGTATTCTGAAGTTGATAGTTGATGAAATACCGGGAATAAGTGTCTTGGCAAGTGGTTCTTCGTCATTCGATTTGCTGAATAAGACTGGTGAACCGTTGGTCGGCCGCAGTACGCAATTTCTCCTTACACCATTCTCGCAACGGGAAATCGCACAGACGGAAACGGCACTTGAAACCCGCCAGAACCTCGAAGCGCGCTTGATTTACGGTTCCTATCCCGAAGTAGTAATGATGGAGAACTATGAACGTAAAACAGACTACCTACGTGATATTGTCGGTGCATACCTGCTTAAAGATATCTTAGCAATTGACGGCTTAAAAAATTCGAGCAAGATGCGCGACCTGCTTCGATTAATAGCGTTTCAGTTAGGCAGTGAAGTTTCTTACGAAGAGTTAGGTAAACAGCTCGGCATGAGCAAAACAACAGTTGAAAAGTATCTCGATTTATTGGAAAAAGTTTTTGTTGTATATCGGTTAGGTGCTTACTCGCGTAATCTTCGTAAAGAAGTCACTAAAGCTGGGAAATGGTATTTCTATGACAATGGGATTCGCAATGCGATTATCGGCGCATTTTCACCGTTGGCTATTCGACCGGATGTTGGCGCACTGTGGGAAAACTACATTATCGGAGAGCGTCGTAAGGCGAATTTCAACGAAGGGCTGCATAAGGAGTTCTATTTTTGGCGTACTTACGATAAGCAAGAGATTGATCTTATCGAAGAGAATCCTAATAATCTGACCGCATTGGAATTTAAATGGGGGAACAAGATGCCTACTGTTCCAAAAGTATTTCAAGAAGCATATCCGCACGCAGAGTTTCATGTGGTGAACAGGGAAAATTATTTAGAATTTGTGTAATGTAAAAATTTATAAGAGTATGTATTTAAGCCGGTTGCATATTAGTAAGTTTAGGGTATTCGATGATATCACCTTGTATTTCAAGAATGGTATAAATATACTGATTGGAGAAAACAATTCGGGAAAAACCGCAATTATAGATGCCTTACGTATATGTCTCGGATGCGGTAAACCGGATAACTTTATTTATGTGCAAGACGGAGATTTACATGTTAATCCGGAAAATTCTTCAGAAATCAACACAGTCATACAATTTGACTTGATATTTGAATTTGGAGATGCGTCAATTGAAAGGGAATGTTTTTATGATTTCATATCACAAGATAAAGACAACCCTGACAAGCAAACGATACAGTTGCATTTGAAATTCATCCAAGAAAATAATGGGAAGAAAAAATATTTCAAACGAATAATATGGGGTGGAGACAATGAAGGGCAGCAAGTACCTTACGAATCTTTGCAAGAAATTTTTTATACCTATTTAAGTCCACTAAGAGATGCCGTAAGTTGTCTGCGACCTTATTCATATGACAATAAAACATCGCAGTTATTCAACCAACTTACGAAATATGACAAAGGCGACGAAAGCATACCTCTGAATGAAGAAAAGAAAAAATCACTTGCAAAAAATCTATACCAAATCTTCGAGGATGATGCTTATGATTGGAAACATATTTTAACTACGGGAAAGAGCAAAGTTAATGAGCATCTTGAAGGTACAGGAATAACTCTAAAACATCCTGATATAGAAATGCGCTATGTAGGCAGAGAGTTCTCGGATGTTGTACGTGGTATCGAATTAAAATGTCCGGTTTATAAAACAGTTGAAGCTGGACAAGAACAGAAATACTTTACTCTATCTCAAAATGGCTTAGGTGAAAACAATCTTATTTTTACATCCGTTGTCTTAGGCGATCTTATCAACAGATGCGAAGACCATGCTTTGGAGATCTACAACGCTTTACTTGTGGAAGAGCCCGAAGCACACTTGCATCCACAGTATCAGAACACTTTCTTCGAGTATCTAAATGAATTACAAAGCAAAGGACTTCAGGTATTTGTAACATCGCACTCACCGACAATTACTGCTAAATCGGATGTCAATAATATTTCCATTTTGCAACGTAAACAAAGTATTATACAGTCATTTTCATTTGATGAATTATCGGAAGATGATTATCCGAAAGAAAGTAAACGGCATTTGCGAAAATTCTTGGACACGACAAAAGCCCAATTGTTTTTTGCTAATGGTGTATTGTTAGTGGAAGGTGTCGCAGAAGCGATTATTATACCGATTCTCGCAAAGAAATTCTTGACTGAAAAAATCGACTTGTGTAAAAGTGGCATTGAATTAGTTAATATCGGAGGGGTCGCATTCAATCATTTTGGGTTATTATTCAACAATGATGATGAGAGAAAGCGACTATTGTCAAAATGTGCGATTATTACAGACAGCGATCCCGAAGAAGATAAAGACAAATCCGACAGAGCGCAAAAAGCTAAAGATTTAGAGGGACAAAACCTGAAAGTATGTTTAGCTCCACATACCCTTGAATATGACTTGTTTGAACAATCGGAACGCAACAAGAGTATAATGAGAGATGTATATCGAAAAATGCACGCTCAAACAGATGATTTAAGAGGTGATTTTAATGCCTCTACTTTAATGAAAAAGCTCAAATCCAATAAAGATAAAGCGGAATTTGCATTACAACTCTGTGATAGATTAGAAACTGAAGTAGCGTTCGATGTACCTGATTATATAAAGGATGCTATTTTGTTCGTAGTACCCTCAGAATAAAAGTATGGATATTCAATTATCAGCACAACAACAAGCTATTGTAGATTGCAACGATCCGAGAATTGCAGTGAAAGCCTGTCCGGGAAGTGGAAAGACTTTCTCTGTGGCTGCGCGTATGGCAAAACTTTTACGAGAGAATAATCTATCGAGACACCAAGGAATTGCAGCCATATCTTTTACCAACACCGCATGTGAGGTTATACAAAAAGAACTCAAAGGGACATTCGGTTGTCGAAATATAGGTTATCCTTCATTTATAGGGACGATCGATAGTCTTATAAATACTTACATATTTTTGCCTTATGCTCATTTAGTTATGGAATGCAATTCTCGTCCTGAAATCGTAGGAACCGAATTTAATAAATGGTATGATTACGATGCTTCCAAACGAAACTATGATAGGACAAAAATTATAGATCCCAATTATTTTATAGATAAAGTATCATTCAATCAGGATGACGAACCTATTCCATTAGTTTCAGCACAGGAGTTTACTTTTTCTTGGAGTAACATGAAAAAGAAAAATGGAGAATACAGGAAAGAGGTTACAGATATTATTGAGGCTAAACATATTCATTTTGTAAAAGGCAAAGCCAATCAGGCTGATGCAACATATTTTGCATTTAGAATACTAAAGAAATATCCCTCAATAGCACAAAATCTTGTCCGTAGATTTCCTATATTGATAATTGATGAAGCTCAAGACACAACAGAGTTACAAATGGCTATAATTGATAAATTATCTCAATATGAAGCGGAATCTATTATGTTGATTGGGGATCCTGACCAAGCTATTTTTGAATGGAATACTGCCAATCCACATTTATTTATGGAGAAATACAATAGTCCGGATTGGCATTCATTGGATTTGTCGGAAAATAGACGTAGCTCCGAAAAAATATGTCAATTAGCTAATCGTTTCTCAGGAAATGAAATGTGTTCAATAGCAAGCGACAAGGATTACATAGACGAGCCATGTATTAAAGGGCATCTTGACACGCCAGAATCTGTCAATCAAATTACGAATCATTTCATCGAAAAATGCAATGAGATGGGATTGGATGAATCTGAATATGCAGTTGTATTTCGAGGACAAAAGTTTGGCGAAACAAACTTTGGATTAGTAAACAATGATAGCTCATCAAGACAGAATAGTCCGTGGATAAACGGACACTACGGCGTTAGAGATATTGTATATGGAAAATATTTGATTGATCATGGAAAATATACTGACGGACTATCTCTTATAGAAAAAGGCTGCTATAAAATAACAAAGCGAGTACGGTATGTTCCCGCAAGTACAATACGAAGAGAAATAGCGGAAGTAGGGTTTAGAAGACATAGAGCAGAAATGGTTGAGTTTATTCAAAAATTACCTTCAACGAATAATACACTGTCTAATTGGATTACGGAACTTCAACAAACGGGCATAAATCTAACTGTTGATTTGGGAAAGGCGAATGTCCGTATTGAATCGCTTTTTAGAACAGTAAATCATCTCTTTCGGCAAGAGCGACCTTACCTGAAAACAATTCATTCGGTAAAAGGCATGACATTGGAGGCTATTTTAGTATTTCTATCTAAAAAAGCTGTCAGCACGAACTATGCAACGATTTTAAATAATCCTGCAAAGTATTCTGTTGACAATAATGAAGAACTCCGCATTGTGTATGTTGCATGTACACGACCTAAAAAATTGTTATGGATAGCCGTTCCATCAGACGATATCGATTGTTGGAGAAATAAATTGTTCTAAGCAAAAACAGATGATGCGATATTGTTTGCTATCATCTGTTTTTGCTTTATATTTAGCTGCTTGGTAATAATATACTTAATAACGGGCGGAACAAGGTATCAAACTTGCCCCGCCCGTTTTTGTTGCCGGCTGCCGACTATTTCTGCTGCAACAGATGTTTCAGATTTTCGTCACCCGCGATACGCTCCAGCTCGTCGGCGACAATCTGTTTCACCTCCTCCTTGATACGCCTGTAATTCGCCTGCACTGTTTCCTTCATGCAGTCGTTGCCGTCCTCGTCCGTGAAGTCAGTAATTACGGGTATCGGCTTGTAGGCTTTCTCCTCGCGCTTGACCTTCTCGGCATCCACGACAATCTCACAGTGGAAAATCTTCTGTTCTATACGTTCGTTGAAGTTGTCGGACACCGAACCGACAAACATTCCCTGCGTAAGCCCGGAAATCTTGCTCGGCGGGATAAGCGCGTCCATCTGTGTGTTGATGGAGGTGGAAACATCCTGCCTGTTGATGGAGATGGACTGCCGCTTCTGCAACACCTTTCCGAACCGTTCCGAGAGCGTCTTGGCGGTTTCGCCCACTACCTGCCCGGAGAAGATATTGCCGACCGTGTTCATCACCACCTTCGCTTCCTTGTCCCCGTAGTCGCGCACCAACTGGCTGAAATCCTGAAAGCCCAGACACACGGCAACCTTGTTGCTTCGCGCGGTGGCGATAAGGTTGTCCAACCCCTTGAAGTATATCGTCGGAAGTTCGTCGATAATAACCGACGACTTCAACATGCCTTTCTTGTTGATGAGCTTCACGATACGGGAGTTATACAGACCGAGAGCCGCCCCGTATATGTTCTGGCGGTCGGGATTGTTGCCCACGCATAGGATTTTCGGCTCTTCGGGATTGTTGATGTCCAGCGTAAACTCGCTGTCCGACATCACCCAATAGAGTTGCGGGGAAATCATGCGTGACAGCGGAATTTTCGCTGAAGCAATCTGCCCCATCAACTGCTCGGCAGCCCCTCCGAGCCATGCGTCCATGAACGGTGAGAGATAGTTCTCCAGTTCGGGATAAGAGGTCAGAATCGGGAAAATATCCTCATAGCGGCGGTTCAGGAACTCGATGGCATGGGGGAACGTGCAATACTTGCCGTTCTTAAAAATTTTGAGATACCAGATGATAGCCGCGAAGAGGATGATGGGCGATTCCACAAAGAAGTCGCCCTGCTTCTGCACCCACGACTTATTCAAATTGAGCATGATGGTGTACGCGCTCTCGTAAGCGTCCGTAATATCCTCCATGAAATCCGGGTGAATGGGATTGCAACGGTGGCTGCGTCGCGGGTCGTCGAAGTTAATCACGTAGAACTTCGGCTTCACCTTGTATCCCTCCGGGTGATTGAGCAGATGGTTATAGGCTATCGTGGACAAGTCGCTGAATTTGAAATGTAGGCTAAGTAGCCGACGCCGTGCCATATTACTATGGTCGGTTTCCGAAAACTCGCCTCCGAACCGGACGTACACCTTCCAGCGTATCCGGCTCTCCGCTTCGATATGCAGTTCAAATCGTTCCACAATGAATCTTTTTATGACAAGTTCCACAAAGTGCAATGGTTTTCCTTTTCCGTGCAATCATGTGTCGTTCCCAAGGCTCTTTATTTTGAAGATTCTTGAGTTTACGTACATGGTGCATTTCCAAATGCCCTTTAGCACCACATAATTCACACTTTTCTGCTTTCAACCTGTCCATAAGACTGGTTGTGCTGGTGTGCATTATGAATTTGGGAAGTATGTCTATTTTGTTATCCTTTGATGGTTTTTGGCGTTTGAAACCTCCTTTATAGAAGTACTCTTCCTTTTGTTTGCCTGCCTTGTTCTGATACTTGACGCAAAATATTCCGTTATGCTTGTATTTTCTACATATTTTCTTTACTTTGCTTCGATACTTGGCTGCAAACGTTTTGTACATACTATACTCCATGATATATCCGAAATTGGAGAGCTGGTCTGCGCAATTGACAGCTATGCCGAAATAATTGTACAATCCTCTAATTTCAGAATTATACCTGCGTAGAATTTCCAAATCATCGTTGAAGTTCAGTTCGGGTCTCGCTTTCGGTTTCCATATTTCCTTGCCGTTGTGTTTCTTTATTTCCACAACGTCATACGCAAGAAGTTTCTTCTTGACTGTATCTTTGGGGATTTTTATTTCCACCGTCTTGTTCCGACTTCTCTTTTTACGACCGAGGGAATCCCGTTTGGTTTCCATGCACTTGCGGTTTCTGATATGAAATCCAAGAAATTTTGCAGGAGTTTCCGAATGGGTTATCAGTGTCTTTTCATCAGACAATTCCAATTTTAGTTTGTCGGAAATAAAATCCTTTATATCCGACTTGATTGTCATTGCATCTTCTTTACTGCCTATAACGCCACACAGAAAATCATCCGCATATCTCACGTATTTCAATCTCTTATAGTTGCAGTCCATGTCATTCTTAGCTGGGGTCTGCAACATAAGATTATCATATTTCCGTATCTGCTCTACCAGCAGTTTTCTTTCTTCAATACTTACTGCTGATTTCAACGCCTTTTTAGCTCGTTCTTTCTTACGTTGGTAGTGTCTGTACTGTGGATTCACTTCTTTACGGGCATTCCTATCAAATTTTGCTGCATACTCTGCCATGTACTTGTCCAATTTATCAAGATAGATATTGGCAAGTACAGGACTGATGATGCCACCTTGCGGTGTCCCGTTATATGTGTGAAAATATTTCCAATCTTCGATGTACCCTGCATTCAGGAATTTACGGATAAGCCGAATGAAACGGACATCGTTGATGCGTTCTTCGAGGATTCCTATCATCACATCGTGATTGATGTTGTCAAAGAATCCCTTTATATCGCCCTCAATGTACCATTTTACCCCACAGAATGATTTTTCAATCTGTTTAAGGGCGGTGTGGCAGCTCCGTTTGGGACGGAAACCATGCGAAGTGTATTCAAAACTTTCCTCGTATATGGCTTCCAATACCATTTTAACCACCTCCTGCAATAACTTATCTTCCGTAGCAGGAATACCCAGAGGACGCATTTTTCCGTTTTTCTTGGGTATATATGTTCTCCTTGACGGTTTAGGCTGATAGCTTTCATCCTTCAATGATGCTATCAGGTTTTCAATGCGCTTGATGCTCATGCCGTCAATGGTTTTACCGTCCGTTCCCTCCGTCATATTGCCTTGTTTGGGGGCAATTCGCTGGTAGGCAACGGCGTACATCTCCGTATTGAAAAGAATACGGTACAGACGCTCGTACTTGTAATTCAAGTCCTTGCTGTGTCGATTCAAACTGTTTAATACTTTTGCCGAATTTCTCATAATGTCTCTCACATCATTCATTAATCGTATTAAAAATCTCTGCTGTCCCCCTTTGCCATGTACAAGCCATTAACTTGCTCGGACTACTACGGGGACTCCGTTACCATGTCGGAATTTCGGGAACTGCTTCCTATAGCCCTTGCGGGCTCCGATTTAGGTAATCCCAGTTTACTATATCTTAACTGTTGGCATGACAAGTTGTCGGATATGACTTCCACCTTTTACCGTATATTACGGTTGCGCTGCAACAAGTTCTTGCTCTTTCTACTCTACGACTGCAAAAAGAGTATTGCAGTGATGACGGTTAAGAACTATCCAAACAACGGTAGTTCCCATAGTTACCTTACGTCACAGTCTGGTACAGGGACCGCTCAGATTATCATTCAACCAATTCGGGTTTTATCCTCGTACTTGTCTTATCATCGCTATTCAGTCGCAGTTTGGTAACTAACTGACTTATAGTTGTCCCGACGTGCTACACTCCCTGCCGCCTTTCGTTGGACAGATAAGTCGGTGATGATAGGTCGTTTTCAAAGAACACTTGCCTAATCCTTGCCAAAGGGACGATTAAGATATAGCCTTGACTGGCGCACCATAGACATACATCGAGAAGCCCTTCTCAATCTGCTGGTCGGGTAGGTCAGCTTCCTTTCGGGAGCTTTCCCCCCTAAGAACCGTACATGAGAGTTTCCCCTCATACGGCTCAAGCAATTCTAAATTTCTATATAGAAACCGGCTCATTATTTCCTTTTTTTATTGAGTTGAACAATACTTCTGTGGCAGCTATCATGTATCAGGGTTTTAACCTTTTTACCTTCTACAATGTCTTCTTTGATATACCAAGACATTTCTTTATTGATAGGATTGCCACAAATGGGACATTTTCGATTTTGTCTTTCCCACATTTTAAGGATAGTTTTCTTCCCATTAAGAGTTAAAAGCATTTTGTAGGTCTCCCGTTTGTCAAAATACTCTTTATCCATTGGTTCATACGGATTTACCTCATTTCGTATCTTTACATATCGGATAATTTCTGTGTCAGTGAGGTATTTTAGAGCATGATGTCTTTTATTTACCTCGTCTTTTTTATTTTCGACAGAGAAAGTCCAACTGCGTGTTCCGATTTTTCTGAAGTATTTCTTTTTAATCCATGTTTTACTCTTTTTGGGATGGCGTTTGAGTGCCCATCTCCATAGTTTGTGGAAAATCTGATAGTCTGCTTTACTGAATGTATCAGAGGACACTACATACTTGTAGTAGTTAGCCCAACCTATTATTATCGGATTTAGAAGCCTTATAATAGAACTTTGAGTTACAGAGGGATTGCCTTTAACAAGCTCTCCAATCTTGTCCAAAAATCTTTTGACTCCTTCTTTGGACGGTTTTATAAGCATCTTATCGTTATACTTTCTGATGTTGAAGCCAAGAAAGTCGAAACCATTCTCTATATGGGTAATCTTAGTTTTCTCCTCAGATAGAGTAAGTCCTCTTGTCTCCAAGAACTCCTTTACTAAAGGAAGCACTTCATCTTCCAACATTTCTTTGCTTCTTCCAGTGATGATAAAGTCATCAGCATACCTTATCAAATGTACTTTGGGATAATAGGTATCTCTATGATGATTTATCTTGATAAAGCGTTCTGATAGTTTTGCTTGTAAGCCATCCAAAGCCATATTAGCTAGAGTTGGAGATATTATTCCTCCCTGCGGAGTACCCTCTTCTGTCGGAAACAGCCTGTTGTCGAAAACAAATCCAGATTTAAGCCACTTTTTTAGCATGACTTTATCCATTGGGATATTGTCTATAAGCCATTGGTGACTGATATGATCAAAACAGCCTTTAATGTCCCCTTCCAAAATCCATTTGGGAGAAGCCTCTTTAGCCAATACACAGAAGCATTGTCCTATTGCATCGTGGGCACAACGTTCTTTGCGAAAACCGTATGAACAGTTGTCACCAGTCGTTTCGGCAATGGGGTCTAATGCCATTAAGTATAGTGCTTGCATAGCCCTGTCCTTCATGGTTGGTATTCCCAAAGGTCGGAGTTTCCCGTTCTTCTTTTTAATATGTACCCGTTTTAACGGTTGTGGACGGTATCCTCTTCTCCTTAATTCAGTTATTGCGTTCATTTTCCCATGTGAAGTCGCCCATAAGACATGGTCAACTCCAGCTGTGTTCTTCCCTTTATTGGAAGTCACTCGTCTAACCGCCAATGCTTTGGCATAGAACGAGTGTACCAGCATCCATTGTAAGGCTTTCACCTTGTTATGTTTGCCAGCTTTTTGAGCCTTTACAATACGAGCTTGTAGCTTTTTAACTTCAACTTCACACTTGGTCCAGTTTATGCTTTCCCAAGTGTCCCATTTTGAGTTAGTAGATGCACACGATTTTGATTCGTTCATTTGCTTTTCTCCTTTCAAAAGTTCTAAAAGTTTCTTGTAAAGAATTACCTAACGCAGAAGTCAGCACACTTTCGTGTAGGGTAATGTTGCCTTGTCCAATTCATGGATGATGGCTCAACCACATATCCTCCTCATTACAAGGATGGCGTTCGCTTTTTCTGCAATCCTATACCTGCACCCCGTTCAGCTTTCCTTACGGTTTGCTTACCTGCATTTGCAGGAGAGATACAGGCTTACCACGTTTCGTGTAAATAACATACGAGTAGGTTAGGTTCCGTCTCTTCGCCGGCAGTGCTTATGTCCGTGTAACCCTAATCAAAGAGAGAGTTATCCGACTGCATACTTTTTAGTTCAAGCCTTTCAGTATCTTTGGCTTATTCCAATTTAACGACGATTCAAACAACGATTCACATGTGTTAACCATACTACTCTGCCTAGCCTCCCAACTCTATGATACTAAGAGTTATTGTCTTTCCCTTACGGTTTTGTCTTTTCCTTTCGGAAGGAGTACATTGTCCGGACAGCTTGATACAGAATTATCACTATTGGTGCATCTGTCCGTAGGCTACCGTTGACGGAACAACGGGTTCAATCATTCAATTCCAGCTCGTGGATTAGAATTTTGAACAATTATTTACGCAACTTCGTGTCGCACCTTGATAAAATTGTTTACCACCGCGTATGACTTTCCGCTGCCCGGCGTACCCAACACGATGGAGGCACGGAACGGGTTCACCACATTGATCCAGCCGTTGTTCCAACGTTTCCTGTAATAAAAGCGTGTGGGCAGATTGACCGAATACTCGCTTTCGATGAGCCGTGTTTCCTGCATGAAGCTCTCGTTCTCGTTGTTGAACACATCATCCATGAGGTTGTGCTTCAACAGGCGGCTCATCCACAGACCGCCCATCAGCAGGCATACATAGCCCGTGCCTACGGTCAGCACGTAAAGCCCCGTCACCGCTTCAACCGGTAGCGGCAACGCCAGTATCCACCAGTTGAGGAAGAACAGTACGAACCCTGCGGCAAGTGCCGTCCAGATCCGTCCCCAAGTGATATTCTCTCCCTTGACGCCCTTTGTCCCCAGACAGGACAGGGCAAGCAGGAGAACAGCGAACAGTTTCGTGTAGAGGCTGGAACGGAACAACCCCGCCGTGCGGTTGAAATTCATCAGGATTCTGTCCACCACGCCGATGTCCACACCCCAGAGCCGTATGGCTTCATAGCAGAACCAGTACACGTTCATGACCACTAAAATAATACTCACGGCACGCAGAAAAT
>ENA-UOJK01001040-UOJK01001040.1-human-gut-metagenome-genome-assembly--contig:-C116-NODE-1040-length-20945-cov-5.577405_pt1 | contig 20945 bp, 20 predicted proteins | sample MGYA00242348_ERZ723895 | MGnify/ENA metagenome assembly ERZ723895
AAGAAGCCTCCCCCGGCACTGAAAAATGCCGGCCGGGCTTCCGCCGGCCGGCATCTCTTCTCTTTTCTCAGACAAACACCGCCTGTACCAGCACCATGTACAGCACAGTGCCCCCGGCGATGGACAGCAGCACATTCCGCTTCCAGAGGTGGAGCCCCGCCACCGCCGCAATGGCGATCAGCTCCGGCGCCCCGTGGGGCACCGACAGCCAGGAGACGCTCCGCAGGCAGTACACCACCAGCAGGCCCATCATGGCGGACGGAAGGACCTTCCCCAGGTATATCACCACGGCGGGGGGCCGTTTCTTCTCTGGAAACAGCCAAAAGGGCAGCCATCGGGTCAGCTGGGTCCCGGCGGCCACCGCCAGGATGATGCCCAGCGTCTGCAAAGGCGTCAGCGTCACAGGGCGCCCGGCTCTCCGCGGCGGTCCAGGCGGCACCGTGCACTCAGCAGCACCGCCAGCACCAGCACCATGGCGGGGATCACCATGTTGTCCGCTCCGAACACCGCCAGGCTGGCGGCGGCGCAGAGGATCCCCATCACCCCGGCGGGCCGGTTCTCCGGCTTCTTCCACTGCTCCAGGAACAGCACCACAAACAGCGCCGTCAGAGCAAAGTCCAGGCCCGTGGTGTCAAAGGTGAGGAAACTCCCCAGCAGGCCGCCCAGGGCTGTGCCCGTAATCCAGTAGAGGTAGTCCAGCAGGGAGATCCAGAAGTAGAAGTCCTTCCGGGCCACGCCCTCCGGCGGCTCCAGAGTGGACACCAGGGAAAACGTCTCATCGCACAGCACGTAGATTAGAAACGGCCGCACCTTCCCCAGGCCCTTGTACTTGTCCAGCAGGCTCAGCCCGTAGAACATGTGCCGGGCATTGACCATGACGGACAGCAGAAACGCCTGCACAGGGTCAAAGGCCGTGGTCAGCAGCGTGACGGCCACAAACTGCATGCTGCCCCCAAAGGCGATGGCGCTCATGAGGACGGACCATCCCGGCCCATACCCCTTGGACTGCATCAAAAGGCCATAGGCAGTCCCCAGGCACAGAAAGCCCGTCATCACCGGGATGGTGGCGGGAAACGCCGCCCGGAGGGCCATGCTGCTCCCGCCGGCACGGCGGCTCTCGTCGTCTCTCAGGGGCACAGCAGATCGGCCTCCTCCGGGTGCTTTTCAAACCAGATCTTGGCATAGGAACAGGTCGCCCTGGCGCGCTTTCCCTCCGCGCGGATTTGGTCGGCCGCCGCCCGGAGCAGCTGCCCCGCCACGCCCTGGCCCCGGAGCGTATCATCCACAAATGTGTGGTCGATATCCGCCGCCCCATCCCGGTCGGGAAATGTCACCTCCGCGATCACCCGGCCTTCTTCCTCGGCGTAGATACGCCCCGGCTCTCTCTGAAATTCCATGGGTCTTCCTCCTGCATCCTGTCCCGCCGTCTTTTTACATCTTCTCCGGCGCGTCCACGCCGATGAGCTTCAAGCCGTTCCGCAGGACGATCCGGGTGTCGTCCGCCAGCTTCAGCCGGGCGTCCCGGACCGCCGGCTCCTCGCCCTTGATGCGGCAGGCGGTGTAGAACCGGTGGAAGCAGGCTGCCAGCTCCTGGAGATAGCGGTTGATGTGGCTGGGATCGTAATCCCGGGCCGCCAGCTTGATCTCCTCGCAGAACTGGGCGATCTGCTTCAGCAGGGCCCGTTCCGCCTCACCGGAAAGCAGGGACATGTCCACGTCCGCCTGTTTGGGCACGGAGACGCCCTCCTCCGCCAGAGCCCGCAGCAGCGAGCAGATCCGGGCGTGGGCGTATTCCACGTAGTAAATGGGGTTTTCGCTGTCCTCCCGGACCGCCAGACCCAGGTCGAACTCCATCTGGGTGTCCGGCTTGGCGTTGAAGTACCACCGGGCTGCGTCCACGCTGACCTCGTCCAGCAGATCCGAGAGGGAGATGGCCTTGCCGGTGCGCTTGCTCATCCGCACCACCTCGCCGTCCCGCAGCAGCTTCACCAGCTGCATCAGCACGATGTCCAGCCGCTCACTGCCGTTGAGGCCCAGGGCGTCCAGGGCGCCCTTCAGCCGGGCCACGTGGCCGTGGTGGTCGGCGCCCCAGATGTTGATGACCTTGTCAAAGCCCCGGACGGCGAACTTGTTCCGGTGATAGGCGATGTCCGCGGCGAAGTAAGTGTAGAACCCGTTGGCCCGGCGCAGCACGTCGTCCTTCAGGTCCAGCTTCTCGATGTCCGCCTCTTTCTTCCCCTGCCTGCGGTAGTGGTCCCGGAGGATGTCGGCCGTGCGGAGCCACAGGGCGCCGTCCTTCTCATAGGTCCAGCCCCGCTCCGCCAGCAGATCCACTGTCTCCTTCACATAGCCGCTCTCATGGAGAGAGGACTCGTAGAACCAGTTGTCATAGTGGATCTTGTACCGCTCCAGATCGGTCTTCATCTTAGGCAGGTTGATGGACAACCCGAACTGGGCCAGCGCCTCCTGGCGCTCCGCCTCCGGCACATCCAACAGCTTATCTCCGTTTTTCTCATAATAGGCCCGGGCCAGGTCCTTGATGTCCTCACCCTGGTATCCGTCCTCCGGGAAGGGCACCGCGTCCTCCCCCCGGATGATCTGGAGATACCGGGCTTCAATGGAGTGGGCGAACTTATCGATCTGGTGGCCCGCGTCGTTCACGTAAAACTCCCTCGTCACGTCGGCGCCGCACGCCGCCAGCACGCTGGCCAGGGTGTCTCCCAGCACGCCGCCCCGGGCATTGCCCATGTGCATGGGGCCCGTGGGGTTGGCGGAGACGAATTCCACCATGATCTTCTGCCCCTTCAGGTGGTCGGCGGTGCCGTAGCCGGCACCCTCGCTCTCCACCGCCTCGCAGACGGCAGCGTACCAGCTGTCGTTGAGACGGAAGTTCAGAAAGCCCGGTCCCGCAATCTCCGCGGAGGCAAAGTAGCTCCCCGCCAGGTCCATGTGGTCCAGCAGTGCCTGGGCGATATTACGGGGCGGCTGCCGCAGCGCCTTGGAGGCCGCCAGGGCAAACGTGGTGGTGAAGTCGCCGTTGGCGGTGTCCTTGGGGATCTCCACCGGGGCGGTCTTCACCTCCGCCTGGGGCAGCGTCCCGTCCGCCACTGCCGCCTGATAGGCGGCCATGGCCAGCGCCGCCGCCTGGTCCTTCGCGTTTTGTACCATGTTGATCATATCGTTCCCTCTTTCGTGAATGAGGAATTCAGAATGAGGAATTTTGGTGTCCGGCAGAGCCGGACAGATTCCAATTGCCACCTGCGGCGGCACCGCAATTCCTAATTCCCAACCCCTGTTTTTCCCGTTTTACCCGGGTCTTAAAGCTGTTTTTCCCTGTCACCGTGCGCTTCCCACGGGACAGATCCCGGGGGACCCCTTTTCTCGGAATCCCCGGGCGAAATGAATTCGCCCTCCGCCAAAGATTTTGGCTCCTCCAAAATACTTGGACGCGCTGCCGCACGGTTTGCCGGAACGCTCTCTTACTTTCGCTTTACCCGGATCTTGAAGCTGTTTCTTCCTGTCACCGTATGCTCGACCGCGATGGAGTACTTGATCTCCAGCAGGCCGCCCCGCTCGCTGAGGTTGTGCCGCAGGGCGCTGGTCTGGATATCCACCGACAGCTCCCCGTAGGGGGTCTCATACAGGGACGTGTGCTGCCGCCCCTCCTCAAACACCATCTGGGAGTTCACACTGCCCACCCGGCGCAGGATCACCTGGGGCCCGCTGACCTCAAAGGTGGTGGTCGTCCCCTCCATGCCGGTGAGGGCTGTCTCCTGATAGGTCAGCAGCAGGCCCTCCTCCGTCAGCTCCAGGGTCCCCTCCGTCGTCAGCTCCGTGGCATCCGGGTCCACATCGTCAAAATACTGCTCTCCCCGGATGAAGAGCAGCACCGGCAGCTTCTTCTGCCGCGTCTCAATATCGCTCAATGTCAATCCTCCGTGCTGTATGGCGCAGGTCCTCCTGCAGAAACAGCGAGGCCGTCCGCTCAAAATCCTCAACCCGGTCACTGACGTAGAACTCCGTCTCGCCGCGGCGGCGCTCGTCCGCCCGCAGCTCCCGGGCCTTCAGCATCCGTTTCAGCTCAAAGGCGGACTCCTCCCCGGCGGACACCAGCTCCACGCCCGGCCCCATCACGTCCCCGATCACATCCGTCAGTAGCGGGTAATGGGTACAGCCCAGAATCAGGGTGTCCACCCCCGCATTCTTCAGGGGCGTCAGATACTCCCGGGCCACGGTCTCGATCACCACGTCTCCCCGCCGGATGCGCCCGGCCTCCGCCAGGGGCACGAACAGGGGGCAGGCCCGGCTGAACACGGTCACCTCCGGGTCCAGCCGCCGGAGAGCCGCCTCGTAGGCACCGGAGCGGACGGAGGCCGCCGTGGCAATGAGCCCTACCCGCTTGTTTTGGGTCATCAGCACCGCCCGGCGGCAAGTGGGCTCTACCACGCCTACCATGGGCAGGTCGTTTTCCGCCTGCAGCGCCGCCAGCGAGGTGGTGGTCACCGTCCCGCAGGCGATGAGGATGGCCTTCAGATCGAAGGAGCGCAGGAAACGCACATCCTGGCGGGCGTATTTCAAAATGGCCTCCCGGGAACGGCTGCCATAGGGCACCCGGGCGGTGTCGCCGAAGTAGATCAGGTCCTCCTCCGGCAGGATGCGCCAGAGGGAGTGCACCGCCGTCAGACCCCCCAGGCCTGAATCGAATACCCCGATGGGACGCTGGTCCATCCCGCTCCGCCTCCTTCTTCTCCCGCCGCCGGACCGGCGGCCGCTTCATGCTCATTTTGCATCTGGATTACATATTATACTATGCGGCGCCTTCTGCCGCAAGACAGATTTTAGTCTTTTTGCCCTGTTTTTTATGTGGAATTCTGCGTATGTCTCTGCTATAATCGTGACAGTATCATCTATTTGGGAGGTGTCTGCCCCATGAAGATCGAACTGACGGAACAGCAGTTCCGGTATCTGCTGGATCTGGTATACATAGGAAACTGGGTCATCAATTCCACCCGGGAGAACGACCGCATCCAGGAATACGACCAGGTGGAGAGCCTGATTTTCTCCCACTGCCTGCACCACAAGATGAGCAAGCTGGTGGAGCTGTACCGGGGGGAGCTGATCCCCTCCCGGGCCTTTGCGGACGGCGGCATCCACGAGGCCATCGAGCAGTATGAGGACGTGGTGTTCTATGAGATCCTGGCGGAGGAGCTGGCCCTGCGGGACATGGATGGGGAACCCCTGACCCGTGAAAACTATGGGGAGCTGATGGAGCGGATCGACGCTTATCTCTCCGAGTTTGACGAGCACGGCACCGACAACATCTCTGTGGACCTGCCGTAAGGCGGAAGGCACGCCGCCCCGGCACCGGAGAGGTTTCTCTCCAGGCTTGTTTCAAAGAACAGAAAGAGAAAAAGGAGCAACGAGATCATGGCTGAAAAATCCAAAGTCTACTTTGCGGACTTCCGCGCCCCCAGCTGGCGGGAGAACCTGCCCCAGAAGCTGGCCCGGCTGATGATGACCGCCGGCTTCGGCGATATCGATATGGACGGCAAGTACGTGGCCATCAAGATGCACTTCGGCGAGCCGGGCAACCTGGCCTACCTCCGCCCCAACTGGGCCCGGGCCGTGGTGGACCTGGTGAAGTCCCACGGCGGCAAGCCCTTCTTGACGGACTGCAATACCCTGTATGTGGGCGGCCGGAAAAACGCCCTGGACCACATCGAATCGGCTTATATCAACGGCTTCACCCCCTACTCCACCGGCTGCCACATCCTGATCGCCGACGGCCTGAAGGGCAACGACGAGGTGGAGGTTCCCGTGGAGGGCGGGGAGTATGTGAAGTCCGCCAAGATCGGCCGTGCGGTGATGGACGCGGACGTGTTCATCTCCCTGACCCACTTCAAGGGCCACGAGCAGGCCGGCATGGGCGGCGCTCTGAAGAACATCGGCATGGGCTGCGGCTCCCGGGCCGGCAAGATGGAGCAGCACAACTCCGGCAAACCCTTCGTCAAGCAGAAGAAGTGCATCGGCTGCCGGGCCTGCGCCAGGATCTGCGCCCACGGCGCGCCCCAGTTCGGTGCCGACGGCAAAGCCACCATCGACACGGACAAGTGCGTGGGCTGCGCCCGGTGTCTGGCGGTGTGCCCCAAGGATGCCATCCAGTGCCTGTATGACGAGGCGCCCGCTATTCTGAATAAGAAGATCGCCGAGTACACCAAGGCCGTGGTAGACGGCCGCCCCTGCTTCCACGTGTCCCTGGTGGTGGATGTCTCCCCCAACTGCGACTGCCACGCGGAGAACGATGTCCCCATCGTCCCGGACGTGGGCATGTTTGCCTCCTTCGACCCGGTGGCTCTGGACCAAGCCTGTGCCGACGCCGTGCTGGCCCAGACTCCCGCGCCCAACTCCGCCCTGTTTGACGAGGGCTGCGACTGCTCCTCCGGTGACTACTTCCACGCCGCCCATCCGGACACGGACTGGGCCGTCTGCCTGGAGCACGCGGAGAAGATCGGCATCGGCACCCGGGCATACGAGCTCATCAAAATCTGATCGGAACGAAACGAAGCAGGACTTAAAAAGTCCTGCTTCGTTTTCCGCATTGCGGGACCCCACTCAGGCGAACAGGGCGTTGAACTGCTCCACCACCGCGTCCGCGCCGGTGTGCGCCACCAGCATCACAAAGTTGCCATTGGAGACAATCCGGGACTCGTTCCGCCACATCTCCGTGGGCGCGGGGTACCAGGCACCGCCGGGGCTTGTGCCGTCCCCCACCTGATAGTCGATTCGGGCCTGGAAGATGTCCTTCACCGCCTGGACATCGCCGCTGTTCTCCACCTCTACCAGGGCAATCTCGTCACCGGAGGCGGAGATCATGGCCATCTGCACCAGACACTGCTGGGTGGCGATGGCGGAGAGTCCCGCATAGAACGTATCCAGCGTCTCACCCTCCACGGCCATCAGGGCGGGCCACGTCTCCTGGTCCCCGGTCACGGAAGCGCAGAAATCCGCTAGATCCACGCCGGAAGCAGACTCCGCTGGAGGGGCAGGGGCGGGCTGGGCCGGCGTCTCCGGCTCCTTGTCCGGCTGCTGGGGCTTTGTGTCCTCCACCGGCTGGTATATCGGCTTCTCCGCCGGGTCTGCCGGACGGCTCCCCGTCTCCGGCTCCTTCGCCGGGTCCGCGGGGCGGGAGCCCAGATCCGGCGCGTCCTCGTGCAGCTGCTGGGAATCAACCGCCGTCTCAGGGCCCTCTATGGTCACAGGGACGCCGTCCTCCCCATCGGTTTCCGAAGTCTCTTCCTCCTGGGGCGGCGCAGCTTCCTCCATCTTCTGGTCCTGGGCGGCGTCCTCCTGCGCCTCCGTTCCTCCACAGGCACCCAGCGCCAGTATCAGCGCCAGAGCCAGCAATCCTGCAAGTCCTCTCTTTTTCATGTTTTTCTCCTAACCTCTCACGGGATTTCACGGCGCTCCGCCGCGGTCTGAGAGGTTAGACGGGCTCTACGGAAAAAAGTTCCCGCTCCGGCGATTTTTCTCCGCTGCTCCGCCCATGACCGCCTCGGTGTGTATAACATTGACTTTTTTCGGAAATTCAAATATAATTGTTTCAAGCATAAACATCAAATAAATACACAGGCCGCGCGTCGTCCGCGCGGCCGCTTTGCCCTTATTCAGCGGACATCCGTCCACCTGCAAGGCAAGAGGAGGTCTCCTATGAAGAAACACCTTCAGGACAGCTTGGTCATCGGTTTCGCCCTGTTCTCCATGTTTTTCGGCGCAGGTAATGTCATCTTCCCCCCTTATCTGGGACTGGAATCGGGTCCGGAGTGGCTGGCCGGCTTTTTCAGTTACTTTATGGCCGACATCGGACTGGCCCTGCTGGCTATGTTTGCCATTCTCCGGCAGGGAAGTCCCGACGGGATCACCGCCCGCATCGGCAGGATTCCCTCCACAGCGCTCATGTGCGCCATTGTGCTGTGCATCGGTCCCATGCTGGCCATTCCCCGGACTGCCGCCACCACCTACGAAACCTCTCTGGCCCCGCTGGTGTCCGGCTTCAGTCCGGCGCTCTTCTCCATCCTCTTCTTTCTGCTGATCCTGCTGCTGTGCGTGCGGGAAACAGCGGTGGTGGACATCGTGGGAAAGATCCTGACCCCCGCTCTGCTGATTGGCCTGTTGATCCTGATCGTGGTGGGTGTGGTGAATCCCATCGGGCCGGTGGGTGAGCAGCCGCTGGTGGAGAATGTGGCCGCCACCGGCGTGGAAGCCGGCTATCAGACCATGGACGTGCTGGCGGCCATCGTGTTCGGCTATATCATTCTGAAGAGCGCCCGGGAGAAGGGACACACGACTCCCGGCGCCCAGCTCCGGGTGGTGTCCGGCGCCAGTCTGGTGGCAGGCATCGGCCTGCTGGCGGTCTATCTGGGGCTGACTTATCTGGGCGCCACCACCGCCCGCTTCTTCGACATCACCGTGGACCGCACGTTCCTGGTGGTGTCCATTGTCCGGAACCTGCTGGGGCAGGCGGGCATCATCCTCTTTGCCGTGGTGGTGGCTCTGGCCTGCGTCACCACCGCTGTGGGGCTGGTCAGCGCATGCGCCGATTACTTCTCCGGCCTCTCGGGGGGCCGCGTTTCCTACCGCACGCTGGTGTGCGTCATCTGCGTGTTCAGTGCCGTGGTATCCAACTTTGGTCTCAATGAGATCATCGCCATCGCCTCCCCCATCCTCAGCGTGGTCTATCCCCCCACGCTGGTGCTGATCGTGCTGGCCCTGTTCGGCAGCCGCATCCGCCGGGACTGGGTGTTCCGCCTGGCGGCCCTGGGCGCCCTGGCAGTGAGCCTGCTGGAGGTAGTCCGCACCTACACCGGCGTGGAGCTGGCCTTTCTGGACCTGCTGCCCCTGGCGTCTCTGGATTTCGGCTGGGTGTTGCCCGCCGCTGTCTGCGGCGCAGTGGGCGCCCTGATCCCCGGCGGCCGGACTGCCGCCTCCTGATGCCATATTTTCATTTTTCACATACTGGAGGACTGATTGTATGAAACAGCACTATCAAGGTCTCGGCCACATTGCCGTGTATACGGCGGATATGGATGCCAGCATCGCCTTTTACGAGAAGATCGGCGGCAGCCTGCATCTCCGGGCCCCCGCCTGCTCGCCGGAACAGCAGCGGGAGCTGGCCCTTGTGGAGTTCGGCGGCTTCCTGGTGGAGTTGATCGCCGCCCCTGTGCCGGAGGGTGCGGGCTGCATCCCTCATTTCGCCGTCTATGTGGACGATGTGGACCAAGCCGCCGCGGATCTCCGCGCCGCCGGCGTGGACACCTTCCAGACCGCAGAGAAGTGCGTGATGCCCAACACCTTCGGCGGGTTGGAGAAATGGTTCTTCACTGGCCCCTCCGGGGAACTGATCGTACTTTTGAAGATGCTTTGAGTCCGCTTTGGCTGCGGAGCAGGGAGACGGTCCATTGGACGGTCTCCCTGTTTTTCTGTGCAAATACACCGCAGATATGGAAAATCGAGCTCTCTCCTGTGTCTGCGGCGGCCGTCAGCGCATGGGGATTTACAGTGTTTCGGCCTGCCCTGCCAGGGGCAGGCACACCACCAGCTCGAACCCGTTGTCCCGGACCCCGGCGTCCAGGGTGCCGCCATAGCGCTCCGCGATTTCCCGCATCCCGGGGATGCCGAAGCCGTGGGCGGCCTTGTCCGTCTTGGTAGTTGCAAGATCCGGCTGCACCGCGCCGCCCAGGGTGTTCTCCACCCGCAGCATGAAGAGTCCCTTGTCCGCCTTGCAGCGGATGGTGATTCGCCGTTCCCCGGCGCCCCGGCTGCCCTCGATGGCGTTGTCCAGAGCGTTGCCCAGCAGGGCGCACAGATCCATATCCGCCACAGGCAGGTCCCGGGGCAGGAAGACGGCGAAGTCTGCGGCGACTCCCTCCCGCTCCATGGCCTCCGCCTTGGCGGTGAGGACGGCATTGGCCGCCTCGTTTTCACAGAGCCGTCTGGTTCCCCGCAGGGCCGGGGAACCGGCTATCTGGTCCAGATAGCCGATGGCCCCCTGTTCATCTCCCTGCTCCAGAAAACCCCGGACCGCCGTCAGGTGATTCCGCAGATCGTGGCGGAGACGGCGCACCTGGGTCTCCTGCTGCCGGAGGCCCTGATAGTAGACCTCCCGCAGACCTGCCAGGCGATTTGCCTGCTCCAGCCGCTCGTGATCCGCCAGAATCAAAATGGCGAACAACAGGACCAGAGAGGTCAGAAATACAAAGGGCAGCACCACCATGCCCTGGTACATCGCCACGGTATTGACCTCGATAGAGTCATACCGCCGGAAGGTCAGCAGCACCACGGCAATCAGGGCGCACAGGGGCATGGCCGCTAGACCCAGCACCAGCTTCCACAGCCGCCGGGAGAGCACCACCGGCTCCCGGGGCAGGCGGCGCAGCAACAGCCACAGCGGGCCGAACACCAGCGGGCGGGCCAGGCGCACCAGCACGTCATAGAGCGCATTCCTGTTGATCCGCTCCACATAGGTGTCCAGCAGGGCACACACGGACATCTCCAGGCAGAAGAGGATGATGCACACCGCCACCCGCCCTATCCGGTCACCCCGGGTAGAGAGGAGGAACAAGGCGAAAAACGCCGGCAGCGTATAGAGCAGGTTGGGGTCGCCGATCCAAATCACCATGCCGGTGGACCCCGCCAGGGTCAGAAAGAGCAGCACCCTCCAGAAGCGCCCATTCCGGGGGCGGACAAAGGGGGCACAGAGCTTGTAGAGGAAAAAGCCGCTGGCCGCCACGGTCAGAAAATAGCCGCAGTTGAGCCAGATCTGCCAGAGAACATCCCGCATCCTCATCCCTCCAGCTCCGCCCGGGTAAAGGCCAGCAGGGCCGAGGGCTGGCAGGACCGGCTGACCGGCAGCCGCCGGCCGTCCCGCAGCACCACCTCGCCGCCCTCCATCCGGTCCACAGCTCCTGTCCGAACCAGATACCGCTGGTGGATGCGGACAAAGTCCGCCCCCACCTCCGCCGCCACCGTGTCCAGCTTGCCGTAAAACGTGTACTCCCGTCCGGCGGTGACACAGGCCACCTGCCGCCGGTCCGAGACGAAATACAGAATGTTGGCAATGGGGATCCGGTAGTGGGTGTCCCCGCTGCGGCAGATGTAGGCCCGGTCCAAATCCCGGACCAGCGCCGCCTGTGCCCGGTCCAGCACCTCCTCCAGCTGTTCCGCCTTCGGGGGCTTTAAGAGATACCCCAGGGCCCCCACGGAGTACCCGTCAAAGACGTGCTCTGCATACCCGGTGACGAACACCAGCTGCAGTCCGGCGTCCGCCGCCCGGAGCCGCCGGGCGGTCTCCATGCCGTCCAGCTCCCCCATCTCCATGTCCAGAAACACCAGGTCCAGCTCCCCGGCGTGGCTCTCCAGCCAGCGGAGCAGTCCCTCGCCAGAGGAGAACTCCCGGAACTGCCCTTGAACGCGCCGCTTTTCCAGGACCCGCTCCAGAGCGGCCCGAAGCACCAGCCTGGCGTCGTAGATATCGTCACAGATGCCGATCCGCAGCATCCCCATCACCTCAAACCGAAAACTGCCCGCCGGGGTCCGGCAGGGGGCGCTTTTCGCCCTAAACTACCTGCCCATTCTACCACAGGAACCGCCGTCTGCCAAACCAAACTTGACGGCAAATCCGCCAAACTTGACATCCCCTCCCCTCCCAACGCAAAACTTGACATCCAGGCCGCCGCAGATGACACCCCCGTTTGCGGCGGCTCTTTTTTCGCGGTACGCTGGTGTCAACAAGGAGGGAAACACCATGACAAACGCCACTGCCATCTCCCGCTCCCGTGTGTGGAGCGTGCTCACCACTCCCGCCGCCATCCCCCAGACGGGGCCACGGCTGAAAACCAATCTGGACACGGATCTGCTGAAGCTCATCGCCATCGCCGCCATGCTGATCGACCACATCGGCGGCGCCTTTTTCCCGGAGGTGGGCGTGTTCCGCTGGATCGGCCGACTGGCCTTCCCTATCTTCTGCTACTGCCTGACGGTGGGCCTGCTGTACACCCACGACGTGCGGAAGTACCTGACCCGGCTGGGCATCTTCGCCCTCGTCAGCCAGCCCTTTTACATCCTGGCCTTCCACCCGGTCGGCGAATTCTGGGCCAACCTCACCAACTGGAACATCTTCTTCACCCTGTTCCTGAGCCTGCTGGGCATGTACGGCCTGAAGGAACGGAAATGGTGGCTGTTCGCCCTGGCGCTCTTCACCGTCAGCTGGTGGAACTTCGATTACTCCGGCACCGGCATCCAGCTGATGCTGATTTTCTACCTCTGCCGGAACCGGCCCCGCCTGGGCGCGGCCCTCTACCTCCTCAGTTATCTTCCGGCCCTGATGAACGGCTGGCCGGAGGATCCCCTGTGCCTGACGGTGGGCGGCCTCTGCATCGACTGGTCCATTTTCGCCGTGTTCGCCGCGCCCCTGATCTTCTGCGCCACGCACTCCCGCATCAAGATCAACCGCTGGTTCTTCTACGCCTTCTATCCCGCCCATCTGGCGGCCATCGCCCTGGCGGGGAATATCCTGTGAGACAGAAAGGAAGAGTTTTATGTTAACAGTCAAAGATCTGCACAAATCCTACCAAGTGGGCAAGACCACCTATGAAGTCCTCAAGGGCGTGTCCCTCACGGTGGAGAAGGGGGAGTTCGTGGCTGTCATGGGCCCCTCCGGCTCTGGCAAGACCACGCTCTTAAACTGCATCTCCTGCTACATCCCCATCGACAGTGGGGAGATCATGCTGGGGGATCGGCAGCTGGCAAATCTCAGCGAGGACGCTTTGGCAAAGGTCCGCAACCGGCAGCTGGGCTTTGTGTTCCAGGACTTCCTGCTGCTGGACGGTCTGACGGTCCGGGAGAACATTCTCCTGCCCGCCATCATCGGCGGCGCCGTCACCGGCCAGACGGAGGCCCGGGCGGACCAGCTGTGCGATGTATTCGGTATCTCCGCCATCCGGGACAAATACCCGGCGGAGATCTCCGGCGGTGAGAAGCAGCGTACCGCCGTGGCCCGGGCGCTCATCAACCATCCCCTGCTGATCCTGGCGGACGAACCCACCGGCAACCTGGACAGCAAGTCCAGCCGGGCGGTGATTCGCTCCTTTGAACAGGCCAAGGAATCCCTGGAGGCCACCATCTTCATGGTAACCCACGACTCCTTTGCCGCCTCCTTCTGCGACCGGGTGGTCATCCTCCGGGACGGAGTGGTGTGGCGGACCCTGGAAAAGGGCGCCACGGACCGCACCGCCTTCCAGGACCAGCTGTTGGACGCCATCCGGGACATGGGGAAGGAGTGAGACCATGCGGCACTTTTCCGACGCCTACGCGGCCCTGCGCCGCAAAAACAGGGGCCAGTACGCCTTGCTGGCAGGGTGCAGCTTCTTCTCCGTGCTGCTGATCACTGCCTATGTCTGCATGATGCGCTCCCCCACCATCCTCTCCGTCTTGCCGGAGGGCGGCGACAGCCGCAAGCAGGTGATGATGGTGTTCGTTCTGGCGGTCATCGGCTGCGCCGTGTTCACCGCCTATGCCGCCGGGCTGTTCTTCCGGCAGAAGTCCCGGGAGACCGGCGTGTTCCTGGCCCTGGGGGCCACCCGCCGCCAGCTGCAGCGGGAGATGGGCAAGGAGCTGGCGGTGATCTCCCTGGGCTCCTGCGCCGCCGGGGCGGCCTTAGGCGGCCCTCTGGCTTGGGGCGTGTGGCAGCTGTTCCGCCTGTTCCTGGTGGACTCCCAGGAGATGGCCCTGTCCTTCGATCCCCGGTCCTATCTGCTGTCCATGGTCTTTGCCGCCTACGTGGTGGGGATGCTGTTCTTCCTGGGCGGCCGGTCCATCCGCCGCACCAACATCATCGACATCGTCCAGGAGTCCCACAAGTCCGAGCCTATCCGCGAGGTAAAGCGGTGGTATGGAAGCGTGGGCATCGTCCTGGTGGTGATCGGCGCCCTGGCGGGGTATCTGATGCCGTCGTTCTTTGTCACAGTTCTCCAGTGGTATCCCCCCTCTGGGGTGGAGGCCGTCTTTTACCTGCCGGCGCTGGTCGGCATGTACATGATCCTGCTCCACACGGTGGTGAACGGCTGGCGGAAGCGCCATAAATACCGGGACATCATCGCCACGTCCATGATGAAGTTCCAAGGCCGCCAGACGGTGCGGAACATGCTGGTGATGACGCTGCTGATCGCCGGTGCCTATTTCGCCTCCTTTTACGCCCCCATGCTGAATACCAGCTCCACTTACAGCTTCTCCACCCGGCCGGTGGACTTCGAGTACCACTGGCGGAATGATCAGAACTGGCCGGAGCGGGGTGAGGTGGAATCTCTGGCGTCGAAGCATGGTGTTGACATCACCTCCTGGACCCAGGTGGACGCCGCCACCCTGGGCTGTGACGGCACCGTCTCCATCGAGCAGAGCGCCGGAGCTCTGGGCACCACCTACACCAAGGAATACCGGGAGATCCAAGGCGGGGCCACCTATTTTTCCGAGAGCGCCTGGAACGCCCTCACCGGCCAAGCTGTGGACCTGGCCCCCGGCACCTGTGCCAATGTGCTGGATGATGAAGGCGGCAGCGACTACCTCTCCGGCGGCGACGTGACGCTGGTCACCAATATGGTCACCGGGGCCAGTCTGTCCGTTACCCCGGCGGAGCCTCTGTGTTTCACCATGCTGCTGGGCTGCTACGTGCTGGATGACGCCGACTACGAGATCCTCACCGCCGGACTCACCGACCTCTGGCGGGAGACCTGGGTATTCTTCAACGTGGCGGATGCGGAGGCCAGCTATCCCTTTGCCGACGCCCTGTTCAACGAGATCGTGGACCGCTCCGGCGACGATGTGCTGCAGATGGACGCCTACGACCTGGTAAGTGCGGCGCTGGCGGAGGAGGCCGGCGAGGTCTATGACTACGACCGGGCACATATCGCCGCCCATGGCTTCCCGGTGATAGAGCGGGAGGACCGGGACACCTCGGAGTTCCGCAACTACTGGCTCTACATGCCCCAGTTCCGGGTGCTGGATCAGAACGACTTCGTCACCACCATGGCGGTGTTTTTGGTGCTGTTCATCTTTATCGCCCTGATCTGCTTCGCGGCGGTCATCGTCATTGCCTTTACCCGGTGCATGACCATCGCCCTCACCAACGCACGGGTGTACGACGACCTGCGGCACCTGGGGGCGCCGAACCGCTATCTGTTCCGGTCCGTAAAGGGGCAGGTGTCCAAGGTGTTTCTTGTGCCCGCCATCGTGGGCACGGCAGTCATCTCCGCCTTCTACCTCATGATTATGTACTTCAATGATAACCGCTTCACCCCCGGCGAGATGGCCGGCATGGCCGTCTGTGCTGCGGTGATCGCCGTGCTTTCGGCGGTGCTCTATGGGGTATACCGCATCACCCGCCGCAGCGTCTGCCGCGCGCTGGGAATCCAAGGCAAGTGAAGCTTCCGCGCTGCCGGAAATTTGGTCCGGGGGCACAGGGATATTCCCTGTGCCCCCGGACCTTTTTGTTTATTTTCCGCCGCTGCCGGCGATCTTTCTCCACAAGGTGCTTCGGCCGATTCCAAGCCGCTTGGCCGCAGCGGACTGATTCATGTTCTCCTCCCGCAGCACCTGTTCGATCACTCTCCGCTCGATGTCCTCCAAGGTCCCGGAGAGATCCACCGCCGGCGGAAGGGCACTCACTTTCCGCATCTCGTTCTGCAGGACCGCGGCCACCTCAGCGGCAGTGATATAAAATCCCGAGGACGCCGCGATCATCTGGCGCAGCACCTTTTCCAGCTGCACCAGATTCAGCGGCCACTCAAATTCCACCATCAGCTCCATGGCATCCGGCTCCATGCCCACGGTGGATTTGGCCAGCGCGGTATTGTACTGGGGAATCATCATATTGACAAAGGCGGGAATATCCTCCTTCCGCTGGGCCAGAGACGGCACATTGATGGTGAATCCGCTGAGCTGCAGATAGAGCCGGCTGGAGAACTGTCCCCGGGCCACCTCGGCAGACAGGTCGCAGCAGCTGGAGCTGATTACCCGATGGCGGTGGGTCATCTTGGTATCCTCAATATAGGTCCCCACCTGCTGCTGCAGATCCTTCGGCAGCGTATCCACGTTTTCCAGATATACCGTGTATCCCGTGGCGTGAATGGGAGACGCGGCATTATTCAACAGCATGTCCCAGTTTTTCTCCGTCAGGTCCCTGCACTGCAGGCGCATCAGCGTGGTCCCCTCCGTGGCGCTTTTGGTGTGAATGCGACGGGCCACCACGCCCTTGTGGGTCCCCACCGCCCCCTGGATCAGAACGGGCAGCGCGGAACTGCCGGCAGTCTGGATGAGCTTGTCCATTGGGCGCAGATACAGCTCGCTGGAAGCCGGCAGGCTCTGCGCCTGGCGGATGTCCTCCGGGCCCTGGGCGATGGGGAGGCGATCGACGGCCATCTGGATTTTGTCTCCAAGCTGGATTATGAAGTGGAGCTGGCCGTTGTCCTGGGCAGGGACGCGCTCCATGTCCGGGAGGAAGATGTGGGCGACTACATCTTCGGATACAGCGTGGCCAACGACGTCAGCGCCCGGGACGTCCAGTACCGCCACAAGCAGAACTTCCTCGGAAAAAGCCTGGATACCTTTTTTGCCATGGGGCCGGTCATTGTCACTGCGGACGAATTCCCCTGCCCGCCCGCGCTATCCATCAGAAGCTTTGTCAACGGAGAGCTGCGGCAGAACAGCGTGACGGACCAGGTGTTCTTCAATATCCGCCACATCGTCAGTGAGCTCTCGCAGGGCATGACGCTGCCGGCGGGCACCATCCTCATCACCGGCACCCCCGCCGGAGTGGGGATGGGAATGGATCCCCCCTGCTTCCTCAAGCGCGGAGATGTGGTCACCTGCGAGATCGACGGGATCGGTCGCATCTCCAACCCCATCCGCTAGCGTTCTGTTTTGAAACGATTCCTGTCCAATCCCTTCAAGGGGCCCCGGAGGTTTTGCCATTGTCCTCCGGGGCCCCGCTCTTTTGATTCCACAGCTCCGCCGGGGTGCAGCTTCTTCTCGCCCATCAGGATCCGGGCCGGGCGTCTCTCCAGAGCCCGCCTCTGTCCGGATGCCGCCGTCTACTTGCCTCCTCTTCGTATCCGTCAGCCGATCCTTTAGCCGCCGTGATGCCCGAAGCCCATCCCGCGGGACGCCGCTCACAGCGTCCCGCAGGCCCTCCTGTCCGCTTGCCGGTGGGGCGGCGCTCCGGGGAAACATATTCCTCTGTTTGGGGCGGGCAGCTTTGGAGACGCGGTTGCCGGTGGCCGTTGTCCCGCGCTGCCCGGCAATTTCCCCCCACCGCAGAAAAAAAGCGCCCTCCGCGGCGGCGGGCGCTTGACAGGACGGCAGGACTGCCGCAGATCTCCGCGGCGGTCCTGTTCCGTTGGATTTGATTTTCAGGCAAGTCAGTCCACCAGCCTGCGGGACGGCAGCCGCCGTTTCCAGATGGAAGGGGCGAACAGAAGCAGCATGGGGAAGATCTCCAGCCGTCCCACCAGCATGTCGAAGGACAGCAGCAGCTTGGACCAAGGGGAGAAGCTGGAGAAGTTACCCATGGGACCTACAATCTCCAGACCGGGCCCCACGTTGTTGATGCAGGCAGCCACCGCTGTGAACGTAGTCACCAGGTCCAACTGCTCCAGAGACACCAACAGGCAGGACGCCACGAAGACCATCAGGTACACCGCCAGAAACAGATGGACGCCCCGGATGCTCCGCTCGTTCAGGGGCTTGCCCTCGAACTGGATGGCGGGCACCGCATTGGGGTGGAGCATCCGCCGCATCTCGCTGACAGACACCTTCTGCAGGATCACCACCCGGGCCACCTTGATGCCGCCAGCGGTGGAACCGGCGCAGCCGCCGATAAACATCAGCGCCACCAGAATGGCCTTTGAAAAGGTGGGCCAGGTGTTGAAATCCACCGTGGCATAACCGGTGGTGGTGATGATGGAGGACACCTGGAAAAACGCGTGCCGCAGGCTGGTGCCCACCGACTCGTACATGTGCACGATATCCAGGGTGATGGCAGCCACTGCCGTCGCCACAATGAGGACATAGGCCCACAGCTCCTCGGACCGGAACACGTCCCGGAACCGCCGCACCAGCAGGAAGTAATACAGATTGAAATTGATGCCGAAGAGCAGCATGAAAATGCCGATCACAATTTCAAAATAGGGGTTGTTATAAGCTCCCACACTGAGATTCCGGCTGCTGAAGCCGCCGGTGCCCGCACTGCCGAAGGAGTGGATGCAGGCGTCAAACAGCGGCATCCCGCCCGCCAGCAGTAGCACGATCTCAATGACAGTCATCACCAGGTAGATGCCGTAGAGGATTTTGGCGGTGTCGCTCATGCGGCTCACCAGCTTTCCCACCGCGGGTCCAGGCATCTCCGCCCGCAGCATGTGCATCCCGTGGCCATCCCCGCCCATAGGCAGAATGGCCATGACGAACACCAGAACACCCATGCCGCCCACCCAGTGGGTGAAGCTGCGCCAGAACAGAATGCCCCGGTTCAGCGACTCCACCTCCGTCAGGATGGTGGCCCCCGTGGTGGTGAAGCCGGAGACTGTCTCAAAGAAGCAATCTACAAAGCTCTCTATGGAGCCGGAGATGTAAAAGGGCAGCGCACCGAAGAGGGACACGGCAATCCACGCCAGCGCCACTACCGCCAGGCCGTCCCGTGCGAACAGAGACGCCTGCCGCGGCTTTTTGAAGCTCAGCAATCCTCCGCACAGCACCAGCAGCGCCGCAGGGAGCAGATACGGGACAGGGGATTCCCCATATCCCAGAGCCACCGCCATGGGAAGCAGCAGCAGCGCCGCCTCCACCAGCAGGATACGGCCAATGGCAAAGCCGATCATTCGATAATTCACAGAACTTACCTGCCTTCTCACTCTGCAAGGATATCCCGAAGATCCTCCAGCTGGGTGTCCGTGGTCACTACGATCACATCGTCGTGGAGGTGCAGGACATCATTGCCGGAGGGGATGACGATCTGCCCGTTCTGCCGCACGATACCTGCCAGTAGCAGGCCCCGCTTCAGATTCAGATCCCGCAGGGGCACGCCGGCGAAGGAGATGTCCGGCGTCACGCTGAACTCCAGAGCCTCCACCTTCTCATCCACGATGCGGTGCAGCGTTTTCACCTTGGAGGCGGAGGCGTTCTTCATGGCCCGGATATACTGGAGGATCAGCTCTGTGGTCACCGCACCGGTGGACACCACACTGTCGATCAGGCTCTCGGTGGAGACCAGCTCCAGCAGGGACTTGCGGTTGATCTTCGCCACCACCTTACAGCAGTCGCCGGACTGCTTGGCGGCGCTGAGTGCCATGAGGATGTTGGCCTCGTCCAGGCCCGTGATGGCCACGAAGGCGTCCGTCTGGCTGATTCCCTCCTCGCTGAGGAGCTCGCTGTCCGTCCCGTCTCCCACGATCACCAGCGCGCGGGGCAGTTTCTCGCTCATCTCCACGCACCGCTGCTCGTTTTGGTCGATGATCTTTACGGACATGCCCATCTCCAGCAGCTCAGATGCCAGATAGTAGCACATTTTGCTGGCGCCCACGATCATGACCGAAGAGGCCCGGGCCCGGAATACGCCCAGAAGCCGGAAGAACTTCTCCAGTTCCCGGGGTGCGGCGGTGAGATAGATCTTGTCTCCCGCCCGCAAGGTGAAATCGCCGGAGGGAATGATCGTCTCCCCCTGCCGGGCCACGGCGCAGATCAGCACCCGGACCTTGAAATTCCGGTACAGTTCCGAAAGCCGGGTGCCGTCCAGGGCCGTGTGCTCCGCCACCCGGTACTCCACCAGCTCCAGCCGCCCCTTGGAGAAGGACTCCAGCTTCATGGCGGTGGGGAACCGCAGCACACGGGCAATCTCACGGGCCGTTGCCGCCTCCGGATTGATGGCCATGGACAGCCCCAGCTCACTGCGCATAAACCGCAGCTGGCGGCCGTATTCCGGGCTGCGGATACGGGCGATGGTGTGCTGCACACCCATTTTCTTCGCCACAAGGCACGTGAGGATATTAATCTCGTCGCTGGAGGTAGTGGCGATCAGCAGATCGGCCTGCTCCACATCCGCCTCCTTCTGCACATCGTAGCTGGCGCCGTTGCCGCATACGCCCATCACATCATAGATGTTGATGATGTTCTCAACCAGATGTGGATTTTGGTCGATCACTGTGACCCTGTTCTCCACGGCCAGATGGCGCGTCAGGGCCACGCCCACCTTGCCCGCGCCCACAATGACGATCTTCATGCGGTCCTCCATCCTTTCTTCCGCCGGGACAGGTTCCGTTGGGGATCCTCCGGCGCAATCCTCCCACATTATAGCGGATATATCGGCAAAAGCAAATATCTTTTTCGTCAAATCTCCAAAAAATAGGACGCCGTCTTTCCCCCTGCCTCCCCTTGTGGTATGCTGTTCTGCGGAATATGGGCCCCGCCCGGAGAATAAGGAGACGATGAAATGAGCACCCCTGTCAAACTGCGCCTGTACTGTTCCATCTGTGCCCGGAACGACTTCTACATGGACCGCATCCGGGCCGTTGCCGACGGTCTCGGCCTGGACTACACTCTGGAGAAAATCACAGACGACGATGTGATCGACCGGATGGACCTGCTGATGCCCTGCCTGTACGCCTACTGCCCCGGCTGCCGGGTGCTGAACGAACAGGTGACGAGTGAGCATCCGGAGACCCTCTGCACTCCCGCCCTGGAGATCAATGGAACACTCCGGTTCTGGGGCGTCCCCGCCAGCGACGACGCGCTGCGGCAGGCGCTGTCTTCCTTATAATTAAATAAGGTGCGGCTGCCACGTCCCGGAGAAGGCGGGCGTTGGCCAAAATTTTACTTGACAAACAGGCATACACCGCAGAAAATCAACG